>Ga0136633_1001845_pt1 | contig 15151 bp, 9 predicted proteins | sample AntDrymeUQ832206_2_FD_105494 | JGI IMG/M metagenome (GOLD analysis project Ga0136633, IMG submission 105494) | Polar desert sand microbial communities from Dry Valleys, Antarctica - metaG UQ83 (22.06) | ecosystem: Environmental > Terrestrial > Soil > Desert | place: Antarctica: Dry Valley...
AGGCCTCGATCTCGGTCTTGAGCAGGCGGTGATAGGGAGCCAGAGCTGCCCGTACGTCCTCGGGGTCGGCTTCGTGGGAGCGGGCGGTGAAGCCGACCAGGTCCACGAACAGGACCGAGACGACCTTGCGCTCCTCGGCCTGGAGGGGCGGCTCTGCTTTCAGAGGAGTGGCGCACTCGGAGCAGAACTTGGCCTTGTCCGGATTCTCCTCGCCGCAGTTGGGGCAGATCGCCATGAACCCACGTTACGCCTAGCGGGAGACTCAGATCACGTGCACCCATCCATGATGCGAAACCGCTTCTCGCCTCTCTACTCGAGAGAGAACGAGTCTTGCTCAGTAGAATCAGTGTAGGTGTGCACCCGTCCATGATGCCCGGCGGCTCAGCATCAGCGGGGCCTGCGCCTCAGTCGCTGCTGCGACACACCTGTGGCTCTCTCCGTGCTCGCCGGGTGTCCGGTCACGGCTTCAATGAAGCTGTCTCGGTCAAGCGTCCACAGCTCGACGTCGGTTCGCGCGGTTACCGTGGCGGTGAGACGGCGCACCGCAACAAAGCCTCGAAGCCATCGCCCAAGCGATGAGTGAACGCCAGGTTGCGGCAGGCGAGGTGGTGGTACGGGAGGGCGATCAGGCGACCGATTTCTTCGTGGTGAAGTCGGGGAGTCTAGAGGTGCTGTCGTCGGGAGAGAAGGGGGATCACGAAAGAATCGTCAACAGGCTCGGGGACGGCGACTACTTCGGAGAGATCGGACTCCTAGAAAGGATGCCTCGCACAGCCACGGTCAGGACAACAACTGACTGCGTCCTCTACAGCATCAAGGGAGATGACTTTCTCTTCGCAATCACGCAAACTCCGGTCATCTCCGGTGTACTGCTTGGTGGTGTCATGCGGGGTCTAGCTCGTACTCATCCCTCCCATCGACCGACCACTCCTCCCACCGCGGCGGCTCGGTCCGCGCGAGGCAACGATCCCCGATAAGCCTCAATTTGTCGCGTCGTGCGCGATGCCACCGTGCAAACCGCACGACAAGGGATTTACAACGCGTCGTAAATCCGAGGCGAGGTCCCTGAGGGTGTCTCACCAAGACGTGCTCGGCGACCTGTGCAGATCAAGCCAGTCGTCACCGTCCGGCGACAGGCCGCGATCGGCGTGGGGAGGTAGCCGCCGGTAGCGGATGCCGGGAGAGTCATCCTCGAGCACACAGAGGGCCAAGCTCATGACCAGGTCGTCGTGAGCACCGCTCCTAGCACCAGCGATAACGCTGCCGTGGTCGGTGATCTTGATCTCGAACGCCATCAGCTCGTCGAGCAGCTGCCGTGCCTGCTCGCTGTCCGGCACCTGGACTCTCCCGGTATCTATGAGGGCTTGCAATCTAGACACCAACCAGCTCTTTGCGACGTGATACTCCCGCCCCACACGCTTGATGCGATCGCCCCCCGTCCACAGCACCCGGATCGCCTGAACGCCCGTGGGGAGGAACTGCTCGAGAGCGTCGACAACCGGTGCCCCCACCCCCGTTGCGTCCAGAAACAACCGCGTGGGGTGATCCGGGTCGTAGCAGTTCAGGTTGTTGAACCACGTCGGCGATGCTCCGCGCCATCATCGGTCCGGTGCGGGGGCGACTCCCACGCCTGTTGGTGAGTTCCCCGAGGAATCGACCTAGGTCTTGCACGCGCCTCTCACCTCACCGACTAGATAGGCTGTGTAGCGTCCCACCCTACCGTCTTCGAGATGGTCACGACCACTTTGATGGCCGGCCAGGAAGCGGAATGCCGGTGACGCGGTAACGGGTGCTTGGCGGTCATGAAACCAATCGCGCCCAACGCGCCTGGGAGTACGGAATTGGTAGCCAGGAGCGCATTGCGCGCGTTTGAGTGCACCCTGGGGGAGGGCATCCTGGTGGACGCAGGCATGCAACGGCCCGAGACAACCATGAGCGCTATCCCGGCCCGGCGTCGTTTCGGAGGATTTCCTCGACGCGTTCTGAGGTTGCGCCCGCCCGCCTCCGGCGTTGGCACGCATCGAGATCATCAGGGAGCGTGACCTTTGGGATCCGGGAGATGTCGTCGCGGAGTTCCTTCTGGGTTCTAACGTATCGGGTTGGACAAGCTACAAGCGTGGCGGGCGTGGAAGAGTTGTCTTTGAGTGATCGGAGGGCGCACCCGGCCCCGACCTCGAGTTGGCTGCGCAGTCGGTGGCCCATTCGATGAGGATTCTCGAGGAGCGGGCCGAGCAAGAACTCGACCACGGCGTTCGTTGAGACTTCCCGGTCTCAAGAGCCATTTCCTCAGCTCTGCCGCTGGGCGAACTGCGGGCGGAATTTCAGTAGAGAGCACGATCTGGACCGCATCCACGCTCCGAGCCGTGCAACGGGTCGCGGCAGTCGTCAGGAAACCGCGGCGCGTACCAGCGTCAGGAGGGGTCCGGGCAAGACCCCCAGCAGGACGGTGAGGACTGCCGTGATGATCACCGGCACGAGCATCTCTCTCGGCACGGGGCCTCCGGATAGCGGTGGTGAGGTGGGAGCGCTCGGTCTGCCGTCAACATGTGGCATCGGGGATAACGAGGTGCGAACCACACGGAGATAGTAGGTAGCGGACAGCACCGTCGATGCGGCAAGCACGACCAGCACGAGCCACTGGTGTGTCTCGGCGACTCCGATGAATAGGAAGTACTTGGTTAAGAAACCGACGGTGGGCGGAAGCCCGACGATGGAGGCCGCACCGACGGCGAAGACGCCGAGCAGCAGCGGCATCCGCTGGCCCAGTCCCCGTAGTTCGTTCACTCTGGTCGCCCCGGTTCCGACCGCTATCGCCCCGACCGCAAAGAAGAGGGTGATCTTGCTGACCGAATGACCGACGAGGTGCAGAGCGCCTCCCGTAGCGCCCGCTTCGTTCAGCAGCGCCATTCCCAAGACCATGTAGGAAAGTTGCCCGATCGTGGAGTAGGCGAGGATCTCCTTGAGGTTTTCGAGCCGCAGGGCGACGAGGGATGCCACCACGATGGTGACAGACGTCGCGATCAGGGTAAGCCGACCTAGCCCGAGAGATGCGACCGCGTCCTCTCCGAACACGTCGAGCAGCACCCGGAACAGCGTGAACACGCCCACGTTGACGACCGCTACCGAGTGGAGCAGAGCACTCACCGGCACCGGGGCTACCATGGCGGCCGGAAGCCATGCATGAACCGGGAAGATCGCCGCTTTCGCGATCCCGAACAGGAACAGCAAGTAGGTGAGGATCGGCAGCAAACCGGTCGGCTCCGCGCCGAAGATGCCCCCCGGGGTAAGAGCAAAAGATCCGGTCTGCGTGTATGTCAGCACGACAGCAGGCAGGAAGAGGGCGATCCCGGTGCCGAGCTGATAGGAGAGATAGCGACGTCCCCCTGCCGCCGCTTTGTTGGTGCCGGTGAAAGTGACGAGCGGGTAAGTGGCGATCGTCATCGCTTCGTAGAACAAATAGAGGGTGATGAGGTTGGCGGAGAAAGCCACGCCGGCGGTTGCAGAGATCGTGATGGCCATGAGCACGTGAAGGCGCGTGAGGGAGGCGGTCGAGCCGCGCAGATAACCGATCGAATACACCGTTGTGAGCAACCACAGCGGGGACGCGGTCAGGAGCAAGAGTATTCCGAGCGGGTCGGCCCGAAGAGCGACCGATGCATCAGGTAGAAATGGAGCGATGCTGAAGGTTGCCCTCTGTCCGTCCAAGACGTCCGGCAGCATGACCAAGACGGCAACGAGCTCGGCGATCCCGGCAAGGATCGCGGCCCAGTCACGACCCTGTGGCCGGTCACGCAGCAGTGCTACCGCCAAGGCTCCGATGAGCGGGATGACGAGCGGTAGGAGGAGTCTCACATGCGCGGCTCTAGACCATCAGCGGTAGCGGCCAGCCGCTCGACGAGTTGGGCCACGGATGACTCGGCGGGGTCGAGAACGAGCGAGGGAAATATCCCAAGGAGCACTATCATCGCCGCAATCGCAAAGGCAATTGAGGCTTCACGAGGTCCGAGGTCGACGACGTGGTTGACAGGATCGCGCGTGACCGGACCGTAGAAGGCACGCTGCAGCCAGATCAACGAGTACCCCGCGGCTAGAACCACGATGGCGAGCGCGATCAGAGAAGGAGCGCCGAATTCACGGAAGGCTCCGAGCAACGCTAGGAATTCCCCGGGAAAGCCGCTCGTGCCGGGCAATGCCGCCTCCGCAAACGCGAATACAAGGGCAAATGCGGCGAGAGCGGGTGCGCGCGCGGCAAGCCCGCCGAGTGCGACCACGTCGGTGGTCCCCAGCCTCTGGTGTATGAAACCGGCGATAAGAAGGAGCCCCGCCGCCGTCAGTCCCAGGTTCACCAGCAGGAACACCGCACCCGACACACCGTCCGCGTTGCCCGAAGACAGACCGAGAAGGGCGAGTCCTACGTGGCTTACGCCGGCGAAAGCGATCAGTCGTCGCAGGTCGGGTTGGGCAAGAGCCGCTAGGCCTCCATACAAGATCGCGATGATCGCGAGGACCGCGATCAACCATCTCCATTGCATGAAGGCTGCGGACGTCAACGGCATGATGAGTCGCAGGAATCCAAACACGCCGACCTTGAGGCCGGCCAACAAGATACCGATCCCTATGGGACCCTCCTGCAAGGCCGGCGGAAGCCACGAGTGCAACGGGAACAGTGGCGCTTTGAGCATGAACGAGAACGCCATCAGGAAGAACAGGACGGTTCCGAGGCCTGCGGGAACCTCGACTTCGAGAAGTGCCAGGTAATCGAACGACAGTGAACCCGTCGCGGTGCGATGGTTGACACTCAACAGGACGAATGCGGCCAGCAGCGTCACAGAACCCATCAGCATCGCCAAGACGTACTTGGTAGCCGCGTGACTACGGCCCGGGCCGGTGCCCCAGAGCTTGATCAGCACGAAGGTTGGAACCAGCATGAGCTCCCAGAACACGAAGAAGAGGGCGAGATCCAGAGCGGTGAACACTCCCGTCGACGCCGTCGAAAAGGTCATAACGGAAATGAGATAAGCCTTCTGACGATGGGACACGGTGGCCCGCGCCTGAGCCACCGCCACGACAGTCAATAACGCCGTCAAGGGCAAGAACGGCGCCGACAGACCGTCGATCCCGACGTGGATTGTTGACCCGATCGCATCTATCCAAGGTAATTGCTCTTCGAATTGGAACGTCGCAGTCGGCGCCGCTGAAAAGGCAACGAACATCCACACGGAGATCACCAGTTCCAGGAGCGCGCCAATCAGAGCAACCCGATGGATGATCCGGGCCTCGCGGAGTGGCACGAGCGCGACGGCGACCAGGAGCGGCCAAGCAAGCAGGACGGTAAGGAGTGAGAGACCGTCACCTGCGCCCTGAATCACGGCCCCTTCTCCAAACCAGTGATACCCAAGGAGGCTTGTTCGACCCTATCCTCGAGCCACGTCAGCGACGGGCGCATCCGGTGGATGAACGGGCTCGTTCCGAGCCCGATCCAAAAGATCAGTGCAGCGAGAACCGCAACTATCGCACGCTCGCCGCGGGTTAGGTCGTAGATACGTTCGGCGAGTGTCCTATGTGCGTCGCCCATGAAGCCGCGAATGAAGTACGACAGAGAGTACGCTGCGGTCAGAAGGACGCCGAGCCCGGCGGTGACCGCCATCCACCAACTGCGTTGGTAACCACCAAGCATCACGAGATGCTCGCCGTTGAATCCGTTGGTACCGGGAAGGCCAACCCCAGCAAGCGCGACCAACAGGAAGGCTGTGGTCATGAGCGGAGCAGAGGAGACAAGTCCCCCAAGGGAAGCCAGCTCCGGTTGACCGATCCTGGCAGTCAGGAACCCTGCGACGAAGAACAAACCAGCGCCGACGATTCCGAGGTTGATCATCTGCAGCACCGCGCCCTCGAACCCATCAAGATTCAACGAGAACAGCCCCAGCATCACAACGCCCATGTGCGCCACGCTTGCGAACGCCAATAACCGACGGAGGTTCGTTTGACCTAACGCGAGGAAAGAGCCGTAGATCACGCTCACGGCACCGGTCGTAGCCATGATCCACAGCCATTCCTGAGCTGAGTCGGGAAAAAGAGGGATGACGAAACGCAGGAATCCAAAGGTTCCGAGCTTCACTCCGACTAGGAAAACGCCTATTCCCACGACCGGCCCATGGTCCAGGACCTTCGGAAGCCACGTGTGGAAGGGAAAGAGCGGCGCCTTCGCCGCGAACCCCAGCGCCAAGAGCAGGAACGGCCAGGTCTGCGACGCGGGAGGCAAGCCCGAAGCCAGTAACCGGCCCAACTCGAACGAAACGCCGTCACCCGTGGCGGCCGCGTAGGCGCGGCCGGTGAGGACGATCCCGACCAGCATGAACGCCGCGCCTGCACCGACGAAGCCGACATAGTTCCGGGCCGCATCCCGGCGCAGCGGCCCGGTTCCCCAACGAGTGATGAGGAACCAACTAGGGATCAGCTCGGCAACGAAGAAGATCCAGAAGATAATCAGATCCAGCGCGACGAACGCTCCCAGCATCGTCGCCTCCAGGAACAGGATCGCCGCGGAGTAGCCGGGCGCGGTCCCGACTATGGAAGGGTCACCGTCGACCCGGCGAGCAGGGATGTTGTGCTCCGCGTAGGCGATCACCATCAGTCCGAAGAGCGCGGTCAGCGGTATGAACAGGATGCTCACTCCGTCCACTCCAACGTGCCAGGAGACACCGAGGAAGGCGCCGATGCGTTCGACGAACTGCATGTCCGAGACGCCCGGCTCAAAGGCAAGCGCAAGCGCTATCGCTCCCGCAAATTCCAGAGCCGCGGCCGCGATACCGACGCGTGTTGCAACGTGAACATCACGCAAGGAAACGACCACAGCCGCGGCCACCATCGGGAACAGGAGCAGCATGGTGAGGGCAGGAAAACCGGCCTGGTCGACTGCCAGCAGCTCGTTCGGCATCAGCGCGCCACCGCGATGGCGACGATGCAAGCAAGCGCGAGGATCGCGGCTACGATCGGCCTGCCAAGGAACGCTTCCATGAGCAGCAAACCTCTCCGGATGCGCTCGCCCACCTCCGCGACTCGACCGGGACCGAGTTGGAACACGCGGCTTTCTACTGTTTCGGTGAATGCAGCAAGAGTTCCCGAGAGTCGTTCGAAGAGGCTTTCGATCCCTCGTTGGAACACCACCCGCTCGGTCCGCTGGCTAAATGCCGAGGCGGCATTCGTGAGCGCGCCGTAAAGGCCACCGCCATGTGACGTGAGCCTGCGCTCCAGACGAGTGGTGAGGGAGCTCAGCCGTTCCGTCGGAGTGCCCTCTGCCCGTAACCTGCGACCGGTGCCCCCAGCTGCCGGGTGGGTCGCCGGTCGAAGCCAGTCCAGTCCGGGCCGCTCCGGTAGCTCGGCGGCTCCAGCGTCGTGGGCCTCCACCGCGGCTTTGAGGCGCGCCTCCCACGTCACATCGGGACGGGGACGGTAGGGAGCGAGCAGCGCCCCCGTCATGGGGTCCAGGACTGCGCGGTCGAATCGGTCGACCGCAGTCCCTGCGCGGGTTACGGCGGTCGTCGCACGCTCCGCCGCCTCGTCCAGCCACGCTCGGTTGGAAGACACGAAGTAGAGCCGGCGGGCGAACGGACCGCCCGTCCCCGCGGGTTGCTCTGCACGGAAACGGTCGAAAAACCGTGGCACTGCGATGCCCGAAAGCATCAGGCAGATCAATGCGGCAACCAGCACGATCGTAGAGCCCAGCGGGGCTTCGACGGCGGCTGCGGTCTCGGAAACGGCAGGAGCGAGCAGTTGGGCGAACCAGGAACCATCGATGCCTCCCGGCACCAATCCAACGGCGATCGCCGCCGCGACCAGTCCGAACCCCACCGCAACGGCGATGCCCGTCCGCCGCGTCCTTCTAGCGTCGTCCTGGAAAGTCGCGCGAACCATCCGACTCGCAGAGAACCACAGTCCGAACGCAGCAACCACTCCAAGGCCGCCGAGGGCGACCGTTCCTCGGGCCCACTCATCCGGCAATGACAGCCATCCCGTCGCGAAGGGAACCGTAAAGAGCAGAAGCGCGGCCGTGCCTACCAAGATTGATATTCCGCGAGAAGTATCGGTGGGCCGGGCGACCGCAGCGGGATCCGGCCCCCCGTGGAGATGGTGAAGGATCGACGGGGCCGTAAGGAACAGGTTCGTCTTGTAGAAGGCGTGTGCCACGAGATGGAAGATCGCGATCGGGTACAGCCCGAGGCCGCACAGGAGCAACATGAAACCGAGGTGAGCGTTCGTGGAGGCGGCGAGCATGCCCTTGATATCGGTTTGGGTAAGGCCGGCTAGCTGGCCGTACAGCACGGTGGTGGCTCCGATCACCCCGACCGCCACGAGAGCGATCGGGGCTCGCTCGTATATCGGAGCACTTCGCACCACGAGATAGACGCCGGCCGTGACCATGGTTGCGCCGTGGATCAAGGCGCTGGAGGGCGTCGGGCCTTCCATAGCGCGAGCGAGCCATCCTCCGAGCGGCATCTGCGCGGATTTCCCGGCCGCGCCCATCAGCAAGCAGAGCCCCACGGCGGTTCCCGTTGCTGTGGGCAGCGGGGAGGTCAGCACCTCGGAGTAGCTCAACCCGTTGTTCTGAGCTGCGAGGACGAAGATTCCCGCGAGCAAGCCGGCGTCGCCTACACGGTTGAGGACGAATGCGCGGGTGCCGGCTTCACCCGCGGAGGTGCGATCACGGTAAAAGGCGATCAACATGTACGAGCACGCGCCGACTACCTCCCATGCCACGAACAGCATCAGGTAGTTGTCGGCAAGAACCAGAAACAGCATGGCTCCGACGAACAGCGGAAGGACGGTGAAGTAACGACCGAAGCCGGCCTCGTTGTGAAGGTAGTTGACCGAGAAGCGCGCGACAAGCCAGCTCAGCCCCGCGATGGTCACCGCCATCGTGGCCGATAGTGGGTCCAACTGGAATCCGATATCGATCGTTAGCGAACCAGTGTGCATCCACGTACCGAGGATGACGAACCGGGGAGCCGGATCGGCGAACGTGATTGCAGCCGCCAAAGCCGCAGATGCCGCCGAGAGACCCACACCACAAACTGCAACCCGAGCAAGAAGCCTCGCGCCCAGGAAGCGTCCCCCGGAGACTCTGTCTGCGGTCCCGAGCACAGCGGCCGCCAGGGAAAACCCGGGGATCGCCACCACGAGAACGTCCGCTATCGTCACGGCACCTCGATGCGAGCGGGAGGCAGGAAGCCGCTGCGTCCCTGGTAATAGCCGAAGGAGCTCGCCACGACGGGAAGCTTGGATGGCTCCCCCTCCCAGGCGACGAAGCCTTGCCCCGGCACGAACAGCTCGAAGTGCCCGTCGGTGGGAGCGACCGCCACCAGGTGGACCCATTCGTTGTCGAGAAGTTCGGCGATGGCCGGCTGGCTACTGTAGATCTGGCCCAGGACCTCAACAGAAGCCTCGACGATCAACAAGAGACGCATGGGTTCGTGCAGCTCGACCATCTGCTTCGGCAGGCCCGTGCGAAGATCACTCGCCGCGCCCTCCATGACCCCGAGCAAACCTGTGACGTTGTGCGGAACCTTCGTGTCGCAGCCGAACACGCGGTTGTCGACCGTCGAGAAATAATACTCGAGGTTGATGCCGGCCCCCACAGGCCCCATAGCGAGAAGGATGCGCTGGACGATCGACCCATCGGGATCGATGTTGGGGTCATAAGAGATGACGAACGTACGCCGGTCCAGGAAGAGCCCTTGGGTAAGAGCGCGCCGACCCACGACCGCGACCGCGTTCGTGCAGTGTCCCCACTCCGGACGTACCTGCGAGAGATCGCGCGACCGCTGCTCGACGTGCCTCACGGCGCGCTTGAGCGAAGACGTCTTCGGGGCGGAGTAGAAGCGGGTGCACCGTTCCCGAGCGGAGAGGGCGCGGGCTTCGTCGAGATCGCGGTGCAACGCCTGCCACTCGTCTCGATGCGCCTCGGGGATGTCCTGAGTATCGAAGAAGGTGTTCCTGTCGCTGGCAGTGTTGTGTACCCCTCCTACGAAATAGGTGTCGTCTGGGATGTCGATGCCACGGCGCGCGAGCTCATCGCGCACTGCAGACCGGTTGGCCACGGCGGCGAATGCGCGCGCGTTGGGCGCTCCATGCTTGCCGCCGCAGGCTCCGCAGTCGTGTGCAGATTCGTGGGGGTTGTTCACCGAGGACGAGCCGTGACCGACGAAGACGACAAGCCGAGCGAAGTCATGCGTAAGCCCGATATTGCGCAATTGAGTTTCGATGCGGTCCGTCTGTTCGGTCAAGGAGAAACCGAGCCCGGCGAATCGCGTTGCATCCACCGTCAGTTGCGTCTCCGGCGATGGGATCAGTAGATTCTCGAGACGTTCCTTGAGCTCGCCCCAGTTCCGGGGCGCGAGCACGCGGCTGCTCAACGGAACAGACTGAAAAAGTCCGACGAGCTGGGTAAGGAACAAGCCCGACACTGCATTGCGCTTGAGCTCCCAGTAAGTGTTCTCTGCCGTTTCAAGCCACAAGCGGCGGTTGCGTCGCTCTTCGGCGAGCGCGATAGACGCCTTGTCGTCGCGAGGCATCTCCTTCACTCGATTCGTTGGGATGACGCCGGCGGGGCAAAGCGGGGTGGCGCCGTGGTCGTCGAGACTACTAAAATCCATGGCCATGTTGAAGAATCCACCCGCACCGAATGTCTCGTAATCGGCGTCGAGCTCGTCGACCGCCCTATGCATCGATTCCTCGCGCTCGTCGATGCAGAACACCACCTGAGCCTTCGGTCTTCGGTCTCGAACCTGCCAGCGGCCCTTGGCGCGGTTGGTCGCAAGCGCTCCGAGGATCTCCTCCCGATAGTGACGTTCGAAAGCCGCCAGCCAGACCGTCCGATGCGCTGTCTCGGGATAGGTATCGAGAGTGGCAAGGATGCGATCTCTGGTGGACGATGAGAGCTTACGGACCTCCTCGGCCGACCATCCGGCGAGTTGGGCCAGGCGGAAGAGTCGCCACACCTTGTCCGCTACCGTGAGACGAGCGAGCGCGTCGGGTTGACGGCTCCAGGTCCACGCCTGGACGGCCAAATTCAACCACTCGTCGCCGTGACCGCCACTGCGCTCGAGATCGCGGGCCGCTTGGGACAAGATGTTCGGCAGGAGGCCGCGGTGCAGCTCCCTGCGGACGTAAAACTCGATGGGCGTGGCGCGGAGCCGCTGCGACAGAGCCTCGACGTGGGCACTCTCGACCCCGATCGCTTGTCTGAATCTCTGGCTCACCACTTCCGCCTCGATGGTGAGCCTCACGGCCAAGTACTGGACGAGGTCGGTGGGCCGCACCTTCTGTGGCGGGTAACCGGGATTGTTACCCAGCCAGTTCATCATCCCCGCCCAGCCCGGCAGCGTAGCCAATATCCGTCCGAGGTACGCGTGCCGATGGTCCGACCCGACCCCGAGGCGGTCGAGCTGAAGTAAGAGCGTCTCGGCCGGGTCTTCCGGGAGATCGGCGACGTTGGAAGGCCACCCGCGCAGCCCCGAGATGGCGAGGGTCGCGTCGTGGTCGACCGAGGCACGCCACGCGCCGAAAAAACCAAGGGTCCGATCCGGCATCCTCCACGCCGCCTGCCCGAGGTCGAGGAAGCCGGCGCAAACACGGATCATGTAGCGGTTCACCAACGCGGTTGAATCGATGCCGGTCAACCGCGCCAGCAGGTCCGCATGAGTGAGGTCGCGTCCGAGACGGGAGAGGTCCGCCTCCAGGGTAGCGTTGGCCTCGGCGTGCAGAGCCCGTAGGGGATCCTTCATCACGATCCGGCGGGCCACACCAGGGACCTCACTGTTTGGCATCAGTGACGCCAGAGCTACGAGCGCATCGAGCCCTGTTCGGCTGTAACTCCCGCCGTCGAAATCATGGAGCGCGAACCAACCAGCGCTTGCAGCTTCCCGCAACATCGCGTCTTGAGCTTCGGCAGGGTCGACTTCAACGCGCGTCCGAAGCTCGTCGAGTACGCGCTGCACGGCGTTCTCAATGTCGGCGCGCTCTTCGGGGTCGAGCCGGAGCGCGGGGCCGCCTCCGCTCTGGATCGTAGCGAAGAGCTCTGCGAGGCGATCGATGGAGGCGTCCGGGTCGCGGGAGCCCAGGCTACGAGGATCGGTCGGCGACAGCGGGTCGAACACATCGAAGCCGGCCAGACAGGCGGCCCACAACGATACGACCGCATAAGCTTCGGGATCGATCAGCATTTGCCGCTCGATGGCCCCCAGGTTCCCCGGCAGATCGAGATGACGCCGAGCCAGCCGGTCGACGAAGCGGGCTTCGGCGGCGAGCCATACCCGCCGGACGTGGTTTCGATCTGGGCCCGGCGCCTTCGCCAGCCCCAGGTCGACGAGCTCCAGGTAGCCGCCTCTTCGCGTCGCGGGCACACCGAGCGCTTCGAGCAGCTCAGTGACACTCCTCCGCGGAGTGCTCCCGGCAGCGAGATCTTCTGCAGCAACGGCGCTTATGGCCGACGCTATGTCTAGACCGAGTATCCGGCCCAGCCAGTCACCCAACGTGAGGTCTCGTCCGACCCGGTCGATGCTGTCTCTCAGCTCGCTTGTAGCTTTTCCTAGAGCCAGTGATCTGGCTTTTGCCGAAACATCGCCCATCAAGCGCCGGGTTGCGTCGCGTTCGGAGATGAGGAAACGAAGCATGTAAGGGTCGATCGGGTTCACGCCATAGAGGAGGTGTAGCCGGCGTATGCCTCTGTCGGTGACCGTGGTGCCCCCGACCGTACCGATTACTTTCCTTTGGTCGGGCTTCGGACGATCGGCCATCACGGCGTCGAGGTCGGCATCGGTGATACGTCCCGCGCGATACTGGGCGCGGCTTACCTCGACGGGTAAGTACCCCGTGGCGCCGAAGAACCCCTCAGCCGCCACCAGAGCCTCGTCGAAGGGAAGATGCTGCAGCCCATGCAGGGTGTTGTGATGGACGAAGGTCGTGATCGGGCCCTGGCTCGGCAGCAAGTGGCCAAGGTGTTCTACGACATCGAGGAGTTGTTCACGGTTCGAGAGGCGCTCGCGGGAGGGCGAGCCGGTATGAGCCATCTCGCTCACCCGAACCGCGCGATCAGTGTCTCGATCGTGGTGTTGGAAAGCCCGAGCGCGATGCCGGGGGCCACGCCCAAGATCACTGTGAGGGCCGCGAGCGGAGCTGTCGCGACCAGCTCCGCGCCGCGCATGTCTGACAAGCCCGCCCACCGGCTATCGGTGTCGTCGGAAAGGACACCACCAATGACGCGCAGCGTGTAGGTTGCGGTTAACAGGATCCCGACAGCCGCGAAGAGAACGGGAAGGCCGAAACCTTCGAAGGCTCCGAGAAGGACCTGCACCTCACCGGGGAACTGGATCAGGCCCGGAAGTCCCATCGAGGCAAGAAGCGTCAGGGTGAGCAGCGCCTTGAACGTAGGCATGCGAGAACTCACCCCGGCGATCTCATCGAGAGCAAGGGTGCCGGTGCGCTCGTAGAGCAAACCGCTCAGCAAGAAGAGGCCTCCCGTGACGATGCCATGAGCAACCATCATGAAGACGGCTCCCGAGAACCCCGCCTGGTCCAGCGCGGCGATACCGAGAAGGACGAATCCCATATGACTGATAGAGCTGAAAGCCACGATCGCCTTCACATCACCTTGCCTGAACGCCAACAACGCTCCGTAGAGGATGTTGACGAGCGCTAGAACGAACAAGAGCGGCGCCAGCCTACGGACTCCTTCGGGGAGGATCTCCGTGGAGCGGAGCAAACCGTAGGCGCCGAGCTTGAGCATCACTCCGGACAAAATAATGCTCACCGGCGCCGGTGCTTGGACATGCGCCAAGGGCAGCCAGCCGTGTAAGGGGAATATCGGGATCTTTACCGCGAAGCCGGCCAACAACGCCAGGAAGGGGGCGACCTGGAACCCGGCAGTCCATCCGCGGCTCGCGGCCTGAAGTGCATCCATGTCGAACGTGTGAGGATCGGCTGCGAGATATACCGCGAAGATGCCGATCAGCATGAAGATCGAGCCGCCGAGCGTGTACAAGAAATAGGTCATCGTGGCTCGTTCCTTCTGTGGCCCCCCCCACAATCCGATGAGGAAGAACATCGGAACGAGGGCGATCTCCCAGAACACGTACAGAAGGAACCAGTCGCGCGCCACGAAGACGCCAAGACATGAGAACTCCAGAAGTAGTACCCACATGTAGAAGGCCTTCGGGCTCCGAGCGATGTGTAGAGAGGACAACAACGCGACGAACACGAGCAATGTGGTCAGTAGGATCAGGGGCAATGACAATCCGTCCACTGCCAGCGTGTAGGTCATCCCAAGCTCGGGGATCCACGTGCGTGACTCGCCAAACTGGGGACCAGCGGCCGCACGATCGAAGCTCGCAAGAAGGCTCAACGACAGCGCCAGGGGCACAGCGGCCGCCACAAGCGCTGCGGCGCGGATCCGTGCGCGGTTATCCTCGGGAAGCATCAGGACCACCGCGAGTCCGATCAGCGGTGTCCAAACGATGGCGCTCAGGATGCCAATGACAATATCCCCCTTCGGGTCGTGGGCCCCAAGATCAAGGTGCTATCCGACGGTTTCGTTCAGACCGTGACCTTGGGAGCCGTCCGCGTGGAGAACCGGTGGGAACCCGGTCGTAGCGACTCCTCACCAAGGTGCATCACGGAGCCGCCGTCGTAAGCGTAATCGATCTCGAAGTCGTGCAGGCGCTCGAGCACCGTTGGGTCGATGTAGTGGACTCCCTTGAAGTCAAGGGTCACGGTCCGCCCCCGGGGCATGTTGTCCAGAATACTCCGCACTGGGATGAAGTTGTGGAACCCGAGCGCCTTCCTGAACCTGACGATGACCTGATCCCCGTCATCGACAATTTCCATAACGGGCCTGAAGAGGTTGCCGAGCGTAGCGCCCCTGAATAAGGCGTGAAGGAGACCAAGCGCGATCCCGGTGGCGACGCCGATCAGCAGATCGGTCAGCAAGACGGTGAACGCGGTCACGATCATGAGCAGGAAGTCGACCCTGCCGATCTCCCATGCGTGCTTGAAGTCGGCGGGGTGAGCGAGCTTGAAGCCGACCACCAGCAGGATGCCGGCCAGCGCCGCGAGCGGAATCAGCTCGAGCACGCCCGGGAGAGCCAGCACGAACAGG
>Ga0136633_1001846_pt1 | contig 15149 bp, 14 predicted proteins | sample AntDrymeUQ832206_2_FD_105494 | JGI IMG/M metagenome (GOLD analysis project Ga0136633, IMG submission 105494) | Polar desert sand microbial communities from Dry Valleys, Antarctica - metaG UQ83 (22.06) | ecosystem: Environmental > Terrestrial > Soil > Desert | place: Antarctica: Dry Valley...
CACCACAACGCGGACGCCGGTCTCACCACTCGCTCCGCCAGGGGTGCCCCCACCGAGGTGGGGAGTGGTGACCGCATGGGCCCCGGGCATCATCGCTTTCGGCCGCGCTGCCCCACAGTCTGGGGCGGTTACACAACGTGACGATAAAGCCTCTGGATGGTTACCGTCAAGCATCACACGGCAACGGAGTGCGACCAATCCGTATCGCCTCGACCGGCCCGGAGCGCGGTGCTACGGTGCGGACGTCGAAATCTGAACTTCCCTTTAAGGCCCGTCCAGTGAGGCGGGGAAGGGGGTGCTGGTCGATGGCTGCTGCCACCGATCCTCGCGTGGGCTCACCCGCCGCGCCTGCTCCGCTCGAACCGTCACGGCGTCATCGGCCGGTGACCGGAGACCCCACCGCCGCTCGGCCGGTGCTCGAGGCCGCCGACATCGCGCGAGCGCTCACTCGCCTCGCCCACGAGGTGCTCGAGCGGACCAAGGGCGGCGGCGACGTCGTACTCCTGGGCATCCCCACCCGCGGCGTCGCCCTCGCCCACCGGGTCGCTGCTCGCATCGCTGACGTCGAGGGGGCCTCGGTGCCGGTCGGCTCGGTGGACCCGACCATGTACCGCGACGACCTGCGAATGCGCGGCGTGCGACCGCTCGAGGTGACCGAGCTGCCACCCGGCGGCATCGACGACAAGGTCGTGGTGCTCGTCGACGACGTGCTCTTCTCCGGCCGCACCGTCCGCGCGGCCCTCGACGCCATCACCGACCTCGGCCGTCCACGCGCCGTCCAGCTCGCTGTGCTCGTCGACCGGGGTCACCGCGAGCTGCCCATCAGGGCCGACTACGTCGGCAAGAACCTGCCCACCTCGCTGCGCGAGACCGTGCATGTGCTGCTGGAGGAGTACGACGGCCGCGACGCAGTGCTCCTCGGCCCCGCTGATGGCGAGGTGACCTCCCGATGAGCCTGCCTCGTCATCTCCTCTCCGCCGCGGATCTCGACCGCGAGCAGGCCCTGCTGGTCCTCGACACCGCCGAGACGCTGAGCGAGATCGCCAAGCGGCCCATCAAGAAGCTGCCCACGCTGCGCGGTCGCACGGTGGTCAACCTCTTCTACGAGGACTCCACCCGCACCCGTACGTCGTTCGAGCTGGCGGCGAAGCGGCTCTCCGCCGACGTCGTCAACTTCTCGGCCAAAGGCAGCAGCGTGTCCAAGGGGGAGAGCCTCAAGGACACCGCGTGGACCCTGGAGGCGATGGGCGCCGACGCCGTCGTCATCCGCCATCACGCGAGTGGCGCTCCACACCGCCTCGCGGGCTGGATCAAGGGCTCGGTCATCACCGCCGGTGACGGCACGCACGAACATCCGACCCAGGCGCTGCTCGACGCCTTCACGATGCGTCAGCGCCACGGCCGGCTCGAGGGCCTGCGGGTGACCATTGTCGGCGACATCATCCACTCGCGGGTGGCCCGCTCCAACGTCTTGTTGCTCGCCACCCTCGGCGCGGAGACGACGCTGGTCGCACCGCCGACGCTGCTTCCCGTCGGGGTCGAGACCTGGCCGACCACCGTCTCCTACGACCTCGACTCGGTGCTGCCCAAGAGCGACGTGGTGATGATGCTGCGCGTTCAGCGCGAGCGGATGGGCGCCGCGTACTTCCCGAGCAGTCGCGAGTACAGCCGCCGCTATGGGCTCGACTGTGATCGCATGGCGACGTTGCCCGACGACGCCATTGTCATGCACCCGGGCCCGATGAACCGGGGCGTGGAGATCGCCGCGGAGGTCGCTGACTCCGCGCGATCAACCATCGTCGACCAGGTCACCAACGGCGTGAGCGTCCGGATGGCGCTGCTCTACTTGATGCTCGGCGGTCCCGACGGTGGCCCCGATGGTGACCCGGAGGTGTCCGAGTGAGCACGCCTGCAGGCAGCTGGCTGATCCGCGGAGTTCGACTCGTCGATCCTGACGGGCCTGAGACGTTGACGGATCTCCTTCTCGCGGACGGCGTCGTCGCCGAGGTCGGGGCCGGCCTGGACGACAGCGGCGTCCAGGTCCTCGAGGCGAGTGGCCTGCTCGCCCTGCCCGGGCTCGTCGACCTGCACACCCACCTGCGGGAGCCGGGACGAGAGGACGCGGAGACCGTCGAGTCGGGCACTCGCGCCGCGGCCCTCGGCGGCTTCACCGCGGTGCATGCGATGGCCAACACCGACCCGGTGGCTGACGTCGCGGGTGTGGTCGAGCAGGTCTGGCGGCTAGGTCGCGACGCGGGACATTGCGACGTCGCGCCAGTGGGAGCTGTCACCAAGGGACTGCGGGGCGAAGCACTGGCCGAGCTCGGAGCCATGGCCGAATCCGCTGCGCGCGTGCGGGTCTTCTCTGACGACGGCCACTGCGTCTGGGACGCTGGCCTGATGCGTCGGGCGCTGGAGTACGTCAAGGCCTTCGGTGGGGTGATCGCCCAGCACGCTCAGGAGCCGCGACTCACCGAGGGCGCGCAGATGAACGAAGGTGTCGTCTCGGCGCGTCTGGGACTCGCCGGCTGGCCGGGCGTCGCCGAGGAGTCGATCATCGCTCGCGACGTCATGCTGACCGGCTGGGTCGGCTCCCGGTTGCATGTCTGCCACGTCTCGACCGCCGGCTCGGTGGACATCATCCGGCTGGCCAAGCAGCGCGGCATCGACGTCACCGCCGAGGTCACACCGCATCACCTGCTGCTCACCGATGACCTCGCCGCGACCTACGACCCGGTCTACAAGGTCAACCCGCCCCTGCGTACGGCGGCGGACGTCGAGGCGCTGCGCCAAGGGCTCGCCGACGGCACGATCGACGCCGTCGCGACGGACCACGCGCCGCACTCCCTGGAGGACAAGGAGACAGAGTGGGGATGTGCGGCCTTCGGCATGCTCGGCCTCGAGACGGCGTTGTCCATCGTCGCCGAGACGATGGTGTCCACCGGCTTGATGACCTGGGCGCAGGTGGCTGACCGGATGTCGGTACGCCCGGCCCGCATCGGCGGGCTCGCTGACCACGGCCGCGCGCTGACCGTCGGCGCTCCAGCCAACCTCACCCTCGTCGACCCGGCTGCTCGCTGGACGGTCGACCCAGCCCAGCTGGCATCGCGCAGCCGCAACACGCCGTACGCCGGGCGCACATTTCCCGCCCGGGTGATGGCGACCTTCCTGCGCGGACGTCCGACAGTGCTTGACGGCAAGATCGCGTGAGCGTCTTCCGCCGCACGCCCTCGCCGACTAACGCCGCCCCGGCGTCGAGCGATGCCGCGGCACCGGACCTCTCCGGTGATTTCGCTCCGGCGTTGTTCGGCACGCTGGCGGAGACCGGTGAGGAGGCTGCGCTGCGGCTCACCCGCGACGGTGTGCTGCTTCGCCGCCGCGATCACGCCGATGCGCTCGTCGCCCACCACGACCTGGGCGGGGCGACCGTTCGGGACGGGCTCCTCGTCCTGGACCTTCCGCAGGGCGTGACCCTGTCGGTCGACGCCGACAATCCAGCGGCATATCCCGACTGGCTCACCGCTCTGGGCGCCCCCCCCGCTCTGAGCGATGCAGCGTCGCCGTCGCCGTCCCCGGCGGCCGGCCCGGCCCTGCTGGGCCGCGCGCGCCGGCCCGCGTTGCTCGTCCTGGAAGACGGCACCACCTACCGCGGTACGGCGTTCGGCGCCGAGGGGGAGAGCTTCGGAGAGGCCGTCTTCAACACCGGCATGACCGGCTACCAGGAGACGCTGACCGATCCGTCGTACCACCGCCAGGTCGTCGTGATGACCGCGCCGCACATCGGCAACACCGGCACCAACACAGTGGACCCGGAGTCGGACCGCATCTGGGTGGCCGGCTTCGTCGTCCGCGAGCCGTCCCCGGTGGCGTCGAGCTGGCGGGCTCGCCGCGGCCTCGACGCCGAGCTGCGCGAAGGTGGCGTTGTGGGTGTGGCCGGAGTCGACACCCGCGCGATCACCCGCCACCTTCGAGACCGCGGTGCGATGCGCTGCGCCGTCAGCACGGTCGAGGCCGACCCTGATGCCCTGGTCGAGCGCGTGCGCGCCAGCGCCAGCATGGATGGCGCCGATCTCGCCCGCGAGGTCACCACGCCGCACCCCTACGTGGTGCCCGCTGTCGGGGAGCCGCGCTTGCGGGTGGCTGCTATCGACCTGGGCATGAAGCGATCGACCCCGGCCTACCTCGCCGCGCACGGAATCGAGGTGCACGTCCTGCCGGCGACGGCTACGACGGAGGACATCCTCGCTCTCGGGCCGGACGGCGCGTTCTTCTCCAATGGTCCGGGCGACCCCGCCGCGACGTCGTACGCCGTCGAGTCCATGCGCGGTCTGCTTGGGCGCCTGCCGGTGTTCGGCATCTGCCTCGGCAACCAGATCCTCGGCCGGGCTCTCGGGCTCGACACCTTCAAGCTCCAGTTCGGTCACCGCGGCGTCAACCAGCCCGTGCAGGACCTGGCGACGGGTCGGGTGGCGATCACGAGTCACAACCACGGCTTCGCGATCGCAGCGCCGGATGACGTCCGCGAGCCCATCGCCACGGCATACGGCGCTGTCGCGGTCAGCCACGTCGACCTCAACGACGGGGTCGTCGAGGGCCTGCGGTGCCTCGACATCCCGGCGTTCTCGGTGCAGTACCACCCCGAGGCAGCGCCGGGTCCACACGACGCGACAGGGCTCTTCGCCGACTTCGCCGAGCTGATGCTGACTACGGGGGTACGACGATGAGCGCCACCGAGCAAGCGGCCGAGGCAGCGCGAGCGGCGGGCAAGAACATCAGCGGTGACGGGGTGCGCCAGCTCGGCGTCGTCGACGCCACCGCCACCGCCACCGTGTCGACGTCGCCCATTGACCCGGACCTGCGCGAGCAGGCACGGGCGCTGCTGCGCGAGGAGGTCGAGCGGATGACGCAGGCCCGGGCTGCTCACGCACTCGAGCAGGAAAATGGAGCGCCCGCCCGTGGCTCCGGGCGTCTCGACGCCATGGCAGCAAGCCTTGAGGGGGCGACTCGGTTCGCGCTGCGGATCGGCCTGCTGTCCCCGGGCGAGGCGCGCGAGATCTGGACTGCCGCGCGCGTCGCCGGGGTCCACGACGTCCCACCGACTACGACGGAAGGCACCAGATGAGTGACACCGCGCACGGCCCACACCCACACGGTCCAGACCCACACGGCCAGGCGACGCACGATGACCATGCAGGCGACGACGCCGGCGGCCACGGTCATGGCGCGGACCCCCACGCCGGGGTCGTACGCGGCACCCCGCCGACTCCGGCCTGGCTGCTGACGGCGGCGCTCATCGGCCTGGTGACGATCATCGCCTCGGTCGTGCTGGCGGTCGCGCTCAACGACGCGATCCCGTCGGATGCGCCGGACGAGATCGGCGTCGAAGGCGAAGCCGAGCCCGGCGCGGAGGCTGAACACTAGACATGCCGCGTCGCGAAGATCTCCGTCACATCCTGGTCATCGGATCGGGTCCGATCGTCATCGGCCAGGCCTGCGAGTTCGACTACTCCGGCACGCAAGCCTGCCGGGTTCTCCGCGACGAGGGCATCCGCGTCTCGCTGGTCAACTCCAACCCGGCCACGATCATGACTGACCCGGAGTTTGCCGACGCCACGTACGTCGAGCCGATCACCACCGAGGTGCTGACGCAGGTCATCGAGCGCGAGCGGCCGGATGCGCTCCTGGCGACTCTGGGTGGTCAGACCGCGCTCAACGCCGCGGTCGCGTTGTCCGAGGCAGGCATCCTCGAGCGCTACGGCGTCGAGCTCATCGGCGCCAACATCGACGCGATCAAGGCTGGCGAGGACAGGCAGAAGTTCAAAGACCTCGTCCGCTCGGTCGGCTGCGACGTCCCCCGCAGCGCGGTGTGCGGATCGGTCGAGGAGTGTCTGAGCGCCGTGGCCGATCTGGGCTATCCGGTCGTGGTCCGACCGTCGTTCACGATGGGTGGCGCTGGTGGCGGCATCGCCTACGACGAGGCCGACCTGCGTCGTATCGGCGGGCATGGTGTGGCGCTGAGTCCGACCAGCGAGGTGCTGGTTGAGGAGAGCGTGCTCGGCTGGAAGGAGTACGAGCTCGAGCTGATGCGTGACACGGCGGACAACGTCGTCGTCGTCTGCTCTATCGAGAACCTCGACCCGATGGGTGTGCACACCGGCGACTCAGTGACGGTCGCCCCGGCGATGACCCTGACCGATCGTGAGTACCAGCACATGCGCAACGTCGCTATTGCCGTGATCCGGGCAGTCGGGGTTGACACCGGTGGGTCCAACATCCAGTTCGGCGTGCACCCGCAGACCGGTCGCATGGTCGTCATCGAGATGAACCCCCGGGTGTCCCGCTCGTCGGCGCTGGCCAGCAAGGCGACCGGCTTCCCGATCGCGAAGATCGCCGCCAAGCTCGCGATCGGCTACACCCTGGACGAGATCACCAACGACATCACCCGGGAGACTCCGGCCAGCTTCGAGCCGAGCCTCGACTACGTCGTCGTGAAGATGCCGCGCTTCGCGTTCGAGAAGTTCCCCGATGCCGACACGACGCTCACCACGACGATGAAGTCGGTCGGCGAGGCGATGTCGATCGGGCGCAGCTTCGCTGAGGCGCTGCAGAAGGCGATGCGCTCGCTGGAGCAGTCGCCGAGCGGGTTCTGGACCGTCGACGATGACGAGCTGCCGGCCGGACCCGGTGCAGCACTCGAGGACGTCATGACGGCGCTGCGACGTCCGCACGATGGGCGCCTCTACACACTCGAGCAGGCGTTGCGACTCGGCGCGTCGGTGGAGCAAGTGAGCGCAGTCAGCGGTGTGGACCCCTGGTTCGTCAGCCAGGTCGAGGAGCTCAGCCTCCTTCGTGGCCAGCTCGCCGCGATGAGTCTCGACCAGCTCGACGCCACCGCGTTGCGCCTCGTGAAGCGCGAGGGCTTCTCCGACCGCCAGATCGCCCGGCTGGTGGGTGCCACCGAATCAGCGGTGCGGGCGCATCGCTATGCCCTCGATGTCCGCCCGGTCTTCAAGACCGTGGACACCTGCGCTGCAGAGTTCGCCGCCGAGACGCCGTATCACTACTCGTCCTACGACGACGAGAACGAGGTCGCGCCGTCGGACCGACCCAAGGTCATCATCTTGGGCTCAGGACCCAACCGGATCGGGCAGGGCATCGAGTTCGACTACGCGTGTGTCCACGCGTCGTTCGCTCTCTCCGATGCTGGCTTCGAGACGGTGATGGTCAACTGCAACCCGGAAACGGTGTCGACCGACTACGACACGAGCGATCGGCTGTACTTCGAGCCGCTCACGATCGAGGACGTGCTGGAAGTCGTTGCCGCCGAGCAGGCGAGCGGACGCGCCGGCGGACAGCCCGACGGGGGCGTCGTCGGGGTCATCGTCCAGCTGGGCGGGCAGACGCCGCTGAAGCTCGCGCAGGCGCTGAAGGACGCGGGGGTGCCGATTGTCGGCACGTCGCCCGAAGCCATCCACCTGGCGGAGGAGCGCGGCGCGTTCGGCGAGGTGCTCCGACAGGCCGGTCTCCCGGCGCCACGACACGGCGTCGCGACGTCGTACGACGAGGCCAGGGGAATTGCCGCGGACGTCGGCTACCCGGTGCTCGTCCGACCGTCCTACGTGCTCGGTGGACGAGGCATGGAGATCGTCTACGACGACGAGATGCTGGTCGGCTACATCGAGCGGGCGACGGCCGTGTCACCGGAGCACCCGGTGCTCGTCGACCGCTTCCTCGAAGACGCCATCGAGATTGACGTCGACGCGCTCTTCGATGGTCGTGAGCTCTATCTCGGCGGAGTGATGGAGCACATCGAGGAGGCGGGTATCCATTCCGGCGACTCGGCGTGTGCGCTGCCGCCGATCACCTTGGGCCGCAAGGAGATCGCCCGGATCCGGTCCCATACCGAGGCGATCGCGCGCGGCGTCGGTGTGGTCGGCCTGCTCAACGTCCAGTACGCGCTCAAAGACGACGTGCTCTATGTCCTGGAGGCGAACCCGCGCGCGTCGCGCACCATTCCGTTCAGCTCCAAGGCGACGGCCGTACCCCTGGCAAAGGCTGCTGCCCGGGTGATGCTCGGCGCCACTGTTGCCGAGCTGCGGGCCGAGGGCCTGCTGCCGCCCGTCGAGGCGGGTGACGGCGCTGACCTGCCGCCCGACGGGCACATCGCCGTCAAGGAGGCTGTCCTTCCCTTCGCGCGCTTTCCGGGAACGGACACCACGCTGGGTCCGGAGATGAAGTCGACCGGCGAGGTCATGGGCATCTCGCTGCAGTTCGGCGAGGCGTTCGCGAAGAGCCAGGCCGCCGCCTATGGGTCACTGCCGACGAAGGGGCGGGTCTTCGTCTCGATCGCCGACCGCGACAAGCGGGCGATGATTTTCCCGATCAAGCGCCTGGCCGACCTCGGCTTCGAGGTCGTCGCGACGGAGGGCACCGCGGACGTGCTGCGCCGCAACGGGGTCGTCTGCACCACGGTGGGCAAGTTCTCCGACGGCGGCGATCACATCGTGGACCAGGTGCTCGCCGGGGACATCGATCTGATCTTCAACACTCCGTTCGGGGTGGGCACGCGTCGCGACGGATACGAGATTCGGACTGCGGCGGTCGCCCGGGGGGTGCCGTGCATCACCACCATCCAGGGGGCGTCGGCCTGCGTGCAGGGCATTGAGGCGATGGTGCGCGGGGACATCGGAGTGCGCCCGCTGCAGGACTACCACGGCGCACTGAACGCCGCGCGTCGGCGGCAGGTAGAGGAGACCGGCTGATGCCTCCGGTGCAGGTGGTCGGTGAGGTTCTCTCGACGAAGAAGCTGGGTGCCTACCAGTCGATGACCTTGGTGGCTCCGGGCATTGCCGAGCAAGCTCGGCCAGGCCAGTTCGTCGCGCTGGCCGTCGGCGGCCCGTACTCGTCGATGCTGCTGCGCCGAGCCTTCTCGATCTACTCGGTGAGCGAGAAGGGTGTCTTCGGCGGGACGGTGGAGTTCGTCTTCGCCGTGGCCGGCCGAGGCACCGAGTGGCTGTCCAAGCTGCGCCAGCACGACCCGGTCGACGTGGTCGGTCCGCTCGGCCGGCCGTTCAAGCTGCCCAAGGAGAAGGTCACCGCCACGTTGGTCGGCGGCGGCTACGGCACCTCACCGCTGTTCTCACTCGCGGAGACCCTGCGCAGCAAGGGGTCCCGAGTCGACTTCGTCGTGGGGGCGGCTACGTCTGACCGGCTGTTCGGCGCGCTCGACGCCAAGCGGATGTCGTCGTCAGTGACCTTCACCACGGACGACGGGTCGCAGGGGGAGAAGGGGTGGGTGTCCGACGTCCTGCCGGGAGTGATCGAGCGAACCGGCAGTGACGTGGTCTACGCGTGCGGGCCGATGGGCATGCTGAGCTCGGTAGCGGCGATAGCGCAGGCCCACGGCATCCCCAGCCAGGTCGCTGTGGAGGAGTCGATGGCGTGTGGCATCGGCGTCTGCATGACCTGTGTGCTCCCGGTGCGCGACCAGGCGGGGACCACGCGGATGGTGAGGTCATGCGTGGACGGACCGGTCTTCATGGGAGATCGCATCCGCTGGGACGCGCTGGGCACGGTGCCGGCCGACTGCCTGGGTGCGCCACGATGACCCCGCCCGACGACGTCCGGCTGCTGCCGCAGACTGGGCCCGGCTTCAACGCTGTCGACATGGGCACCAGGCTGGGCGGAATCTGGTTCCCCAACCCGGTCTTCACCGCGTCCGGCTGCGCTGCAGCCGGCCAGGAGCTGCATCAGTTCTTCGATGTCGCCGACCTCGGTGGCGTGGTGACGAAGTCGATCATGCTCGCCGCTCGGTCGGGTCGGCCCACCCCGCGCATGGCGGAGACGCCGAGCGGAATGCTCAACTCGATCGGGCTCCAGGGCCCGGGGATCGAGCACTTCATCGAACGTGACCTGCCGTGGCTCGCCGACCGGGGTGCGCGCGCCGTCGTGTCCATTGCCGGCACGTCAGTCGATGAGTACGCCAAGCTCGCCCAGAAGCTCCGCGGCAAGCCGGGCATGGTGGCGCTCGAGGTCAACATCAGCTGCCCCAACGTCGAAGATCGCGGCACGGTGTTCGCCTGTGACTCACGCGCCGCGGGCGACGTGATCTCGGCAGTCAAACGCAACTCCGGCGTTCCGATCTTCGCCAAGCTCTCGCCAGACGTGACTGACATCGTGGCTATCGCCAAGGCCTGCGTCGACTCCGGAGCCCACGGTCTCTCGCTGATCAACACGCTGCTCGGGCTGGTGATCGACACCGACACGATGCGCCCCGTACTGGCCGGTACGACCGGCGGGCTGTCCGGTCCGGCGATTCGTCCGGTGGCGGTGCGCGCAGTGTGGCAAGTGCACCAGGCCATGCCCGACGTCCCGATCTTCGGGATCGGCGGCATCCGCACCGGCCTTGACGCGCTGGAGTTCGTCCTCGCCGGAGCGTCCGCCGTGCAGGTGGGAACGTCAGTCTTCGGTGACCCCGGCGCGCCGGTGCGCGTTCTCGCCGAGCTGCGCGCAGCGCTGGCGGCTCGGGGCATCGACAAGCTCGCCGACGCGATCGGTCTGGCGCACCGGTCAGCGGACGAGGTCGCCGCCGCGAATCATTACGAGCCGCAGCCGGCAGAAGACGGAGTCATCGAGTGACCGCCCCGATTGCCGTTGCGCTGGACGCCAAGGACATCGACACCGCGGCTCGCTGGTCACGGGCTGTGCAACCGCATGTGGCCGTCGTCAAAGTGGGTCTTGAGCTGTTCTGCGCTCACGGTCCCGAGGTCGTCAAAGTGGTCCGCGGTGGCACCGACATCGGCCTGTTCCTCGACCTGAAGCTGCACGACATCCCGGCGACAGTCGCCGGCGCTGCGCGGTCGGTCGCTCGGCTGAACCCCGACTACCTCACCGTGCACGCCGCGGGTGGTTTCGACATGGTCCGCGCGGCGGTGGAGGCTGCACCGGAGGTGAAGATCGCCGGTGTGACGGTGTTGACCTCGCTCGACGACGCCGCCCTGGCCCGCATTGGCATGGAAGGTCCCGCGCTCGACGCCGTACGACGGCTCGCGGTTCTCGCTGTCGAGGCGGGCGCCCGCGCGCTCGTCTGCAGTCCACGCGAGGTTGCCGCGGTGCGGGCCACCGTCGGCTCGGGCATCACGTTGATCACCCCGGGGGTCAGGCCGACCGGTTCCAACGTCGATGACCAGGCGCGCGTCGCGACCCCTCGGCAGGCGATCGCCGACGGCGCGGACCTCGTCGTCATCGGCCGCCCCATCACGGCGGCACGCGACCCCGGAGCTGCCGCCGCCGCGATCGCGGCCGACCTGGCCCGCGCCTAAGAGCGCGCCCGCGTTGCCCCGGCGAGACCGAAGTCGCTAGCGTGCGCGCTGGCCGATGACCGCTGGGGAACCGAAGCACCCAGGCGAGGCTCCCGGAAGGCATGCACCCAGCGACCGAGGGGGACGACAGCGTGGCCCTGCCGCCGCTGACGCCGGAGCAGAGAAAGGCCGCGCTGGAGAAGGCCGCTGCCGCACGCCGGGCGCGGGCTGACGTCAAGGACCAGCTCAAGCACGCTGGCCTGACGCTGCCGGAGATTCTCAGCAGCGGTGAGACGGACGACGTCATCGGCAAGATGAAGGTGTCGGCGCTCCTCGAGGCGATGCCCGGCGTGGGCAAGGTGCGCGCGCAACGGATCATGGACAAGCTGGAGATCTCGCCCAGCCGACGCGTTCGAGGGCTGGGAGCGAAGCAGCGCAGCGCGCTCGAACGGGAGTTCTCCGGCGGCGAGGCCGGCCGCTGACCGCCGCGCCCGGGGGGAGTGGGACACCACGCCCCCCGCGACTCACGATCCTCTCCGGGCCGTCAGGCGTCGGCAAAGGGACTGTGGTCGCGGCCGTGCGTCGCAACCATCCCGACGTGTGGGTGTCTGTGTCGGTCACGACCCGCGCCCCTCGGTCGGGGGAAACGGATGGCGTGGAGTACCGATTCGTCGACGACCGTGAGTTCACGCGCATGGTCACGGCAGGCGAGCTGCTGGAGCACGACGCCCACTTCGGCGCGTCGTACGGCACTCCGCGCGCCGCCGTGGAGGAGAGGCTGCGCTGTGGAGATCCTGTGCTGCTGGAGATCGACCTGCAGGGGGCTCGACAGGTGCGGGCCGAGGATCCGCGAGCCTTGCTCGTCTTCCTCGCGCCGCCGTCGTTCGACGAGCTGGCGCGCCGGCTGGCCCAGCGGGGGACCGAGGGCCCGGAGAAGGTACGCAGCCGACTCGATCGGGCCCGCATCGAGATGGCTGCCGAGGAGGAGTTCGACGCAGTCGTGGTCAATGACGACGTCGAGTCGGCCGCCCGGCAGGTGGTATCGTTGATGATCGACTCACCATCCGCTGACGCCTGAATTGGTGCTGCTGGCGACGGGTGAGCTCCGCCCAACCCCAACCGAAGGACTTCGCATGTCTGGCGTCACCGACCGGCCCGAGGGCATCACCAACCCGCCCATCGACGAGCTGCTCGCCGCGACCGACTCGAAGTACAGCCTGGTGATCTACGCCGCCAAGCGGGCTCGGCAGATCAACGCCTACTACAGCCAGCTCGGCGAGGGCCTGCTGGAGTACGTCGGCCCGCTGGTGCCGGCCGCACCGCAGGAGAAGGCCCTGTCGATCGCCCTGCGCGAGATCAACGCCGGCCTGCTTACCCACGAGCAGACCGAGGGCTAGTAGGCGCGAGTGATCACCGAGCAGGGCGGCCACCGACCAGCCCGGGTGGTGCTCGGCGTGGCGGGCGGGATCGCGGCGTACAAGTCGGTCGAGCTGCTACGCCTGCTGACTGAGGCCGGCGTGCACGTCCGCGTCATTCCCACCGAGTCGGCCCTGCAGTTCATCGGCGCGGCTACCTTCGCCGCACTGTCCGGTGAGCCGGTGACGACCACGGTGTGGGACGACGTCGAGCAGGTGCCACACGTGCGGCTTGGCCAGCAGGCCGACCTCGTGGTGGTGGCGCCGGCCACGGCAGACCTGATGGCCCGCGCTGTCGCTGGGCGGGCTGATGACCTCCTCACGGCCACGCTGCTCACGGTGCGGTGTCCGGTCGTCATGGCGCCTGCGATGCACACCGAGATGTGGGAACACGCTGCGACCCAGGCCAACGTCGCCACCCTGCGCGAGCGTGGCGTCCTCGTCGTCGAGCCGGCCGAGGGAAGACTCACCGGTGTGGACACCGGCAAGGGCCGCCTCCCCGAGCCGGCCGCCATCGCCGACCTCGTCCATGCCCTGCTGTGGCGGGCGGACCGCTGCCCGGACGAAGCGATCCTCGACCTCACGGGACGGCGGGTCGTCGTCTCGGCCGGGGGCACCCGTGAGCACCTCGACCCCGTCCGCTTCCTGGGCAACCGGTCCTCCGGTCGTCAGGGCTGGGCGCTGGCCCGGGCCGCGGTGGCGCGAGGTGCCGAGGTCACCGTGGTGGCGGCCAACGTCGAGCTGCCCGAGCCGGCCGGCGCCAAGGTCGTTCGCGTGGTCAGTGCCGAGGACCTTCGAGCTGCCGTCCTCGAGGCGGCGCCCGGAGCCGACGCCATCGTGATGGCTGCGGCCGTGGCCGACTTTCGGCCGGCGGCCGGCGCCGCCACGTCGAAGATCAAGAAGACTGACGCGGCGCCTGAGCCGATCGGTCTGGTCACCAATCCTGACGTGCTCCGTGAGGTGGCGGCCAGCAAGACGGCCCGCCAGGTGGTGGTCGGCTTCGCCGCCGAGACCGACGATGCGCTCGCCTCCGGTGCGGCCAAGCTGGCTCGCAAGGGCTGCGACCTCATCGTGATCAATGAGGTCGGCACTGCGACGGGATTCGAGGTCGAGGACAACGAGGTGACCATCCTCGGTGCGGACGGTTCTCGCGTCGACGTGCCCCGCTCCTCGAAGATCGACATTGCCCACGCCGTATGGGACGCCGTCGCCGTGCGTCTCCGCTGACCCACGGCCGGTACACTCGCACCCACCCTTGTCCGCCCACGATTGCCGGGAGTCTGCGTGTCGAGCCGTCTGTTCACCTCCGAGTCCGTGACAGAAGGCCACCCCGACAAGATCGCCGACCAGATCTCCGACGCGATCCTCGACGCGCTGCTCACCGACGACCCGAAGAGCCGGGTGGCCGTCGAGACACTGATCACGACCGGCCAGGTGCACATCGCCGGCGAGGTGACGACCGAGGCGTACGCCGACATCCCGAAGATCGTGCGCGAGGTGATCCTCGGCATTGGCTACGACTCGTCGAAGAAGGGCTTCGACGGCGCATCGTGCGGGGTGAGCGTGTCCATCGGCTCGCAGTCGCCGGATATCGCTCAGGGCGTCGACGCCGCCCTGGAGGCGCGCACCGGCGCGTCGGTCGAGGATGACCTGGACCGCCAGGGCGCCGGCGACCAGGGGATGATGTTCGGCTACGCCTGCGACGAGACCGACGAGTTGATGCCGTTGCCTATCGCGCTCGCGCACCGCCTCGCCCGTCGACTCACCGATGTCCGCAAGGCCGGGGTCGTGCCCTACTTGCGGCCCGACGGCAAGACCCAGGTCACGATCGAGTACGTCGACGGTCGGCCGGTCAAACTGCACACCGTCGTGGTCTCGTCGCAACACGCGTCCGACATCGACCTCGACACGTTACTGACGCCGGACATCGCCGAGCACGTGGTCGCTCCCGAGCTGGCCCGGCTGAGCATCGAGACCGACGGGTACCGGCTGCTCGTCAACCCGACCGGCCGGTTCGAGATCGGCGGCCCGATGGGCGACGCTGGACTGACCGGCCGCAAGATCATCGTCGACACGTACGGCGGGATGGCCCGCCACGGTGGCGGTGCGTTCTCCGGCAAGGATCCCTCGAAGGTTGACCGGTCGGCGGCGTACGCGATGCGCTGGGTCGCCAAGAATGTCGTCGCAGCCGGCCTGGCCACCCGCTGCGAGGTACAGGTCGCCTATGCCATCGGCAAAGCGCACCCGGTCAGCCTGTTCGTGGAGACGTTCGGGACCGAGACCGTCGACTTCGAAGCCTTGCAGGCCGCAGTGAAGGCGACCTTCGACCTGCGTCCGGCCGCGATCATCCGCGACCTGGACCTGCTCCGACCGATCTATGCGAAGACGGCGGCGTACGGCCACTTCGGCCGGGACGAGAAGGACTTCCCGTGGG
>Ga0136633_1001848_pt1 | contig 15132 bp, 16 predicted proteins | sample AntDrymeUQ832206_2_FD_105494 | JGI IMG/M metagenome (GOLD analysis project Ga0136633, IMG submission 105494) | Polar desert sand microbial communities from Dry Valleys, Antarctica - metaG UQ83 (22.06) | ecosystem: Environmental > Terrestrial > Soil > Desert | place: Antarctica: Dry Valley...
AAGACGCCGTCATCACCGACCAGCCATGGCAGACCGCCGACAACTTCTCGACTGCAATCACCGGCATCAGTGACCTCCACCTCGTCGTGAGCTGACACTGGCGATCTAAGTAAACGGTATTGCCGCTAGGCGGGGTTTTCCGTGCCGACCTCGGCGATGAGGGTCTCGGCCGCAGTCAGATCCTCCGGGCGGTTCACGTTGAACATGGCCCGGCCGAGGTCGACGGTGACCGTCCCAGGAGGAAGGAGCCGGCGTGCCGGCGACCCGGGGCCCAGGGCCACCAGCGCCGCGGACCGGTAGACGGCCAGCAGCGGGTTGGGACCGCCCTCGTCGTAGGCTGCGGCGGCGTCGGCGCTCCCGAGCGCGTCGAGGAGGCGGCGGAGGTGGTGGGGGAGCAGGAGAGGAAGATCGGCGGCCAGCACGAGCACCACCTCGCACTCCGGCGCCGCAGCCACGCCGGCGAGCACGGCTGGGACCGGCCCACCACCCGGCTCGGGCTCGGTCACGAACGTCACGGCGGCCACCGCGGTCGGGCGGGCAGGCCCCACCACCACCAGCCGGTCGCAGACGGGCTCGGCCGCGCCGAGTACCCGGTCGAGCAGGGTGGTCCCGCCCACCCGGAGGGCGGCCTTGTCGACGCCGCCCATGCGCCGTCCGGCCCCCCCGGCGAGGACCACGCCGGCGATGGCCACGGTTTAGCTGGAGCGCGTGGTGGTGCGGGTCGCCCCGCCGAGCGGCGGGACCGAGCGCGGTGGGGGCGTCTGGGTGCAGCCCGCCTGGCGTCCGAGCTGACGCCAGGCCTGGATGTCGCCGACCCCGTACTGGGTGAGGCTCCTGGTCTGCTCGAGCAGCGCCTCGTGCATGATGGCGTTCTTGCTCTCGACGTGGCCGAGGCCGAAGACGTGGCCGAGCTCGTGGAGGATCACCCGCCCCCAGGAGATGCCCTCGCCGAAGCCGTCCGGGATCGGTGTCTCGCGCGAGGCGTCGATGCGGGCGTCGGCGTTGAGGTTGAGCATCCCGGTGACGATGGCACCGTCGACGACCTGGCCGTTGCCCATGCCGGCGATCACGACGTCGCCACGACCCTGGCTACCCAGGCGACCCCAGCTCACGACGATGGGAGCCCACCGCTCGCCGTAGCGGGCCGGGTTGTAGGCCAGGCGCGCGAAGTCGAACCGGTCGGCGTCGGTGACACCGTCGTCGACGAAGGTGTAGCCGCCGGCCTCGGCGATCATGCGGAACCCGTCACGGACGTCCTTGAGCCCTCCCGCCGGCGCGTCGGCCGGGTTGATGACGAAGTGGATCGGTTCACACGGGTTGAACCGGACGGGCTTGCATCCGTCGGGCGTGGTGAAGAGGAACGAGTAGTTGAACGGCAGGTTGCCGCTGGCCCGGGCGTCGCGGTTGTCGTGGCCTCTGGCGGGACAGGCGGGATCGTCGCCCGGCGGGGCGGCACCCGATGCCGCAGGAGCGGACGTCTCCGGGTCGTCGTCACCGCCGCTCGCCATGGCGATGGCGGCGATGGCCAGCACGAGCACGGCCACAACCACGGCGATGATCAGCGGAGTGCGGCCCGAGCCGGTGCCCTCCTGGGTCAGCTTGCCGTCCACCCTGAAGGTCTCGATGCCCTCGCCCTCGGCGACCACCTGGAAGGGGCGCTCGACGGTGCCCCTCCGGAGCCGCTTGTGGGGGCTGACCCGCAGGTTGGCGGAGGCTGTGGTGCCGGGGGCGGCCTCGAGCGTCACCGGCTCCAGGTCGAAGTCGAGATTCCCGTCGGGGTCGTTGGCGGTCAACCGGGCCCGCACCGGGGCGTTGCCCCGGTTGGACAGGGCGATGGTGTGGTGCGAGGGGCCGCTGCCCTGGGCGGTGATCGGGTTGAGCGTGGCGACGACGTCGGAGATCGTGGCCACCTCGACGATGCCGTCGGCCACCGTGGACACCGACTTGTCCCTGACCGACGTCACCTTGACGGTGAACGGGAGCGGCCCGGCCGGTGGCTTTGGTGACTTGGGCAGGCGGAAGAGCACCTTCACCGAGCCCTGTCCCCCGGGGGGAACGACGACGGTCGGCGGCGTCACCCACCCCCACTGGGCAGCCTCGCGGTCGATGATGAAGTTGAACTCGTCCTCGGTGGCGCCGGTGTTGGTGACGCGTATCTCACCACCCGTGACCTCGAGCGCTGCGACCGCCAACGGGCGCGGAACGATGACCGCGTCAACCCCCATGGGCCGACACTACCTTGCCGTCCGGGGGAGCGGCCCGGCTGGAAGGGCCCCCGTGCGACCCGGGTAGGATGCGCCCCGATGACGTCGCCTCCGCACGACGAGGCCCGCCTCGACCGGATCGTCACCATTCCCAATGCCATCTCGTTGGGCCGGCTGTTCTGTGTGCCGCTCTTCCTCTGGCTGCTTTTCGGGCGGGAGAACCGGCTGGGCGCCGCCCTCCTGCTGGGTGGCCTGGGCGCCACCGACTGGGTCGACGGCTACATCGCCCGCCACTTCAACCAGGTCTCCGACCTCGGCAAGGTCCTCGACCCGATCGCCGACAAGGTCCTGATCGTCGTCGGCATGGTCGCCATCCTGATCGACGGCTCCGTACCGGCCGTCATCTTCTGGCCGGCTATCGGGCGGGAGGTGCTGGTGGCGGGGACCACCATCCTCCTCGGGGCCATGGGCGCCCGCCGCATCGACGTGAGCTGGGCCGGCAAGGCCGGCACCCTCCTGATGATGGTGGCCTTCCCGCTGTTCCTGTGGGGTCACGGCCACGGTCCGGCGACCGCGGTCGCCTGGGTGGTGGCCGTCGCCGGCCTGCTCATGGCCTGGTACGCCGCCGCCACCTACGTCGGCCCGGCCCGCCAGGCCCTCCGCGAGGGCCGGGCCGCCCGTCAAGGGAAGCTGGCGACATGAAGGCGATCAGGTGAAGGCGGTGCTCACGTGAAGGCGGTGATCATGGCGGGCGGTGAGGGCACCCGTCTGCGTCCGCTCACCTCCAACCAGCCCAAGCCGCTCATGCCCCTGGCCAACCGGCCGATGATGGAGCACGTCGTCAGGCTCCTGAAGGCCCACGGGTTCGAGGACATCGTCGTCACGCTCGCGTTCCTGCCTCAGACCATCCGCACCTACTTCGGCGACGGGGCCGAGTTCGGGGTCCGGATGGTCTACGCCACCGAGGAGACGCCCCTCGGCACCGCCGGCTCGGTGCGCAACGCCCGCGACGAGCTCGACGAGCCGTTCCTCGTGATCTCCGGCGACGTGCTTACCGACATCGACCTGTCCGAGCTGGTGGCCGTGCACGAGCGCAAGGGCTCCCTGGCCACCCTTGCGCTCAAGTCGATGGAGAACCCCCTCGAGTTCGGGATCGTCATCACGCGCGAGGACGGCTCGATCGAGCGGTTCCTCGAGAAGCCCACCTGGGGCCAGGTCTTCTCCGACACCGTCAACACCGGTATCTACGTCTGTGACCCGGCCGTCTTCGACTACATCCCCGAGGGCGAGTCGGTCGACTTCTCGAGCGACGTCTTCCCCGGGCTCCTGGCCGACGGCAAGCCGATCTTCGGCCACATCGCCGAGGGCTACTGGGAGGACGTCGGTACGTTGGAGGCCTACCTCAAGGCCCACCGCGACGTGCTCGACCGCAAGGTCGACCTCGAGCTCCCGGGATTCCGCATCGCCGAGGGCATCTGGCTCGGCGAGGGCGCAGAGGTCGATCCTGCGGCCCAGATCCTGGGGCCGGCGATCATCGGCGACTACTGCCGGGTGGAGGCGGGGGCCCAGCTGCGGGAGTACACCGTGCTGGGGGCGAACGTCATGGTTCGCTCCGATGCCTTCATCGAGCGTTCCGTGGTCCACGACAACGCCTACCTGAGCCAGGGCGTCCGCCTGCGGGGCTCGGTCATCGGCCGCTCCACCGACCTCCGGGCCTACGCCCGCTGCGAGGAGGGGGTGGTCGTGGGCGACAACTGCTTCGTGGGCGACCACGCCGTCGTGAACCCGGGCGTAAAGGTGTACCCGTTCAAGACGGTTGAGCCCGGGGCCATCATCAACTCCTCGATCGTGTGGGAGTCGCGCGGTGCCCGGAACCTCTTCACCCGCAACGGTGTGACCGGCCTGGCCAACGTCGACATCACCCCCGAGCTGGCCTGCCGGGTGGCCATGGCCTACGCCACCACCATGAAGAAGGGCTCGACGGTCACCACCTCCCGCGACTCGAGCCGGGCGGCCCGAGCGCTCAAGCGGGCGGTCATGGCCGGGCTCAACGCGGGCGGCGTCGACGTGACCGACCTTGAGATGTCGCCCGTGCCCGTCACCCGTTTCCAGGTCCGCCGGTCCCAGGGTCAGGGCGGGGTCACGGTGCGCCTGGCCAGAGGCGACCCTGACTCGGTCACGCTGCGGTTCCTCGACGCGGACGGCACCGACGTCGACGAGGCGGCGCAGCGCAAGATCGAGCGCTACTTCTACCGGGAGGACTTCCGGCGGGCCTTCGCGGCCGACATCGGCGACATCAGCTACCCGGCCCGGGCCCTCGAGCACTACTCGGCGGCCATGCTGGCCAGCGTCGACGCCGGTCTGATCCCGGCCGCCGGCTTCCAGCTGGTGCTCGACTACGCCTACGGGTCGACGTCGCTGGTCATGCCGAATGTCCTCTCCAAGCTGGGCGCCGACGTCCTGTCGGTGAACCCCTACGCCTTCACCGCAGGCGCGGCGGCCTTCGAGCCCAAGGTCCACGCCGCCCGGGTGGCGGAGCTGGTGCGGTCCTCCGGGGCCCATCTCGGAGCGGTGATCGACCCCGACGGCGAGCGCCTGCTCCTGGTCGACGACGAGGGCCACGTCCTCTCCGACGAGCAGGCCCTGCTCGTCCTGGTGACCCTGGTGTCGGCGCAGGTGCCGGGCGCCAAGATCGCCCTCCCGGTGTCGGCGAGCTCGGCGGCCCAGAGGATCGCCACCGAGGCGGGGGCCGAGATCGTGTGGACGAAGGTCTCCTCCAGCCACATCATGGACATCGCCGAGTCCACCGAGGGGGTCGTCCTGGCCGCCAGCCAGGACGGCGGCTTCATCTTCCCCGGCTTCCTTCCTGCCTACGACGCCACCGCCGCCCTCGTGCACCTGCTGGAGATGCTTGCCCGGTCCGGGCTGCGCCTGTCCAAGGTCGTGGCCGGGCTGCCCCGCCTCCACATGGCCCATGAGAGCGTGGTCACCCCGTGGGAGCAGAAGGGTCTGGTCATGCGCAAGGTGGTCGAGGCGGCGAAGGGGCGCGAGGTGGTGCTGGTCGACGGGGTGAAGATCCTCCACGAGGAGGGTTGGGCCCTGATCCTCCCCGACCCCGACGAGCCGGTGACCCACGTGTGGTCCGAAGGCCCCTCCGACGCCGAGGCCCGCCATCTGGCCCAGGAGTACGCCCGCCGAATCCGCCAGCTCCTGCGGTAGTTCCGACGGGGTGGCGGTTGGCGCTAGCGTCTGCCGCCATGAACGTGCCCGAGGACCGGCGGTACACCAAGGACCACGAGTGGGCGCTCCTCGACGGCGGCCGAGTGAGGATCGGCATCACCGAGTACGCCCAGGACGCGCTGGGCGACGTGGTGTTCGTACAGTTGCCGGCCGTGGGAACGGTGGTCGAGGCGGGCGGGGCGTGCAGCGAGGTCGAGTCCACAAAATCGGTCTCCGACGTCTATGCGCCGCTGGCGGGCACGGTGGTGGAGGTCAATACCGAACTATCCGAGGCCCCGCAGCGCCTGAACGAGGATCCCTACGGCGCCGGCTGGATCTGCCTGATCGAGCCGGCCGGACCGGCGGACCTCGACACCCTCCTCGACCCTGTCGCCTACTCGACCCTCATCAGCGCGTGAGCGACGTCTTCTGTACCAAGTGCGGGCACCGCAACGCCCCCGATGCCAAGTTCTGCTCGTCCTGCGGGGCCGCGCTGGAGTCGGACTCGGGCGAGGAGACCACCATCACCTTCGCCCCGGTCGACGCCACCGGTGAGATACTCGACGACGACCTGGCCCTGGCCCTCGAGGAGATGCCCGACTCCACGGCCATGGTGGTGGTCAAGCGGGGCCCCAACGCCGGCTCGAAGTTCGTGCTCGAGGGCGAGGTCACCCGGGCCGGCCGTCATCCCGACTCCGACATCTTCCTCGACGACATCACCGTCTCCCGCCGGCATGCGGAGATCGTCCGGGGCGGCGTGGGGTACTCCGTGCGCGATGCAGGGTCGTTGAACGGCACCTACCTGAACCGCGAGCGCATCGACGACGCGCCGCTGGCGAACGGCGACGAGCTCCAGATCGGCAAGTTCCGTCTGGTGTTCTTCGCCGGTGGGCAGGGGGACGAGTGAGCGAACGAAAGTGAGCGACACAGTGGAGGAGCGGGCGTACCTGTCGATCGGAGAGGTGCTCGCCCTGCTCAAGGAGGAGTTCCCCGACGTCACCATCTCCAAGATCCGCTTCCTGGAGAGCCAGGGCCTGCTCGACCCCGAGCGGACTCCGTCGGGGTATCGGAAGTTCTACGACACCGATGTCGAGCGCCTGCAGTGGATCCTGCGCCAGCAGCGTGAGCACTTCCTGCCCCTGAAAGTCATCAAGGGCCGCCTCCGGGGCGGTGTCGACGGCGCCGACGAGCCCCTGGTCGCCCCGGCGACGGCTGTGGAGGAGCCCGACGCGATCGAAGCCGTCGTCGCTCCTGAGGAGGAGGCCGAGGCCGAGGCCGAGGCCGTCCCGACCCCAGCGCCGCCTTCGCCGGTTGCCCCTGCGCCGACGGCCCGGGCCACCCGCCCGGTCCCGTCGCCCAGGCTCCCCGCCCCGGCACCCACGCCGGAAGCGGCCCCGCTGCTGCTGGCGTCCACCGGCGTCAGCATGAACATCGCCGAGCTGGCCGCCGCCAGCGGGCTGGAAGACGACGACCTGCGCGAGTTGGAGCGCTACGGCCTGCTCACCGGCCGCCGGGCTGCGTCGAGCGTGTACTACGACGAAGAGGCCCTGATGGTGGCCCAGCTCGCCGCCGGGTTCATGAAGTACGGGGTCGAGGCCAGGCACCTCCGCATGTACAAGACCGCGGGGGAGCGGGAGGCCGGCTTCCTCGAGCAAGTGGTCCTGCCCATGCTCAAGCAGCGCAACCCCCAGGCCCGCCGCCAGGCCGCCGACGCCCTCTCCGACCTCACCCAGCTGGGCCAGGGCCTTCGGGCGGCGATGCTGCGTCAGGCGCTGCGAAAGTACATCGAGGGCCAGTAACTACTCCCCGGGTGCTCGTTTCGGCAGACGAGCTGGCGGCCGGAGCGGCCCGGGTGGCGGCCGAGATCTCCCGAGCCCACACCGACGGCGTGGTGCTGGTGGCGGTGCTGAAGGGGAGCGTCCCGTTCCTCAGCGACCTCGTCCGGGCGCTGACCGTCCTCCCCGTGATCGACTTCATGGCCATCTCGGCCTACGCCCCCGACAGCGGCCGGGTACGCATCGTGAAGGACCTCGACCTCGACATCACGGGCCGGGACGTCGTGCTGGTGGAGGACATCGTCGACACCGGCCTCACCCTCCACTACCTGCTCGCCGAGCTCGGCCGGCGCCAGCCCCGGTCCCTGGAAGCCTGCACCCTCCTCGACCGTACGTCGCGCCGCATCATTCCCACGCCGGTCCACTACCGGGGGTTCGAGATCGGCGACGAGTTCGTCCTCGGCTACGGCCTTGACTTCGACCAGCGGTACCGGAACCTCGACCGGGTCGTGGTGGCGGACTTGGCGGTGCTCAGGGAGGACTCCGACGCGTACGTCTCGGCGCTGTACCCGCGTTAGTCGCCGGGCTCCGTGCGAGCTAACGTCGAAGTCGTGGTCGAGATGCACCTGGTCGGAGTGCGGGTGGAGATGCCCACCAACAGCCCGATCGTCCTGCTGCGCGAGGCGGAGGGCCAGCACCGGGTGCTTCCCATCTTCATCGGGCCGGTGGAGGCCACGGCCATCGCCTTCGCCCAGAACGGCGTGGTGACCGCCCGGCCCCTCACCCACGACCTGCTGCGCGACCTACTGGTGGCCCTTGGGGTCGGCGTCGAGCGCATCGTGATCACCGAGCTGCGCGACCGCACCTTCTACGCCGAGATCGAGATGACCACCAACGGCTCCAGCCACAAGGTCTCGAGCCGCCCCTCCGACGCCATCGCCCTCGCCGCCCGTCTCGGCACGCCGATCTTCGCCGACGAGTCGGTCCTCGAGGAGGCCGCCGTCACCATGAGCGACGACGACGAGGAAGAGGACGACGAGGTCGAGCGCTTCCGCGAGTTCCTCGAAGGCGTCAACCCCGAGGACTTCGCGAGCTGACCGGCCGCCCGGTGCACTTCTGGTCGTGAAATCGGCCTTCCCCGGCCGAGATCACGACCACAACTGCACCAACGCCCCGACGCGCCTCGGGGGGTTGTTGATATCCGGTGGATTGCCACCTACTGTCTCCTGACAAGGGCGTAACTACACGATCAGTCGTAGGCGCTCGACCTCTGTGAGATGAAGGGGATGTGGGATGGGCGAGGACGACACGCTGGGGTTTCGGGGGCCGCAGGTCTGCAAGATCGTCGGTATCACCTACCGGCAGCTGGACTACTGGGCCCGTACCGATCTGATCCGGCCGTCGATCGCCGACGCCCGGGGCTCGGGAACACAGCGGAAATACTCCTACCGGGATCTGGTGGAGCTCAAGGTGATCAAGGGGCTGCTCGACGCCGGCGTGTCGCTGCAGTCCGCCCGGCGGGCCATCGAGTACCTGCGCGACCACATGGGCGAGGACATCGCCACCGCCAGCCTGGTGATCAACGGCAGCGGCTCGGTGCTCGTGCGGACCGACGGTGAGCTGGTCGACCTGATCCGGCGGGGCCAGGGCGTGCTGTCCATCGTGGCCCTCGGCGGCGTCAAGGACGAGCTCGACGCCGCCATCACCGACATGCCCCAGCCCCAGGTGCGGGGCCCGGCGGCCGCCTCCCACCCCTCCCGGGGCTCGGTGGCGGGCGCGGTCGGCGGAGGGGGATAGTCCCCTGAGTGAGCAGCGGAGCTCCGGTCCGGCGGCAGGTGACCTGCCGCTGCCGCACGCTGGGGTCCGCTTCGCCCACAATTCGGAGCTGCAGTTCGCCAAGCTGCTCGACTTCTACGGGATCGTGTGGGACTACGAGCCCCGCACCTTCGTGCTGGAGCGGGACGGCGAGGGTAACTCGGCCCAGGCCTTCACCCCCGACTTCTACCTGCCCGCGTACGACCTCTTCATCGAGATCACCACCATGAACCAGAAGCTGGTGACCAAGAAGAACCGCAAGGCCCGGCGGCTCAAGGAGGAGTACCCGGAGGTGAACATCCGGGTGCTGTATCAGCGCGACTACCTGAACCTCCTGGTCAAGTACGGGCTCGAGCCACCCTCACAGAACGTTCCCGCCGTCGACGACGGTGTGGAGCCGCTGCCCCTGCGCTTCGGCAAGATCACTGACGAACGCCCGCCGGCCCACGGCCGGCGCAAGCCGGCCTGACCCCGCAGCCACACTGGACGAAAATCTGCAGTTCGCACTGGAGTTGGCCGACCAGGCCGACGTGATGACCCTGGCGCGCTTCCGCGACCGGAGTCTCGTCGTATCCACCAAGCCCGACCTCACACCGGTGACCGAGGCCGACAGCGCGGTGGAGGAGGCGCTGCGGGCCGCCATCACCGGTGCCCGCCCCGACCACGGCATCGTCGGGGAGGAGTTCGCCACCCGTCATGTCGAGGGGGGGTGGCGGTGGATCCTCGATCCCATCGACGGCACCAAGAACTACGTGCGGGGCATCCCGATCTGGGCCACGTGCATCGCCCTCCAGCACGACGACGTGGGTTTCGTCGGCGTCGTGTCGGCGCCCGCCCTCGGCCGGCGGTGGTGGGCGGCCCGGGGCCACGGCGCCTTCGCGAACGGTGAGGTGATCCGGGTGTCGGCCGTCGCCGACATGGCCGACGCCCAGCTCAGCTACGACAGCGTGAAGAGCTTCGAGGCCTACGGGCTCGGCGACCGGTTCCTGGAGCTGGCCCGCCGCTGCTGGCGGACGCGGGGCCTCGGCGACTTCTGGTCGCACGTCCTCGTGGCCGAGGGTTCGGTCGACGTGGCCGCGGAGCCGGAAGTGTCGGTCTGGGACGTCGCCGCCGTCCAGGTCATCGTCGAGGAGGCGGGTGGCCGGTTCACCGATCTGGGCGGGATCGCCCGTCCCGACGGAGGCAGCGCAGTGTCCACCAACGGCCTCCTGCACGACGAGGTTCTGGCCGCGCTGAAGCGCTGACGCCCGCTCAGGCGCCGCCGAGCTTGGCGGCCACGTGCTCGCGGATGGCGGCCCACTCGCCGGCAGGAAGCGGCGGGAGGATGTAGACCCAGGCGGAGAGGAACATGCCCCAGAGCTGCCTCATGCCGAGGGGACGGGCGGCCAGGATGACGTGGAGGTGGGCGCCGCCGTCGCCCCACTTGTAGACGTGGACCCGCCCGACGCCCGGGATCGAGCCCAACGCCCGCTGCGCCCGCACGAGGAGCACGCCCAATTCGGCGCCGAGGGTGTCGGTGAGCTCGTGGAAGTCGAGGTGCTCACGGGTGTGCAGGGTCAGGAGCGGCAGGGATGCCGGCTCCGACGGCATGCTGACGCGCCAGCGCTCGTCGGTCCAGACAAAGGTGTCGTCGGTGGCCTTGCAGGTCGAGCACTCGCCGGCCGTCTCCCCGTGTCGGGGCGGTTCGGGCTCCACCGGGTCCTCCACAGGCCGGACCCGCAGGCCGTCGGCCTCGAACGGGAAGATCGGCCAGGTGACCTGCGGCGGGAGCGGGAGCCGGCCGTCGGGCCCGGAGGCCTCCCGTGCCCGCCGGACGACGTCGACGGCGTCGAGACGGGTTTCCGGACGTTCGGCGAAGGCGGCGCCGGTCAGCTCCATCTCGTCCGCCTCGTCGAGCTCGTCGCCGCTCACCCCCTCGTTCTACTCGCTGTTCCCGGGCCTGACGAACCCCTTTCGCCAGGCGGGCTGAGCGGCGCATTCGAGGCAACCGGCGGCTCACCGGTAGCCTCATCACTCATGTCCGAGCGCCGCTCGCCCCTCGACGCCGCCCATCGGACGCTGGGGGCCAAGATGGTCCCGTTCTCGGGGTGGGAGATGCCACTCTCGTACCCGACCGGGACCCTCGCCGAGCACCGGACCTGCCGCACCGGCGCAGTGGCCTTCGACGTCAGCCATCTCGGCACCGTCCGCCTGCAGGGCCCGGGCGCGTACGACGCCATCCAGCAGACCCTCACCAACGACCTCGGCAAGATCAGCCCCGGCCGGGCCCAGTACACCCACCTGCTCGACGACGACGGGTCGGTGCTCGACGACATCATCGTGTGGTGGGTGGCCCGTGACGAGTTCCACGTCATGCCCAACGCTGCGAACACCGAGCGGGTCAGGGCTGCGATCGGGGGCGACGACATCACCCCCGCCCGCGCTGTCATCGCCGTGCAGGGCCCTGAGTCCCGCCGCTGGCTGGCCGACGTCGCCCCGGACGCCGCAGCAGTCGGTCGCTTCGCCGTGGCCACCGTGACGTGGCGGGGGGTGACGTGCATCGTCGCCGGCACGGGGTACACGGGCGAAGACGGCGTGGAGATCGCGATCGCGTCGGCCGACGCGCCCGATCTCTGGGAGGCGCTGCTCGACGCCGGCATCCTGCCCGCCGGCCTCGGGGCCCGCGACACCCTGCGCCTCGAAGCGGGACTGCCGCTCCACGGCCACGAGCTGGGCCCGGGTATCACGCCGGCCCAGGCCGGGCTCGACTGGGTCGTGTCGTGGACGAAGGGCGGGTTCCGGGGCCGGGACGCTCTGGAAGCAGAACGGAAGCGAGGCGTGGAGCGCATCCTGCGGGGTCTCGAAGTCGACGGCCGCCAGCCGCCGCGTGCCGGGTACACGGTCCTGCTCGACGGCGCACCGATCGGCGACGTCACCAGCGGCAACTTCTCGCCCACGCTCGGACGGGGCATCGCCCTGGCCTTCCTCCCGCCGCCCCTGAAGGCCGGTGCGTCGGTGTCGGTCGACGCCCGGGGCCAGCGGATGCCGGCCCGGGTCGTCTACCCGCCCTTCGTCTCCCGCCGGCGGGGCTGAGCGGGCGTGCACTTCGTCCCCCACACCGATGCCGAGGTGGCCGAGATGCTGGCCGCCATGGGCCTGTCGTCGGTCGACGAGCTGTTCGACGCCGTCCCGGCCGCCCTCCGGCTGGCCGGCGGCCTCGACATCGAGCCCGGGCTGGCCGAAGCCGACGTCGGCGGCCGGTTCGACGCCTACGCGGCGGCCAACCGCCCGGTCGGCCGCGACCTGGTGTGCTTCGCCGGCGCTGGCGCGTACGACCACGACATCCCCTCGGTCGTGAACCGCCTGGCCTACCGCTCGGAGTTCGTCACCGCATATACGCCCTACCAGCCGGAGGTGGCCCAGGGCGTCCTCCAGGCCCTGTTCGAGTACCAGACGCTGGTCTGCCGCCTCTTCGGCACCGACGTGGCCAACGCGTCGCTGTACGACGGCGCATCGGCCCTGGTGGAGGCGGCCAATCTGGCAGTGGCCGCCACAGGTCGCTCCGAGGTGTGGGTGTCCAGGGGCGTCCACCCCCAGTGGCGCCAGGTCCTGGCCACCATGGCCGTGGGGACAGGCCACCGCCTGGTCGACGTCGCCCTCGACGACGGGCTCACGGCATGGCCGGAGGAGGGCGTACCGGGCGCGGTCGTCGTCCAGAACCCCAACTACCTCGGTTGCCTGGAGGACGTGGGCGCCGCCGGCGAGCTGGCCCGCCGGCTCGGTGCCCTCCTGATCGTGGCCGCCGACCCGGTGTCGGCCGCCCTGCTCGTCTCGCCGGGTTCGCTCGGCGCCGACGTGGTGGTGGGGGAGGGCCAGCCGTTCGGCGCCTCCCTGTCGCTGGGGGGCCCCTACCTCGGTCTGTTCGCCTGCCGTCGGGAGCACGTCCGGCGCCTGCCGGGACGGCTGGTGGGGGAGACGCTGGACACGGAGGGCCGCCGGGCCTACGTCACCACCCTGCGCACCCGGGAGCAGGACATCCGCCGGGAGAAGGCCTCGTCAAATGTCTGCACGAACCAGACCCTGATGGCGGTGGCGTTCCTCGTCCACCTGGGTTGGCTGGGAACCTCCGGCCTCCGGGAGCTGGCGGTGCGCTGTGCCCGGGGCACCCGCTATTGCCGGGAGGCGCTCCTGGCCGTCGACGGTGTCCAAGCCCTGGCCGGCGCAGCCACGCTCCGCGAGTTCGCGGTGCGCACGCCCGTGCCGGCCGACGTCGTGGTCGAGCGCATGGCCGACGAGGGATTCCTCGCCGGCGTGTCCCTGGGTGAGGAGTACGGCGACGGGCTGCTCGTCGCCGTCACCGAAAAGCGGACACGAGTGGAGATCGACGCCTATGTCGGCGCGTTCGAGAAGGTGGTCCGGTGACCGCGGCGGCGCCCGGAGGGAAGGCCACCAGCGCCCCGCTCATGGGGCGCGACAGTGAGCCGACGCTGTTCGAGCTGTCGGCGCCCGGGCGCACGGCCGCCAACTTCCGCGCCACCGGGGTGCCGGAGTGGCCGGCCGAGGAGCTCGTGCCGGCCGCCCATCTGCGGGAGGATCCGACGCCGGTGGCCGAGGTGTCGGAGCGCGACCTGGTGGCTCACATGACCCGCCTGAGCCACCGCCAGTTCTCCGTCGACCTGGGCGCCTACCCGCTGGGCTCCTGCACCATGAAGTACAACCCCAAGCTCTGCGACGACGCCGTGGCCCGAACCGGGCTGGCCGACGTCCACCCGGCGTCACCGGCAGCGCTGACCCAGGGCTGGATGGCGCTCCTCGCCGATCTCGAGCGCGCGCTGTGCCGGATCACCGGAATGGCCGCGGCCACGCTGCAGCCGCCGGCGGGCGCGGCAGGGGAGCTGACCGGCCTGCTCCTCATGCGGGCCTTCCACGGCGCCGCCGGCCAGGACGGGCAGCGGCGCCGAGTCCTGATCCCCGACTCCGCCCACGGCACCAATCCGGCCTCGGTGACCCTCGGCGGCTACGAGGTGACGCAGGTTCCCTCCGACGACCGGGGCTGTGTCGACCTCGACGCCCTCGCCGCCCGACTGGACGACGACGTGGCCGGCATCATGCTCACCAACCCCAACACCCTCGGGCTGTTCGAGGAGGACATCGTCGCCATCGCCGGGGCGGTGCACGATGTCGGCGGACTTCTCTATTACGACGGCGCCAACCTGAACGCCATCCTCGGCGTCACCCGCCCGGGCGATATGGGCTTCGACATCGTGCACATGAACCTGCACAAGACCTTCGCCGTCCCCCACGGCGGAGGAGGACCGGGCGCCGGCCCCGTTGCGGTGACAGAACGCCTCACTCCGTTCCTCCCTGGGCCCCGGCCGGTGAAGAGCGCGCAGGGCACCTACGAGTGGATGCAGCCCGAACGCTCCATCGGCCGCGTCCACTCGTGGCACGGCAACGCCCTGGCCCTGGCCCGGGCCTGGTCGTACATCCTGGCCAACGGGGGTGACGGGCTGCGCCGGGTCTCCGACGCCGCCGTGCTTAACGCCAACTGGCTCCGCCACCAGCTCAGGGGCACCTACGACATTCCTTTCGATCGGCCGTGCATGCACGAGTTCGTGGCCTCGGCCACGAACCTGAAGCGCGACAGGGGCCTTCGGGCCGTCGACGTGGCCAAGCGCCTGCTCGAGGAGGGCTTCCACGCCCCGACCACGTACTTCCCTCTCGTGGTCGAGGAAGCGCTGATGATCGAGCCGACAGAGACGGAGAGCCCCCAGACCCTCGCCGCTCTCGCGGACGCGCTGCTCCGGATCGCCGCAGGCACCGGTGACGACGCCCACGCCGCACCTCGGACCTCACCGGTCGGGCGGGTCGACGAAGCGCGTGCCGCCCGTCAGCTCATTCCGACCTGGGACGCCCGCCCGACGTAAGTCGAAGAACAACCATTCTCTCGGTGGAGCGTTCGCCATTTCCATGCGTCCCTCTCCTCACACGAGGAAAGGACGAACCCGGCGGGCCCGCCATTTTCCGAAGTGGGCGCGAGCGCGCGCCCACCAGGTCCGTTCTACAAGGTCCGACCGCCGTCGAGCCCTCAAATAGGGCTCTCCTGGCATGAATGTGGGCGAACACCGACTCGGTCACGG
>Ga0136633_1001849_pt1 | contig 15129 bp, 14 predicted proteins | sample AntDrymeUQ832206_2_FD_105494 | JGI IMG/M metagenome (GOLD analysis project Ga0136633, IMG submission 105494) | Polar desert sand microbial communities from Dry Valleys, Antarctica - metaG UQ83 (22.06) | ecosystem: Environmental > Terrestrial > Soil > Desert | place: Antarctica: Dry Valley...
CCCGAGGTCGACTTCGTCGCCGCCAACGAGATGGCCGTCTGCCGCTACATGAAGAAGATCACGCTGCCCAAGCTGCGCGACACGCTGCGCGACCTCGCCCCCGAGGTCCGTGTCCCCGCCGATATCGCCGAGCGCGCCCGCCTGCCGATCGAGCGCATGGTCGCCATCCACTAGCGCTTGGGGGGGCGAACGTCCCGATATGAGGCCTATAGACCTCATAGATGGACGTTCGATTGCGCAACGCGGCAGCGGCTCAGGACGACATCGTCGCGGTGTGGCAACTGCGCGCCGCGGGCTGGAGCCGCTGGATGGTTGACCACCGCGCGGCTCGCGAAGGTTGGAGGCAGATCCACGACGGCGTCTATGCGCTCTGCCAGGCGCCGCTCACGCAGCGGCAGCGCTGGATCGCTGCGGTCTTGACTGCGCCGCACACCTACCTCTTTGCCGACAGCGCCTGCGCGTGTCACGGGTTCGCGGATCACCGGGGCGGCGACGAGATCGTCGTGCGACCGGGCAGCGGCGGAAGACGACAACATCCCGGGATCCTCGTCGCTCGTTCCACCGAGTTGGGGAACCACACGATGCGGCGCGAGGGCATCCCGCTCGTGACCCCGCCGATGGCGCTCGTCTCCGTCGCTGCGCGCTGGGTGTCGTGGGAGCTGGAGAGGGCCTTCCGGGAGGCCATCCGGCTGAAGACGACCACCGCGAATGACATCTCCCGCGCCCTGAACGGCCAGCGCGGCACCCGCGTGCTGCGCAGCCTGTGCGACCGCTACGCGACGATCCCCTACCACCGTTGTCGTTCCGACGCCGAGAGCCGCGGCCTCGAGGTCCTGCACGACGCCGGCGTGCCGCCACCGGAGGTCAACGTTCGCGTGGCCGGTCGCGAGGGCGACTTCGTCTGGCGCAATCGACGGCTGATCATCGAGATCGACGGCCCACAGTGGCACCTGTTCGCCGACCAGGATGCGATCAAGCAGGCGATTTGGGAGGGCGCTGGCTACACGGTGCGCCGGATTCCCTCCGACGATGTCTACTTCAGGCCGGAGCGCCTGCTCGCCCTCGCCCGCCGAACGTCCCGATTGCGGGTCCATAGACCTCACATCTGGACGTTCGCGAGCGCGCGGTGATCAGAATTCGTTGGGCGAGTGGGGGCCCACGCAGGCGACGGCGAGCGCCTCGGGGTTGATCGAGCGGGCGACGTCGGCCACCTGCTCGGTCGTGACGGCGTCGAGCGCGGCGATCTCCGCCTCGTGGTCGATCGAACCGCCATGGACGATCGCCTGGGTGGCGGCGTAGCGGGCGACGGCATTGGTGTTCTCGAAGGCGATGACCCGGCGGCCGGCGGCGTAGGCGCGGGCGCGCTCGACCTCGGCGTCCGTCGCTCCGTCGGCGTGCAGCTCGCCCACGATCTCCCTCATGCGCGTGTACGCCTCGACGCACTTGGCCGACTCGAGCCCCGAGCCCAGCTGCAGCACGGGCAGGTCGGCGAAGCTGTGGTCGACCGACCAGACCGAGTAGCAGAGGCCGCGCTGCTCGCGGATCTCCTCGAACAGCCGCGAGCCCATCGAGCCGCCGAGCAACGTCGAATAGACCGTCAACGCAGCGCGCTGTGCGTGGTCGGAGGGGTCGATCTGCGGGCGGTAGATCATCCGCAGGTGCGACTGGTTGGTGTCGCGCTCCTCGACCATCCGGTCGGTCAGCGCGGCGGGGGCGGGCTCGAAGGGCTCCACCCCGTTAGGCGAAGGCAGGCGCTCGAGCAGCTCGACCGCCGCCGCGGTGTCGAGGTGCTCGACGTTGCCGACCACGAAAGCGGCGCCGCGCTGCCAGCGCCGCTCACGGAAGGCGACGATCGCCTCGCGGGAGAACGTCCGCAGATGCTCCTCGGGACCGAGCACGGGGCGTCCCAGGGGATGCTCGCCAAAGGCGGCACGGTCGATGAGGTGCTCGGCTACGACAGACGGCTGGTCCTTGGAGCGGTTGATCTCCTGGATGACGACGCCCCGCTCGCGATCGAGCTCGCCCGCGTCGAGGTGCGGGCGGCCCACGAAGTCGGTGAGCAGGTCGAGCGCCTCTCCCGTCGCCTCGGCGCGGACCGTGATGTGGAAGGCCACGAGGTCATGCGACGTATAGGCGTTGAGCAGCCCGCCCATTCGCTCCGCGGTCTCGTTGACCGCGCGGTGGTCGGCGTACTTCTCGCCCCCCTTGAACACGAGATGCTCGAGGAAGTGGGCCATGCCGTTCTCCTCGGCGCGTTCGGTCCGTGCCCCGGCGTCGAAGGCCAGCAGGATGGTTGTGGCGCGGGTCCCGGCCAGCGGAACGGAGTGGAGATCGATGGGCACGACCGCAAGCGTAGATGCAGGATTTCCGGGATGCCTCTCGTACCCTTCAGAACGCATGGCAGCCACCCAGGAACGACCCACCGCAAAGCCGGCCGCGGCCCCGCGCCCCGCCGGCCCCCCCGGCGACGCCGTAATCGAGTTCCGTGGCGTCTCCAAGGTCTACGAGAGCGGTGACGTCGGCGTCGAGAACGCCACTTTCCGCATCAACCGCGGGGAGTTCGTCTTCCTCGTCGGCTCGACGGGCTCGGGCAAGTCAACCCTGATGCGTCTGCTGATCAAGGAGCACGAGGTCTCCTCCGGTGTTATCCGCGTCTCCGGCCGCGATCTGGCCGAGATCGACCGCAAGCGCGTACCGCACTACCGCCGCAACATCGGCGTGGTCTTTCAGGACTTCAAGCTGCTGCCCAACCGGACGGTCTACGACAATGTCGCCTACGCGCTGCAGGTCACCGGCGGGTCCCGCAAGGAGATCCGCGAGAAGGTGCCAGACATCCTGCGCCTCACCGGCCTGTCGACCAAGCTGCACAACTACCCCGATCAGCTCTCGGGCGGCGAGCAGCAGCGCGTCAGCGTCGCGCGCGCGTTCGTCAACCACCCGCCGCTACTGCTGGCCGACGAGCCGACCGGCAACCTCGATCCCGAGACGTCCATCGGGATCATGCAGCTGCTCTACCGGATCAACAAGGCCGGCACGACCGTCGTCGTGGCCACCCATGACGCGCACATGGTCGACCGCATGCGCCGGCGCGTCATCGAGCTGCAGAGCGGCCGCATCATCCGCGACGAGGACGACGGCCTCTACCGGCAGGCCGATCAGAACACCGCGGAGTTCGGCGCCATGCTGCGAGGCGACGACGGGATGCCGTTGCAGCGCCGCGGCAAGACCGCGCGCCAGCAGAGCGCTGAAGAGCTCTTCGACGAGGCCTTCGGAGACGACGACAAGTGAACCTCGGCTTCTTCTTCCGCGAGGCGCTTCGCTCCATGAAGCGCAACGCGGTCCCCAGCTTCGCCGCGATGGCTGCCGTCGTGGTCACCGTCCTGGTTCTCGGCATCTTCATCCCCGTCGTGCAGACGACGACAGGCGCCGCCAACGAGGTGCGCGGCCGTGTGCTCGCCAACGTCTACCTGCAGACCAAGGCGACGAAGGCCGACATCGAGCGCGTGCGCCGGCTGCTCACCGCCGAGACCCCGCACGTCAAGTCCGTCGAGTTCGTCTCGAAGGAGCAGGCCTACGCGCAGGAGCGCAAGAAGAACCCCGAGGCCTACAGTCTGCTCGGCTCCAACCCGCTGCCCGACACCTTCCGCGTCACGCCCGACGACCCCGACAACGTCGCGCAGATCCTCAACGCGCTGCAGCCGACGAGCGCGTCGGGGGCCAAGACGCTGATCGACCCGGCGATCGCCGAGGTCAAGGACAAGAAGGACGACCGCGAGAAGATCCTCACCGCCACGCGCGTGATCAAGCTCACCGGCGGCGGCCTGGCGATCCTGCTCGTGCTCGCCTCGGTCCTGCTGATCTCCAACACCATTCGCCTGTCGCTGTTCAGCCGTCGGCGCGAGGTCGAGGTCATGAAGCTTGTCGGCGCGACCGACTGGTTCATCCGCTGGCCGTTCATGATCGAGGGCGTGCTCCTCGGCGCGCTGGGCGGCATCCTGGCGGTGCTGTTGTTGGGCGTGACGAAGGTCGCGCTGCTGGACCCGCTGGCCACCGACCTGCCGCTGCTGGCCGCGCCGGAGACCATGAACTTCGGCGCGCTCATCGCGATCCTGCTCGGGGCGAGCGTCGCGGTGTCCGCCGCGGGCTCGGGTCTGTCGCTGCGCCGCTTCCTGCGCGTCTGACCTGCGCTGCCCGGCACCTAAGCTGAGAGGCCGTGCGGCGCCTCCTGGTCCCCGTTCTCGTCCTGGTGGCCCTGCTTGCGGGGATCACGCTGGGTGGGCACCCCGAATCGCTCCCCGGCTTCGTCCGTGATGCGTTCGTCGGCGACGAGGACACCCGCGTGGTCAGTGAGGCGATCGAGGAGATCAGCGCCAGCTACTACCGCAAGGTGCCCAAGGACGAGCTGGCCGACGCAGCCGTCGCCGGCGCCGTCGACTCGCTCGAGGATCGTTTCTCGAACTACCTGAACCCCGAGGACTACCGGCGCTTTCAGAACTCGAGCCAGAACGCCTACGAGGGCGTGGGCATGGAGGTCCGGCCGATCAAGGCCGGCCTGCGCGTGGTCGACACTTACGACGGCTCGCCTGCCCGCCGCGCCGGCATCAAGAGCGGTGACGTGATCACCGCCGTCAACGGCAAGTCCCTGGCCGGCGAGGCGGCGAAGACCGGCTCGGAGCGGATCAAGGGGCCACCCGGCACGAAGGTGACGCTCACGGTCCGGACCGACGGCAAGGAGCGCAAGCTCGTCGTCAGCCGGGCGCGGGTCACCGTCCCCGTCGTCGCCTCGAAGATGCGGACGAGCGGGGGAGAGAAGCTTGGTGTCGTGCGCCTGGCGGGGTTCACCTCGGGCGCCCACGGCGAGGTCGGCAAAGCGTTGAAGAAACTCGAGGCCGACGGCGCGAAGGGCTTCGTCTTAGACCTGCGCGGCAACGGCGGCGGCCTGGTCTCCGAGGCGCAGCTGGTGGCCAGCGCGTTCCTCGACGGCGGGGTGATCGTCTCGACCAAGGGGCGCTCGGTTGAGGGCCGGACTCTCCGCGCCGAGGGCGACCCGGTGGTGGGCAAGGACGTCCCGGTCGTCGTGCTCGTCGACAAGAACACCGCGTCGGCGTCGGAGATCGTCGCGGGCGCGCTGCAGGACCGCGACCGCGCGACCATCGTCGGCGTGAAGACGTTCGGCAAGGGCGTCTTTCAACAGATAATTTCGCTGACAAACGGCGGGGCGCTCGACATTACCGCCGGCCAGTACTTCACGCCGAAGGGGCGCAACCTCGGCGGCAAGGGCGTCAAGACCGGCAGTGGGATCGAGCCGGACATCGCCGCGAAGGACCGCGTGAAGACCAAGGCGGACGAGGGCCTCGACAAGGCGCTCGAGGTCCTCGCGGACAAGCTTCTGTGAGAGAGACCGACGAGGTCGTCGGCCTGCTCGCCCAGCGCGGGCGCTTCCTGATCGCCGAGCCGTTCTTCGAGCGGGGGCGGAGGCTCACCGTCGAGCGCGACAAGCGCGCCCAGCCCGGCCGGCTGGCCCTGCTGCGGCCGCCGGCGCGAGGCCGAAACGCCAAGGTGGTCAGGATGCTCGGGCGCCCCGACGTGGCCCGTGATGTCATCGAGGCGCTGATGGTCTCGCGCGGGCTCGCGCGGCGGTTCCCGCCCGGGGTCGAGCGCGCCGCGGAGGAGGCGCGGGAGGCCGGCGCGGGCGACTCCGCACGTGGCGACCTGCGCGACCTGACCACGTTCACGATAGACCCGGTCACCGCCAAGGACTTCGACGACGCGATCTCCTGCGACGCGCTCGGCGAGAACCGCTGGCGCGTCTGGGTCCACATTGCCGACGTCACTCACTACGTCCGGCCCGGCTCGGCCCTTGATCGCGAGGCCTACCTGCGCTCGACCAGCGTCTACGTCCCCGGCGCAGTCGAGCCGATGCTGCCCCACGCGCTGTCCAGCGATGCCTGCTCGCTGGCGCCAGACGTGGATCGCCGCGCCGTCTCGGTCGAGATGGAGTACGAGGGGACCGACGTCAAGCGGGTGGCCTTCCATCGATCGCTGATCCGTTCCGACGTGCGGCTCGATTACGAGCAGGTCGATCGCATCTTCTCCGGCGAGGAGCAGGCGCGGGCGCCGTGGGCGGAGTCTCTGGCTGCCGCCCGCGCGCTGTCGGCGGGGCTCCAGGAGCGCCGGGCGGGGGGCAACGCGCTGGTCATCGACAGCGCCGAGCCGGAGTTCCGCTTCGAGGACGGCCATGTCGTCGAGGCCGTCGAGAAGTCCCAGACCGAGTCGCACCGCCTGATCGAGCACCTGATGATCGCCGCCAACGAGCAGGTCGCCAAGCTGCTCACCGAGCGCAAGATCGCGGCGCTGTTCCGCGTCCACGAGCGGGCCGAGCCTTCGTCGGTGCAACGGCTGGTCGGCCAGCTCGCCTCGCTAGACGTCCCGACCCCGCCGCTGCCTGAGCAGCTCTCGCCCCAACAGGCCGCCGACGCAATCGGCGAGATCTCGAAGATGGTCGACCAGCACGTGCGGCGCACGGGCCACGGCCGTCGCGCGCTGACCTCGCTCGTGCTCCGCTCGCTCAAGCAGGCCCACTACTCGCCGCAAGCGCTCGGTCACGCCGGACTGGGTCTGGAGCACTATTGCCACTTCACTTCGCCGATCCGGCGCTACCCCGACATCGTCTGTCACCGGGCGCTGCTCAGCGCGATCGGCGGCGAGGAGGACGCGCCGCGCGCCGCCACGCTCGAGGAGGCAGGCGTCCAGACCTCGGGCCGCGAACGCGACGCGATGATCATCGAGCGCGACGCCGACGACATCGCGCGCTGCTTCCTGCTCGAGCGCCGGCTGTTCGAGCAGGGCTTCGACACGGTCTTCACGGGCGAGGTCGTGGGCATCATCGGCGCCGGGGCGTTCGTCGCGTTCGGCGAGGGCTATCAGGGGATGCTGCCGGTGCGAAAGCTCCGCGGCGACTGGTGGGAGCTCAACGAGGACGGGACGCTGCTACGCGGAACCGAGAGCGGCGGCGCGATCCGTCTGGGCGACGAGATCGAGGTCCGCGTCGAGCGCGTCGACACCGCCCGCGGCCGCGTCGACCTCGTCCCCGCCCAACATTAAGGGGTCTGACCCCTTAATGGAGAAAGAGCCAATTTTGCGCAGATCGGTTGTGGACGGACGTTCTAATGAGTTCTGAGTAACCAGTGCCGATATGTGCCGTGCGATGCGGGGGACAGCCGCAATCGTCAGACATACCACGGCCCGCTCCTCATAACCGAGCGGAACCAGGGAACCGACATGTGCAGGCTCGAGGGGCGCTCCGGTGCCCCTCGAGTCATTTCCCGGGCAGGTTCGGCCGTGGGCCCCATTGACCGCTCACACGGACGTCAAAAGGGCCCAGGCGGTGATCGACGCCCGGTGAGGGCCGCCCGTCTAGGCTCGCCGTGCATGTTCGACGCCTGGGAGATGGAGCTGCACGGCCACACGGTCGTTTACCGCGTGATGGGCAGCGGGCCGCCGGTTGTCCTGATCCACGGAATGGTCAACTCGTCGCGGCACTGGCGTGCGGTGGCCGAGCGCCTGGCCGACCGCTACACCGTCATCGCCCCCGACATGGTCGGCCACGGCGACAGCGCGACGCCGCGGGGCGACTACTCGCTCGGCGCCCACGCAACCGTCATCCGCGACCTGCTCTCGGCACTGGGCATCGAGCGCGCCACGTTCGTCGGGCACTCCCTCGGCGGCGGCGTGGCGATGGTCTTCTTCTGGCAGTTCCCCGAGCGCGTCGAGCGGCTGGCCCTCGTCTCCAGCGGTGGCCTCGGCGAAGAGGTCAGCCCGCTGCTGCGCTCGGCCGCCGTGCCGGGCTTCCGCCACCTGATCGGGCTGGTGGCCAACCGCGTGGTCATCCGGGCGCTGCGCGCCGCCGGCAAGCAGGCCCGCAACGTCGCCCGGGCGCTGCAACCCCTCGACACCCGCGGCGCTCGCGACGCGTTCGTTCAGACCCTCCGCGCGGTCATCGACGTCCACGGGCAACGCGTCAGCGCAGACGACCGGCTCTACCTGCTCGAGGACACCCCGCTGTTGATCGCCTGGGGTGAGCGCGACCGGACGATCCCCATCGAGCATGGCAGCGCCGCCCATGAGGCCGTCCCCGGCAGCCGCTTCGTCACGCTGCCGCGAGCGGCGCACTTCCCGCACCTCGAGGACCCGGATGGCCTGGCTGCGGCGCTGGGCGACTTCATCGAGACGACAGAGCCGGGCGACCTCGACGAGGCGCGCTGGCGTGACCGGCTGCGCGGCCGTTCCCCGGCGCGGCTGCGTCCGCGCGCTGCCGCTAGGTCAAGATCCGCCGGATCCTGGCCGAAAATGCTCGTGTGACCGGGATACGCCAGATCACGACGGGACTGCTCGTGACCGCTGCCTTGCTGATGGGCGCCGCGCCCGCTGCCGCCCTGGGCATCTCGGTACCCGAGACCGCCACGCTGTCCGCCCTGTCGCCGGGACAGACGTCCACCGCCTCGGGGGTCAGCATCCTGGTCACGGGCGTGCTGTTCCCGTGGTCGCTCACCGTGGCGCCCGAGAGCTCCGCCACCCCCGGTCGCCTACGGGCGGGCGCGCTCGGCTGCTCCGGGAGCCCCGCGGCGCTGGCCAACCCCTTGCATATGAACACGTCGGCCGGGCTGGGCACGACGGAGATCAAGGAACCGTCGTACGACATCGTCGCCGGGACGAAGCAGATCGCGCGTGGCATCGCAGCCGACGCGCTGACCGTTGACTACACGCAATCCGTCGCGGCATCCGAGGCCCTCGTGGCAGGCTGCTCCTACTCGATCACGTTGATCTTCACGGCTTCATAGCCCGCTAACGTCGCCTGCGTGGCGAAGGGCAGAAAGCGCAAGATCGACGCCGGGGACGTGGCGAGCAACCGGCAGGCGTCCTTTCGGTTCGAGCTGCTCGACAGGCTCGAGTGCGGGCTGGTTCTCCAGGGCACCGAGGTCAAGGCGCTGCGCGACGGCGGCGCCCAGATCAAGGACGGCTACGTCAACATCGAGGAAGGCGAGCTGTGGCTGCAGAACGTCCACATCCCGCCCTACAAGCCGGCGGCTCAGCAGAACCACGAGCCCGAGCGGCCCCGCAAGCTGCTCGCCAACCGCCGCGAGATCGAACGCCTGAAAGGCCGCGTCTCCGAGAAGGGCTTGACCATCGTCCCGACGAGGATCTACTTCAAGGACGGTCGCGCGAAGGTCGAGATCGCGCTGGGCCGAGGCAAGGACCAGTTCGACAAGCGTGACTCGATCAAACAGCGCGAGCAGCGACGCGAGGTCGATCGCGCGATCCGTGACGCGCAGCGCTAGTCGCCCCGGAATGCGGGGCGTCGCCCTGGACGTTCGTCCTACTCAAGTTGCAGTAGTCATTTTCCGATAAGCCTCGTGTCAGAGCCTGCAGACGCCCGGAGAGCGCCGCGCAGGAACCGCCCACGGATGGTCACGGCGGCTAGAAATCACGACTTGGAGGTCGTCCCACATGAAGCTCCGTTCTCTCGTTGTCGCCGGAGCCGCCGTCACGGCGGTCGCAGCTCTCCCGGCCTCGGCGCTCGCTGCTCCGCAGGTCGTCGTCGGCACCACGGCCACGACGCTCTCGCTGAGCGTCCCGACTCCCGCCGCCTTCGCCGGCGCCAACGCCTTGGCTCCCGACGGGCTGGAGAAGACCTCGACCGTGGCCACGGTCGCCGCGCTCTCGACCAACCCGACGTGGACGCTGGCCGCCAAGGACTACGGCACCAACGGCGCCGACGGCGACGGCACGATGGACGCCCTGACCGCGTCCCGCGTGACCGCGCTGACCGGCGGGATCTCGGGCATCGACCTCTCGGGGATCACGCTGGGCGACCCGACCCTGTGCGCGAGCTCGGCCGGCGAGCTGGGCAACGCGACCGACGTCCTGGTCGAGGAGCTGACCCCAGTGGCCGCGATCGACTCCGCGGGCCGCAAGGCGCTCGGCAACGCCAACGTCAGCGTGGCCGGCAACTCGGCGGGCAACTTGCTCGCGCTCCCGCTGACCACGTTCAACACGACCTTCTTCCAGACGGTCGGCACGGACGAGGCCGTCAAGTCGGGCTGCCAGTACAACATCGCGGTCGCCTACACGCTCAGCTAGGCGCATCGAGAAGATCCACGTCTTCGGCGGCGGCCGGCTGTTACAGCCGGCCGCCGTGCGTTAAGGTGCCGCCGCCCGTGCGCACGATTCTCCGCCCGCTCGTCGTCGTGCTGCTGGTCGCGGTCCTGACGGCCGACGCCGCCGCGCAGACGAGCAGCAAGGGACTCTTCTCGGTCAACCCCGCCCGCCAGGTCATCAACGGCCGCCCGCCCAGGGCCCTGGCCCCGTTCTCGGTCTCGAACACGACGGAGGTCGCGCTCAACGTTCGCGTGATCCCCGCCATACTGGACCAGCGGGTCTCAGGCGAGATCGTCTTCGACGAGCGCGACGCCGCCCTGCGCGACGCGAAGAAGATCCTCGCGCCGGACGTCGAGGAGTTCCGCCTCGAGCCCGGGGCCCGCCGCACCGTGCGGGTCCGGTGGAACCTGCAGCCGCGCGGACAGGACGTATCCAACATGGGCGTGGTCTTCCAGGGCACGGCCGCCACCGAGAGCACCGCGGTGCAGACCGTGCAGCGCCTGCTGACGCTCAACTTCCTCCAGTTGCCGGGCGAGTACCGCTCGACGGGGCGCTTCACGTTGCTGCGGGCCGAGCAGGCCGGGCCCAAGACGCTCAACCTGATCCCACGAATCGAGAACACCGGCGAGATCGTGCAGTCGCCGCAGGACACCCGGGTACTCGTGCGCGACGCGAAGGGCGACGCGGTGTTCGACGCGCCGTTTGTCAGCGACATCATCCTGCCGGGCCGCGAGCGCGACTTCCCCGTGCTCGTGCGCAAGGTGCTCCCCAAGGGCGAATACCGCCTCTCGGCCTCGGCGACGTTCGGCGATTCAGGACGGATCGTCATCCGCTCGAATTTCACGCTGGTCGGTCCCAACCAGCTGCCCTCGCCCAAGGTGGCACTCGAGAACCTCGCGGGCCGCGGCGAGATCGGCGGCGACTCGGAGGCCACCGCGGTCGTCCACAACGTCGGCACGGCCCCGGCCGACACGAACGTCAAGGTCCAGCTGTTCCGGCTGACCGAGCGCAACCAGCTGCCCAAGGAGCCGATCGAGGAGCAGAAGCTCCCGTTCGACGACCTCGCGCCCGACGAGCGGCGCAACCTGCGGATCGCCTACCCGGGGCTGCCCGCCGGCAACTACCGCCTGATCGCGACCTACCGCGACACGCCGGACACCATCGCGCGCGAGGAGGCCGACTTCTCGCCGGCCGCGCCGCCCGAGGACGAGGGTTCGGGCCTGTTGGTCCCGTTCATCGGAGGCTTCGGGGCGTTTGTCATCGGCGGCCTGCTGTTCTTCCTCTGGCGCCGCCGGCGCAAGAAGGACGAGGACGAGGAGGAAGAAGGGGACGTTCTTCCGGCTGCCGTGTCGGCGGCATCCGCGGGCGCGCAGCCCGCCGCCGGGCCACCCGCGACGACCTCCACCGCTCCGGCGCCCGCCTCGCCGGCCGTCGCGGCTGCGACGAAACCGGTCGTCGACCTCAACTCGGCCTCGTCAGACGAGCTGCAGGAGCTGCCGGGCATCGGCCCGAAGGCCGCTGCGCGGATCGTCGAGCATCGTGAGGAGTACGGGCGCTTCGCCACGCTCGACGACCTGCGGCGGGTTCAGGGCTTCGACGACAAGCGCATCGCGGCGCTGGCCGGTCGCGTGTCGTTCTAGACGGCGGGCACGACCGTGATGACGACCAAGGAGCCGCGCTCCTCGGTGGTCACCGTGAAGCCGTCATGTGGCGCGGCGCTGCCCTTGCCCGAGGCGTCGATCGGGACGCTGAGGACCGGGGCGATCACGGCGTTGACCATCTGGACGCCGGCCGACGCAGGGGTCGCGGCGAGTCCGGTTGCCGCAAGCAATCCGGCGATGGCGGCCGTCCGATGCACCGGTTGACTGTCTCACGTGCCGCGACGCCCGGCAATCCCCGGTTATGGTGAACTTATCGTCCCGAACTGAGTAGCTGCTTCCGGCGCAGCGGGCGGCCGGGACGGCCTCAGACGTCGTCGAAGTCGCGCTCGAGGTGCGTCGCGTCCATGCCTAGCGCCAGCAGCGCGATCAGCCCGACGTAGACCGCAGCGACCATCAGCCGGTGCTTTGGCGCGACCTTGTAGTAGGTCCGCGTCTCCTCACTGCCCTCGCGTCGCTGCTTCCAGCGCCGCCACGTCTCCATCACCGCGAAGAGCAGGATGAGGATGATGATCGGGTTGGGAAAGGCGAACGCCGCGCCGATCATCACGCCGAGCCCGACGATCCACATCCACGGAGCCATCGCCGCCATCGCCCGGCCGCCGTCGAGCGGGAGCACCGGCGCGAGGTTGAAGAGGTTGAGGAAGAACCCCGTGAACGCCAGCGCTTGAAACAGGTTGTTGCCGGTCGCCGCGGCCAGGGGCAGGCACGCCAGCGCGCCGAGCGACCCGAGGATCGGTCCGGCCAGGCCGACACGGGCCTCGGCGAGAGCGTTGCCGCCCAGCGACTTGGCCCAGACCACGGCGCCCAGGAACGGGATGAAGAGCGGAGCGCTGGCCTTGACGCCCTCGCGGCGCAACTGGATGACGTGGCCCATCTCGTGCACGAACAGCAGCAGCACGAAGCCGACGGCGAACTGCCAGCCCCAGATCAGGGTGTAGGCGCCGATCGAGACGAGCATCGAGCCCGAGGTGGTCAGCAGCTTGATCTTGGGCAGCAGGAGCAGCAGCGCTTTGCCCTTGGCCGCGATCGCAACGATCGCAAGCAGCAGCGCGCCCAACCCGCGTCGGGCAGCGGGCTCCGGCGCGGGATCGGGACGCGGCGGCGGGGCGTACGGCGCCTCCGGCGGGACCGGAGGCAGCCACTCGGTGCGCGTGTCTCCCACGCCTCTGAGTGTAGGTCGCCCGTGGCTTTTTCCGGAGAATGCGGCTTCTTCGCGGCTGGGCTCTTGACGCGCTGCCGGGCCGCTGGGAAGTTCCCCTCAGACGCGGAAACAAGCCGCAGAGAGCGAAGCCATGGGACGCAAGGCTCGCCACCCTGACACTGGCTGCAGCGCTTCGGCGCAGCGCCGGAAGAGGGTTCCCAAGCGGCTTGGGACCGCGTCGCTTTCGTCAAGCGCCGCCCGACCATCCTGACGCCGCCCGCTCCTGGCGAGCAAACTCAAGATGGCTCTCGGACTCAGGACAGTGCCGGCTGCGCCTCGGCGGCCGCCGCCTCGGCGTCCTCGAGCTGGCGGCGCACGAGCTGCAGGCCGTTGTCCCAAAAGCTTGGGTCGGCCAGGTCGATCCCGACGAGCTCGCCCAGCGCCTCAGGCGACTTCGAACCTCCCGACCGGAGCATGTCGAGGTAGCGGGGCACGAACGGCTCGCCCTCCTCGAGGTAGCGCGCGTAGACCGACAGCGCCAGCAGCTGCCCGTATGCGTAGGCGTAGACGTAGCCGGGCGTCCCGATGAAGTGGGGGACGTAGGACCACCAGGAGCGGTAGTTGTCGGTCAGCTCGACCGAGTCACCCACGAGGTCGGACTGGTTGGCGATCCACAGGTCGTTGATCTGCTCGACGGCGAGCTCGCCCTGCTCTCGGCGGGCGGTGTGGACCGAGTGCTCGAAGCGGTTCATCGCTACCTGCCGGAACACGGTGGCGATCGAGCCCTCCAGCGACTCGGCCAGCAGCCCGAGGCGCGACTCGGCCGAGGGCGCCCGGTCAAGCAGGCGGCCGAAGACGATCGTCTCGCCGAACACCGATGCGGTCTCGGCCAGGGTGAGCGGAGTCCCCATCTCGAACGGACCGCGCGGGCGGGCCAGCGCGGCGTGCACGCCGTGGCCGAGCTCATGGGCGAGGGTCAGCACGTCGCGGCGCCGTGACGTGTAGTTGAGTAGCAGGTAGGGGTGAACGCTGGGCACCGTGTAGGCGCAGAACGCCCCACCGCGCTTGCCCGGTCGAACCGGCGCGTCGATCCAGCGCTCGTCGAAGAACTGGCGCACGAGCTCGCCGAGCTCCGGGCTGAACGACTCGTAGGCGTCGAGGACCAGCGCGCATGCCTCCTCCCACTCGAACTCCTCGTCGGTGGTCGTGACGGGCGCCATACGGTCGAAGTCGGCGAGCCGGTCGATGCCCAGCAGGCCAGCCTTGACCCGGTACCAGCGCTGCGGGATGTCGTTGTTGCCCTGGACCGCCTTCACCAAGGCCTCGACCGACTCGTCGGAAGCCTCGTTGGAGAGGTTGCGGCTCGAGATCCAGCTCGGGTAGTCGCGCAGACGGTCGTCGACAGCTTTGTCGTGCAGCAGCGTGTTGAAGATGAACGCGCGGGTGCGCAGGCCCGGCTCGAGCGCGTGGGTGATCGCCTGCGCAGCGGCCTCGCGCGCCTCGCGCTCGGGCCGCATGAGCTGGCTGGTGGCGACCTCCATCTGCACGGGCTCGGGCTGGTCGGGGAGCTGCACCTCGACCGCGGACATCAGCTCGGAGAACAGACGGCTCCACGCGCTGCGGCCGGTGATGTTCTTCTCGGTGAGGATCTTCTCCTCGGGCTCGGAGAGCAGGTGCGGGCGGTAGATGCGGACCTGGGTGAGGAAGTGGCGGTAGTTCTCGAGGCCGTCGGCCGCGATCAGCTCGTCGGCGCGCGCGTCCTCGACCGCTGCCCACTCGAGCTCGAAGAACAGCAGCTGCGTCTCGATCGTCGTGCCGCGCTCCTCGGCCTTCTGCAGCAGGGCGCCGTTGGCGGGATCGCTCGTGTCGGCACTGAAGCGCAGCGCGGCGTAGTTGCCGGCGCGGCCCGCCCGGTCGTGGATCTCCGATAGCGCGTCCATCGCCTCGGCGAGGCCCGCGCCGTCGAGGCCGGCCACCTTGCCGGCGTGCTGCGCGGCGAAGGCGTCGGCCAACGCGGCGGCCTCGTCGAGCAGACGATCGACCCCCTCCGGGCCCTCGTCGTCGACGAGGTGCTCGAGGTTCCAGGTGACGTCTTCGAGGCTGGCGCTGGACATGCGGGCAGCGTATCCCGCAACGGAGGGCGCGCGTGCCAGGTGAGGAGGCGGCCCG
>Ga0136633_1001850_pt1 | contig 15125 bp, 10 predicted proteins | sample AntDrymeUQ832206_2_FD_105494 | JGI IMG/M metagenome (GOLD analysis project Ga0136633, IMG submission 105494) | Polar desert sand microbial communities from Dry Valleys, Antarctica - metaG UQ83 (22.06) | ecosystem: Environmental > Terrestrial > Soil > Desert | place: Antarctica: Dry Valley...
AACGTCGCCCCCGACATGGCCATGTTCGGTCACATCGTGCCCTGCGGGATCGCCGACAAGGGCGTCACCTCGCTCCGCGACGAGGGCGTCACCACGTCGTTGCGGGAGGTGGTCGACGCCGTCGCCGCCCGAGCGGCGGAGCGATGGGGGAGGGCAAGCCACGATCGGGCCGACGTCGTCTGGCGCCACAGCTCCGATGACCTGTCGCCCTTCAGTAGGGGCGAAGGTCCAGGCGCGCCGGTGAAGGTCGGCGGCACGACGGCCCGGCGGGCGGCGCGGCTCGACGAAGCGGGGGTCAGCGGTGGGCTCGAGATCACCAGCCGCAAGCCCGAGTGGATGCGAGCGCCCCTCCGGCTCACTGATGATGTCATCGCCATCCGCAAGACGATGCGCGACCTCGACCTCGTCACCGTGTGCGAGGAGGCCGGCTGCCCGAACCTGTCGGAGTGCTGGTCCGATGGCACCGCCACCTTCATGATCAACGGCGAGCGCTGCACCCGGGCCTGCGGCTTCTGCCTGGTCGACACCCGTCACCCGCTCCCCACCGACCCGATGGAGCCCGAGCGGGTGGCCGAGGCCGTCGAGCGCATGGGCCTGCGCTTCGCCGTCGTCACCGCCGTCGCACGCGACGACCTGCCCGACGGTGGTGCAGCCGAGTTCGTCGCCGTCATCCGGGCGATCCGGGCCCGCACGCCGGGCGTCTCGGTCGAGGTGCTCATCCCCGACTGCAAGGGCGACCCCGATGCCCTCGCCGTGATCTTCGCCGAGCGCCCCGAGGTGCTGAACCACAACCTGGAGACGGTGGCCCGCCTGCAACGGGCGGTGCGCCCGTCGGCCGGCTACGCCCGGTCGCTCGGGGTGCTGGCCAGGGCCAAGGCGACGGGGCTCACCACCAAGTCCTCGCTCATCGCTGGCCTGGGTGAGACGGCCGACGAGATGGAGCAGACCCTCGCCGACCTGGCCGGCGTCGGCGTCGACATCGTCACCATCGGCCAGTACCTGCGCCCCACGTCGCACCACCTCCCGGTGGCGAGGTGGTGGACACCCGACGAGCTCACGGCATTGAAGGTCGCCGGAGAGGCCTTGGGCATCGGCCACGTCGAGGCCGGCCCCCTGGTGCGGTCTAGCTACCACGCCCGCCAAGCATCGGAGGCTGCTGCGCGACCACCGGATTCTGGCGTTGTTCCTGCACCTCAGAGCGCAGTAACAACGCCAGAATGGACGGCATGATGATCGCTGACCTCATGATCGAGACCGCCGACGGATCGATGCGGCTGTACAGCGCCGTCCCAGATGGGGGCGCCCGGCGGGCGGTGATCGTCATCCAGGAGGCGTTCGGCGTGAACGACCACATCGAGGACGTCACTCGCCGGTTCGCTGACGCCGGGTACCACGCCGTCGCCCCGGCCCTGTTCCACCGAGCCGGTGGGGGCACCGCGCCGTACGACCAGTTCGACAAGGTGCTGCCGCTGTTCGAGGACCTCACCGATGCCGGGATCCTCATGGATGTGGGCGCGGCGCTCGACCATCTGCACGAGCAGGGGTTTGCCGACGGGTCGATCGCGATCGTCGGCTTCTGCATGGGTGGCCGCGTAACCTTCCTAGTGGCGCTGGCGCGCCGGCTCGGGGCGGCGGCGGGGTTCTACGGCGGCGGCATCGTCACCGAGCGCTTTCCACAGTTCCCGCCGCTGATCGAGCGCGCTGGCGAGCTGCAGACGCCCTGGCTCGGATTGTTCGGGGATCTCGACGGGTCGATCCCGGTCGCCGACGTCGAGGTCATCCGGGAGCGCCTGGCCACCGTGGACGTTCCAAGCGAGGTGGTGCGCTACCCCGACGCCGACCATGGCTTCCACTGCGACGCCCGCCCCAGCTTCAACGCGGAAGCATCCACCGACGCCTGGGCGCGGACCCTGGCGTGGTTTGAGGAGCACCTGACCTAGCGGTCGGCCGGGGGGCAGCGGCGCCGCGCTCGGTAACGTCGGGCCCATGTTCGCTGAGCGCACCGACCGGGTCCGGGCTCGGATGCAGGAGCTCGGCGTGGACGCCCTGCTGCTGTCCGTCGGCCCCGACCTTCCCTACCTCACCGGCTACCAGGCCATGCCCCTCGAGCGCCTCACGATGCTGGTGCTCCCTGCGGAGGGTGACGCCACCCTCGTCGTACCGCGGCTCGAGGCTCCCCGGGTGGTGGAGCGACCCGATGTCTTCGCCGTCCGCTCGTGGGACGAGACCGACGATCCCATCGCCATCGTGGCTGGGCTGGTCGGCTCGGCCGGCACGCTGGCCATCGGGGACCGCACCTGGGCCCGTTTCCTGGTGGACCTGCAGCGAGCGCTGCCGTCGGCGCACTTCACCAAGGGCAGCGAGGTCGTGGGGCCGCTGCGGGCACGCAAGGATCCGGCCGAGGTGGAGGCGCTGCGAAAGGCCGGGGCCGCCGCCGACTGCGTGGCCGCCGAGCTCCAGCACGGCGCCATCGAGCTGGTCGGGCGCACCGAGGCGGATGTGTCCGCCGAGCTGAGCCGACGGCTGTTGGCCGAAGGCCACCATCGCGTCAACTTCGCCATCGTGGCCGCCGGCGCCAACGCCGCCAGCCCCCACCATGAGCCGGCCGGCCGCATCATCAGGGAGGGCGAGGCTGTTCTCTGTGACTTCGGCGGCACCATGTTCGATGGCGAGGGCGTCGGCTACTGCTCCGACATCACTCGCTGCGTGCACGTCGGGGAACCCTCGGAGGAGATGGCCGAGGCCTACGCCGTGCTGCTGGACGCCCAGCGGGCGGCCGTGGCGGCCGCCGTCGTGGGGACCACGTGCGAGGAGGTGGACGCCACCGCTCGACGGATCATTGCCGGCGCCGGTTGGGGAGAGCAGTTCATCCACCGCACCGGCCACGGCATCGGCATCGAGGAGCACGAGGACCCCTACATCGTCTCGGGCAACTCCACGCCCATCGAACCGGGTCACGCCTTCTCCATCGAGCCGGGCATCTACGTGCCGGGGCGTTTCGGCTTCCGCCTGGAGGACATCGTGGTGGCGTCCGCCACGGGTCCCGAGCCGATGAACAACGCCGACCACGACCTCGCCCTTCTCTGACTACGTCTGCCGGCTGGGCGGCTCCTACGCTCGGCCCGCTGTGATCCGCCTCGACGCCGCCACCGTGCTCCTGCAATGGGCCACGGGTGGACTGTTCTTCTGTTGGGTCACCACCCGTCGGCGCCAGGTGTCGCTCGGCTACGGCTGGCTGCTGCGCGGCACCTACCTGCTCATGGCGGTGGGTGCGGTCATGACCGGCGTTCGCTACGGCGAACCGGTGCCCGTGCGGGACGTGGCCAGCATCGGCGTGGTGCTGGCCACCGCGGCAGCCCTCGGCATGTCGATCCAGCGTCGGAAGGCCGGCGTGGCCGGCGACCGCGAGCGGGTGAAAGAGCGCAGCGCCCGGGTGACGGCCATGACGGGCATCGACCGTCGGCGCGACGACGTCGACGCCACCGCCGCCGAGTTCCCGCCCATCCTCGACCTGGTCGCGCCCGCCTTCGGCATGGTGGGGCTGGTCGCGGCGGGCATCGCGGCGGGGGACCCTACGGCGCTGTCGGTGGCCCGGTTCGTGGTCGGCGCCGCCTTCCTCGGGGCCGTCACGGACGCCATGCTCCTGGGGCATTGGTACCTGGTGCAACCGGGGATGCCGCGGGCGCCGCTGCTCGAGCTCATCCGCTGGTTGGCCCTCACGTGGCCGTTCGAGGTGGCGGTGCTGCTCTGGCCCACCGGGATGGCTTCGGTGATCACCGGCACGATCGATGACGGCTACAACGGCATCCTCGGCTGGATGTGGATCGCCTGCGCCGTCAGCACCATCGCCCTCATCGGCGTCACCCGAGCGGCTCTCAAGGAGCGCCAGTACAGCGCGGTCATGGCGGCGACGGGCCTGCTGTACCTGGCCATCCTCACCGCCTTCGGCACGGACCTCGTGGCCCGAGCCGTCCTCGCCTAGCGGACGCCCGGCAGGTCGAGCGCGGCGCCACACCGATGAGAACCTTGGGCTCGAGCCGTCCCAGCGCGGTCCCCCTGTTCATCCGGTGACAAGTTGGGAATACTCCCACGTATGCCGAGAGCCATTTGGAGCGGAGCCATCAGCTTCGGGCTGGTCAACATCCCGATCAAGCTGTACCCCGCCGTGTCCCGCAAGAACGTCAGCTTCAATCAGCTCGACTCCCGCACCGGGGCGCGCATCAAGTACAAGAAGGTGTCCGCCGCCGACGGCGAGGAGGTGCCGGCCGAGGCCATCATCAAGGGCTACGAGCTGTCCTCGGGGGCTTACGTCACGGTGGGTGACGACGAGCTGGCCTCCCTCGACCCCGATGCCAGCCGCACGATCGAGATCGAGGAGTTCGTGGACCTGGCCGACATTGACCCGCTCTTCTACGACTCCGCCTACTTCGTGGCGCCCGACAAGGCCACGGTGAAGCCCTACGCGTTGCTCACCCAAGCCATGGAGGAGTCGGGCAAGGTGGGCATCGCCCGCTTCGTGATGCGCTCGAAGCAGTACCTCTGCGCCGTCCGCCCCAAGGACGGTGCCCTGGTGCTGTCGACGATGGTCTACGCCGACGAGGTGAACGACCCCAAGGAGATCGGCGAGATCGCCGACCTCGAGGATGTCACCCTCACCAAGAAGGAGCTGGACATGGCCCGCCAGCTCATCGCATCGCTGTCGGAGGACTTCGATGTGGACAGGTTCGAGGACACCTATCGCAACCAGGTGCTCGGCCTCATCGAGCGCAAGGCGGCCGGCGACACCGAGATCATCGCTCCGCCCGAGGCGATGAACGAGGACAAGGTGATCGACCTGATGGCGGCCCTGGAGGCCAGCGTAAAGGAGGCCAAGGCCGCCCGCACCCGGCACCCGGCTGGTGCGCCGGAGGCCGAAGAGGAAGCCGCGGAGCCCGCCAAGAAGCGCGCCCGCAAGAGCGCCTAGTGCCGGATCGGTTCGTCGAGGTGGACGGGCGTCAGCTCAAGGTCTCCAACCTCGACAAGGTGCTGTACCCGGAGACGGGCTTCACCAAGGCCGAGATCATCGACTACTACGTGCGCGTCGCTCCGGCAATGCTGCCCCACATCGGTGACCGGGGCATCACGCTGCGTCGGTACCCGAACGGGGTCGATGGCACCTCCTTCTTCGAGAAGCGCTGCCCGTCGCACCGCCCCGATTGGATCGGCACCTTCGCCGGCCCCGGCGACCGCAACGGCACCATCGGCTACTGCGCCCTCGACTCGGTGGCGGCGCTGGCGTGGTCGGCCAACATGGCCGCCCTCGAAATCCATGCACCGATGGCGCGTGGTGTCGACATCGAGTCGCCGACGATGTGCGTCTTCGACCTCGACCCCGGTCCGAGGACGGGCATCCAAGAGTGTGCGGAGGTCGCCCTCGACATCAGGGACGTGCTCGATCGTCTGGCCGGCCTCACCTGCCTGGCCAAGACGTCCGGGTCCAAGGGCCTGCAGCTCTACGTGCCGCTGAACACGCCGCACACCCACGAGCACTGCTCGGAGTTCGCGCTGGCGGTGGCCCAGGTGCTCGAGAAGCACCACGGGCAGAGGGTGACGTCAGTGATGAAGAAGACGGCGCGCCCCGGCAAGGTCTTCATCGACTGGAGCCAGAACAGCCGCCACAAGACGACCGCCGCCGTCTACACGTTGCGCGCCCGACCCCATCCGACGGCCTCGACGCCGGTGACGTGGGACGAGGTGGACGCCGCCGCGTCGGGCACGCCCTTGGTGTTCGAGGCGCCAGCGGTGCTGGAGCGCATCGAGGAGCACGGTGACCTCTTCGCCGATGTGCTCACCGTCACCCAGGAGCTCCCGTCCCCCGGCGTTACCGTCTGACGCGAGATGTACGACTCCCTGCTCCCCATCGGCTGGGGCGACCGCTGGTCGGCCCTGTTGGCCGAGCACGGCCCCGCCGCTGAGCCCGCCCGCGTGCTGCGCCACGACGGCGTGGCCGTGCAGGTGCGCACGCCCGCAGGTGACCGCAGCGTGAAGCTGCGGCGAGGGGTCGACGCCATCACGGTGGGCGACTGGCTGGCCCTCGACGGCGAACACGTCGTCGCCCTGCTCGATCGGGCATCGTTGCTACGGCGCCGAGCCGCCGGGGGCGACGACGTCCAGCTCCTGGCGGCCAACGTGGACATCGTGCTCCTCGCGTGCGGCCTCGATCGGCCCGTCACCGCGGGGCGCATCCAGCGGGGCGAGGCCCTGGCCTGGGACGCGGGAGCCCAACCGGTGCTCGTGCTCACGAAGGCCGACCTGGCGCCCGACCTCGACGGCATCCTGCACCGGATCGACGACGACCACCCCGGCCTGGAACGGCTGGTGACCTCCGCAGCCACCGACGAGGGCATCGACGCACTGCGGAGCCGGCTCGCCGGCGTCACCTCGGTGCTGCTGGGTGAGTCGGGCGCCGGCAAGTCTCGTCTCGTGAACGCCGTCCTGGGGAGTGACGCCGCCATCGTGGGTGCGGTCCGGGCCGGCGACGCCAAGGGCCGCCACACCACCACCAACCGCCAGCTCCACGTCCTCGCGCGGGGCGGGGTGCTGATCGATTCGCCCGGCATCCGCGAGGTTGGATTGGCCGGCGACGAGGAGTCGGTCGACGCCACCTTCGCCGATGTCGAGGACTTGGCCACGATGTGCCACTTCACCGACTGCACCCACGCGGGCGAGCCGGGCTGCGCCGTCGCCCTGGCCGTGACGGCGGGCGAGCTGGCACAGGACCGCGTGGACGCCTACACCGGGCTCCGGCGGGAAGCGGCCTCGGCGGCGCGCCGGGCCGACGAGCACGAGCGCCGGGCCTACGAGCGCAAGTTCACCAAGACCGTCAAGGCCCACGTGAAGAGCAAGCCGAACAACCAGCAGTGACCCCGGACGACCGCATCGAGCGACGGCGGGCAGCGCTGCCCACGCCCCGCTACCCCGATCTGCCGGTGGTGGCCCAGCGCGCCGCGCTGCTCGACGCCATCCGGGACAACCAGGTCGTCGTGGTGGCCGGCGAGACCGGCTCGGGCAAGAGCACCCAGCTCCCGAAGCTGTGCCTGGAGCTCGGGCTCGGCGTGCGAGGCCTCATCGGTCAGACCCAGCCCCGCCGGCTGGCCGCGCGGGCCATCTCCGAGCGCATCGCCGAAGAGCTCGGCACCGAGATCGGCCAAGCCGTCGGCTACACGGTGCGCTTCAACGACCGGGTGGGGAAGGACACCTACATCAAGGTGATGACCGACGGCATCCTCCTGGCCGAGATCCAGCACGACCGTCTGCTGCGCGCCTACGAGGTGCTGATCATCGACGAGGCCCACGAGCGCAGCCTCAACATCGACTTCCTGCTCGGCTACCTGCGACAGCTCCTCCCGAAGCGCCCGGACCTCAAGGTGATCATCACCTCGGCCACCATCGACACGGCGCGCTTCGCCGCCCACTTCGGGGGCGCCCCCGTGGTCGAGGTGTCGGGTCGGTCGTTCCCCGTCGACGTGCGCTACCGCCCGATCGGCGAGGACGAGGGCGACGACCGGGACCAGACGCAGGCCATCTGTGACGCCGTGCAGGAGCTTATGCGGGTGGGGCCGGGCGACATCCTCGTCTTCCTGTCCGGGGAGCGCGAGATCCGCGACACCGCGGAGGCGCTGACCCGCCTCGATCTCGCCGGCACCGAGCTCCTCCCCCTCTACGCCCGGCTCTCCGCGGCCGACCAGCACCGCGTTTTCGCGCCGCACAAGGGCCGGAGGGTGGTGCTGGCCACCAACGTGGCCGAGACGTCGCTCACCGTGCCCGGCGTCATCGGTGTGGTCGATCCTGGCACCGCTCGCATCTCCCGGTACAACCGTCGCACGAAGGTGCAGCGCCTCCCCATCGAGGCCATCTCGCAGGCGTCGGCCTCCCAGCGGGCGGGGCGGTGCGGCCGGGTCGCGCCCGGCATCTGCATCCGGCTCTACTCGGAGGAAGACTTCGTCGCCCGACCGGAGTTCACCGAGCCCGAGATCCTGCGCACGAACCTGGCCTCGGTGATCCTCCAGATGGCCGCCCTCGGGCTCGGCGAGATCGCCGCGTTTCCCTTTGTCGAGCCGCCCGACTCCCGCAGCATCAAGGACGGCATCCTCCTCCTGGAGGAGCTCGGCGCCCTCGATCGGGGCGGCTCCCATGATCACGTACGCCTCACCAAGGTGGGCCGGAGCCTGGCCCGCATCCCCGCGGATCCGCGCCTGGCCCGCATGGTGCTGGAGGCGGATCGTCACGGTGTCGTCGGCGAGGTGCTGGTGCTGGCGGCGGTCCTGTCCATCCAGGATCCGCGCGAGCGGCCCACCGGCCGCGAGCAGCAGGTGGCCCTCGAGCAGCACCGACGTTTCGCCGATCCGGAATCGGACTTCCTGACCTTCCTCAACCTGTGGCGCTATCTACGCGAGCAGCAGCACGAACGCGGGTCGAGCCAGTTCCGCAAGATGTGCAAGGCCGAGCACCTTCACCACCTGCGCATCCGGGAGTGGCAGGACGTCCACAGCCAGCTGCGCCAGGTGGCGCGCGGCATCGGGCTCGAGGTGCGGCCCCTGGCCGAGGAGGCTGACCGCGATGCGATCCATCGAGCGCTCCTGGCCGGGCTGCTGTCCCAGATCGGGATGCTCGACCCCGACGGCAACGAGTATCGGGGGGCACGTGAAGCTCGCTTCGTGATTGCCCCAGGGTCGGCGCTCGGCCAGCGCCGTCCCCAGTGGGTGATGGCGGCCGAGCTGGTGGAGACGAACCGCTTGCGGGCCCGCACGGTGGCGCAGATCCACCCCGACCGCATCGAGCAGGTCGCTGAGCACCTGGTCACCCGCAGCCACGGGGAGCCTTGGTGGGACCCCGAGCGGGGGACGGCGATGGTGGTCGAACGGGTGAGCCTCTACGGCCTCCCGATCGTCGCGGGCCGCCGCGTCCAGCTTGATCGGGTCGACCCCACCGAGGCCCGCGCCATGTTCCTCCGCCATGCGCTGGTGGATGGTGACTGGGACGGCCAGCACGCCTTCGTCAACGCCAACAGGGTGCAGGTAGCGGACGTGGTGGCCCTCGAGGAGCGGGTGCGGCGCGACCTGCTCGTGGACGACGCCACCCTCAGCGACTTCTTCGACGCCCGGGTTCCGGCTGACGTGACGACGACGCGCCGCTTCGACCGCTGGTGGAAGCGGGAACGAGACGACCGCCCCGACCTCCTCGACTACACGGTTGCTGACCTGATCGAGCCGGACGCCGCCGCCATCGACCTGTCCGGCTTTCCTGACGTCTGGCCGCTCGGTGAGGTGCGTCTCGCGCTCACCTATGTGGCCGACCCCTCGACGGACCTCGATGGCGTGGTGGTCGACGTGCCCCTCACGCTCCTCGACCCGGTGAGCCGGGCCGGCCTCGACTGGCAGGTGCCGGGGCGCCGTCACGAGCTGGTCACCGCTCTGCTCCGCACGCTCCCGAAGGAGCTCCGGCGGCATCACACGCCGGCCCCGGACGTGGCCGATGAGCTGCTGGCCGAGATTGGCCCGCAGGACGGCCCGCTCCTCGACGCCCTCGCCCGCGCCTTGTCCCGGCGATCAGGGATCGCGGTTGCAGCTCACCACTTCGATGTGACGTCCGTGCCTGACCCGCTGCGGATCACCTATCGAGCCGTCGATGGAGCTGGTCGGCCCCTGGCGTGGAGCAAGGATCTTCCGGCGCTGCGCCGTCGGCTGGCCGAGCGGGTGCGGGAGGCCCTGGCCGCCGCCGCGCCCATTGAGGAGGTCACCGGGGCCCGGTCGTGGATGTTCGGCGCCATCCCGCGCTCGGTGACGGTGGCCCACGCCGGGCAGGCCGTCACCGGCCATCCGGCGCTGGTCGACGAGGGCGATGCCGTCGGGCTCCGGGTGCTCCCCACCGAGACCGAGCAGCGCGCCGCGATGTGGGGCGGCACGCGCCGGCTGCTCCTGCTCCAGCTCGGGTCCCCTCTGCGCACGCTGGACAACGCGCTCCCCAATGCCACCAAGCTGGCGCTGGCGGCATCGCCCCGGCTGACCGCGGCCGAGGCCTACCGGGAGGGCGCGGCTGCCGCCGTCGACCAGCTCCTGGTGGAGCAGGGCGGACCGGTATGGGACGCCGACGCCTTCCGTGCGTTGCTGGCTGGCGTGCGGGCTGGGTTCGCCAGCGCGGCCACGTCCTGCGCCCGACTCGCCGGTGAGGTCCTGGCCAGCGCTGATGCCGTCGAGGCGCGCCTGTCCACGATGCTCACGGCGGCCCATGACGACACCGTGCTGGATGTGCAGGCCCACCTCGGCCGCCTCCTCCACCCCGGGTGGATCAGCACGAGTGGGTTCGACCGCCTGCCCGACCTAGCGCGCTACCTGCGGGCCCTGGAGCATCGGGTGGAGAAGGCTCGCACCCAGCCCGACCGCGATCGTCGCCACATTGCCGGGTTGCGGGAGCTGGAACACGCCTACCGACGGGTCGCGACGCGCGACCCCGAAGGCCGCGTGCGCACGATGCTCGAGGAGCTCCGCGTGAGCACGTTCGCGCAGGCCGTCGGCGCCAAAGGTGGCGTCAGCGAACCCAAGGTCCGCGTCGCCATCGACGCCCTCGGCTAGAGCGCGAGCAGGAACCGCAAGATGCGCTCGATGGCGAAGACGGCGGGAGGCGGCGCCACCCCGAGCCGGGTGATGAGGCGCTGCTCGGAGACCGACTTGATGTCCTCGCACTTGGCGTAGCAGATCTCGTCGAGACCGGTGTCGGCGCGGTCGAGCTCGATGTGGGATGGCAGCCCACGATGGGTCGAGGTGATCGGGATCACGATGACGAGCCCAGAGGGACCGTCGTTCAGCTCGTCGTCGGAGACGACGAAGGCAGGCCGTCGACCGGACTGTTCCGTGCCGATCGGCTCGCCGAAGTCGACCAGCCAGATCTCGCCTCGACGGGCGGTCACCGGGAGATGTCGTGCAGCGATGTCGCCTCGCCGGCTCGTTCGCGCTCGATGTCGCTCCACGCCTGCTCGTCCTGGCGGAGCTCGCCGTAGCGCGTGTTGAGGTCATCGAAGAACCGCCGGCGCTCGAGCGCGTCGAGCGCCTGATCGACGACGGCGTTCATCGGCTCCCCGGATGCGCCGGCCAACATCGCGATGCGATCCCTGGTGTCGGTGCTGACGCGGATCGTCGTGCTCATGCGGTGAGTCTACGGCCTTGTAGACGCATACGTCTACGGATCGGTCGACGGGGGACCGGTACCGCCGGTAGAACTGGATCTGTGGGCGCTCAGCACCGCCATGCGGTGGCTGGCGCCCACAGAACGGGTGACTTCGTTCGCCGGGCGAACGGGCACCGAGCCCAAACCGAGGTCGGATGCAGCCTCGGCGGCCGCCTCCGCCCGCACCTCATCAGTGATCGCGAGTGCCTCCCCCCGACGCACGACGAGCAGGCCGTAGGCCGCGGCCCCCAGGGTGGCGATGGCGCCCACGGCGAGTCCGTAGCGCGCACCGAACCGTTCGCAGATGCTGCCCAGGATGGGTCCGCCGATCGGGGTGCTGCCGAGGAAGACCATGGCCTGAAGGGCCAGGATGCGGCCTCGCATCATGGGGTCGGCGCGGAGCTGCACGATGGCGGTGGAGGCCGTCATGAAGGAGATGCTCGTGAAGCCCATCACCACCCCGACGGCGAAGGCGATGGGCTGGTTGGGGGCGATGGCCAGGGCCAGCATCGAGGCACCGAACCCGGCCGACGCCAGGCTCACCGTGCGCACGGAGATGCTCGTGCGGCGGGCCGACCGCAGCGCGCCGATCAGGGAACCGACGCTGACCACCGACATCAGCAGGGAGAACGTGATCTCCTGCCCACCGAGGTCCCGCACCGCAAAGAGGGGAAGCACGGTCTGGAAGTTGAAGGCAAGGGTGCCGATGATCGCCATCATGATGAGCGGCACCCGCAGCTCCGCGATGCTCCAGGCGTACGCGAGCCCGGCCCGTACCTGCCCCTTGCCTCGCGGCGTGACCGGGGCGGGCCGCACCTTCGAGGGGTCGATCATCCGAAGGCCGATGAGCACCGCGATGTAGCTGACGCCGTCGACCAGGAAGGCCCAGCCGAAGCCCACGGTGGCGACCAGCAACCCGCCGAGGGCAGGCCCGATGATCCGCGATCCGGTCATCAGCGCGCTGTTGAGGCCGACGGCGTTGGTGACGTCCTCTTCCGGCACCATCTCGACCACGTACGAGCGGCGGGCCGGGTTGTCGAAGGCGGTGGCCATGCCGCCCACGGCGGCGATCACGTAGATCGCCCACACCGGCGGGCTGTCCTGGAAGGCCAGGGCGGCCAGGATGAACGACTGGACCATGGCGAAGCTCTGCACGATCAGCAGCAGCTTGCGCTTGTCGGAGCGGTCGGCGACGAGGCCGGCGAAGGCACCGAACAGCAGCACGGGGCCGAACTGGGCGGCGGCCAGCAGGCCCAGGGCGATGCCGCTGTCGGTGAGCTTCAGCACGAGCAGCGTCTGGGCGATCAGCGTGAGCCAGTTGCCGGTCTGGGAGATCAGCTGGCCGGTGAAGAACAACCGGAAGTTGCGGACCCGCAGCGACTTGAACGTTTCGTTGGTGGCGAGGCGCAGGCGGGTCAACGCGCCACGAAGTACTTGGCCTGGGGGTGGTGGCAGATGAGAGCGGAGGTGGTCTGTTCGGGCTGGTACTGGTAGCCCGTGTCCTCCGAGCACTCGAGGCCGAGGCGGCCGCCGTCGAGCAGGTCGAGGATGGTGACGTTGTCCTCGAGGTCGGGGCAGGCCGGGTAGCCGCTGGAGTAGCGACCGCCGCGGTACTTCTGGCGGAAGAGGCCGGCGAGGGCCGGCCCGTCTTCGTCGACGAAGCCCCACTCGGTGCGGATGCGCTTGTGCCACAGCTCAGCCAGAGCCTCGGCCATCTCCACGCCGAGGCCGTGGAGGATGAGGTACTCCTGGTAGCGGTCTTCGGCGAAGAGCTTGGCGGTGGCCTCCGAGACGGCGGGGCCCATGGTGACGATGTGGAAGGCGGCGTAGTCCACCTCGTCGCCCGAGACCGGCCGGAAGAAGTCGGCGATGCAGAGGAACTTGTCCTTGCGCTGGCGGGGGAAGTGGAAGCGAACCCGCTCGGTGGAGCGCGACTCGTCGGTCCAGAGCACGAGGTCGTCGCCATCGCCGTTGACGGGGAAGTAGCCGTAGACGAGCTGCGGCACCAGGACCCCCGCCGCCTTGGCCTTGGCCAGCTCCTCCCGGAGCTGCGGGCGGATGCGGGCCTTGAAGTCGTCGTCGCTCTCGCCCTTCTCGGGACGGAACTGCCACTGGTTGCGGAACAGGGCCGTCTCGTTGATGAAGGCGGCGATGTCGTCGATGGGGATGCCCTTCACCACCTCGGTGCCGACGAAGGGTGGCTTGAACACCTCGTTGTCGCTGACCACGTCGGGGGAGCGCGCCGGCAGCTCGACGGGTTCGGCGTCATCGGCCCCGGGCTTGGCGAAGCGACCGCGTAGCTCCAGGGTGGAGTCGATCGGCACGCGACCCCACTCTGGGTCGTCGGTCTGGTCGCCCCGCTTCACGGCCCCGATGCGATCCATTACGTGGAGGCCCTCGAAGGCGTCCTTGCCGTAGAACAGGCGACCGTCGTAGACCTCGCGCAGGTCACGCTCCACGTAGGTGCGAGTGAGGGCGGCGCCGCCGAGCAGCACCGGCACCTCGGCCAGGCCGCGGGTGTTGAGCTCTTCGAGGTTCTCCCGCATGATCAGCGTGCTCTTGACGAGCAGCCCGCTCATGCCGATGGCGTCCGCCTTCACCTCGATGGCCTTGGCCACCATGTCGGCGATGTTCACCTTGATGCCGAGGTTGTGCACCTCGTAGCCGTTGTTGGTGAGGATGATGTCGACGAGGTTCTTGCCGATGTCGTGGACGTCACCCTTCACGGTGGCCAACACGATGCGACCCTTGGTGGATTCGCCTTCCACCTTGTCCATCAGAGGCTCGAGGAAGGCAACGGCCATCTTCATCGTCTCGGCCGACTGCAGCACGAAGGGCAGCTGCATCTCGCCCTTGCCGAAGAGCTCACCCACCACCTTCATTCCCTCGAGAAGCACGTCGTTGATGATGGCCAGCGGCTTGATGTCCTGGGCCAAGGCCTCCTCGAGGTCCGGGATGAGACCGTCGCGGTCGCCTTCGATGATGCGGGTGGAGAGGCGCTGTTCGATGGGCCAGCCGGAACGGTCCTCCTTCTCGACGGTCCCGGCCTTCACGCCCTCGAACATGGCCAGCAGCACGTGCAGCGGGTCGTAGTCGTCCGTGCGGCGGTCGTAGATGACGTCGAGGCAGACCTGCTTCTGTTCCTCGGGGATGCGGGCCAGCGGGGTGATGCGGGCGGCGTGCACGATGGCGGAGTCGAGCCCGGCCTGGGCCGCCTCGTGGAGGTACACGGAGTTGAGGACGTGGCGGGCGGCAGGGTTGAGGCCAAAGGAGATGTTCGACAACCCGAGCGTGGTGTGCACGCCGGGGAGGTGCTCCTTGATGAGCCGGATGCCCTCGAGGGTGGAGGCGCCGTCGCCGCGGCTCTCCTCCATGCCGGTGCCGAGGGTGAGGGCGAGGGGGTCGAAGAAGAGGTCGCCCGACTCGAGGCCGTAGCGGTCGACGGCGATGTCGTGGATGGCCTTGGCCGCCTTGAGCTTCCACTCGGGGGTGCGGGCCTGGCCCTCTTCGTCGATGCAGGTGCACACCACGGCGGCGCCGTATTCGCGGGCGAGCGACAGGAAGCGGTCGAGGCGGGTGCCGGGCGCGTCGCCGTCCTCGAGGTTGACCGAGTTGAGGATGGCCCGGCCGCCGATCCATTGCAGTGCCGTCTCGATCACGGCCGGCTCGGTGGAGTCGATCATGAGGGGCACGGTGGCCTGGGTGGCGAAGCGCGAGGCGATCTCGTCCATGTCGGCCGTGCCGTCCCGGCCCACGTAGTCCACGCACACGTCGATGACGTGGGCGCCTTCCTTCTCCTGTTCGCGGGCCATGGCCACGCACATGTCCCAGTCGCCGTCGAGCATGGCATCGCGGAACTTCTTGGAGCCGTTCGCGTTGGTGCGCTCGCCGATGGAGAGGTAAGTGAGCTGCTGCTCGAAGGG
>Ga0136633_1001852_pt1 | contig 15113 bp, 13 predicted proteins | sample AntDrymeUQ832206_2_FD_105494 | JGI IMG/M metagenome (GOLD analysis project Ga0136633, IMG submission 105494) | Polar desert sand microbial communities from Dry Valleys, Antarctica - metaG UQ83 (22.06) | ecosystem: Environmental > Terrestrial > Soil > Desert | place: Antarctica: Dry Valley...
GCGAGTGCCGCCGGGTGACAATCGGTCTCCCGTGGCGGGTCTTCGCGCACTGGGCGGACGGCGAGTGGCAGGTGGAACCCGGCCGCTACACCGTCCTGGTCGGCCGGTCGGTCACGGAGATCACGCTGCGCAGCGAGGTATACGTGCCCGATCACCCCGCGGCGGCCTGGGTGGGATGATCATGAGCTGGATGTCGCCAGAACTGACAGCGGCGTGTGCCTGAGAGTGCGGCAGGGCGCACTCTCAGGCACACGCCGCTACCAACACAGGCCGTCTGAGCAGGCGTTGCAACACAAACGCTCCGACGTGCGTTTGTGGGGCGTGGACGCGACAGCAGTACGGGACGAGGTGACGCTGGTGGCTGCTCCCGACTTCGACGAGTGGGTGGCCGCGCGGGGACCGTCGCTGCTGCGGCTGGCGCGGGTGCTGACCGGCAACGCCGCAGAGGCCGAGGACATCGTGCAGGAGGCGTTGTCGCGCGCCTTCTCGCACTGGTCGCGCATCGCCGGCATGGCCGATCCGGCCGCCTACGTCCGACGGATGGTGGTTCACGAGCACACGTCGTGGTGGCGGAAGTTCCGCCGCCGGGAGTCCCCGACCGATGCCGTCGTTGACGGGGTCGTCGAGGACACCAGTGCCAAGGACGTCAGTGCCGTGGACCACGACCGGATCTGGGCCGCCTGTCGACGGCTGCCCGAGGCGCAGCGCACCGCGGTGGTGCTGCGGTTCTACGAACAGTTGGAGTACGCCGAGATCGCCGAGCTGACCGGCGTCCGCGAGGGCAGCGTGCGCTCACGCGTGTCCCGCGGCCTGGCTGTCCTGCGAGAAGACCTGGGAGAACGAGATGGCTGAGCCACTGGAGGAGCGGCTGCCCGGCGCACTGCGCCGGCACGCCGGTGACGACGACGGCGTGGCGCTGCTGGCAGCGGGCGCCCGCGCCCGGGCGACCCGACGCGCCCGGCGTCGTACGGCGGGAGCGGTGGTGGCCGCGGCGATCGCGGTGGCCGCGGTGCCGACGGCGATCGCGCTGACCGGCTCGTCTCCCACGACGGTCGGGCCCGCCCCGTCGCCGCCGACCACGTCCGACGGCGCACCCACGCCGGACGCGACTCCCTCGGCGACGCGGGTCGAGTCCTGGCGGAACCTGACGGTGTCCGTTCCCTCCGACTGGGGGTACGGCGGTGGGTCGGACTGGTGCGCGAGTGCCCCCGGAACCCGGGACCGCCCCGAGGTGGTCCGCCCCGGGGGAGGCGTCCGGGCAGTCGGCTGCACGCCTCAGTCGTCGTACGGGCTGCACTTCATCGACGGCTCGGCGATCAGGTGGGCGCGGGAGAGCGGCGACGTGTGGCAGTACGGCTGGGACTCACCGGATGGGGTCAAGATGTATCCGGAGGACGCCTGGCTGGGGCACTTCCGGGTCGGCGACCACGCGCTGATGATCGTCACCCGTGACGAGGCGACCACACGGGCGGTGCTCGACTCGGTCCGCGAGGTGGCCGGAACCGACCCGAACGGCTGCGCGCCGCGGGACGGTGAGGACGTCGCGGCCGGTGACGGCGACCGGTGGAGCGTGTGCAGGTATTCCGGTGACGGCTGGCTGGTACAGAGCGAGCTGCTGACCGCCGAGCAGTCGCAGAGGTTCGCGGCCGCGGTGGAGACAGCGCCCCCCTTCGCGGTCGTCGGCGAGTGCCGCACTCGGTTCGAGCCGTCTGGTCGAGTGGCGGCCGGGGTCGACGGTGACCTCGGGACGGTTTCCATCGTCTTCGAGGACTCGTGCTTCCAGAGACGTGGAGTCTTCTTCTCGGGCACGAGTGCCGCTCTGACAGAGGACGTCCTCTACTGGGCGCTCAGCCCCGGCTGGTCCGGCGGCGTCGACGGCTCCGTTCCGCTCCCTGAGGAGTTCCGCCAGAACTGACCGCGGGAGGCCTCACGGCCGCACCGCGAGAATCCCATGCGCTCCCCGCTCGGCGTCGACCATCAGGTGTGAGATGAACGGGTAGCTGCCCGGCTCATCGAGGACGAGCTCCACGAAGCCGCCCTGTGCCGGCAGCAGCGGGAGCACCTGCGCGCCACCGTCGCCGCCGTCACGTGGGTCGAGCAGGTAGCTGCCCTCGGACCAGACGGTGTCGAACTGGCCGCCGACGACATGGAACGACGAGGCCCGGTTCGGGCCGGCGTCGAGCACCCAGATCCGGATCCGTTCGCCGACCCGGGCCCGGAGCGGGCGGTCGTCGTACTGGTTGGCGTAGCCGTTGAACGCCACCAGGTCGGGCTGCTCGGCGAGGACCTTGTCCACGTCGACCGGCTGGCCGTCCTCGCCGAGGTAGAGCTCGGACTGGACGAGCACATAGCTGCGGTCGACCGGCGGCAGCCGCCTCGGCTCGATGACCACGGCGCCGAACAGGCCGTTGGCGATGTGGGCCGACATCGGCCTCGTCGAGCAGTGGTACATCCAGATCCCGGCCCGGGTGGCGCGGAACCGGTACACGAGGGACTCCCCGGGCGGGATGGTGCGCATCACCCGGTCGGGTGCGCGCTCGCCGGCGTGGAAGTCGACCGAGTGCCCGACGGTGCCGTCGTTGACGAGTCGGATCACGAACCGGTCGCCGACGCGGCCGTGGAGCACCGGGCCCGGTGCGGTGCCGTTGTAGGTCCACAGCTGCTGGGTCACGCCGGGCGCCACCTCGCGGGCCTGCTCGGTGATCCGCAACGTCTGCCGGTGCACCCTGGTTCCGGAGGGCGGGGGCAGTGCCGCGTCGTACGGCGCAAACGCCGGCCCGCCCTCGTCGTCGGGCTCGGGTGGCTCGCCGTCCACCTCGACCGCGAGCACCATGCCCATCTGCCGGTGGCCGATCACCGAGCACCATCCCGACAGGTCCCGGCCGACCACCCCGACGTCGATGGTGGCGGACTCGCCGGGTGCCAGCCGGCCGCTGTCGGCCCCCGATTCGAGCTTCAGGTCGTGCACGTCCTCGGTGTCGACGTTCGTCAGTCGGATCACCAGCCGGTCGCCGGCGGGGACGCTGATCGTCGCAGGGGTGAATCTCATGTCCGCGGCCGTGACCTCGACGGTCGTGGTCTCACCGGTGGCCGATATGCCGCCGGCCGCGTCGACCGAGGACCTCCCCACGGCCGTCGGGTCGATCGCGACACCCAGGGCCAGCGCGAGGACCACGACGGAGAGTCCGGCAAAGCCCTGGGTGGCACGTCGGCCGGCCGGCTCGGACGGGACCGGTCCGACGACGCCGGGCGGCTGGTTGCGGGCTCGCCGCGCCGCACGGATGGCCAGGAACAGCAGCGGCACGAAGCTGGCCAGCGAGACGAGCACGACCACCGACACGGTGACCCGGACCGCGCTGGAGATCGGCAGCAGGCACACCACGAGGCCGAGGTTGGTCGCGACGACGCGGGCTGCGCCGGCGCGGTCGAGGACGGCGTTGGCTGCCCGGGCCCCGGACGGGCCGCGCCCGACGTTGACAGGGACCAAGTAGGAGAGGGCGCCGGTCAGCACCTGGGCCACGAAGCCCACGGCCAGCGCCGGGGTCAGCAGGTCCAGCCGTTCGTGGGCTGCCTGCCAGTCCGGGGCCGTGATGACCACGCCGGCCAGCAGTACCACGCTGGCTGAGAGCCAGACCACGCCGGCCAGCACCGACCAGGTCGCGAAGTGCGCCGGCGGCTTGCGCACCATCACCCGCACGAACGGCCGCGCGAGGATCGCGATGCCGGCGACGTACCCGAGCAGCGCTGCGCCCGCGATCGAGGGCGTCCCGACCAAGGTCGCCACGACCGTGGTCAGCAGTGCCAGCAGCAGCACCGGCAGGGCGGTCCGGGCGGCCCGCTCGGCGCCCTCGTCCATCCGGGTCCGGAGCATGGTGGGCCACAGCGTGACCAGCGTGCCGAGCACGGTCAGGCCGATCCAGCCGAGCACGTTGAGCTCGACGTGGGCGGTCATCACCCGGGCATGGGCGGCCTCGCCGAGGCCGCGCGTCAAGAGGACTCCGAGCAGGGCCCCCAGCGGGAGCAGCGACGCCGAAGCGACGTAGTACCGGACGGTGGTCGCGAACCGCGATCCGAGGGACCGCCGGAGCTGGGCGACGAGGGAGACGGCGTGCCACGCGACCGCCGTCGAGACCGCCGCCGCGCCCGCGGCCGTCACCTGCCATCGGGCCGCCACCACGCCTGCCACCACGGCGACCACGCCGAGGTTCAGCAGTGCGAGCCGCAGCTTGCGCTGCCGGAGTGCCCGGTCGTCGGGGGCGGCATGCAGCAGGGCGTCAGCGAAGAACTGGCTCCACACCAGGATCGAGTGCGTGGCGGCGCCGAGGAGCAACAGGTGGACGAGCAGCCAGCGGGGAGCCGGGACGTAGCGGTGGAGCAGGGCGACCACCACCACGGCCACCAGCCAACCCAGGGCTGGGAGGTCGCGCAGCGGTGAGAAACCTCGTCGTGGACTGGCGGTCACGGTCAAGGCGTGTTCTCCCGGAGGTGGAGCAGGCAGGCGCCGGGCTCGGCGAACGGAAGCAGCGTCACGTCGGCGGTCTCGTCGCCGTACTCAGCAAGAGCGCCCTGCACGAGCCCGGCGTGGACGTTGCAGACGACCTCGGTGTGCTGCTTGGCCACCTCGAGCAGCGGGCAGCGAGTCAGCCTCACCTGCTGCGCCCGGACGTCGGCCTGGGGCTCGAACCCCAGATGGTCCATCAGCTCGACGACGGCGCGCCGCCGTCCGCGCGGGCTGTTCGGTTCGCCGCTGGGACGGCCGGTAGCGAGCTGACGGCCCCAGGCACGGCCCGCGACCGTGGCGTCCCTCGCCGGGTCGTCGCTGGTCCGGTGCAGGGTTGCGGCGAGTGCGCCGGCCAGCCCGGCGTACTCGGAGGGCGGATCGGCATCGACCGCACGCCACAACCAGGCCGGACGGCCGCGACCGTCCGGCTCCGCCTTCTCGCGGGTGACCAGCCCGGCCCGCTGCAGTCCGTCGAGGTGTCCGCGGACGGTGTTCTCGTGCAACTCGGCGCTGGCGGCGAGTGCCGTCAGGCCGGTCGGCTCGCTCTGCGCGAGCAGCATCTCCAGCAGAGCGGCACGGCTGCGGGTCAGGCCCGGCAACTCGGTGGCGCGGGCCGGTCTGGGGCCAGGGGGAGCACCGGTATTTTCCACGGGAGTCATTGTAGTAAAATCATCGTTGTCCCACCACTCGACCCCGACCCCTGACGGAGAAGCCATGACGAGCCAGACCCTGACCATTGCCAACAGCCCCGAGGACGCGGCCGCCCTCGAGGCGGTTGAGCAGCACCACGCCCAGCTGAGCGGCGCCCTCTCGCAGCGCGTGGCCGCCCTGGTCGGGGCGGTCGCCGACCACCGCGACCCGATGACGGCCCGCGACGCCTTGGTGGCGTGGTGCGAGGACGAACTGGTGCCGCACGCCCTGGCGGAGGAGGCTGCGCTCTATCCCGCCGGGCTCGTACTGCCCGAGACCAGGATGCTGATCGAGGCGATGCTCGCCGAGCACGGCGTCATCACCGGTCTCGTCGACACCCTTCGCCAGGCCGACCCGATCCCGGCCGTGGCCGCGGCGGGGGCACTGGAGACCCTCTTCGCCACCCATCTGGTCAAGGAGAACGAGCAGCTGCTGCCGGTGCTCGTGGCCGCGTCCGAGGTGTCGGTGGCGGCGCTCCTCGAGGGCATGCACGAGCTGCTCGGGAAGGGCGAACACGACCACGGCGGCGAGACCGTGACCGGGGACGAGGCGGCGGTGACCGGTGGCCACACCTGTGGCTGCGGTGGGCAGGACGAGGCCGGGTTCCCCGAACTGGACGCGCGCGAGGTCCCGCACGCGATCCGGCACGCCACGATCTTCGGCGCGCTCGACGCAGTGGAGCCGGGCTCCGGCCTGGTGTTGGTCGCCCCGCACGACCCGCTGCCGTTGCTGGCGCAGCTGGAGCGTCGGTCGCCGGGTCGGTTCGAGGTGAGCTACGACGAGCGTGGACCCGAGGCCTGGCGACTCCTCCTGCTCAGGAACTGACCGCGGCGTGTGCCTGAGAGTGCGGCAGGGCGCACTCTCAGGCACACGCCGCTACAACACAGTCCGTCAGGCCCAGCGCTCCGAGGCGGGCACGAAGTCGAGGGTGCGGTCGCCGGTGTAGATCTGCTTGGGGCGGGCGATCTTCTGCTCCTTGTCCTGCACGAGCTCGTGCCACTGGGCCAGCCAGCCGGGGGTGCGGCCGATGGCGAACAGGACGGTGAACATCTCGGGCGGGAACTGGAAGGCCTCATAGATCAGGCCGGAGTAGAAGTCGACGTTCGGGTAGAGCTTGCGCTTGACGAAGTACTCGTCCTCGAGCGCGATCTTCTCCAGCTCGAGCGCGATCTCGAGCAGCGGGTTGGTGCCGGTGACCTCGAAGACGTCATCGGCGGCCTTCTTGATGATCCGGGCCCGCGGGTCGTAGTTCTTGTAGACGCGGTGGCCGAAGCCCATCAGCCGCTCGTTGCCGTCCTTCACCCCCTCGATGAAGGACGGGATGTTCTCCTTCGAGCCGATCCGCCTGAGCATGCGCATGACCGCCTCGTTCGCGCCGCCGTGGAGCGGGCCGAAGAGGGCGCCGACACCGGCGCTGACGGCGGAGTACGGGTCGACCTGGGTCGAGCCGACCGAGCGGACCGCGTTGGTGGACGCGTTCTGCTCGTGGTCTGCGTGCAGGATGAACAGCACGTCGAGCGCCTTCACGAGCCGCTCGTCGGCCTCGAACTTCTTCTCGCTCATCTTGAACAGCATCGAGAGGAAGTTCGCCGTGTAGGACAGGTCGTTGTCGGGGTAGATGAACGGCTTGCCCTGCGCATGGCGGTAGGACCAGGCGCCCAGCGTCGGCATCTTCGCGATCATCCGCACGATCTGCATGTGGCGGTTCTCGGCGTCACCGATGTTGCGGGCGTCGGGGTAGAACGTCGACAGCGCGCCCACGGAGGCCATCAGCATGCCCATCGGGTGGGCGTCGTAGCGGAAGCCCTCCATGAACGACTTGACGTTCTCGTGGACGAACGTGTGGTAGGTGATCTCGTGGACCCAGGCGTCGTACTCGACCTTGGTCGGCAGCGCGCCGTGGACGAGCAGGTAGGCCACCTCGAGGAAGTTCGACTTCTCGGCGAGTTGCTCGATCGGATAGCCGCGGTACTCGAGAATCCCCTTCTCGCCGTCGATGAAGGTCACGGCGCTGCGGCAGGAGGCGGTGTTGACGAAGCCGGGGTCGTAGACGGCAAGACCCGGGTCGTCCTCACTCTTCGCCTTGATCTGTCCCAGATCCGCGGCCTTGATGGTGCCGTCGGTGATCGGGACGTCGTACTCCTGTCCGGTGCGGTTGTCGCGGACGGTGAGAGAATCATTCACCGGTCCAACCTAAACCCCGGGCGAGGCGACGTGCGAATCCGAGTCTTGCGAACGCGTGCCACGTTTTGACCCGTACGCCGACACGCCGGTAATCTGGCCAGTCGCGTCATCTGCCGCGTTCCGACCCTCCGCGTGAGGTCGGGATGCAGTCCCGGACTGAAGTTCGAGCCGGGCCGTGTTCGTCAGACGTCGCAGCTCCACCACCGGGTCGGTGACCGCCGGCCGGGACCACGAACGAGAAGGGCACACTCACGTGCGCACCTATAGCCCCAAGCCGGGCGACATCCACCGCGAGTGGCATGTCATCGACGCCACCGACATCGTGCTGGGCCGGCTCGCCGTCCAGACCGCCAACCTCCTGCGCGGCAAGCACAAGCCGATCTTCGCGGCCCACATGGACGTCGGCGACTTCGTCGTCATCGTCAACGCCGAGAAGCTCTCGCTCTCCGGTGACAAGGCCACCAAGAAGCTTTCCTACCGCCACTCCGGCTTCCCGGGCGGGCTCACCGCCACCCCGGTCGGCGAGATCCTCGAGAAGGACGCTCGCAAGGTCGTCGAGAAGGCCGTGTGGGGCATGCTGCCGAAGAACAAGCTCGGTCGACAGATCATCAAGAAGCTGAAGGTCTACTCCGGCCCGCACCACCCCCACCAGGCCCAGCAGGTCAAGCCCTTCGAGATCACGCAGGTCTCCCAGTGACTGCCAACGACAGAGGACACGAGGACACACAGGTGACCGAGAACACCACCGAGGTCGAGGAGACCTTCGAGACCAACGAGCAGGGCGTCGCCTACAGCTCCGAGAGCGACCCCGCCGCCGACGCGCCGGTCAACGCCACCATTGCTCCCGCCGCCGCGACCGGACGCCGCAAGCAGGCCGTCGCGCGGGTGCGGATCATGCCGGGCACCGGCCTCTGGACCGTCAACGGTCGTCCGCTCGACGCCTACTTCCCGAACAAGCTGCACCAGCAGGTCGTCAACGAGCCGTTCGCGGCCACGCGCCTCGAGGGCCGCTTCGACGTCATCGCCCGCATCCACGGCGGCGGCATCACCGGCCAGGCCGGCGCGCTGCGCCTCGGTGTGGCCCGTTGCCTCAACTCCGTGGACCTCGAGGCCAACCGTGCCGTGCTCAAGGCCGCTGGCCTGCTCACGCGTGACGCGCGGGTCATCGAGCGCAAGAAGGCCGGTCTGAAGAAGGCCCGCAAGGCGCCCCAGTTCAGCAAGCGCTGATCGAATAGCGCTGCGCACATGGCGAAGCGCTACTTCGGCACGGACGGGGTCCGGGGTCTGGCCAACGGTGATCTCACCGCTGAGCTGGCCCTGGACCTGTCCGTTGCCGCGGCCCACGTCCTCGCGGACGCGGGCGAGTTCGAGGGCCACCGACCATTCGCGGTCGTGGGCCGGGACACCCGGATCTCCGGGGAGTTCCTGGAGGCCGCGGTCGTCGCCGGCCTCGCGTCGGCCGGTGTCGACGTGCTGCTCCTGGGCGTTCTCCCCACGCCCGGCGTCGCGTTCCTGACCGAGAAGCTCGGCGCCGACCTTGGCGTCATGCTCTCCGCGTCCCACAACCCGATGCCGGACAACGGCATCAAGTTCCTCGCCCGCGGCGGGCTGAAGCTCGACGACGCGGTGGAGATCGCGATCGAGCGCCGGATGGGCGAGGACTGGCCCCGGCCGCGGGGTGGAGCCGTCGGCCGGGTGGCGCCGTACCCCGACGCGATCGACGACTACGTCGAGCACCTCATCGACTCGATCGAGCATCCGCTGGTCGGCATCAAGGTCGTCCTCGATTGCGCCGAGGGTGCGGCCTCCGAGGCTGGGCCGCGCGCCCTGGTGGGCGCGGGCGCTGACGTGAGCGCCATCCACGCGATGCCGGACGGCCTCAACATCAACGACAACTGCGGCTCGACCCACCTCGAGGCGCTGCAGGCCGCGGTTCTCAAGGACGGCGCCGACGTCGGGTTCGCGCTGGACGGCGACGCCGACCGCTGCCTCGCGGTCGACCACGAGGGCAGTGTCGTCGACGGCGACCAGCTGCTGGCGGTTCTCGCGCTGTCGCTCCACGAAGAGGGTGCGCTGGCCAAGGACACCGTCGTCGCGACCGTGATGAGCAACCTCGGCTTCGTGCACGCGATGCGTGACGCGGGCATCGGGGTGCGCCAGACCAAGGTGGGCGATCGCTACGTGCTCGAGGCCATGAAGGTCTCCGGCTACTCCCTGGGCGGTGAGCAGTCCGGCCACGTGATCATGAGCGACCACGCCACCACCGGCGACGGCATCCTCGCCGCGATGGCCGTCCTCCACCGGATGGCCACCACGGGCAGGTCCCTGAAGGAGTTGGCCTCGGTGATGACCCGGCTGCCCCAGGTGCTGGTCAACGTCCCAGACGTCGACAAGTCGCGCGCCGACGACGACGCCGTGGTCGCTGCTGCGGTGGCCGAGGAGGAGGCCGGGCTCGCGGGCACCGGCCGGGTCCTGCTCCGACCCTCCGGGACCGAACCGATCGTGCGCGTCATGGTCGAGGCGCCCACCGAGGAGCAAGCACGCTCGGTCGCCGAGCGGCTCGCCGGCGTCGTACGCCGCCAGCTGGCTGTGACCGCGCCGCCTACAGCTTCCTGAGTCGGACGTAGCGGACCGAGTGGTCCCGGTCCTTCCGCAGCACCAGCGTTGCCCGGGACCGGGTGGGGAGCACGTTCTGGGTCAGGTTCGGCCCGTTGATCGAGTCCCAGAGTTCCCCGGCCATCTCGACGGCTTCGTCCTCGCTGAGTGCGGCGTACTTGGTGAAGTAGGACCCGGGGTCGCGGAACGCGGTCTCGCGCAGCCGACTGAAGCGCTCGACGTACCACCGTCGGATGTGCTCGGTGCGGGCGTCGACGTAGACGGTGAAGTCGAAGAAGTCGCTCAGCGTCAGCCCGGCGCGGCCGTCCTCGCGGACCCGCGCCGGCTGCAGCACGTTCAGCCCCTCGATGATCACGATGTCGGGGCTCTGGATGACCAGCTTCTCGTCCGGCACGACGTCGTAGACGAGGTGGGAGTACGTCGGCGCGACGACCTCGTCCTTGCCGGACTTGATGTCCACCACGAAGCGCAGCAGCGCTCGTCGGTCGTAGGACTCCGGGAAGCCCTTGCGGTGCAGCAGGCCGCGGCGCTGCAGCTCGGCGTTCGGGTAGAGGAAGCCGTCGGTGGTCACCAGGGAGACGTTCGGGTGCTCGGGCCAGTGTGCGAGCAGCTGTGCCAGCACCCGGGCGGTCGTCGACTTGCCCACGGCCACCGATCCGGCGAGACCGATCACGAACGGCGTGCGGCGCGGCTGCTGCTGACCCAGGAACGACTCCTGCTCGCGGTGGAGCCGGCCCGCGGCGGCGACGTACATGCTCAGCAGCCGCGAGATCGGCAGGTAGACCTGCTCGACCTCCTCGAGGTCGAGCGCGTCGCCGAGGCCGCGGAGCTTGGTGATCTCCGCCGCGGTCAGCGGGCTCTCGGTCTCGCGGCCCAGAGCCGCCCATGCAGCACGGTCCAGCTCGACGTACGGCGACGGCTCGCGGCCGTTGTCCTCGGCCGGGCCACCGCCGTGGGGAGACATGCGCGGCATTCTTGCAGTCGCGCCGGGCCTAGACTCGGCCCCATGTGCGGAATCGTCGGGTACGTCGGCCCCCAGCAGGCCCAAGGGGTGGTGATCGAGGGGCTCCGACGCCTCGAGTACCGCGGCTACGACTCCGCGGGGATCGCGCTCGTCACCGACGGGTCCCTTGCCACCGACAAGCGTGCCGGCAAGCTCGCCAACCTCGAGAAGGCCATCGACGAGACGCCGCTGCCGGCGTCCACCACGGGCATCGGCCACACCCGCTGGGCCACCCACGGCGCGCCCACCGACCGCAACGCCCACCCGCACCTGGGTCGGCAGGCCCGGGTCGCGGTGGTGCACAACGGCATCATCGAGAACTTCGCACACCTGCGCTCAGAGCTCGAGGCGGCCGGGCACGAGATGGTCTCCGAGACCGACACCGAGATCACCGCGCACCTGCTCGAGCTTGAGCTCGACGCCGGTGTCGACCTCACGACGGCGATGCAGCGCGTGTGTCAGCGGTTGGCCGGGGCCTTCACCCTGGTCGCGGTCGACGCGCAGGACCCCGACCGGGTGGTCGCCGCGCGGCGCAACTCGCCGCTGGTCGTCGGCCTCGGTGAGGGCGAGAACTTCCTCGGCTCCGACGTCGCCGCCTTCATCGAGCACACCCGCGAGGCGCTCGAGCTCGGCCAGGACCAGGTCGTCACGATCACCCGCGAGGGAGTCGAGATCACCGGGTTCGACGGGTCCCCGAGCGAGGGCACGCGCTACCACGTGGACTGGGACCTCTCCGCCGCGGAGAAGGACGGCTACGACTGGTTCATGCGCAAGGAGATCTTCGAGCAGCCGCGGGCCGTCGCCGACGCCCTGCTGGGCCGGCACACCGAGGCTGGGCTGCTGCAGCTCGACGAGGTCCGGCTCTCCGACCAGGAGCTGCGTGATGTCGACAGGATCGTCATCGTCGGCTGCGGAACCGCGGCGTACTCCGCGTTGGTCGCGAAGTACGCCATCGAGCACTGGACCCGGATCCCCTGCGAGGTCGAGCTCGCCCACGAGTTCCGCTACCGCGATCCCATCCTGACCCGCAACACCCTCGTCGTCGCGATGAGTCAGTCGGGCGAGACCGCGGACACCCTGATGGCCATCCGGCACGCGGCCGCCCAGGGCGCCAAGGTGCTGGCGATCTGCAACACCAACGGCTCGACGATCCCGCGCGAGTCCGACGCGGTGATCTACACCCACGCCGGACCCGAGATCGGTGTCGCCTCCACCAAGGGCTTCCTGACGCAGCTGGTTGCCTGCTACCTGCTCGGCCTCTACCTGGCCCAGGTGCGCGGCACCATGTTCGGCGACGAGATCAGCTCGGTCGTCGGGCAGATCGACTCGATGCCAGCCCATCTCGAGCGGGTGCTCGGCGACGCTGACGCCGTCTACGCGTTGGCGCGGGAGCTGGTCGACGCGCGCACCGTCCTCTTCCTCGGCCGCCACGCCGGCTACCCCGTAGCCCTGGAGGGGGCCCTGAAGCTCAAGGAGCTCGCCTACATCCACGCCGAGGGCTTTGCGGCCGGAGAGCTCAAGCACGGTCCGATCGCCCTGATCGAGGAGGGCCTCCCGGTCTTCTGCATCGTTCCCCCGCGCGGTCGGGACCAGCTGCACGACAAGATGGTGAGCGCGATCCAGGAGATCCGGGCCCGCGGCGCCCGCACGATCGTGCTCGCCGAGGAGGACGACGACGAGGTGACGCCGTACGCCGACACCTTGATCCGCCTGCCGCGGGTCCCGGTGCTGCTCCAGCCGGTGGTGGCCACGGTGCCGCTGCAGCTGTTCGCGTGCGAGCTGGCGACGCTGCTCGGCCACGACGTCGACCAGCCGCGCAACCTCGCCAAGTCGGTCACGGTCGAATAGGCAGCGACACACATGGCCGTGCTGGGCGTCGGCATCGACGTCGTCGACATCGAACGTTTCATGGCGTCCCTCGAGCGGACGCCGGGCCTGGGGGAGCGGCTGTTCACGCCCGCCGAGGCGGTCCGCCCGCCGGCGTCGCTGGCCGCCCGGTTCGCCGCCAAGGAGGCGCTCGCCAAGGCGCTCGGTGCCCCGGTCGGCATGGCCTGGCACGACGCCGAGGTCGAGTCGGAGGAGACCGGACGCCCGCTCTTCGCCCTCCGCGGCAGCGTCCGGGCCCGCGCCGACGAGCTCGGCGTCCGCTCGGTCCACCTCTCCCTCTCCCACGACGCCGGCATCGCCTCCGCGGTTGTGGTCCTGGAGTCCTGAAGATCCGCCGCGTGTGCCTGAGAGTGCGCTATGCAGCACGCTGAGGCACACGAGGCACCCCGAACGCCAGCAGGTCGGCAACCAGTTCGGCCGTCTCGTGGCGCAGCTCGTACGCCGTGCACCGCGCCACGGTTCGCTGGCGGGTGGTGATCTGGCGGGACCGCTTGATGTCGGCCCCCCAGTGCTCGACCTCCATGTGAAACGAGCCGTCCACCTCGAGCACCAGGACCGACCCGTCGGGGAGGTCCCACTCGCAGTCGGTCCACCGACGCCGGCCAGCCCGGTCGAAGCGGGGTTTCTGACGATCCGGAGGTCGAAGTGAGAAGCCCCGGCACATTCGTGCGACGTCGAGCTCGGCGCCGGACTGGGCACCCCCTCCGATGTCGGCCAGGGTCTCGCGAAACGCCGGGGCGCGGCGCAGTGGCTTGAGCAGGTAGGTCCACTCCAGGAGTCGCGGCGACGTCGTGAGTCGCTGCTGGACCGACGCGGCCAGGACCGCGTGCGCGGCCCGCAGTGGCGCGTCGTAGGCCGCCCACATCAGGAGCGCCGGCTCGAGCTGGCAGGTGGGAATGCCGTCTCCGGGGCGCAGCAGCAGCTCGAAGGACCGGCGCGACCGGAAGAACTGGATGCCTTCGACGGGCTCGAAAGCGAGCTCGTCGTCGACCAGGACGGTGACCGGCGTGCGCTGCCAGCGCTTGAGACCGAGGTGCTCGGCCGCGGTCAGGCCACCCAGCAGGCTGCGCTGCCCCGCGTGAAGTACGCCCAGCCACCGCAGCTGCTCGGTGGTCAGCTCGCCGGTGAAGGTACTGACCACGCGCGGAGTCCGCTCCACCCAGCGTCGCGCCACGATGTGGTTGCGCACCTGGAAGCGATCACGCCCGAGCGCCCTCAGTTGGCGGCGCGCCAGCAGCCCACACTGTTGGTTGATGAGGTCGTCAAACTCCATGCCGTCCAGCCTGGATGCCTGAACGCGTGCGTGGGATCGCTCTCCACAGCCCCCGACCGCGGCGTGTGCCTGAGAGTGCGCCCTGCCGCACGCTGAGGCACACGCCGCGGAAAAAGGGGAGGCCGCCACTAGGGTCGGGTGCCATGCGAGGCGCGCACACGGTGCAGCAGGTCCGAGACGCCGAGGCGGCGCTGATGGCCACCCAGCCCGAGGGGGCGCTGATGCAGCGCGCCGCGGCCGGGTTGGCGCACGCGATGATCGACCTGATGGGCGGCGCGTACGGGCGCCGGGTGGTGTTGCTGGTCGGCGCCGGCCACAACGGCGGCGACGCGCTGTGGGCGGGGGCCATGCTGGCCCGCCGCGGCGCCGCCGTCGAGGCGTGGCTGCTCGCCGAGGAGGTGTACGCCGAAGGGCTGGCCGCCCTGCGAGCCGCAGGTGGTCGGGTGGCCGAGCCCCACGACGACCACCATGTCGATCTCGCGGTCGACGGCATCGTCGGCATCGGCGGTCGGCCCGGGCTCCGCGAGGAGGCGGTCACGGCCCTCGACCACCTCCGTGGCGTGCCGGTCGTCGCCGTCGACATCCCCAGCGGCGTCGACGTCGACACCGGTGAGGTGGCCGGGCCCCACGTGACAGCCCACCTCACCGTCACCTTCGGCACGCTCAAGGTCGCCCACCTGGTCGACCCGGCGTCGGAGGCCTGCGGCGTGGTGCACCTCGTCGACCTCGGCCTCGATCTGCCCGGGCCGGCCGTGGAGGCGCTCCAGCCCGATGACGTCGGGCGGTTGCTGCCGCGACCCGACGGCGGCGACCACAAGTACACGCGTGGCGTGGTGGGGGTCCGGGCCGGGTCCGCGCAGTACCCCGGCGCGGCCCGGCTCTGCGTCGCCGGTGCGGCCAGCGGACTGGTCGGCATGGTGCGCTACGTCGGCGACGCGGCCGATGCCGTGCACGCCGAC
>Ga0136633_1001853_pt1 | contig 15110 bp, 13 predicted proteins | sample AntDrymeUQ832206_2_FD_105494 | JGI IMG/M metagenome (GOLD analysis project Ga0136633, IMG submission 105494) | Polar desert sand microbial communities from Dry Valleys, Antarctica - metaG UQ83 (22.06) | ecosystem: Environmental > Terrestrial > Soil > Desert | place: Antarctica: Dry Valley...
CCCGAGCCGCCGCCGGAACGTCACGCCGGCAAGGCCGCGCCACGGAATCCCGACGGTGCGGCGCAGGCGCGCGACCTCTCGCTCACGGGACGCGAGGTAGCGGCCGATGACCGCGGCCGACGTCGAGTCCACGTCCCCAGCGTGCTCGACGAGGAAGGTTCGGGCCATCGACGCTGCGACATCCGCGTCGTGCATCAGGCCGAGGTGGTCCTGCAGCGCGACGATCCGGGGCACGAGCCACTCCACGTCCGGCTTGAGCGCCTCCCGGACGAACTCGAGCGTGTACCGCAGCCATTTCGCGGCGATCCGCAAGTCGTGGAGCGTCTCGACGTCCGCCCATCGCAGCACGGGCTCGTAGGCACGCACCTTCTCGTACGCGGCCCAGGCCCTCGACCCCGTCGTATCGCGGACCCGATGCGGTGTCGCCGCCTCGGCCGTCACAGCGCCCGCGCCCTCGGTCTGGACGAACACCCGAAAGGACTCGAGGAATCGGGCATGGGCATCGGAGTCCAGGTGGTGGATCAACAGCCCGCGAGCGTCGTCGCGGTAGCCGCGCCACGCGACGAGTAGCGGCTCAAGCGCCCCGGACTCCTCGCCGGACAGGTCCGCCTGCCACGCCTCCGCCCCGGCGATCAGGACGTCGAGGTCGCGGACCGCCCCGAGACGTGCCGCGGTCTCGCGGAGACGGGCTCGGTGGGCCTTCGTCCGGCCGGATCGGAAGCCGTCGCCGAAGACCCGCCACGCAGCGCGCATGCGGCGTGTGGCAACGCGCATCCCGTGGAGGTCCTCCGGGTTCTCGCCGGAGCGGGTGCCCGCCTCGCGGGCGAGCATCCGCGCGAAATGGAAGCGGAGGACCTTGCGGCCGCCCTCGGCGACCGGATCCGTGGCCAGCACACCCGGCGTCCGACCGACAGCCAGGGGGGCCCTCGCTCTCGCCGTCTCCAGATCGATCGGGTGGTCCCGGACGGCCGAGAGCGCGGCCTCCAGCTTCGACTCGCTCGAAGGCTTGAGCGCGGGGTCAGCGTCGAGGATCCGAGCCACGCTCGTCAGTCCGGCCTCGTCTCCGCTGACGATCTCGACCTCGAGCTCGACGAAGCGGTCGACGACCTGGGACATGACGACGACCTCGACTTCGTCGAGGCTGACCTCGAGGACAGAGTCTGGCGCGCGCAGCTGACGCTTCCGACGCAGCTGGCGGACCGTCACCAGCTCGCCGAGCGGCGCATCGCCGCACAGTTCGAGGATGAGCGACCGGGCAGCCGACGCGGGCCAGTCGCGCGGGACCGAGGTGCGATCGGCCGGCCCCTCGAGCTCCTCGCGCCGGAACGGGCCCTGCGCCGTGGGGCGCCGGTTCGTCGCCTTCACCGAGATGACGGTGGACGCCCTGGCGACCCGCAGGCGCGCCGCGAAGCCGGCGCGGGCCAGCGCCCCGTCCACGGTGTCGAGGTAGTGGTCCTCGAGTCGGACCTTCCGCACCCGGGCGCCCTTCAGGCCGGCGATCTCGTCGACCTCGAGGTACCGCTCGGCAGCGGCCACCGACTCGGGCCGGTACTTGAGCTCGATCTCGACGGGGCGGGCGGGCTCCGTCTCCGGCCGTGTCGCCTCCTTGGTCAAGCGCGCGGGTCCAGCGAGCCCGCTCCCACAGGCGGCCGCCCGGGGGCTTGCGCCGCCGGCCCGGCTGCGAGCGCCCGCTCCTTGAGGACCTGGTGGGTGTCGATCGACCCGGGCCGCCCAAGGAGCTCCTCGGTCCGCCGCCAGACCGTGTCCGACCCCAGCTGCCAGGAGCGGCGGTCGTCAGCGAGCATGACCTCGATGACCTCCGCGATCCGCGCCCGGGCCTCCGGATCGTCGACCGGGACAACGGCCTCGACGCGCCGGTCGAGATTGCGATCCATCAGGTCGGCCGAGCCGATGTACCACTCCTGCTCACCGCCGTTGGCGAACCCGAAGATCCGCGAGTGCTCGAGGAACTCGCCGACGATCGAGCGGACCCGGATCCGCTCGGAGACGCCGGGCAGACCCGGGCGGAGAGAGCAGGCAGCGCGGATGATGAGATCGACCTCCACGCCCGCCTGCGATGCCCGGTACAGCGCGTTGATGCAGGCGACGTCGACGATCGCGTTGAGCTTCAGCACGATTCGCGCCGGCCGGCCGCCCGCCGCGTGCCCGATCTCGCGGTTGACCAGGTCGAGGAAGCGGCTGCGCAGGCTGTGCGGCGCCACGAGCAGCCGGCGGAACGTCCGCTGGCGGGACAGCCCGGTCAGGACGTTGAACATGTCGGTGACGTCCGAGCCAAGGTCCGTGCGGCACGAGAGCAGCCCGAGGTCCACGTACAGGCGCGCCGTCCTGGGGTTGTAGTTTCCGGTCCCGATGTGGACGTAGCGGCGCAGGCCGGAGCCCTCGCGGCGGACGACGAGCAGCGTCTTCGAGTGGGTCTTGAGGCCCACGAGGCCGTAGACGACGTGGGCTCCCGCCTGCTCGAGCTTGCGAGCCCAGACGATGTTCGCCTCCTCGTCGAAGCGGGCCTTGATCTCGACCAGCACCACGACCTGCTTGCCGCGCTCCGCGGCGCGGATGAGGTCGCGGACGATCGGCGAGTCGCCGGAGGTGCGGTAGAGCGTCTGCTTGATCGTGAGCACGTCCGGATCGTCGGCAGCCTGGGCGATGAACCGCTCGACGGAGGCCGCGAAGCTCTCGTACGGGTGGTGGACGAGGATGTCGCCGGCCCTGATCGCCGCGAAGACGTCCGCGGGCTCGTCCTCGTCGACCGGCATGAGACGGGCCGGAGTGACCGGCGTCCAGGGGGCGGCCTTGAGGTCCGGCCGGTCGAGCTCCGCGATCTCGTGGAGCGAGGTCAGGTCGAGCATGCCCCGGATCTCGAAGCAGTCTTCTTCGCCCACGCCGATGCCGCGCTGGAGGATCCTGCGGGTCGCTTCGGGCATTGACCGCTCGACTTCGAGCCGGACCGCGGCGCCGAACCGCCTGCGGCGGAGCTCCTCCTCGATCGCCATCAGCAGGTCGTCTGCCTCGTCCTCCTCGATTGAGAAGTCGGCGTTGCGGGTCACGCGGAAGAGGTGGTGCTCGAGGATCTCCATGCCGGAGAACAGCAGGTCGAGATTCGCGGCGATCACCTGGTCGATGAGCACGAACCGGTGATGGTCGATCTCGATGAGGCGCGGCAGGATCGACGGGATCTTGACCCGGGCGAAGTGCCGTTCACCGGTGGCCGGGTCGCGCAGCCCCACCGCGATCGAGATGCTGAGTGTCGAGATGTACGGGAACGGGTGCCCCGGATCGACCGCCAATGGCGTCAGGACCGGGAAGATCTCCTCGAGGAACCGCTGGCGGAGGGCCGGCTGGTGCTCGGGCACCCGCCCGTACTTGACGATCTCGATCCCGTTCGAGGCCAGCTCCTTGCGGACGCCCGCGTAGATCGAGGACTGCTCGCCCACGAGCGCGAGGACTCGCGCGCGGGCGGCTGCCAGCTGCTCGGCGGCCGTACGCCCGTCGGGAGAGGCCACGTGGGCGTCTGCCTGGAGCTGCTGCCGGAGCCCGGAGATCCGGACCTGGAAGAACTCGTCAAGGTTGGAGGCGAAGATCGTCAGGAACTTCACCCGCTCGAGCAGCGGGTTGCGCGCGTCACGAGCCTCGTGGAGGACGCGGCTGTTGAACTCGAGCCAGGACAGCTCACGATTCAGGTAGGGGAGCGGGGCGTCGCGCCGTCCGCGGGGCTTGCGCCGGGCGGGCGTGGGTCCAGAGCCGTTCGTGGGCGGGAGGGCCTTCGCGCTGCTCGCGGAGCCTGGTCGAACGGCGGTCATGGGCTTCGCGAAGGCTCCTGGAGGCGGCATTGCCGGGCCGCCGAGAATATCACGCGTTCCCCGCACGACCCCCGACCCAACGGTATCGCCGGGCTCCGGTCAGGCTTCTGCGACGTACCGCCGCTCGCCCGTTCGCGGGTCCACGAGGACGCGCATCGTGCGCTGGCTCGTGGGGTCGATGAACACCTCGTCGGTCGGTCGGAAGCGCGCCTCAGCCGCCTCGGGCTCGCCGCCTCCCGGTCCGATCGGGTCGTTCGACCGCTCGGCCGCCTCGGACCGGTAGCGCCGGCGCTCGAGCACGGCGACGATCATGAGCATGCCGCCCACCGCGACGAGCCACAGGCCGTTGGCGAAGAAGACCGCCCCGAAGCCGAGCGCAGCGAAGCCGGCCACGACGAGCACTGCCCCGACGACGAACAGGACGCCGCGGATCAAGCCGAAGCCCATGTCGCTAGTCGCGCGCCTGGCCTGCGTCGGCGTCCTGGACGACGACGACGGCGGTGCCGTAGGCGACGATCTCCGACATGGTGTTCGCCAGCCCCGAGCTGTCGAACCGCATCGAGATCACGGCGTTGGCGCCCATGAGCGAGGCGTTCGCGACGAGCCGGTCGATCGCCTGGCGGCGGGTGTCCTCGAGCAGCTCCGTGTACTCCCTGATCTCGCCTCCGATGAGCGATCGGAGCCCAGCGGTGAAGTTTCCGGCGAGGCCGCGGCTCCGGACGACGAGCCCGAAGACCTGACCTTTCGTCTCGGTGACTCGATGACCGGCGACGAACGGAGTGGTGGCGACGATCATCGGGACTCCTCACTGTGGTTGTGGCCGGCGTGGGCGTCGTGGGTCAGGTGGCCGGACGAGTTCGCGGCGGCGGGAACGGGGTCGGCGGCGCGTCGGGCGCTGCACTCCGGGCAGGGGCAACGCTCGCGAAGTGCCGCGAAGGTGTAGTAGCCGGTCCGATGCCCGTCCGCCCAGGACGGGGCGACGGCGTAGTTGCCGACGAGCTGGATATCCACCATCCGGGTCTGCTCCGGGGAGAGCGTCGGCCGCGAATCGAGCCAGCCGGGCATCCCGGCCTCGCCGCGGCAGTAGGCGCATGGGCAGAGCCACCGCAGAGGAACGAACTCGTAGACAGTCGCATGGCCGTCCTGCCACCCGATCGAGAGGGTGCCGGCCTCGCGGTCGGCATGGATCGTGCGGGGCACGATCGGCGAGAGGGTCGGGGACGGGGCGCCGGTCACGAGGCCATTGTAGGCGAGGGGACGGCCGCCCCCGCCCGAAGGGGATCGGCCTCGGGACCTTCGGGCCATGCGGCCGGAGGCCCCTGCGCGCCTATCCTCCCCCGGATGTCCCTCGTCCTCGACTCCGTCACGAAACGATTCGGATCGATCGTCGCCCTCGACCAGCTCACCTTCGAGGTGCCCCGGGGGCAGGTGTTCGGGTTCCTCGGGGCGAACGGCGCGGGCAAGACCACGACGATGCGGATCGCCCTCGGCGTGCTCCGGGCCGACTCCGGCGCCATCTACTGGAACGGCTCCCCGAGCGAGGCCCTGCCCCGCCGAACCTGGGGCTACCTGCCCGAGGAGCGCGGGCTCTACCCGCGGATGACCGTCCTCGAGCAGCTCGTCTTCTTCGGCAGCCTCTACGGCCTCCCCAAGGACGTGGCCGCCAGGGAGGCGCGCGCCTGGCTGGCCCGCTTCCGCGTCCCGGACTTCGCCGACCGCCGGGCCGACGAGCTCTCGAAAGGCAACCAGCAGAAGGTCCAGTTCCTCGCCGCGATCCTCCACGATCCCGAGGTCCTCCTGATGGACGAGCCCTTCACGGGCCTCGATCCGGTGAACGTCGCACTCCTCCGGGAAGCCTTCCTCGAGCTTCGAGACCGGGGCAAGACGCTGATCTTCTCGACGCACCAGATGGAGGCGGCCGAAGCCCTGTGCGAGTCGGTCGCGATCGTGGATCGGGGCCGGGTCGTCGTCGGCGGGAGCCTCGCCGAGGTCAAGCGCTCTACCGGCCGTCGCATGGTCATCATCGGGATCGCGGGCGACCACCAGCTCCGCTGGATCGCGGACGTCCCAGGCGCCCGCGTCATCCGGCCGGGGATCGAGCGCTCCGAGGTGGAGGTCGACGAGGGCATCGAGCCGGACGTGGTGCTCGCCGCTGCCCTCGCGCTGGGGCTCCGGGTCACCCATTTCGAGATCGCCGATCCTTCCCTCGAGCAGGTGTTCATCGACCATGTCGGCCGTCCCGTGGACGAGGACCTGAGGCTGGCGCCCGCCGCTCCGGGCGGCGGCAGCGACCGGCGCTCCGGCGGCGCGAGGCGACGCCAGGCAACCGCGCCGCGAGCCGACGGTCCCGCCGCATGAGCTCCCGCGACCCGCTCCTCCCGAACGCCCTGATCGTCGCCCGGCGCGAGTACGGCGAGCGCGTCCGCAGCCGCCTCTTCCACGTCTCGACGGTCCTCCTCGCGACCCTCGCGGTCCTCGTCGCGTTCGCGCCACTGTTCATCCGCGCCCTCGACAGCGGGTCGGTCACGCGGGTCGCCGTGATCGCCGACTCTCCGCAGCTGTCCGGCCGGACGATCGCGATCCTCGACAACATCCTCAACGGGGCGCTCGCCGGTGACGAGGTTCGCGCGCCGTTCCGCGTCGAGGCCTCGTCCGACCGCGCCGCGAGCCTGGCGGCGCTCGGCCACACGGTCGACTCGGTGATCGTCGCCGGGCGTGGCGCAACCGGCCGCCTCTCGTTCGAGTTCCACGTCGGCGAGACGATCGGCGACGACCGACTGCAGCAGCTCTCGATCGGCGCGTTCGGCGTCGCCGTCCTCGACTACAGCGCGAACAACCCGAGCGGCGCGTTCCAGATGCCCGAGGTCCAGCTCCTCCGCACGGCCATCCCGGGCGGGGGCGCCTCGCTCGGCGTCGCCGACTACGCGGGGCGGCGGATCGTCGGGATCGTGTTCGTGTTCGTCATCTTCCTCACGATCGTGATCTACGGCATGTGGGTCGCGGCCGGGGTCGTGACCGAGAAGACGAGCCGGGTCATGGAGCTGATGATCAGCGCGGCTTCGGCGCGGCAGCTCGTCGTGGGGAAGGTGTTCGGGATCGGGCTGGCCGGCCTGACGCAGTACGGGACGATCCTCGTCGCCGCGATCGCGGCCCTGGCCGTCGAGGACCGCCTGGCCACCGTGCTCCTCGGTCCCGGGTCGACGCTCACGCCGTCGTTCGCCGGCCTGACGCCCGGCCTCCTGCTCGCGTATGGCGGGTACTTCGTCCTCGGCTTCACGCTCTACGCGCTTGTCTACGCCGCGGCAGGTTCGCTCGTCAGCCGCGCGGAGGACCTCCAGGTCATCGCCCTGCCGCTCAGCCTCGTCGCGATCGGCGGCTACCTCCTCTCGATCCTCGCCTTGACCGGCGGCACGACGTGGTTCATCCGCCTCGCGTCGTTGATCCCGTTCTGGAGCCCGTTCGTCATGCTCCCGCGGCTCACGCTGGGCCACGTCGAATCGTGGGAGGTCGTCGTGTCGATCGCCCTGCTCGTCGTGGCGATCTTCGCGACGTACGTCGTCGCGGTCCGGATCTACGCGGCGGGCGTGCTGCTGTACGGCCAGCGCCCCAGCCTCAAGGGCCTCGTCGCGGCCACTCGGGCTGCGCGCTAGGACGCCTCGCGCCCCTATTCGTCGTCGAGGAGCGGCAGCCGGCGGATGAGGGCGAGGACCGGAGCGCTCGCCGGAACCGGCGGATCGTCCGCCGAGCTCTCCACCGCGCCGGTCGGCGGCCCCGCGGCGATGAACCGCCACAGCCGGCTCCGTACGCCGGGCAGGTAGGGGCTCGTCCGCTGGCGGGCCATGACCCCGGCGATCCCTTGGGCCGCGACGGCGTCGAACAGCGCCCGACCCTCCTCCACGATCGCGGGCACCGCGACGACCTCGTCGCCGGGCCGGAGGACGCGCCGCAGCAGCTCCCGCCGCTTGGACAGCGGCAATCCGATGAGCGACCGGCCGTCGAGGTGGACGAGGTCGAACGCGAGATAGGCGACCGGCCGGCCCGCCCGGCCCGCGATCCGGGCCGCAAGCCCTTTCGGATCCGCTCGCCCGGCGGCATCGACGACCACGAGCTCGCCGTCGAGCACCGCCGATCGAGCGTCGACGCGGACCGCGAGGCCCGCCAGCTCGGTCAGCTTGGTTCCGACCTCGACGCCGTCGACGTCGATGAGCCTGACCTCACCCGAGCCGGCGGTGGCCGCCGGTCCGATGAACGCGAGCGCGCGGAGGCCGCCCCACGAGGGCTCGAACAGGTGATCCGGCGAGTCGAACGGCTCGGGCAGCGGTCGCGCCAGCATCGGCCGCAGCGTCTCCGGGAGGTTCGGCAGATCGGTCTCGAGCGACAGCGAGAGCTGGTCGGTCATCGCCGCCCGATGGTAGCCGCTAGACTCGACCCCGTCCCCCTGAGCGCTGAGGCAGAGATCGATGCCCCGACCGCCCAAACCCGAAGACCTGTCGCGGCTGCGCGTCCCCACGGAGCCGCGCCTGTCGCCCGATGGAAAGCTCGTCGCGTTCACGGTCCAGGCCGCGGCACCTGGCCACGACGGCTACCGGCACGCGATCTGGCTCGCGCCCACGGATGGCTCGAAGCCGGCCCGCCAGGTCACGCTCGGGTCGAAGCACGATCGCCTGCCGCGGTTCTCGCCGGACGGCCGCACGCTGGCCTTTTTGTCCGACCGCCGCCTCGGGGTCGAGGAGGAACCGGACGCGCCGAAGGACCCGAAGGAGCGCGAAGACGGCGTGCAGGTCCACCTGCTCCCACTCGACGGCGGCGAGGCGCGCCGGCTGACGGACCTGCCGCGCGGCGTCGAGGGCTTCGAGTGGGCCCCCGACGGGCGGCAGATCGTCGTCTCGACGAGCTCGTCCGGGGCGACGCGCAAGGACGACGCCCGGCGCCGGGGCAAGGGCGGCAAGCAAAAGCCCGGCGACCCGCCCGAGTCGGACTACCGCTACATCGACCGCCTCAACTACATGCTCAACGGCGCCGGCTTCATCTACGACCAGGTTCCGCATCTGTGGCTCGTCGATGCCACGACCGGCGAAGCCCGCCGGCTGACCGACGGGCCGACGGCCGAGGAGGGCGCCGCCTGGTCGCCGGACGGGACGCGGATCGCCTTCTCGGCCAACCGCCGGCCGGACCACGACCTGCGCTTCCGCGGCGACCTGTTCGTCGTCGACATCAAGACCGGCAAGGTCACCCGGATCACCGGCGGCTCCGACTCCATTTTCGGGACGCCGACCTGGCTTCCGGACGGCCGCACGGTCGCCGCGCTCGGCGGGCGGATACCCGCCAACCTCTACCGATACGACATCTGGCTGTTCGCCGCCGACGGCTCGGATGCGACGCCGGGCGGGGGACGCAACCTGTCCGACCGCCACGACCTCATGCCCGCCTCGTCGATGAACAGCGACGTGACAGTCGGGGAGGGCCCACAGCTCGTCGCGTCGGCCGATGGGGCATGGCTCACGTTCACGGCGCCGATCGACGGCAGCCTGGAACTGTGGCGGATCGGGACGGGGGACGGCGAGATCGAGCGGGTGACGATGGACCGCCACTACATCTCCTTGTTCGACCAGGTCGCGGGCGGGCGGGGCGGCTCGACGATCGCGTTCATCCGGTCCACGCCGACGGATCTGCCCGACGTCCACCTTCTCGAGCTGCCGAGCCGGCGGGGGAGCCGGGCCTCGATCCGGAGCAGCCGCCTGACGGACCTGAACGCCGACGTCATGGCGGACATCGAGCTGCGCCAGCCGGTCGAACGCCGGGTCACCGTCGACGCCCGCGAGATCCAGGGCTGGCTGATCCCCGCCGGCACGGGCCGCCAGCCGGTCGTCACCGAGATCCATGGTGGGCCGCACACCCTGTACGGCTGGTCGCCGGTCTGGGAGTTTCAGGTCCTCGCCGCGAACGGGATGAGCGTCTTCTACGCGAACCCGCGCGGGTCGGAGGGCTATGGCCGTGCGTTCAACGAAGCGAACCTGCGCGACTGGGGCGACGGGCCGATGCGGGACGTCCTCGCCGGCGTCGACGCGCTCGTCGCCGACAAGCTGGCGCACGCCGACCGGCTCGGTGTGACCGGGGGCTCGTACGGCGGATATCTCACGAACTGGATCATCGCCCACGACCAGCGCTTCGCCGCGGCGATCACGTGCCGCAGCGTCAGCGACATGGCGATGCTCTTCCTGACCGGCGACATCAGCGGCGGCGAATGGGCGGAGGTCGAGTTCGGCGCGACGCCGTGGAAGGATCCGGAGTATTTCCGCCAGATCTCACCACTCACCTACGCCGACAAGATCCGGACGCCATTGCTCATCCAGCACAGCGAGAAGGACCTGCGGACGACGATCGGCCAGGCAGAGGCGCTGTTCACGGTGATCCGATCGCACCGCCGACCGGTGCGCCTCATGCGCGTGCCGGACGAGACGCACGAGCTGACCCGATCGGGGACGCCGTTTCGCCGGGTCGAGAACCTCGTCCAGATCAGGGACTGGTTCCGCCACTACCTCATTGCGCGGAAGCGCGGCCTGCCGCCGCTCCCGAAGGTGCGCGGAGGGCGCTGACCGGAGCTGGTTAGCGCCGCGCGCGCCGCTCGGTGCGCCGGAGCGCGAACACGAACCCGAAGGCCGCGGTCGCGAGGAGGATGAGCGCGATCGGGGCGGCCGTCGCCGTCGACTCGGCCGACGATCGCAGCGCGGGATCGGTCGGCGGTGTCGTCGGGCCCGAACCGCCCGCCGCGCTCACGATGACGCGCCCGGACATCTCGGGGTGGATCGTGCACGTGTAGCGATAGGTGCCCCGGGCAGTGAACCGGACGGAGGCCCGCTCACCGTTCATGAGCAGCGGCGTCGTCCAACCGCTGCCGCTTGCGTCGTGGGGCAGGGAATGGCCGTTCAGCCACGTCACGCGGTCTCCGACGGTGATCCGAACCGGGTCGGGAGCGTAGTCGGACGAGACGATCCTGACGGTCCGATCGGCCGCGCCCGCCGGCACGGCGAGGAGGGCCGTCCCGATCAGGGCGGCCGAGAAGGCGATCGAGAGGCGGAGCGTAAAGCGGTGCATGCGCGCACCGTACGCCATCGGCGGCGGTCCGCGCCCGTCCCCCGTCGGTACTGGTCAGGCCCGCCAATGGACCCGGTGTATCCTCTGCCTCCCATGACGACCGCCCCCCGGCCCGACACGCTGGCGCGGGAGCGCGCCAACGAGCTCGTCCAGGCGTGGGACGGGCGGGCGGGCTCGCTCGGGAACGTGCTGGGGCGGGTGACCCCGGTCGACCAGGTGGGGGTCGAGGAGCGGGTCGAATCGCTCCGGCGGCGGTCGATCAAGCGCGAATCGAAGCTCTGGGCGCTCGACCTGACGATCCGGATGATCGACCTCACGACCCTCGAGGGGAAGGACACCCCGGGCAAGGTCCGGGCCCTCTGCCACAAGGGGATCCGGCCCCGGCCGGGCGACCCGACGATCCCGTCGGTCGCGGCGATCTGCATCTACCCGTCGATGATCCCCGAGGCGAAGGAGACGCTCGCCGGCTCCACCGTCAAGGTCGCCAGCGTCGCCACGGCCTTCCCGTCCGGCCAGACGTTCCGCGACATCAAGCTCGCCGAGACGAAGGCCGCCGTCGCGGCCGGCGCCGACGAGATCGACATGGTCATCGATCGCGGGGCGTTTCTCGCCGGCGACTACGTGACCGTGTTCGAGGAGATCGTCGAGGTCAAGGAGGCGGCCGGCCCGGCTCACCTCAAGGTCATCCTCGAGACGGGTGAGCTCGAGACGTACGACAACGTTCGCCGGGCGAGCGTGCTCGCGATGGCCGCCGGCGCCGACTTCATCAAGACCTCGACCGGCAAGGTCACGCCGGCCGCGACGGTGCCCGTGACGCTCGTCATGCTCGAGGCGATCCGCGACTTCGAGCGCGCGACGGGGCGTCAGGTGGGGATGAAGCCGGCGGGCGGGATTCGGACCGCGAAGGAGGCGATCCACTACCTGGTCGTCCTCTACGAGACGCTCGGGCCCCGCTGGATGACCCCGGACTGGTTCCGATTCGGCGCGTCAAGCCTGCTGAACGACGTCCTGATGCAGATCGAGAAGGAGCGGACCGGCCGCTACCAGGCACCGGACCACTTCACGATCGACTAACGCGCCGGCCGCTGCGCAACCGAGGTCGTCTAGCCCGGAATGTTGAAGTCGAATCTCCACGGGCCGGCGATCCGCTCCTCCTCTGCATCCCCGGAGCCCATCCGCATCGCCTCGGTGATCACGAGTGACCAATCGCCGGATGCATCCTGGACACCGCCGTCCGCCTGCAGCTCGACACGATCGGTCCCGAGCTTAACTAAGACGATCGGGAATATCTGATCGCCGCGACGCACCTGCCCGCTGAAGGCCCACGTTGCGCCGCCCGGATCGTCGACCGCCAGCCGAACACGGATGACCGACGGTCCGACGATCACTTGGTCCGCCGTCACCGCGGCCCCGGCGATCTTGTGCACAACGCCGGGCGTCGCGACAGAGGCCCCGCCATCGACGGCGAGCTTGATGTCGAATGTCCACGGCCCGTTGACTTGACGCCAAGGATTCCAGTCTTCGTCCTCGGTGAGTGGCGGAACGATGGTGTTGTCCCGGACGAAGATGTGCGGGACGACCACGTGAAGCCGTCGGGAGCCGGCCGGAAGCGGTGCCGCCGGCGGGAGTTTCCACAGGACGTTCGTCGCCGACCACTGTCCGATCGGTCGCGAGGTTGCGCCCCCTCCGCCCTGCCACTCGCCGTCCTGATCGGTGACGACGGCGTACATCGACATGAGCTGGCTGACCTCGGGCCGCTCGAGCTCGTCGGTCGCGACGACCGCCAGCATCAACCGCTCCCCGTCGAGATAGGCGCGGTCGATGGTGACCCGGTAGCCGTCGCGGACCTCGCTCGCACCGACGGGGACGGAGCGGTCCAGCTGGAGCCCAAAGCCGACTTCGAGCCCGGCGCCCATCCCCTCGTAGAGGCCCAGCGCACCACCAGCCCCAGCGAGAATGACGGCCGCCGCGAGGAGACCGAGTACCGTCCGGCGCCGCGACGACCGAAGCCGTCGGACCGTCGGAGGCGTCGCAACCAGGGTTGCCGCGGCCAGATTGACGCGCTCGTCCAAACGAGCGAGAAGGTCCGGGCGCGGCTCGAACCGAAGCAGCTCGCCCAGCGACGCATCAAGTGGGGTCCGAGTCAACCGTTCCCCGGAGGTGTCAGGCGTCGTCACGGTAGTGCTCCCTGATGCTTGCCAGGGCTCGGCCCAGCAGCTTCTGCGTTGCTACATCGCTCTTGCCCAGGACCTCGCCGATCTGGCGTGCCGTGAGGCCGGCCGCGTAGCGAAGGATCACGGCCTCTCGCTGCGGCTCCGGCAACGCATCGAGCGCCTGGGCGAGAGCCCGACGGTCCTCGTTCGCGATGGCGACGGCCTCTGGCGAGGCCCCGGTCCGGCGATCGACGAGGTCGGTGTCAAGCGGGACACCCGCGGTCTTTCGTCCGACATCGATGGCCGCGTTCCGCGCGATGCGCAGCAGCCAGGCGACGACACCCCCGCCGCGGGGGCGATATCGCGGCATCGCGACGAGCGCTCGCTCGAAGGTGACGGCGGTCAGGTCGATGGCGTCGTCGTCGCTCCTCGTCCGGGAGCGGAGGTACCGGTAGACACTCAGTCGATGCCGGCGATAGAGCAGCCCGAATGCCTCGGGATCCGTCCGCGCCGCGAGCGCCAGCTCGTCGTCGAGATCGACGATGAGAGCCTCGCCGTCGGCCACGAGCACGGCAGTGTCGTCCAAGCGTCCTCCCTCGTCGCCGTTCGGGACAGGATGCATCCCGCCTGGATAACGAACGAGTCCGGCGAATCGGACAGTTGTGCCGAAATCAGCCCGGCTGTCCGTCGACCGAGCCGAGGACGAGGGCGGCGTTCAGACCGCCGAACCCGAACGACGTCGACAGCACTCGTTTGTAGGTTCCGGGGCGCCCCGCGCGGAGGAGGCCCGGCAGGAGGGCGGCCGATTCGTCGTCCGGTCGCTCGAGGTTGACGCTGGCCGGCACCCAGCCGTCGCGGATCGCCATCGCCCCGATCGCCGCCTCGATCGCTCCCGACGCCCCGAGCGGGTGTCCGTAGAGCGCCTTCGTCCCGCTGACCGGCACCGTCGCGGCTCGCTCGCCCAGAGCCCGGGCGATCGCCCGCGCCTCCGCCACGTCGCCGATCGGCGTCGACGACGCGTGGGCGTTGACGTAGTCGATCTCGCCCGGGTCCACACCCGCGTCGTCGAGCGCGATCGTCGCCGCGCGGGCGGCCTCCAAACCGTCGGCCCGCGGCTGGATCATGTGGTAGGCGTCGGATGTCGCGCCGTAGCCCATCAGCTCCGCGTACGGCTCGACGCCGCGGGCACGGGCCACGTCCTCCGCCTCGAGGACGAGCAGTGCGGCTCCTTCGCCCATGACGAACCCGTCTCGCTTCGTGTCGAACGGTCGCGCGGCGTGCTCCGGATCGTCGTTCGAGCCGGTCGAGAGAGCCCGGATGATGTCGAACGCCCCGAACGCGAGCGGGCTCAGCGGGACCTCCGCGCCGCCTGCCAGCGCGGCGTCGATCTGGCCGTGCCGGATCGCGTCGAAGGCCTCCCCCAGGGCGACCGCGCCGGAAGCGCACGAGTTCGCGGTCGAGAGAATCGGGCCACGGACGTCGAGTGCGATGCCCAGGTTGGCCGGGGCCGCGCCACCGAAGACCGCCAGCGCGAGATTCGGGGCCACGGACCGGATCCCGCGCTCCATGTACCGCTCGTGCTGCGCCTCGGCGTAGGCGATCCCGCCGAGAGCGCTGCCGAGGTAGATCCCGATCCGCTCGCGCGCCGCCGAGCCCTTCTCGCCGGGTGACAGGCCGGCGTCGTCGAGGGCCAACCGTCCCGTGACCAACCCGAACTGGCTGAACCGGTCGAGCTGGCGAGCGGTCTTCGGGCTCATGTGGGCGAGCGGGTCGAAGTCATCGACGTGGGCCGCGACCTGGGAGCGGAATGCCGACGGGTCGAACCGGTCGATCCGCTTCACGGGGGAGCGGGCGGCGCGGAGACCCGCCCCGAACGCGGCCCGCCCGATGCCGATCGGGGTGACGACTCCGATCCCGGTGATCCAGACGCGGCGGCGGTCCGTCATGCTCGTTGATTCGCAGCTGGGACTGGTACGGACTTGTCCGCCTCGCGGACTGCCTCGGCGAGGTCGCGGAACGTCGCGAGCGTTCGTCCCGCGATCGG
>Ga0136633_1001854_pt1 | contig 15110 bp, 4 predicted proteins | sample AntDrymeUQ832206_2_FD_105494 | JGI IMG/M metagenome (GOLD analysis project Ga0136633, IMG submission 105494) | Polar desert sand microbial communities from Dry Valleys, Antarctica - metaG UQ83 (22.06) | ecosystem: Environmental > Terrestrial > Soil > Desert | place: Antarctica: Dry Valley...
GCTATGAGCGGATGCCGGCGAGCGAGCACGAGATTGACCTGCGGCGAGCTGGCGGCCGATGCCATCGCAGCGGCGGCCGGAACAAGCTCGCCTCCGTCGACCGCTGGGTGATCGCACCCGCCCGGTGCAGGTCGGCGGCGTCGATCCGGCCGTCGGCCCGGCTGCGGAACGCGACTCGCGGGTCGCACCCGTCGGACGGTTCTCGGCGTGCAGGACCACGCGGCTGCTCGTCATCTCCGGGCTCACCCCGTCGGCGTCGGTCAGCTCGATGGACGGGCACGCGCCGCACCCGCAGGGGCGGCCGGCCCGGGTGCTCGAGACCTGCGCGCGCCAGCGTGCCCGGTCAGCGTCGGCGACGCCCTGGTCGGAGTCGTCAGGGTCCAAGGTTGCGGGGCAGTCGATCATCAGCTCTAGGACCTCCCGCTCCCGACAGGTCAGCGCACGAGACGTCACGCTGGACGGGGCTTCTCAACGGCCGGCTCTCTGACAGGCCGATGCGCGGGCGGGGGCTGGAACGACTGTCCGGACGGACGGATGCCGGCAGGCTAGGTCCGGAGCGGGCGCTCTGTCCGCCGAGTGCGACTTGTCGCGGGGCAGTAAGCCCCAGGAGGTGTTGGCGGACCTTCAGCCGGTGAGCACCATGTCGATCTCGGCCTCGTCGAGGTAGGCATTACCTGGCCCAACCGGGGCAAGCGTGTCGAACCACCGTCGGGTGATCGCCAGGCGCAGCCGGTAGGTCCCGTCGCCGAGCCCGCCCGTTGAGGGGAGGATGAAGGCGGCCGTTGCCGGCGCGTTCTGAATCAGCTCAAACGACTGCGAGACCCACTCGACGACGTCTGGGGTGTGCCAACGCAGGATCTGGAGCGACGCGTTCAGCTCAACCGTCACGTCGGTCAGCAGCGCACGGTCCTCGCGGCTCAGCGACGGGGCGCGCACCCGCATCACGGCATGCGTCTTCAGGTTGGTGACCACGAGGAACTTGCCCTCGAGGCGCGCGGAGAACGCCGCCCGGCGGGCTCGGGGGGCGTCGAGGACATCCCGCCGTGTCGAGGGGACGACGAGGCCCCTCACACCACCCCGCCCTGGGAAGGGCCGGTCGAACGGGCCCGGCCGCCGGGGCTCGCGCAGCGCGGCCTCGAGTAAGGCCCCCAATCGGGCACGGTCGGCCGCCGACAGGCTTGGCTGCACCGTCCGCAGCTCGAGGCTCAGCGCGATCTCCTCGGTGAAGTCCATCGGTTCAGGGGTCTCGAGCAGCAGCCACCGGTCGGTGGGCGAGCTCATGCAGGTCAGGTGCACCCGTTGCGGGTCCTCCCGAAGCGGGGCGGCCAGCGCACTGGCGACCGCCGAGAAGCGGGCCTCGCGGTCGGCGGCCGGGGCGGCCTGCGCCATGGCCGCAGCGATCGCGCCGCTGAGCCGCGAACGCAGGCTCGCCAGCGACTCGGCCGCCGAGCCGCCGTCGTACCGCTCGGTTCCGCTGCAGCTGCCCACGTGCTCTCCGAAGCCGAGGTAGCGGCTGGTCCGGAACGGCTGCCGGTACATGTCGAGGCCGCGGACGTGCAGCGAGGTGACCCGCGAGCTCGTGGCCTGCAGGACGCACCTGCCCGGTCCGCGGTCGCCGCGCGGCACGCTGACGACCGCGTCGCCCCGGCTGCAGCGGACGGCGTCCGCGAAGGCCTCCACGACCAGCGCGCTGTCGTCACCGATGTCGGTGACCGGCACGGAGTCGATCGCCACCCCCGTCGCCGACTCCACCACCAGAGTGCCTCCGGTGCCGGCACCGCGCCGGAGGACGGCCCGGACGCCACGCGCCGGGCGGGCCGGGTCCGCGAGCACCACGATGCCCAGCTCCCCACCGGGCTCGACACTGCCGCGGACGTCGACCCGGTAGAGGTCCCAGTCGGTCTCGCCGAACGCACCCGTCGAGGCAGCCGTCGCCGTGAGCGCTCCCTCGGTGACCGTCCACGCACCCGTGACCGCCAAGAACGCCGAGATGTCCGCCGCCTCGAAGGGATGCCGCGCGACGACGGGGCTACCGGCAAGGCGCATCACCGCGATGTACGAGGCGAGCGGCTCCCACAGCGAGCGCCCGCTCGGGTCGAAGGGCTCGACGCCGACTCGCGGCTGCTGCTCCACCCAGACGTCGTCGGGTGGGCAGGTCCCGGCGGACGCGTCGCTGAGGGCCTGGTAGCGCAGCGCCTTCCCGTCGCGGGTCAGGGCGAGGACGATGTCGAGGATCGCTCCGGAGACGTACGGATCGGGCACCGCGCGGTGCGCGAGGAACCACTCGGCCGACGCGTGGGAGCCCTTGCCCACGTGGGCGGCGGGGTTCGCGTCGAACGTGGACTCGATGGCGATCGTGACCGGCAGCCGGAAGTCCGCCTCGGTCGCGCCGGTGCCCGGCCCCAGCACCCGGAGGGCGTCCGAGAGCACGACGTGGACGGACTCTTCCCGGTAGGTCAGCCCGTGACCGCCCGGTGCGGGGCTCAGGACGTACGGCTCGAGCTCCAGGCCCGGTTCCGGGGTCTCGTTGAGCCCAGGTGGCCCGGCGGTTGTGAAGCCCACCCGCTCGGTCACGGTCGCCGCTTCCCAGTCGGTCGAGGAGTGACGCACGGCGATCTCGGTGGTGAGGGCGACCTCGTACTCGTGGCGGGGCAGGAGCGTCACGGGTTGCGCTGGCCCGTCGGTGCTCTCGCGGGAGCATCGGTCGCTCTCGGAGTCGAACCGGTCCCGGTCGCGCTGCGTGATGCACTCGACGGAGTCCAGCACGATCGTCGCGGCGCTGTCGTCCTCTCCCTGCTCCCGCTCCAGGTCCTCGACAAGCACCACGATCGTGCGGAAGGGAGGTGCCGGGTCGACCGCCACCGCGACAAAGGGTGAGGCGCCGGTGTTGCTGTGATGGCGGGCGACCTCGGTCCCCCCGGCGTCGAAGGCGACGACGATGAGCCTGGCCTTCTGCCGACCGTCCACGGCGACCCGGACCACCGCGGCGGCCAGGTCCTCTCCGGACGTGATCGTTGCGACCGCTCCCAGGGTCGGTGCGAAGGCCCCGACGCGGCTCGTCGTCGCACCGGAGGTGTGCGGTGGCCGGACGACGCAGGCCGTGCCCTGGATGCGCACCGGGGCGTGCGTCCCACGGTCCTCGTAGCGGAAGCGGCGCACGAAGCCGGTGGGGAGCGGCCCGAGCTCCTCACCCTCGAAGTCGAAGCGCGCGACGTCCGGCCGCCGGACCTGGCAGCAGGGGTAGGACGGGTTGTCCTCGAGGATCTGGGCGTCCGCGACGGGGTTGTCGAGCCCGACCGTGAACGGCGTCCGTCCGTTGAGCAGGAGCTTCTGCGGCGCGACCTGACCCTTTGTGCGGGTGTCGTCGTCCCAGGACCAGCGGAAGTGGCGCGGCGAGGATGCGGACGTGAGCTCTTCGACGGTCTGCCAGGGGCCGCCCGCGAGTGGCCGTCTACGGACCGTGATGCCGATCAGCGCGTAGCGGGTCGTCAGCGTGAGATCGCCGTCCCCAGAGACCTGTTCGCCAAGGTCGGGGTTGACGGTGCCGATGCCGAGCCGGTCGACAAGCATCGCCGAGAAGTTGATCTCCACCGTCGCGTCCAGGGCGAAGGGCTGCTGCTCGCCCTGCCAGGCACCCGTCGCGCCGACAAGGTCGTGGACGGAGGCGAGCGCAGTCGGCTCGCCGCCGCCTCGGGAGTCGGCCCGCTGCACCCGCGCCGCCTTGGACCCGGTCAGGGACTGGGAGCTGGCCTGCAGCAGCGGGCTGGTCGCCACGCTGCGGTCCGCGGGCTCGAGCTCGCCCTCCACGCACTCCACGGTGTAGGAGATGTCCGGCAGGAACCACGGCGTCTCGAAGCGGAACGTCACGCGGAACAGGAAGTAGTTCGGCACGTGGGCGAGCCACTCGGCGAGCAGCTCGATGCTGATGCCGAAGCGCAGGAAGCCGAAAAGGATGACCGCGAAGCCGAGCTCGAACCGCAGTCGTGCGACGAAGTCGTTGGTGCCGGTGAGCATGAAGCGCACCAGGACTTCCAGGGCGCCCCACCCCTGCAGGACGATGACGCCCAACGAGCCGGTGACGGTGAGGCTGAGGACGAACCCGCCGCCGACGTGCTCGTCCTCCAGCCACTCGCAGCACAGCCCGACGCGCAGCTTGAGCTCGAACAGCCCGCTGAGCTCGAGCTCGAGCTTGCCGCCGATCCAGGTGTCGGGGTCGTTGAGCCGGCCGAGGGCGATGAGCCCGGGCTTGTTCCCGATCGTGACGGTGCCGCCGAGCGTGACCTTGAGCTGCTCCGGGAAGTTGTCGATGAGCTGGTCGAGGGTGATGTCGAGCTGGATCATCAGCACGAACGCGTCGCGGCGGAGGTCGTACTCGAAGACACCGAGGGCGAGCGGCTTCTTCGAGCCGAACATGCCGAACTCGACGACGATGATGAGTCCGGCTGCCGTCGGGGCGTCGAAGCCCGCGCCGAAGGCCTTGATCTGGAACACCGACCCGCCGCCGGTGATCGACACCCCGAGGCCCACACCGAAGGCCCACGCGTCGTCCGTCGGCTTCCAGGCGTCGAGTCCGCGGCCCTCGGGGAGCGCGGTGGGACGCGCGCGCTTGAGCCAGGAGTAGTACTTGAGCTCGCCGGCCTCGCGGTCACCGTCCTCGATCTTGGGCATCAGGCCTGTCGCGTAGAGGCACTCGATGCCGCGCAGCTCGATCGGCCCCATCGGGATCGCGCCGAAGAGCGCGACGAGCAGGAGCAGGTAGTCGCTGCTGGCTCCCGCCGGCGGCGTGCGGGTGCCCCAGAAGACGTCGAGGGTCAGCCCCCACTCGTTGCCGCCGGCGTAGATGATGAGACCGCCGCCGAGCCCCTGCTCCTTGATGTGGGTGCCGTCGGAGAGCCGCTCGTCGCGGTAGCTGCCGTGAGCCGTGATCTTGACGACGTTCTCGACCGTGAACTCGAGACCGATCCCACCGAGCTGGAAGTCGGGGGCGTCCGGGTTTCCCGCGAGCTTGCCCCGCAGGCGGCGGAACCAGACCCCGCCCTCGAACGGTGAGCTCTTCTCGCGGATCCCGCCCGAGATCGAGAAGTACGTCGCGCCAGCCTCATAGGCAAGGCCCATCTCGTGCACCTCGAGAACGAACCTCGACAGGTGCAGCTGTGCGCCGCGCGGCATCACCATGTTGCCGGAGGGCTTGCCGCGGTCCCAACCGATGTCGACGAGCGCCGCCTCGAAGGGCTTGCCGTCCTCGGTGGTGACCCTCACTGCGTCGGAGGCGCCGGAGGTCTCCCCCGCGGCAGCGGGCTTCTCGCGGATCAGGATGTCGACGAGCCCCTGGATGGCCGCGCCAGGGTCCGGCGAGTCCTTCGCCAGCTCCACCAGGGACACCCCGAGGCGGATGCGGAAGATGTCCACGACGATCTTCCAGAGGTCCAGGCGGATCACCGGGATCTCGTCACCCAGCGGTGGCGGTGTGTGGGCGAAGGACACCCGGAGCACGTCACCGTCGATGAGGCCGACCTCGACCTCGAAGTCCCCGGAACCCCTGTCGGGCCAGGAGATGCCGCCCTCGACAGTCAGGCCGCTCCACCACTCCTCTCCGTCGGCAGGCGTACGGAAGAACAGCTTGCTCAGGAAGGCGTCGGCGTCATTGCCCAACGGGACCACGACGGGGGCATCTTCGAAGGTGAGGAAGTCCGACAGGCTCTCCCCCGGGTCCAGGCTGCGCCGCACGCCGAACGAGCCGTGCAGCGGCACGGGGGGCAGCAAGACCGAGGGCAGAGCGAGGTCCTCGACGACCACCTGGGCGTTGTCCCGCAGCCGCAGCCGGCCGCGGAGGTCGTGCAGGGAGGTGCCTTCCACGCTCCAGTCGAGCTGGATGCCTCCGAAGCCGAGGGCACCGCCGTCGAAGGGGATCACGCCAGTGTCGAGATCACGGACGAGCCAGTCGACGTGCGCGCGGGCGGCGCCCGGCGCCGAGATCAGGGTCAGCTCGTGAACCCCCTTCGCCGGCAGGCCGAACAGCACGCACGGGCCGAGCGAGATCGGCAGGTGAGGCTCGAGGTGGATCTCTCCCTCGGCGTCGAGCAGGAACGAGAAGTCGCGTTCGATCAGCGAGTCAGCCGCGCCCTCCGACAGCTCGACGCCGGAGTCGAGGCCGCGCTTGGTGGGATCGGGGTGGGCCCGCAGGAGGTCGGCGGGGACGGACACCTCGAGCGGCAGCGAGTCGATCTGCAGGGTGGCGCCTCCCGGGCCGCCGGCCGAAGCGCGGAAGTCCGAGGTCCAGTCCGGGTCGGGGGCGAAGATGAAGCCCAGCGACGGGAAGACGTGGCTGGTGAGCCGGGTCGGCGCCGGGGGCAGCCCGCCGACCAGGCTGAGCTTGCCGGCGACGGTGACCGTCCCGTCGGGGCCGACCTCGGTGACGACGTCCTCGACCTCCATGGTGTCGGCGGCCTGGGCGGCCAGCGCGGCGCCGTCCGTCGTCGGGGGCCAGGCAGTGTTGATGTCCTCCGCAGGCCACGACGAGCCGAAGCTCGCGAAAAGGTCGGTCAGCCTCATGGCGCCTCGAGTCCGCTGCTCGGGTCGATGAACGTGTCGAAGATGGGGCCGGACTCGAGGCCCGCCATGGCCGCGGCGATGCCGCCGACGAAGGTGCCCACGACACCGACTCCGCCCAGACCGGAGGTCGTGTCGATGAACTCGGTCGCAAGAGAGAGGTCCGTGGCGTACGGCTGGGCCTCGAAGGCGGTGAAGCGGTTGCCGACGGTGAACTTCCGGTCGAACAGCGACAGCGCCGTTGCCGGGTCGCGCAGGGCAGCGTGCGCGTACTCCGGCGTGAGGCCGAGGTGCTCAGCCCAGAGGTCCACACGCAGGTCGCGGATCCAGTTGTCGTCGGAGCCGGCGACCAGCTCGCGCAGGGCGAACAGGTTGCACTCGCCGTCGGAGTAGAAGCCGCGCCGGTTGGCGTTCGCGGAGCCGATCGAGGCAAAGGCGTCGTCGATGAGCATGATCTTCGAGTGCACGTAGATCGACGGGAAGGCGCCCGCGGACACAGCTGCACCGGCCTTGTGCGCCTTGCGCGTGGTGCCGGACGTCGCACCGAAGAGGCGACTCGCCTCAGCGCGTTCGACGTGCAGCCGGACGCTGGTGGGACTGCTGGTACCGGCGACCTTCTGGTAGGCGCGCAGGGCCTCGCCGCCCACGGTGACCCAGAAGGGCGTCGACGGGACCCGTTCGGCGGGGCCCAGCTCGATGATGTCCGCGGTCTCGTCGAGCTGTGCCGCGAGCCAAAGCCGTCCAGCAGCGGAGCTGCTCGTCGTCGCGCTGTGCGAGAAGCGCTTGCGCAGGATGCCCACCCGCAGGCGCTCGCCCCAGGCGTCCCGCATGTCCAGGATGAACTGCTGTCGCCGAGGAAGACCGAACGGCTGGTCGGGCGTCGCGGGCACGACGATCACGAGCGGGCCGGACACCCTGGCGGCGGAGGCCGCGAGGGCGTCCCGGAACCTCTCGGGCGGCGTGAGGTACTGGTCCTCCACGTAGACGTAGCGCCGGGCCCGCCCGATCGCAGCGAGCAGCGTCTCGAGGATGGTGCTCTCGCCGTTCGCCGCGAAGGGAAGCAGGCCGCGCCCGGCTCCCGCTCGCGGCCGGTAGTAGGTGCGGGCGACCTGCACGACGTCCGATCCTGTCGTCGGCAAGCCGTCGAGTGCCCCGGGGGTGTCGAGAGCGAGCGTCGTCGAGGAGGCGCGCCGCCACCGCTCGATGAAGGTCGTAGCGAGCTCGCCGGCGGCCGGGCCGTTGACCCGGGCGTGGACGTCGTGGAAGGGCGACACCGACGCGTGGGCGGGGGTCTGCAGGCGGCCGGTGTTGAGGTCGATGCCGCCGCAGTAGGCATGGATACCGCTGGCGTTGCGAATGATCTGGATCTTCTGGTGGAAGACGGAGAAGCGGCGCTGCGCCTCGAGCGCCCACGACAGGATATCGCCGGTGGTGTGGGCGCGCGGGTTGTCGGCCACGTCCGCGTCGACGGGGTCGAGGTGCGCCTCAACGCCGTCGAGCGCGTCCAGGGCCTCGATCGCACTGCGGTTCTGCTCGAAGCCTTCGAGCAGGGAGTCCAGGCTCGCGGAGCCCACGAAGAGCGCGACGGCGATCGCCTCGGCGTGCAGGAAGAACGACGCCTGGTTGACGCCGCTGCCGGTCTGGAACGCCGTCGCGACGGCACCGGCAACGGCGAGCAGCATCCCGGCGATCGCAGCGGTCGTCTGGACGTCGCGGACCCACCCGGGATCGAGCTGCAGCATCTGCAGCGCCAGGAACCGCGGATCGCCGTCGGTGGCCATCGCCTGGGCGACGGCCTGCACTGAGCGCAGCGGCGTCGTGGCGCCTTCGGGACCGAGGTCGGCGTCGTGGTGGAGCGAGTAGCCGGTCACGTAGAACGCTCCGAGCGCCCCGGCCTCCGCCGCGCGATTGAGCTCCTCGAACATGTCGGTGTACGTGGCGATCCCGTCGACGAAGGGGAGGAGCATGTTGCCGCGGGTGAACCGGTCGAGCGCCGCGGACTGCTGCGTCGCGAGCCAGTCCTCGATCGAGGCGACGCGGACGAGGCTGGCTTCGGGGGAGAGGGTGACCAGGCCGTCGGGCGAGGCCACGCCTCCCGTGGCGGCGATGACGTCCGCGCCATCGCTGACGTCGAGGACAGGGTTGCCGGTGAGGCCGACGCGGGTGATCCCTAGCGCGGCCAGGGCGTCGCCGCGGTGGGCGGTGGTCAGGGACACCGGGCCGGCGCCGCCGACGATGCGCAGGCTCCGGCCGGTGGCGGGGCTGCCCCCCGGCTCGAGGACCCGCAGCGGCTGCTGCAGTCCGGCGAGCGCGGCGACGAGGGCCTGCCAGGTCGGTGTTCCTGAGGTCAGGCCCGCTGCGTCGAGCGCTGCCGCGAGGTAGCGCAGCACGCCCAGCGTGTCGAGACCCGGTGCGCTGGGAACGCAGGCGACCAGGGTCACCTGCCCTGTCGACACAGGTGTGCCGACGAGCTCCACCGGGGCGGCCCGCGTGACGCCGTCCTTGTCGCCCTTGAACGCTGTCGCGTCCGTGGCGTCCTCGAACCGCAGGGCGAGCAGCGGATTGCCCAGCGTCAGGTGGGTGCGGATCGCTCCGTGCACGAGGACGTCCGCGGCGCGCCCCCAGACCCAGTGGACGTTGCTGCCGGTCTGCTGCGCGTGGTGCCACCGCCCCGACGCGGGGTAGCGCAGTGCCGTTGCCGGGCCGGTCCCGCGCAGCGCGAGCTGCTCTGACGCGGGCGCGGCGGGGGAGCCGGCCGCTCCCGGTCCTGACGGCGGGAAGGCGAGCCGGAGCGGGGCGGGGAGGTCGTCGGCGACAGCGTGCGCCCACGTCCACCCGGCGAGCGAGGTCAGCGGTGAGGTGATCACGTCGTCAGACCCCCGCCGCGATCGCACCCGCATGGAGCGGGCCGACGAGCCGCGAGGGCACGCCGTCGGGCGTCACGGCGATGGCCCAGGCGTGGGCGACGAAGCCCCCGAAGGGCAGCGCTGCTGTCACGACGGCCATCCCGTCAGCTGCCGGGGTGGCCGTCACGGGCGGGAGCCTGCGCCCGTCGGCGTCGCGCACGACGAGCCGGTCGATCGGGGCCAGGTCGTCGCGGTTGCGGATGGTGGCGAGCGAAGCGGTCGCGGTCCCGAGCGACTCGTCCGTCGCGAGGAAGACGTAGACGTCGCCCAACGATCGGCGGCAGTCCACCAGGACCGTGGCCGTGCCGCTGTCGACGGACAGGGCTTGCAGCGCCGGGGCGACGGCGCGCGCGGCGGACGGCACGTGGACGACGACGGCGAGCAGCTGGGCCGCGGTCGAGGGTCGCGTCGCCGCGTCGACGGCCCGCAGCCGGTAGAGCCAGCGCGACGGCCGGTTGGGCAGCGCGTCCTCGAAGGGCGCAGCGGGATGGACGATTCCGAGCAGCTCCGCAGCGGCGTCGAGGCCGTCGAGCTGCGCGGCGGCGTGGGCCAGGAAGCGGTCCGGGACCAGCCCCGCATCGGACCCGGCGCGCAGGGCTTGCTCATCAGCGGAAGACAGCGCCCAGGTCCGGGTGGAGCCGTCGCCGGAGACCAGCCGGATCGCGTCCGGGTCGACGCGGAGCCGGGGGAGCACCGCTGATGCGGGCACCCGCTCGAGTCGCATCCGGGTCGTGGGGGAGGACCCCGGTGGGAGGAAGTCGGCCGGCCGCACGACGCCGCGGACGTCGTCGCCCGCCTGGCGCGGCAGGGTCACCGCCGGGACGTCGGTGAGGTCGGCGATGACCAGCGTCGGCCTGCCGAAGTAGCGCGCCGTCACCTCGGCGGCGGCCACGGTGCTCTCGTTGCCGGGCCGGGGTGCCGGCTCGAGCGCTGCTCGGCGGTCGGGCACGTAGGGCTCGGCGTCGGCCGCGGTGACGCCGAAGGCCACGCGCTGGCGAGGGGCGTCAGCGGTCACCGCGAGCCAGGTCGCAGGGAGGATCACCTCGTACGCCTCGACCTGGTCGCTGCCCGCGGGGGCGGGGGCACGCGGGACGACCTGGACGCGCTCGTCCCAGGACTCGGAGTTGAGCTCGGCCGACGTCGTCCGGTTGAGGACGAGCGGCTGAGGCGACGGCGCGCGTCCCGGATCGACCGGGTTCGCCGCCAGGGAGAGGACGACATCGGTGCCTGCCGGGTGGCCGAGGATCCGGTAGGCCGCACCCAGCACGACCCGGATCCCGACGAACTCGCCTGCGGCGACGGGTCTGCTGAAGCGCACCGGCAGCGTCCATCCGCCAACCGCTGAGCTCGGCGGACCGGTGGGCTGCACGTCCAGCGCGCTCAGCGCTGAACCGTGGCGGTGGAGGCGGAACTCGGTCACCTCGGAATCGAGGGCCCGCTGGTCCGGACCCCATCCCCAGCGCACCACGACGACGTCTGAGCCTGCGCCGACCGCGCGCTGCGCGGCGGTGAGGTCCGGGTCGGCCGCCTGGAGCAGCCTTACCTGGACCCCGGAGGCGGGGACGGCGGCCGGGTCGACGGGGCCTGCGGCGGGTGGCGTGGTCGGCGGGGGAGGCCTGACGTGCTTGCGCAGCGGCACCGGTGCGGACGTCCGCGGCGGCGAGGGGCGCCCGATCGCGTCGACCGAGCTGACCTGGTAGACGATCTCGTCGCCGTAGGCGAGCTGGTGGGGCTCGAAGACCTCCACGGCCTCGACGAGCGCGGAGTGCGAGCGCGGCGCTGCGTCGGCGGGTGGGAAGGCGCGGAGCACGTCGAACCCCCACCCGGGGGAGTCGGTGCCGGTCGCGGCGTTGCGCCCCGAGACCTGAAGGCCGTCGTCCGCTGCGGGGCTGAACGGCTGACCGTGCCAAGACCGCTCCAGGACGTAGTAGGCGACCTCTGTCGGTGGGGCGCTGGTGGACGCGGGTAGGAGGGCGAGCGCGGCGGGATCGATCGAGGGCGGCGCCTCCCAGGTGATCGCGAAGCCCCGGTTGGCGTCCTGCACCCCGCGGGCCGCGGTGCGGGCCGGGTCGCTCAGGCTGCTGACGTGGATGCTGCCGGGCGTCGGCGGCAGTGAGGTGGGTCCGTACTCGACGTCGTAGATCGTCTGGGCGATCCGGACCGGCTCGTCGGGGTCGAGAGCCGGATCGAGCGGCGCAGGCACGATGCCGACGATGGCGAGCCGTCCCTCGAGGATGACGTGGTCGACGTCCGTGCCGAAGTCCAGCAGCGTGCGCTCACTGGTCTGCTCGGTGACCGATGCGACCGGAACCCCGTGGCGGAAGGCCTTGGCGTCGATGGTGCCGGTCGCGACTGCCTCGAGCACCAGACGTGGGCTGGGGGTGTCCAGCACGACGACGAGCTGCCGGGTCGTGAACCCCTTGCGGATGGTGCTCAGGTCCCCGGGCGTGGTGAGGAGCGGGCGTACGACGGGTGGCTCCGCGGACCAGACGAGGCAGGAGCCCCACCGGAAGCACGGCGGGAGCCGGTAACCGGTCGGGACGGTGTGGAGGTCGTACGCCCGCTCGTCGCGGTCGCGTCGCCGGACGGTGCCCTCGATGCGGTAGTCGTAGCGGTGCCCCGGGGTCAGGCCGGCGGTGTCGAGGTGCGCGAAGCCCCACGCGCGACGCCACGGGGCGAGCAGCGTCGTGGCGAGGGCAATGCCGAAGGGCGACAGCTCCCAGGCGTCGCCGCCGTTGCCGGGCCGTTCCGCGACCACCGACCAGGCCGGCGCGCCGGCCGGACGCGCCAGGGCTGCGTTGGCGTAGCGGCTGACCTCGTCGAGGTCGCCTTGCAGCGCCTCCGGGTGCGCCCGCTGCTTCGCGAGGGCGAGGCCGTCCCCGATCGACGTCACGTCGGGGTTCACCGTCGCGAAGGGGACCTGCAGGTCCTTCACGATCGGCTCCTCCTCGACCCACTCGCCAGCGCTCGCCTCGTCGCCGCAGATCCAGAAGCCGGGCTCGTGGCGTTCGGTCACGATCCAGACGATGCCCATGTCGCTGCCGCGCAGGGTGACGCTGCCGCCGGTGAAGGCCTGGGCGGTGACGACCGTGCCGTCGGCCGTCCCTGCGAAGGCGACCTGCGCTCCGGGCGCGGTGACGGTGATCTTGCTGTGGCGCCGGCTCAGCTCGATGCGGTAGGTCCAGAGCTTCTGGCGTTCGCCGGACCGGTCCTGGAAGGCCCAGACCGTGGCGTCCGGTGTCGTCAGCACGCCGCGCTGGCGCGCGTCCGCGAGCTGCGACACGGACAGCCCGAAGCAGTGCTGCTCCTTCTGCTCGCGCGCATCCCGGCGGTAGATGGTGAAGCCGTCCAGAGAGTGGCCGGCGGGGTACGGCGGTGACCACAGCAGGTGGATGCCGTCCAGCGCCCCACCGTCGAGCCGTGAGATCGCGTGGAAGCGGATCATTTCCGGCCTCCCGAGCCGGGGCGCGTCGCTGGCCGGCGATCAGCTGGTGGGACGCGTCGGTTTGTCGAGCCGGGCCTCCCGGAGGGGCAGGGTCAGCAGCCGCTCGACGACGGGGACGTGGCCGGGAGGGCAGAGCCGCGGAGGTCGCTGGAGGACCGGGGCAAGGACGGAGTCGGCCGAAGCTCTCGGCGCGCTCCTGCGGTTCTGCAGGACAAAATGATCTACGAGCCGCGTCCTGTCAACCCCCGGCGCCGTATTCCGGGCGGGTCGATCCGGTGAGCCCGCAGCGACTCGGAGTCGCTGTGGAGGGGGGGTTGACGACCAAGGCCCGGAAGCTCCCTACCGGCTCACGCGGACGGCCTCTCGACGCCAGCGGTGGTGTGACGGGGTGAGCCGTGATCGCCGTACCAGTCGAGCACGAGCAGCGCCGCATCGTCTGCGAGCGTTCCGCCACTGGCCTCGATGACGAGGTCGGCCAGGGCGCGGGTGGCCTCACGCGGGTGGAGCTCGCGAGTGAGCCGGATGTGGATGTCGAGGTGGACGCTGGCCGCTGCCCGCTCGAGCCGGCTCGACGCAAACTGCGGTGACAACTGACTAGACGCAATTGGCACGGTGATGTGAGCGCCGGTCTGCTCGCCGATGGTCCGGCGCAGGTGCACGCCGGCGGCGGACGGCAAGCCTTGTAGCGTCGTGCCAAAAGGTCCCTCTGCCGAACATGGCGTTCCCGGCGTCGGACCGAGTTCGTCGCCCACAGGAAGTGGTGCACCAGGTTCCAGACCGCGGCCACGCGCCCTCGACCGTGGCTGCGCACCGGGGCGCCTTTCCTCGACAACGTCGCGCTACCTAGTACTAGGGGTCCGCGTGACGCGCGCGCCGCCGTCACGGCAAGCGGATCGCGATGCTCACCGCCGGCGCTTAGCTGCCGGTTTGGGGAGGCGTCGCCTGGTGGAGCCGCAGCTGGCTGAGGCCAGGAGGCATGCCAGCGTCCGACCGGGGCCGCGCCTCATCCGATGTGCTAGGGACGCAGAAGAGGCTGTCGCTCGGTGGATGCCCTGCCTCGGTCCCAGGCGCGAGTACCTGACCGGGGACGGCCGCGACGGCGGTACGGACGTCGTGAGCGATATGCACGTTGCCTAAGCACATTCCGAGGCCTTGCCTACGGGGCCACCGATTGGCCCAGGCCTTGCATGGCCCGGTCAGCTCACTTGCCCCCATGGAGTGACGCTGGTGCGGTCGGCGGGCGCCGAAGAGATCGCACCCGCCCGCGTGCGCGCCCCCGTGCGCGCCCCCAGGAAGTTTCCACCGGCCCGGGCGCCGTCGCTGCCAGTCTGCTCCTCGTCGGGACGTGCCCGGCCAGAAACTGCCGTTCGGGCCGTCGATGAGGCGTGCGAGAGTACCGCGCGCTCGTTGGCATGAGCGCGACTCCCGGCGGTGAGCGGACGTCGCTGACAGCGCAGAGGGCCTATGCGACGAACCGCTAAAGCGGTGGGGTGTATCCGGTAGTGGATACCTCGACTGCTGCGATCGACGTCGCTACAAGCCGCAGCACGAAGGCGACAGTGGCAACCAGCACGCCCGCCTGTGCGATGCGAGCCACCCAGTGTGGATCTCCAGGATGAGTCCGCCGAGCCGCCACGACGCCAAGGATCGCCGCCGCTAGCGCGAAAGATGCGCCCAGCAGGCCAGCCAGAACAGCGCGGGCGGCGGATCCGACCCCATCGGTCAGGGGGTAGACGAAGTTCGCGCCGTTGAGCAGACCGAACCCGCCCAGCGAGAGTGCGCCGACAACCAGACTCGCTACGGCCATCGCCGCTGGGTCGCTTATGCCCGGCCCGGTGGGCCGAGGCATGTAGCGTTGCTCGTCCTCGTCGTGATTCACGGCGGGACTGTCCCACGGGTCGGCTGACGGCGGGAGCAGGCATGGTGAGACGACGAGCGGGCCGACCTGAGGCGGACCCGAACGCGCAGTTCCTCGGGGAGCAGAGCGGCGATTCGGGCAACTCTCCCGGACCCGAACTCGCGGTGTATCGACTTGTTCGGTGGCTCATGACCCGGAAGCGCAACCGTCGCTAGTCCATCGCTAGTCCCGGCTAGGAGGTGCTTGCACCCGCCCGGTCGTGACCGCCGGCATGCTGGACCGGCAGACTGGGTGCTCCTGCGACGAGAGGAGTTCCGGTGAGCCTCGGCCAGCGGTTGACCGCGCTGTTCAA
>Ga0136633_1001855_pt1 | contig 15107 bp, 15 predicted proteins | sample AntDrymeUQ832206_2_FD_105494 | JGI IMG/M metagenome (GOLD analysis project Ga0136633, IMG submission 105494) | Polar desert sand microbial communities from Dry Valleys, Antarctica - metaG UQ83 (22.06) | ecosystem: Environmental > Terrestrial > Soil > Desert | place: Antarctica: Dry Valley...
CCGCGTCCCGGTAGCGCTGCGTGCGCAGCGCGCCCTCGGCGCGGGCGACGATCGGCGTCCCCGCCCCGAGCGTGTCGAGACCGAGGATCAGGGTCGGGCGCTGAGCGAGCCGCTGTTGGTGGGCGGCGAGAAACGCCCGCATCCCACCCATCCCCGACTCCTCGCACCCGGGCAGCACCACCACCGTCTCCACCGGGCGGTGTCCGCCGTCACCTCGGCCCGGTTGGTGGTTGAGGCGGCGGGCGAGGTCGAGGGTGACGGCGACGCCGGTGGCGTTGTCGGAGGCGCCGGGGACGGTGGGAGAGCGGGCGACGTCGAGCTCGAGCGCGATCGCGGTGGCGAGCAGGGCGGCGGCTGCGGCGCGGGCGCGGCGGCTGGGGAGGCCCGCGGCGAGGTAGGCCGGCGCGACGGGGGCGAGGAACGGGTCGACCGTGCGCGTGCGCCGGCGCCGCGCATCGCCCGCGCCGACCACCTTCGGGTGCCACACGAGGCCGGTGTTCGCGGCGTCGTGGTGGGCGACCAGGACGAGCGTCGCCCGCGGGCGCCCGCGCGCAGGAATCGTGGCGACGACGTTCGCGCCCTCGGACGCCGGCAGAACACGTCGCAACCAGGGCCGGCGGCCGCTGAGCTCGCCGTCGAGCAGCGCGAGCGCCGCCACTCCGAGCGCCGCTCCGGTTGCGCCGCCCCGGAGCACGCCGGCCAGCGCGAGCGCGTGGTGGGCGGCGTGGGCGACGCCGTAGGTGGGCAGCGAGCGGAACGGCTCGACGCGGACGTCCTCGATCCCGTTCTGGCGCAGACGGCCGGCCAGCCACTGCGCCGACGCCCGTTCGCCGGCCCGCGCTGAGGACCGCGTCATCGCCGCGAGCGCGTCGACGTCGGCACAAATCCGTTCGGAGTCGGGCGAGCCGGTCACGGACAGTTCTCGATCACCTCGGCGGCGGCCCGCCTGCCCGACTGGATCGCGCCGTCCATGTAGCCGCTCCAGACCGTCGCGGTCTCGGCACCGGCCCAGTGGATGCGACCCACCGGTGCGCGCAGGGCGCGACCGACGGACGTCCACGCGCCCGGTCCCATGAAGCAGCCGTAGCACCCACGCGTCCAGGGCTCGTCGGCCCAGACCTTCTCGACGTAGCCGATCGGGTTGCGGGCCCGCTCGCCGAAGAGCCGCGCGAAGCCGTCGAGAACCGCCGTGCGGCGAGCGCCCGCGTCCCAGTCGCCGAGCTCGCGCGCCTGGTTGCCCTCGAGGAAGCCGAGCAGGACGCCGGGGCGCCCGTCCCCGAACGGGGTGTTGTCGAAGACGACCTTCACGGGGCCGGTGATCGAGGTCGCCTGGCCGCTCAAGCCGTCTTCTCGCCAGAACGGCTCGTCGTAGGCCGCCATGCACTTGACGACGCTGCCCTGCGCCATCCGCTGGGTCAGCTGGTCGCGCAGCCCCGGAAGCGGCGGGTCATAGTCGATCCGGCCGGCGAGCGTCGGCGGGATCGTGACGATGACCGCGTCGCAGCGCACGGAGATCCCGTCGGCCTCGACGACGTCGCCGGCGATCCGGCGCACCGGCGCCGAGCAGCGGACGACACCCTCGCCCAGCCGGGCGGCGAGCCGCAACGCCAGCTCCTGCGAGCCCCCGACGATGCGGTCCTGCTGGGCACCGCCCTCGGTCCCGATCAGCGCATCGAACCCGCCGGCCGAGTGCGTGTAGAAGAGGAGATGCAGCAGCGAGACGTCCGCGGCATCGGCGGCCCAGACCGCTTCGACGCCTAGCCGGAACAGGTCCTTGGCGCCGGCGGTCAGGCAGGCGCGCGAGATCCAGGTCTCCGCGGTCTGCCCGTCCCACGCGCGCGCCGCGGGCGCCCTCCACGGAGCGTCGAGCGGCACCCGCCGGGCCATGCGGTCCAGCCGCGCCTGCGCCTGGGCGACGTCGGCCAGGACGGCCGGGGAGATGCGCGGGATGGCGCCGCGATACCGGGTCACCCGGCCACCACGCTCGAAGAGGTGCTGACCATCGGCGTGGGTCGGATGGGTGGCGAGGCCGAGTTCGCGAACGAGTTCCAGCGCCTGCAGCTGCGTCGGGCCGACCCATTGGCCGCCGAGCTCGACGATCGCTCCGGCTCCGAGGTCGTGGTTGAGCAGGCGCCCGCCGACCCGATCGCGGGCCTCGAGCACCCGCACCGATCGGCCGGCGGCGAGCAGGTCGCGCGCGGCCACGAGCCCGGCCAGTCCTGCGCCCACGACGACGACGTCGGCTTGGTCCATGTCCGTCATTCTCACCAGCCGAGTGCCGCCGCGCCGTCCCCTTGCAGCAGTCCGCCGTGCGAGCTACCGTGAAGGCCTGATGGAGCTGCTCGAACGCCCGCTGTTCGCCCCTCTCGTCACGCCCCCGGTCGTCGAGACCGACGAGCGCGCGGCGCGCCGCAACCTGCGCGCGCAGATCGCCAAGCTCGAGCGCGACGTCGCCGCCCACGCGTGCGCCGCGTTCCCCGACGTCGAGCTCACGTCCTTTGCCGCCGGCCGCGCCGGCCCGCGGCTGCTCACGCTGGGAGACCTGGAGACCGTCCGCGACCAGCTCGCGACCCGGCTCGCCGAGCTGCGCCAGTCGTCCGTGGTCGTCGCCGATCGCCAGGAGGCCAAGCGCCTGCTGATCGAGCAGATGCTCCTGGAACCCGGCGAGTACAAGTGGGTGCGGGTCCAGAACGCGGACATCGGTCAGCCCGGCTGCAAGTCCTGGCATGTGCGCCCCCGCCTCGGCTTGATCGGCATGCTGGCCGGCTGGTGGCACGTCAAGATCTCCTCCGGGTGTCCGTTACCCGGGGGGCCGTGGCGGACGCCGCGGCCCCGGCCCCACTGAACGACTGATGGGCGGCGCCCACCGCAAGCCCGCGCGCAAGCGCCGGGGCACTGGTGCGCCGGCCGGGAGCGGTACCTCCGGGGGGACCTCCGGGCCCACGCCCACGCCTGGGCCCACGCCCGCGCCCACGCCCGCGCCGGCTCGCTCCGCCGCCGGAGTCTCGCGGCGCCGCGACCCTGACGAGCGGCCAAAGCCGCCGTGGCATCCGTTCCCGCTGATCGAGCTCTGCGTGCTCGTCGGGATGCTCCTGATCGTCCTGGGCTTCATCCGCGCCTCCCAGGATTCGGGGAAGGTGCTGCTGCTCTGCGGCCTCGTGCTGGCGTCCCTGGCCGGGCTGGACACGGCCGTGCGCGAGCACTTCGCCGGCTTCCGCTCGCATTCGCTGCTGCTGGCCGGGATGCCGGCCGTGCTGGTCGCCGGAGGGCTGTTCTTCGCCCAGGCGCCGTGGCTCGCAATCGTCATCGCGGCCCCGCTGGTCTGCATCGGCGCCTTCATCGCCTTCCGCGCCGCCTTCCGCCGGGTCTCGGGCGGACTCTCGTTCAAAGCCTGAGCACCACTAGTGGCCACTAGCCTCTGCCCGCGATGACCGAGCCTCGCCGAATGCAGCTCACCGGGCTGCACCATCTGACCGCGATCTGCTCGGACATGACCCGGACGATCGCGTTCTACCGCGACGTCCTCGGTCTGGCCGTCGTCCGTGACGGTCCCAGCGACGACGATCCCGGGACGCGTCACGTGTGGTTCGGCGCCGTCGACGGATCGGCCGGGCGGCTGGTCTCGTTCCTCGAGTACCCGCAACTCCCGGCCGGTGTCGTCGGGGTGGGCTCGACGCACCACTTCGCGCTGACCGTCGAGTCCGCCGAGGAGCAGGAGGCCTGGCGCGACTACCTGCGCGGTCAGAACGTGGAGTGCAGCGACCCGTTCGAGCGTGGCGGGTTCCGGTCGATCTACCTGCGCGATCCCGACGGCCACGTCCTCGAGATCGCGACACGCTCGCCGGGCCCTGGTCCTGGCCCGGCGAACGTGCCTGCGGGCGTTCAGTAGCGCCTCAGCGCGCCCAGGAGAGCGAGCCGAAGCCGACGCGGTCGGCCGCGAACGGGTCCGCGACGACCTGTCCGGCGAGCTTGGCCGCGAGCGTGTCGCGCTGGCGCTCGGTCATGGTCGCGAGCGTCTTGGTCTCCGACATCGGGATCGACGACAGGAACCTCCGGCAGCGCGTGCGACCCCAGCGGTGCTGGCTCATCAGCAGGTCCGCGATCGTCATCGACTCGGCCTCCCAAGGGCAATCGAGTACGACGTCCCCGACCTCGCGGCGACCCTCCGCGATCTGACGCTTGAGCTCGGCTCGAGCCAGCCGGACCTTGTTCGCGTGCTCGAGCGCACGCATGTGCTGCGGCGCTGCTGACGCAGTGGCATTCATACCTATGACTTCCTCCCCGCGATCCCCCGACGCGCCTCGGCGGCTCGCTCATTGTGTTGACCGTTCGGCCGCGCCCGTCGTCCACCACGGAGCCATCGCCGTCGGCGCGTGGGTCGTCCACCGACCCTGGTGGACGGTCAGACGTGACCCTGCAACCTCAGATCCCTCTCTCCCCGGTGTGAGCGACGGGCGCTCAACCGGGGCGGAAACCTAGTCGGTCGGGAGCCGTTCTCGCAACGCGCAACCGGCGAAATATGCGCTCAGAGCGGCTCTTTCATTTGTGCTCCCGAGTCGTGCACGATTGCGCAACATCCGGTCCAAAAACGGTCGGTATGTCCTCGTTCTCTGGGCCGCGGGTCAGCGCGCCGAAGCGGCCGGGAGCGGCCCGTGTTCGGCCTCGAACGTCGTCTTGACCGCTTCGAAGGCGTCGAGCGCGCGGTCGAGCGTGGCCGTGTCGTGAGTGGCCATGACGCTTGTCCGGAGCATCGCTCCGCCGGGCGGGACGGCCGGGTGCAAAGCAACGTTGACGTAGACGCCGGCGTCGAAGAGCGCGCGCCAGAGGAGCACGGCCTTCCAGTCGTCGCCGACCAGGACGGGGACGATCGGGGTCGTGACGGTGCTGCCGTCGGGCAGCGGGACCGGATCGACGACGTGGAAGCCGAGCGCGTGCAGGCCGTCGTTGAGGTAGCGCGCATTCTCGAGGCAGCGGGCCAGCAGCGGCGGCCCGTCTGGGGAGCGGATCACCCGCAGCGCGGCGAGCGCGGCGCCTACGGCGGCGGGGACGGCGGCGGCGGTGAACAGGAAGGCCCGTGAGGACACCCGGAGGAAGTCGATGACGTCGGCCGGTCCCGCGATGAACCCGCCGCAGCTCGCGAGTGACTTCGAGAACGTCCCCATCCGCAGGTCCACCCGGTCCTCGATCCCGAACAGCTCGCAGGCGCCGGCGCCGCGGGCGCCGAGGACGCCGGCGCCGTGGGCCTCGTCGACCATCAGGCGCGCGCCGTGCGCTGCGCACAGGTCGGCGATCTCGGGGAGGGGCGCGACGTCGCCCTCCATCGAGAACACGCCGTCGACGACGACGAGCACGCCGCCGCCGTCGGTGGCCGAACGCTCGAGCTGCTTGGCGAGCTTGTCCAGGCGGTTGTGGCGGAACGGGCGCAGCTTGGCCCGGCTGAGCAGGCAGCCGTCGAGGATCGAGGCGTGGTCGCCTGAATCGGCGATCACGGTGTCTCCCGGCGCGAGCAGGGTCCCGAGCGTGCCCACGTTGGCCTGGTGGCCGGTGGTGAAGACGATCGCCGCCTCGGTCCCCATCCACGCGGCCAGCTCGGCTTCGAGTTGTAGGTGCAGGTCGATGGTCCCGTTGAGCAGCCGCGAGCCCGTGAGGCCGGTCCCGTAACGCTCCAGTGCATCGCGGGCGCCCTGCAGGACGCGCGCGTCGCCGGTCAGGCCGAGGTAGTTGTTCGAGCCGAGCATCACGCGCTCGGCGCCTTCCATCTGGACGACGGGCGCGGCCGGGGACTCCAGCAGGCGGAAATAGGGCAGCAGGTCGGCGTCGCGCGCGGCCGTGAGCTGCTCGAGGCGGTCGTGGGTGCGAGCTTTTTCGAAGACGTCGACGGTGGTGGGCATGGCGCCGCCGAGTTTATTCGGGCGTTCCCTAGGATCCGCCGCCGTGCCGCTCGAGATCACCCCCGTCCGGGACCGCAAGGACCTCGGCGCCTTCATCGACCTGCCGTTCCGGCTCTACGCCGGGGAGCCGAACTGGGTCCCGCCGCTGAAGTTCGAGCGCCGTGCGTTCCTGGACCGGTCCAAGAACCCGTTCTTCGAGCACGCCGACGCCGAGTACTTCCTCGCCCGCCGCGACGGCCGCGTGGTGGGCCGCATCACCGCCCAGCGCGACGAGACTTTTCAGAAGTTCCAAGCGAATGCGTGGGGTTTCTTCGGCTTTTTCGAGTGCGAGGACGACCCGGAAGCCGCCGCCGCCCTGCTCGACACCGCCGAGGGCTGGCTCGCCGCGCAGGGCTGCGACCGCATGGTCGGGCCGTGCGACTTCACCACCAACGACGAGTGCGGGATCCTGATCGAGGGCCACGACCGCACCCCGATCATCCTCTCGCCCTGGACGCACGCCTACTACCTGCCGCTGCTCGAGGGTGCCGGGATGACGAAGGCGATGGACCTGCTGATGTGGGAGTTGCGGGTGCAGGGTCGCGAAAAGGTCCACTCGGCGATCTGGGACATGGCCGCGAAGGTCGAGTCAGAGCACGGGATCGTCTGCCGGGGGATGCGCAAGCGCGATCTCGAGTCGGAGATACAGCGCTTCATGGAGGTCTACAAATCGGCTTGGGAGAAGAATTGGGGGTTCGTGCCGCTGACCGAGGCCGAGGTCCGCCACTACGCGAAGACCTTGAAGCCGATTCTCGACGAGAACTGGGCGATGATCGCCGAGAAGGTCTCCACCGGGGAGACGGTGGGCGCGGCGCTGACACTGCCGGATTTCAATCAGGTGCTCCACCACATGGGCGGCCGGCTGTTCCCGTTCGGCTGGGCGAAGGCGCTGTGGTGGCGGCGCAAGATCGACCGCGTGCGCGTGTTCGCGTTGGGCGTCAAACCGGAGTATCAGCACACGGGGGTCGCCGCTCGCTTCTACGAGATGCACTTCGACGCGGCCGAGGCGACGCCGCAATCGTGGGGCGAGATGGGTTGGATCCTCGAGGTCAACGAGCCGATGAACCGCGCGATGGAGGGGATGGGCGGGAAGATCGTGCGGCGCTTCCGCCTGTTCGAGCGCGAGATCTCCTCGGTCTGAGCGACGCGCCTGCCCGCACTCCGCGCGATCGCGGGCGGCGGCGTAGCGGCGGGGCGGTGCGGGAGGAGAAGCGGCGAGGAACGGCGGGGGTGGAGCGGCCGTGGAGGGGCGTGGAACGGCGGGGGCGGAGCGGCCGTGGAGGGGCGTGGGGTGGCGTGGCGTGGCGAACCGGAGCTTCCCCGACACGCCTTCGGCACACCCACGCGTAGATCCGTCACACGCCGGAGGTCAGCCTCCGCCGCATGCGAACCACCACCCACCAACCGGGCCGAACAACGTCCCACTATGAGACGTCTGTCGTCCCCGTCGACGAGGTCCGGTCCGTCCCCGCGCAACGGGGCCGAGAAACGTCTCATAGTGAGACGCCTGTCGGCCCGGTTGGGTGGGCGGCCGTCGCCGCCGAGGCAGGCAGGCAGGCCGGGGTGCTCGATCTGCGAGAACTCGCCGAGCTCGGCGTCTTGCCGTCCACCGTCCGGACGTGGGTACAGCGTGGACGGCTCCACCCTCACCACGAAGGCGTCTATTCAATTGGCCACGCGGATATCAGCCCGCGTGGACGCCGGCTCGCGGCGGTGAAGGCGTGCGGTTCCGGCGCGCTGTTGAGCCACGTGAGCGCGGCCGTGCTGTGGGAGCTCCTGAATCACGACGATCTCCGGCGCGTTCACGTGACCGTGCTCAACCGGAGCGGGCGGCGCCGGCCCGGGATCGCCATCCATCGGCCTCGGATCTTCGTCCCCGAGACCGACCTGGCATTCGTGGACGGAATCTGCGTCACCAGCGTGGCCAGGACGCTGATGGACCTCGCGGCGGTCGTCGACTTCGCCGCGCTCCGGCGCGCGGTGCGGCAAGCGGAGTATCTGGGGTTGATCGACCGTCCCACGCTCCTGGCGACGGCTGAGCGGATGGGGAAGCGCAGGGGCGCGCGGAACCTGCGGCTCGTGGCCGGCGCCCCCCGTGTCAGGAGCGATTACGAGCGTCGGTTCTCGAAGATATGCGACCGGGCGTGCGCCCGCGCCGGTGTCCCGCTTCCCGTCTACAACGGCACGGTCAATGGGGTGGAAGTGGATTGCCACTGGCCGACGCTGCGCCTCATCATCGAGGTCGACCCAGCGGGCACCCACGACCTTGCGGCGAACCTGGAGAGCGACCCCCGGCGCGACATCAATCACGCCATCGGGCTCTGGCGCACCCATCGCGTCACCGGCGCGCGGATCGATCTGGCGCCTGAAGAGCTCGAAGAGGATCTCTTCCGACTGCTCAGCGCCCTGAACGTCGTCGCCCCGGAGACTGGGCCGACAGACGTCTCATAGTGGGACGCTCTTCGGCCCGGTCGGCACCGAGGCGTCCGCGACGCGTAACTGGGCCGACAAGCGTCCCATAGTGAGACGCTTCTCGGCCCGGTCGGGGTGGTGGGGGCGGCGGGCGGTTATGGTAAGTCGATGCGACGGACGGAGCTGCTGAGGGCCTCGCCGCGGATGTTCGAGTCCGACCTGCTGGACCGCTTCACGCGCGTGCATCCCGCGGTGCCGGCGCTGGTGTTCGGGCCGGCGATCGCGCTGCTCGCGCTGACCGGGTTCGAGCGGACCGGCCGTGGGGCCGCCGTGGCGCTGATCGTCGCCGGGTACCTCTTCTGGACGCTGACCGAGTACTGGCTCCACCGCGTGGTCTTCCATCACGAGCCGGCGAGCGCGATCGGCCGCCGGCTGCACTGGATGCTCCACGGCGTCCATCACGACCATCCGAACGACCGGCTGCGCCTGGTGATGCCGCCGACCGCGTCGATCCCGCTGGCCGCCGGCTTCCTGGCCCTGTTCTGGATCGCGCTCGGCGCGGGGCCGGCGCCGGCGTTCGCCGCCGGCTTCCTGGGCGGCTACCTGGCCTACGACCTGCTCCACTTCTATCTCCATCACGCCACGCCACGGACCCGCCTGGCAAGGCGACTGCGGGAGCTGCACCTGCGCCACCACTTCCAGGACCACGAGCGCGGTTTTGGTGTCAGCGCTCCCTACTGGGACCACGCATTCGGGACGGCTCCGCGCTCCCGCCGGCGCGCGACGTCCTGAGCCTCCGTCATGCTGCGCGGTTCGTGACCATGGATCCAGACGACGACAACCTGGGCGTCCCCACTCCCGTGCCCGGGTCCGAGCCCGACGACACCCTCAACGGTCCCGTCCCCACGCCCGGGCCCGAGCCTGACGAGGAGGTCGTCGAAGGCCTGCCGGTCCTGGCCTCCGACGTGCGGGTCATCGAGGCCGCTGCGAGCCCGCTGCCCTCGCGACAGGCGGCCGCACTGGCGGCGACCGGCTTCGTCGCCGGAGCCGCGACGGTGGCGCTCGTCACGCGCCGCCGCGCGAAGGTCGCCCCGCGCCGGCTCGCCAAGAAGAAGAAGTCCAAGGCACTCGACGTCCTGTCGTCTTCGAGCTTCCTGGTCGACGTGCACCTCCTGCGCCGCGACTAGTGGCGCCGGCGACGAACTCCGCGCGCTCGCCGGCACGACCTGCGTCGAATCCGGCCCGCCCGCCTGCTGCGCGACCAGCGACCGCAGGCACCGCGGCCACCGCGGCCACCGGTCCCGTCACCGAGCTCCGCATCGACGTAACGGCGCCGTGGCCGTTCCGGATGCCGCGGCGGCTGGGCGCCGACGGGCTGACCCGCCGGCGCGGGGACGCGATCCAGCGGCTGGTGCACTTCGGGGAGGAGCCCGTCCTCGTCGCCGCGATGCAGGTCCGCCCGCAGGTCGTGCGGGTCGCCGCCCGCGCGCGCACGCCGGAGGGCGCCGGGTTCGCGATCGCGCGCATGCGCTACCTGCTCGGTGTCGACGAGAACTTCTCGGAGTTCCACGCGACCTTCAAGGACGATCCGCTGATTGGGAAGGCCGTTCGCAGCACCCCCTACCTGCGTCCCCACCGGCGCCCGGACCCGTTCGAGTCGCTCACCTGGGCGGTCTGCGAGCAGCTGATCGAGTACGTCGAAGCGGCCCGGATCCAGCGCGCGCTGATCCGGACGCTCGGGCGCCGATGCCCCACGACCGGCATGCGCGACGCGCCGACCGCCCGGGCGATCGCCGACGCCGCGCCGGCGTTCCTGGCGAGCCTCGGCCTCGTGGGGCACCGCGCCATCACCCTCCGCCGGGCCGCGATGGAAGTCGCCAGCGGGCGCGTCGACCTCCACGATCCCGACCACGAGGCCGGCTGGCGGCGCCTGCGCTCGATCCGCGGCATCGGGCCGTGGACGATCGAGGTCATGGCCACGCAGTCCCAGGGGCGTCTCGACATGCTCCCCGCGGGGGATCTCGGGTACCTCAAGCTGGTCGGGCGGCTGCTCACCGGCCACCCGCAGGCGCGCGTCGACGAGGCCACGGTGCGCGAGTTCATGGAGCCCTACGGGCGCTGGCGGGGACTGGCCGGCGAGTACCTGCTGCACGCCGCCGGCCGCGGGCTGTTGCCCGATCGCGTCAGTAGTCGGCCGGCGGGCGCGTCCCGAGCCCCTGACCCGGCAGGAACTCGTTGGTCAGCGCGTCGTCGGCCCGCGGCGGCTGCTTGACCAGTCCATTGGCCTGCATCCACTCCCCGTAGCGCCGCCACGCCTGCGCGTCCTGGTAGCCCCACGGCCGCTTCTCGTCGGCTGGGAAGAAGACCGGCGTCGTCGCCTCGATCACCGCTTCCTGAAGTCCGCGGTCGAGCTCGTCGTTGGCCTCGAGGAGCGCATCGAGCGCCTGCGTCGGATCCTTGCGCAGCAGGTCATGGCCGCGGGCGAGCGCGGCGAGGAAGCGGCGGACGCGTGAGGCGCCGCCGGTGTCGAGGTCCTTGCGCCGGGCGACCAGGATCAGCTCGTTGTAGGTCGGGACGCCCAGTTGCTCCATGCGCAGGATCACCGGGTCGCGATTGCGGCGCTGGAGGTCGACGCCCTCGTAGTTCCAGAACGACCCGAGCGTCGCCTTGACGCGGCCCGAGATGAGCGCCGGCGTGAGGTCGAAGCCGACGTTGACCTCGTCGACGTCGTCTTCCGCGATCCCCGCGCTCTTCGCGATCGTCTTCAGGTACGACGACTGGTACGGGATACCGGCCGTCCCGACCTTGGCCCCGCGCAGGTCGGCCGGCGTGCGGACGGGATCCTTCCCGGCCAGCGAGATGATCGACGTCAGCGGGACCTGGACGAGCGCGGCGACCGACAGCAGCTGGGTTCCCTGCTCGCGGGCGAGCAGCAGCTCCGGCTCGTAGGAGACCGCCAGGTCGGCGCGGCCGGCCTGCAGGAGCTTCAGCGGCGCGGACGGGTCCGGCGGCGCCTGCACGTCGACCTCCAGCCCGGCTTCCTTGAAGTAGCCGGCCGCCTGCGCGGCGTAGATCCCCGCGTGGTCGGCGTTGGGGAAGTAGTCCAGGATCAGCGTGAACTTCTCGGGCTTGACCGGCGTGCCGGCCCCGCCCGCGCCCGGTTCGGAGCGCTCCCCGCACGCACCGAGCGCGAGCGCAGCCGCTCCCGCGCAGGTCATCACCAGCAGAGTTCCCGACTTCATTGCGCCCACCTCAAAGCTCGGCGCTCGGCGGCCGCACAGGCGGCGTAGAGCGCGATGGCCAAAGCGAAGAGGAGGGCGGTCGCCGCGAAGGCGCGCGCGGTCTGGAGCTGGAAACCGGCGATCAGCAGGCCGTGGCCGAGGCCGTTGTCGGAGCCGATCCACTCGGCGAAGACCGCGCCGATGACCGATACCGAGGCGGCGACCTTGAGGCCGGTGAACGCGCGCGGGAGCGCGCTGGGGACTTCGAGGATCCGCAGGGTCTGCCAGCGGGTGGCGTCGAGCGAGCGCAGGAGCTTGCGCTGATCGGGGTCCGGCGCGCGCAGGCCGTCGAACAGCGCGATCGCGAGCGGGAAGAAGCAGACCAGCGCGACGACGATGATCTTCGGCGCGGCGCCAAAGCCCAGGACGAAGATCAGCAGCGGAGCGATCACCGGGACCGGGATGGCCTGCGAGCCGATCACCAGCGGATGCAGGGCGCGCCGCACCGCATCGCTGAGATGCATCGCGACCGCCACGCCCGCGCCGACCGCGACCGCCAGCACGAGCCCGCCGAAGACTTCGGTCGCGGTCACCAGCAGGTCCTCGCCGAGCAGGCCGCGATCGACCCACAGTGCCTCCGCGACTTCCGTGGGTGCGGGCAGGATCAGCGGGTCCACGCCACCGAGCCGGCACACCAGCTCCCAGGCGCCGAGCGCGACGAGGACCACCAGCGCGGCGCTCATCGCCGGACCGCCTTCGGCGAGGCAGCGGCGCCGGGGAGCGAGGACCCGGTGGCCAGCAGCTCACGCCAGATGCGGGCGGCCACCTCGCGCACCTCGTCACCGGAGCGTTCGCGGGGGCGCGGCGAGGTCACGACATGCTCGGCAACCACGCGGCCCGGGCGGGGGGAGAGGACCAGGACCCGATCGGCGAGCACGACCGCCTCCTCGACGTCGTGGGTCACCAGCAGCGTGGTCCGCGGCTCGCGGGCCAGCGCGCCGGCCAGCCAGGCCTGCAGTTGCACGCGCGTCAGCGCGTCGAGGGCGCCGAACGGCTCGTCGAGGCAGAGGACGGGACGGCCCGAGAGCAGGGTGCGCAGGAAGGCGACCCGCTGGCGCATCCCGCCCGAGAGCTCGGACGGCCGCGCGCGCTCGAACCCCTCCAGCCCGAAGGCGGCGAAGTGCGAGCGTGCGGCCGCGCGCGCCTCGGCCGCCGTCGCTCCGCCCACGTGCAACGCGAGCCCGGCGTTGTCTTCTGCGGTGAGCCACGGCAGCAGCGCGTCGCGCTGGGGCATCAGCGCAGCCGCCGGCGAGTCCACGGTCCCCGAATCAGCTTCCAGCAGCCCGCAGACGATTTCCAGCAGCGTGGACTTGCCACAGCCCGAGGGCCCGACCACCGCCACGACCTCGCCCGGCTCGACGTGCAGCGACAGACCATCCAGGGCGCGGACCGCCCCGTAGGCCTTCACGACGTCTCGGACGAGGACTTCGCTGCTCAACGCTCTCCCTTCGCGCGCATTACCGCACAGGTTCGAAGGGTCAAGTCCAGCGCGGACCTATCTCAGCCGGGCGTTCTCCCCAGCCCCCCTGTTCTTTCCAGGCGACGAGCTTACCGGAACCCGATCAGCGCACTGGACGCGTGAGCGCCTTCACGAACTCCTCGAGCTGCTTGATCGTCCAGCACTCATGGGCCTCGCAGTGCTTCGCGTAGGCGGCGATCACCGAGTCTCCGTAGTTCCAATACAGATGCGGTTCAGGGTTCAGCCAGAAGGTGCGCCCGGCTCTGGCCGAGATCTGGGCGAACCGCTCGACCCCCGGGTCGCGGCCGTTGGTGCGGGCATCGCCGAGCACGATCACCGTCGCGCGCGGGTGCAGGTCGTCCTCCACGGCTTCGAGGAACTCGCGCCAGACGCGGCCGTAATCGGTGTAGCCGGAGACGTCGGCCACCCCGGCGTCCTTGGAGATCGCGTCGGCGACCGCCTTGAAGTCGCGCTCCTTGAGGAAGACATCGGACACCTCGGAGATGCGTTCGACGAACACGAAGGACCGCATCTTGCGGAAGGTGTCGTGCAGGGCGTGGAGCACACTGAGGAAGAACACGGAGGCGCTGGTGACGGACGTCGAGACGTCGCAGAGGACGAACAGCTCGGGGCGCCGCGGGCGCTTGGGCTTGTACTTGAGGACGACGGGAACGCCGCCGGTCTGCAGCGACGCGCGCATCGTCCGGCGCACGTCCACGTGCGCGTGCTTCTTGTGTCCGCGCGCCTCGTGGCCCTGGGTGGCCAGCCGGCGCTTGAGCTGCGCGACCACGCGATGGACGGCGGCGAGGTCCTGCAGCGGACCGGAGGGCAGCGCCCGGTCGAGTTCGTTGAGCGGCCGCGCGGGCGGGAGCGCCTGCGTGCGCTCGATCTGCGCGCGCTCGAGTTCGCGCCGGAGCGCCTGCTCGAAGCGCCGGATCTGATCGCGGGTCAGCGGCGGCTCGCCCGGAGGCGCCTGGCCGGTCGCGCCGCCCGACGCGGTCCCGCCCGGCTGCGAGCGCAGGCCGAGCGCGCGGCGGATGCGCTGGACGTCCACTCCCAGCACGCCGCTGCCCTCGCCCCGGCGCCCGAACGCGGCGATCGAGAGCCGCGCGAGGTCGCGCAACGCGGACTCGTCGCCGTCGCGGATCGCCTGCTCGACCGCGGCGCGCAGGGCGTCGAGGTCGATCCGGTCGCCGCCGGTGATCTCGTCCTCGAACGCGTCGGAATCGGCATCCTCGCCGGACCCCGCCTCGCCGACACCGTGGCGCAGCGCGGCCTGCTCGGCGGCGCGGAAGAAGAAGCGGTCGAACAGCAGCGCGAAGACGCGGCGGTCGTCGGGGGACTTGGCCAGCGTGGCGGCGAGCGCCTCGCGGAACGGCGCCGGCTCCTCCCAGCCGATCTCCCGCAGGGCCGCGAACGCGTCCAGCAGCTCCGACGTGCCGATCGCCACGCCCTCTGCCCGGAGCGAGTCGGCGAACTCCAGCAGCCGCGCGTCGAAGCTCACCGAGCAGCGGCGGAGGGGGCCGCGGCGAGCTTCAGCCCGACGCGCTCGCTGACCACGTCGAGGTCGGTCCGGTGCTTGACGATCACCGACATCGTCTCGCGGAAAACCTCGGGGGTGATGTCCTCGGCGCCGAGCAGGACGAGCGCGCGCGCCCAGTCGATCGACTCCGCGATCGACGGCGGCTTCTTCAAATCGAGCTCGCGGACCATCGAGATGACTTCGACGAGCCGGCGCGAGATGTCCTCACCGAGGTCGGGCGCGTGCAGGCGGACGATCGCCAGCTCGTGCTCGAGGCACGGGTAGTCGAGCCACAGGTACAGGCAGCGGCGCTTCAGCGCCTCGGTGAGCTCGCGCGAGTTGTTCGAGGTGAGGATGACCACCGGGTGCGTGCGCGCCTCGATGCGGCCGAGCTCGGGGATCGTGATCTGGAAGTCCGAGAGCAGCTCGAGCAGCATCGCCTCGAACTCCTGGTCGGTCTTGTCGATCTCGTCGATCAGCAGGACGACGGGCTCCTCGGAGGC
>Ga0136633_1001857_pt1 | contig 15098 bp, 14 predicted proteins | sample AntDrymeUQ832206_2_FD_105494 | JGI IMG/M metagenome (GOLD analysis project Ga0136633, IMG submission 105494) | Polar desert sand microbial communities from Dry Valleys, Antarctica - metaG UQ83 (22.06) | ecosystem: Environmental > Terrestrial > Soil > Desert | place: Antarctica: Dry Valley...
AGCCGGCGGCGCCAGCGATGCTGCTCCATCGCCAGCCGGTACAGGGTGCGGTACAGCCACGCCGGTGGGCGCTCGATGAGCGTCCCACGCCGCAGCTCACGCCACAGACGCAGCATCGCCTCTTGCAGCGCATCGGCCGCCTGTTCGTCGCTCAGCCCGAGGTGCCGGGCGAAGTCGTACAGCGCCACGCCGTGCGCATCGTGCAGCTCGGTCACCATCGCGGCATCGGCCGCAATGGCGCTCGCCGCGGTGGCGCTGGCCAGACTGGGCTGCAAGCTCGTCACATCCAATAGATGCGGGAACCGGGCAAAGTGCCTAGTCGCAATTGTGAATGCCGTGCCGAGCCCGGCGGGTCGGCTTCGCCGCGATGCGGTACCTGGGGGTCCTGGCGATCGATCCGGCGGGCCCCGGCCGAGACTGAAGTCGCGACGCGCCTCTTCACTTTCCGCGTCTGACGCCACTCGGCGTCTGTTACCGCCGGCTGCCCGCAAAGAACGGCGAGAGCGCCGGTAGCCTCCGGGCGAGCCAGCCCGTCGGCAATCAGCAGCTGGCCCGCACTCGGGTGAGCAGAGCGAGTGGTTTCGCCGCGGCGCTTGAGAATATCGGTCAGCGACGTGAGCGAGGCTGGCCCGACCTCCGCTGCGGCCGCCTCGGCCGTCGCCTCTTCGACTCCTCTCGGACCGAGGGTGGACGTTGGCCTCGCTGAGCGGCGGGAGCGGAAGCGCCAGAACTGGATCGACCGCATCCATACCGCGCTGCCGGCTGACGTGCGCTCCGACGTTGACCGGTACGAACTCGACCGTCTCGTTCGCCATCGTCTGGGACCAGGAGGGCAACGACTTCGAGCGAGCCCATTTTCACCGACGAGGAGCTCGCGGATGGCCTGCTCGCCATTGCTCCGAACGGACCGCCGCGCGAGGAGGTTGTGCGCCGCCTTGCTGACCTGAGAGCCCGGAAGCTCAACCTCAAACGAGCGTGGCGGGAATGGGAGCCGCCGAAGCCGAGCAAGCCCGCCCTTGCGATACAGCTCTGGCCGATCCTGTCAGCACCCAACGACGCGGCTCGCGAGGAGATCGACTAATCGGTGCCAGTTCTAACCGCAGTCCGCGAACCGGTACAGCTTGCCTACGAGGTCCCGCGCCACTGGGGCGTCTCATGCGGCGGAAGCCGGCGGCCAGCGGATCACCCGCTGATTGCATGAGTGGTCCCGCGGTGCATTGCGGCGCCGATGCGTCAAGCAGTCGGACTGCGCTGTCGCTTCGAGAGCCAACGCGTGCAGTTAAGCGGTCACGGAGCCCTGTACTAACAGAATCGGCCGGATTGCGCGCTGAAACTGGCTTGACGAGCGCGGAACGGTGGATGGTGGGCGACACTGGCCTCGAACCAGTGACCTCTTGCATGTCAAGCGTTCCCGCCGGAGCGCTGTGCTATGAGCGTGGTGGGCCGAGCGACAACACCTCAGTTATGCGGTCACGGTTTCCGCAGGCCGGCGCCTGCGAACCGCTAGGCCGAGAGTCAGGCCTCGGCCGTCACGCATCCCGCCAGCGGGCTGCAGGTTTTCGGGATCTCGTTCCTGCTGTACATCCCGATGGTCTTCGTGCTCGAGGAGGCCTTCTTCCGGGAGCCTCGACACCTACGCTCACGGACCGTACCTGGCGAACGACCGCACGTCAGCGGTCTTCGTGTCGCTCCTCTGGGGCGTCTGGCATCTACCCCTGGTCGTAGCCGTGAGCGGGCTCACCCAATCACCCACGCGCTCATCGACGCGATCAGGGATGGCCTAGCGGCGACGTGACCCGGACAACAAAGCGGGTTCGTGCTGGTGCTCACTCCCGGCGTCAAGCACGATATTGTCGCTGTGACACCCAGTCGGGTCCTGTTGAGCGTCCGACTCGACCCATCCGAGGACGAGCGCCTGTAACGTTGCAGTGAGTCAGCGCTGCCGTGACTCGGAAACGTACGGAGCCTGGCGAAGCCAGTCGGATCCGGTGGCGAGCGTCACCATGGCGGTCGCGAGATCGCCGCGCGTGACCTGAAAGCCGTGCAGCTTCGGACCAATCTCCACGCGCCCGGTTGGCTCCCCGGCAACGACGCGCGGCGGCCGAACCATCGTCCAGTCGAGGTCACTGCGGCTGACGACCTCGAACTCCCGCTGTTTGGCCTCGACCACGTTCCGAGCCAGCAGCCGAACGAGGGCGGTGGTGATCCGGCCGCTGAGGGGCTTCCACTCCCCCGGGACATTCACCGCACCTCCCGCCAACCCGACGAAGCGACGGACGCCAGCGCTGCCCATGGCGGCCAGGATCAGTCGCACGGCGGTGGCGGGCGCATCGAGCTGGGCCTTGTCAGGACTGGAGCCGATGGCACTGATGACGGCATCTCTACCGGTCATTGCGGACGCGATCGCCGCCGCGTCGGTCAGGTCGCCCTGGATGACATGGACCCGGTCCCCGACGTCGCCGAGCTTGTCGGGTGATCGCACGAACGCGGTGACATCGTGACCGGCCGAGACTAGGGCCTTCAGCACCGCTTCGCCGATGTCGCCGGTCGCGCCCAGAATCAGGAGCTTCATGCGGCTACGGTAACGGTTTGCGCGCCTTCAGCGCTGCACCAGGCGATCGGGGCAAACCTCGCGGGGTTCATTGTCATTGCCCTGCCCGTCTTTGTGGCATCGCCCATGCTCGGCTCACGTTCAGCGGGCGGTCAGGGCACGCGCGAGGCTAGAAAGCGATACGGTGATTGAGGCTGCCAGCGTGGCGAGCCCGATGATGGCCAACGGCGCAATATCGAGCGCCTTGGCCCTCAGCCCGCGCCTTCTGGCTGGGCCCTCCGGCCGGGGCCGGGCCTCAGCCCAGGAACCGCGGCTCGCGCTCGCGGTCGGGGCGCAGCGCGTCGAGCGTGCCGAGAAAGTCGGCGACGATGGTCGACGGTGTGCCGGCGTCCCGCCGCCGGGCCACGACAATCTGACGGCGCACCGGAGCCATGTCGGCCACCGTCACCGGCGCCAGCCGCCCCGTGCCGATCTCGGCTTGCACGCTGGTGAGCGGCAGGAGCGCGATGCCCAGGCGCTGCTCGACCATGCGCTTGGCCGCGTCGATGTTGTCGACCTCGAGGTAGCCGCGAGGGGCGATGCCCGCCTGCCGGAAGATGGAGCTCGTCAGCTCGTGGTACGAGCTCGTGCGGTCGAACAGGATGAGGTGCTCGCTCGCCATCTGGTGCATGCGGATCTCCCCGTGCGACGCGAACTCGTGCCCGCGGTGCACCACGAGCACCAGCTGGTCCTCGTAGAGCGGCGAGGTGATGATCTCGGCGTGCTGGATCGGCCGCATCAGGCCAACGTCGACCTCCTCCCGCAGCACCATGCCCAGCACCTCCTCGCTGTGCCCGCTGCGCACCGACAGCTGCACCCGAGGATGCTCCTGCTGGAACCGATGCAGGACCGCCGGCAGCACGTAGGTGCTGACCGCCGGAGCCGCACCAATCGTCAGCCGCCCGCCGGAGCCGCTGGCCACGTCGTCGACGGCTCGGCGTCCCGCCGCCACCGCCGTCAGCGCACGGTGGACGTACGGCAGCAGCGCCCGGCCGGCCTCGGTGAGGCGGCTACCCGTGCGCCCGCGCACGAGCAGGGTGGTGCCGATCGCCCGCTCCAACGCCTGGATGCGGGCGGTGACCGCCGGCTGGCCAATGAAGAGCTCCTCGGCCGCCCCGCTGATGGATCCCGCGCGCACGACAGCCGCGAAGGCCTCGAGCTGGGAGAGCTGAAGCGGCTCCTCATCGGTCACTCGTGCAGGATATCAGTGTTACTGATGGATGTCATTTGAAGAATCGTCTTGACTGATATAAACGCGTCAGGCACGCTGGAGTCATGCACACGCAGACACCCACCCCCATCTGGCCACGTCGGCTGCCATCCGACGGCGCCGTCAACGCATGGCTTCTCTGGTCCGTCGAGACGCCCGCCGAGCGCCAGGTGCTCAGCGTCGCGGAGCTGGCCGAGTGCCGCTGCCCCGACCTGTGCGACCGCGACCACGCGAACGAGTAGCGATCGCTCCGAATGGTCCTCACCACACCCCGCCCGTCGCCTCTTGACACCGAGGCCGAGGCGACGCGCCGCTGGATTGAGGGCGAGCGCTTCACCGGCATCACTCGCCTCTACACCTCGCCCCACGTGGTCCAGCAGCGCGGAACGATCGCATCCGACTACCCGATCGCCCGCGACGCCGCTGATCGCCTGTATGCCAGGCTGAGGGAGCTCTTTGCCCAACGCCAGGCGATGACCACCTTCGGGCCGTACTCGCCCGGCCAGGCGGTGGCCATGAAGCGCGCCGGTATCGAGGCTATCTATCTCGGCGGCTGGGCCACGTCGGCCAAGGGGTCCGCAACCGAGGATCCCGGCCCAGACCTGGCGAGCTATCCGCTGGGCCAGGTGCCCGATGAGGCCGCCTGCCTGGTGCGCGCGCTGCTCACCGCCGACCGCAACCAGCGCTTCACCCGATCGCGGATGTCTGACGAGCAACTGGCCGCGACGCCCGAGATCGACTTCCGGCCGTACATCATCGCCGACGCCGATACCGGCCACGGTGGCGACGCACACGTCCGCAACCTGATCCGCCGCTTCGTGGAAGCTGGCGTGCCGGGCTACCACATCGAGGACCAGAAGCCCGGCGCGAAGAAGTGCGGCCACCAGGGCGGGAAGGTGCTGGTCCCGAGCGACGAGCAGATCAAGCGCCTCAGTGCCGCGCGCTTCCAGCTGGACATCATGGGAGTCGCCGGGATCATCGTGGCCCGGACCGATGCGGAGGCCGCCAACCTGCTCGACGGCTCCGGCGACGAGCGCGACCAGCCGTTCATCCTGGGCGTCACGAACCTCGACGTACCCTCCTACAAGGTGGGCTACCTGGCCGTCATGCGCCGCCTCCACGAAGCGGGCATCACCGACATCAACGGCCACCTCCTGTACGCCGTCTCCCCCGCCGAGTACACGCTGGCCGATGCGTGGATCGAGCGGATCGGCCTGGCTCGGGTCATCGACAAGGCAGCCCGGGAGCACCTCGACAAGGTCGACGCCTCGCCCGAGGAGACGCTCGACACGGTGGCCGATGCCTTCCTCATCGCCTGGGAGGCACGGGCCGGGGTCAAGACGCTGGGCGAGGCGGTGGCCGACCTCATGGCCTTCCGCTCCGACGAGGGAGCCGAGCTCGAGATGACCGCCGACGAGTGGCGCCAGCTCGCCGCCACCGCGTCCTGGTCGACCGTCCGCGCGGCAGCCGAGCGCATGGGGATCGATGTCACCTGGGATCCGGAGCTGGCCCGAACGCCGGAGGGCTACCACCAGGTGCGCGGCAGCGTTGCGTATGCGATCGCCAAGTCACTCGCCGCGGCACCCTTCGCCGATCTGCTCTGGATGGAGACGAAGACGGCCGACCTGGCCGAGGCGCGCGAGTTCGCCGAGGCAATCCACGCCGTCCATCCCGACAAGATGCTCGCCTACAACCTCTCGCCGTCGTTCAACTGGGACACCACAGGCATGTCCGACGACGAGATGCGCCGCTTCCCGGAGCAGCTCGGCAAGCTCGGGTTCGTCTTCAACTTCATCACCTACGGGGGCCACCAGATTGATGGGCTGGCCGCCGAGGAGTTCACGACGGCACTGCGCGAGGACGGGATGCTGGCCCTCGCTCGGCTCCAGCGCAAGCTCCGGCTGCTTGAATCGCCGTACCGCACCCCGCAGACCCTGGTCGGCGGTCCGCGCGCCGACGCCGCGCTCCTGGCATCCTCGGGACTGACCGCCACGACGAAGGCGATGGGCGCCAGATCGACGCAGGTCCAGCACCTGGTCCAGACGGAGGTGCCGCCGAAGGTCCTCGCCGGCTGGCTGGAGCGCTGGAGCGAGCGTCATGGCGTGGCAGGCCCTCTCACCGTCTCGCTGCGGCCGCACACTGCCGGCTCCGAGCTCCTCGAGCTCAGCGTGCTGGGCGGGTCCGATGTGAAGCTGGCGAGCATCGTCTTCGCCACCATCCACGATCGCAGTGGTCGCTCCATCCTGTCGGTTCGGGACCAGACCACGTTCGACCCCGCCCTCCGACGCAAGCGCCTGATGACGCTGCTCCACCTGTTCCTCATCCATCGCTACCGGACAGCATCGGTCCATTACCTCACGCCCACCGATGACAACCGCCGCCAGTGCGAGCGGATGCGGGAGATCGCGATCTTCAGCGCGGTGAACGACGAGGTTGGCGAGATCATCGTCGCCGATGTCTCGACCGACTCGATTCGAGCGCTCGTACAGCCGAACAGCCCCGAGCGGGAGCGGTTGATCGCCGGGGACTGAGCGGGCGCGTGACTTGCTTATGGGACGGGCATGCGCTCACCCATCGGTCCCATCCTCATCCTGCTCGGGCTCGCCACCACGGTGGTGCTCGTGCTGTTCCAGAGCATCGGCCTCCGCTCCGACCTGGAGCGTGCCCGCGCTGACGTCGCATCGTTGCGTACCGAGGTGGAAGCGCAGGAGGCCGGCGTGACGAATGACGAGCTGATCTAGGTGCGGCGACGCAGTTATGCGGTCAGATTGAGCGTGAAAGTGGTGGTTGGTGGGCGACACTGGACTCGAACCAGTGACCTCTTGCATGTCAAGCATCCCCGCCTGAGCGGTGTGCTATGAGCGTGGAGGGCCGAGCGTAGACGCATCAGTTATGCGATCACGGTTTCCGCGGGCCTGGCGCCTTTGGTCGGAAGCTTCGAGGACGCCTGTAGGTCTTCGTGCGTGGCAGCAACACGACCGCGGCCGGCCCAAGCCGTTCCGATGCAGTCATCTGGCGCCGAGAGTCGTGGCGGCTTGCCGCGGCTCAGTCAGCTTGTCCGCGTGTGGTCGAGGTTCGGCAGGGAATCCCTTGAAGGCTCTCCAGAGGAGCCAGAAGATGAACCAAGTCTGGCCGAAGAGTGTCAGCGCGCTCGGCGTGAAGTCGAAGTCGGGTATCAGGATGCTGCGAACGCGTCAGCAAGATGCGCGGAGCCTGCGACTATCAGCAGAAGACCTAGGAGCTTCGGGAAGGGGGCGGTCCTTCGCAGCAGAACTGCGAGGGCAATGAGATGGATCCCTAAGAACGCGAGGCTCAGAGCCCAACCGGCTTCGAACGAGGCGATGGATGCGAGCACTTGCGTCTGCAGCTGTTCAGACGTGACGGGCGAGCCCCTATGGGAGCCGCCGCTATGCCAACGCACCGAATCAGCGACTAGTCAGCACAGGCTACGCCGCGAAGGTCTCACTCGATGTTGCTTGCAACCCCATCAGCCTGGGCTGGCTGAGCAACAAGTAGTTGGGCAGCACTGCCCGAGGGCTTGGCTGAGCCCGGCTGGCTCTACGGATGCCACAAGAGTAGCCGCGGCAGAACGAGCGCTGAGCGGGGAAGGGTCGTCAAACCGCCTGCCGTGACTCGGTTCGACGCCGTCTTGCAGACACGCAAGGGAAGGGCGCATTCGCGGACCGGCTTGTCAGTACCGCGCTCGCTCGATGCTCCTACGCCCATGCAAAGCCTGCACAACGCCCAGCCCGAAGAAAATGGGCCGGCGTGGGTGGCGGCGGTTCGCGACCGCCCAGGTGTTGCGCGGGCCGCACGGCATCCGTGAATACGGCGCCGCCGTGCCCGGTCCGGTCTCGGCGAGGAGCTCCACCGGCCCGCAACCGCAGTCCACCCGCGCCACTCTTCACGCGCCAACACTGGACCGCCGGTCGCGATCGACCATCGACTCCAACTCGACACGGCCGAAGACCGGATCGAACACACCGAGCCTGATTCGGGACGTGCCATGTGTGCGCCCGATCCTAGAGCCCGCCCCTCGAAATACGAGCCATACTTGGAAGACTGGAAGTTGACGGAACGGAGGCACGGATGGCCGGCGTCATCGCAATCACCGGGGGGGCCGGGACGCTCGCAGCCGCGCTCGCACCGTTGCTCGCATCCGAAGGCTGGACGGTCCGACTCGTGGACGTTCGCGAGCCGATGCCCGAAGGCCACGAGCATCTCGTCGCGGATCTGCGCCGCCCTACGGAGGCGCGAGCTGCCGTCGCCGGTTGCGAGGCGGTCATCCACGCCGCCGCATGGCATGGGATCCACCTGCGCGATCACCCTGCCCGCGACTTCTGGGAGCTGAACGTGGACGGCACGTACAACGCCCTCGAGGCGGCAGCGGAAGCTGGCGTCGCGCGGTTCGTCCTCTCGAGCACGATGGGCGTCTACGGCACGTCGTCGCGGCCGAACGATGACGGCCCGGCCGTCCGGGTCCACGAGGCGCTGCCGCTCCTCCCCGGAGATATCTACGGACACTCGAAGGTCGCCGCGGAGAACTTGGCCGCATTCTTCGACCGGACCAGTGGTGTGCGCACTGCCGCCCTGCGATACGGGATGTTCGTTCCCGAGCCGTTCGGGCATTACGGTGTCCGGATGCTGTACGGCGGTGTGGATGTTCGCGACGTGGCGACGGCGAACCTCGCCGCTCTCCGGCGGATGGAGACGCCCGGCCAGTTCGCCGCGTACAACATTTTCTCTCTGCTGCCGTTCGACGACGACGACCTCGCTCTCCTTCGACTCGATCCCCTGCGGGCGATCGGGCGGCACCAGCCGGACGCTCGGCAGCTGCTGGCGCAAATTGGGGCGACATTAAGGGGACCTATCGGTACGATCTACGATAGCGAGCGTGCCATGCGGGACCTTGATTGGCGGCCTGTCTATAACTTCGATGCATTCCTCGCGGGAGTTCGAAGCGGCGTCCAGTCTGCGGATCACATGCAGCCGATGTCACCTTGACGGGGTACCCAATCCAAGCGGAAAGTTCGACGATCTGGACGACGGTGGCGGTGCCACCGCCTCGCCGCGCGCCATCCAGCGAGCCCCCCGGTCCAAGGACTAGCTGATAACAGGAGCGCGCCGCGACGCTCGAGATGTCGAGCCTGCCTCGAGGAGCTGAGCAGGCAGGCTTCCGGAACCGCTTCCCGACACGAATTAAGCGGCCAGGTCGGACGGCAGCGAGCCTGTCATCGACTCAGCATCGGTGGTTGGTGGGCGACACTGGACTCGAACCAGTGACCTCTTGCATGTCAAGCATTTTCGCCTGAGCGCTGTGCTACGAGCGTGGGAAGCCGAGCGAAAACGCCTCAGTTATGCGGTCACGCTAAGTCCATCAGGAGATCGTGCATGTGACGGCAAACGTGCCGGCCCTCGCGAAGGTGATCGTGATAGTGGAAGCACGCGGGAGCTTCTCGTCAAAGGCGGCATTGGCATCGGGCTTGCCGTCGCCGCCGTTGGTGACGGTGTGGGCGGCCTTATCCTGGTTGCGGTACTCGACCTTGTCACCCACGTGGACGGTGAGTTCTGCCGGGACGAACTGAAAGCCGGCGGTCACGACCGATGGACCGCCGGCGTCCGAACTGCTGCTCGGAGACCTGCCACCGGGCACACCAGTCCCTGGCTGGACGGCGCTGCAGGCCGCCATGTTGACCGCGAGCAGTCCAATGGCCAGCCATCGCCCGGCGGTCACGGGGGGTATCGGCTCGGGGCGACGCCTCTCCGGCGGCTCGAGGTCCTCGGCGCGGAGGCCCGAGCAGCCGGCAGTCGTCGCCGAGCGGAAGATGAATTTGTCGACGGCACGCGAGCTGGGGAGCGAGTGACCGTGTTCGTCGTTCCGGATGCCGTGGTGGCGGACGAGGGCGGTGAGGACATAGCGGAGTCCCTAATCTCGGCGCAGCGGACCGAGCGCTTGGACTGCGACCGCACGGGCGTGGGGCGATCGCGCTACGGCCGGCGCATGGACTGTCCGAACTCGATGATGTAGCCGTCGGGGTCGCTCAGGTAGCAGCGGATCTCCGCCCCGCGGTCGATGGGCGGCGTCATGAACTCGCCACCCCGCCGCCGAATCTCGTCGTAGACCGAGGCGATATCCGCCACCCGCACGTTGAGCGCCATGCTGACGCGACTTGGATCCGCCGGGGTGGTCATGGTGACGCCGGGCTTGTCCTCGGTCGGGCTGCCGCCAACGTTGAAGATGAGCCAGGTGTTGTGGAACTGCATGATCACGGGATCGCGCTCCAGCACAACCTGGGCGCCGAGCACGTCACGGTAGAAGTCGCGCGTGCGGTCCTGGTCCGCCACGATGAAGAGCATGGTCGCGACCATCCCTTCGGATGGCGCCGGGAACGTTGGCTCGCTCACGACCACGGGGTCTTGGGACGCGGAGCCAGCTCGCCATCCACCCAGATCTCGTCCACTCGCTCGTTGAAGAAGCAGACCAGGTTCTCGATCTTGGGGATCTCGGCGATGGGTCGGGCGTAACTCCAGGCGACGTCGTGGACCAGCTCCTCGCCGTCGCGGGCGAGCGACCAGTAGCTGGCCGTGCCCTTGTACGGACATGAGGTCTGGGTATCGGTCGGCTGCAGGAGGTCCATCCGGACGTCCATCTTGGGGATGTAGTAGCGGGTCGGCAGCCCCGTCTCGAACAGCAGCCGTGGCCGCCGCGTTTCGGCCACCACCTCGCCGCCAGCGACCACCTTGATGTGCCGCGAGCTGTTCATCACATCCACGCGGTGATACGGGTCGCGCGGGTGGACGAAGACCTCGTCGTCCTCCTCGAACCAGGCGTCCATGCGATCCCAGCGGAAGGCCACGAGATCGGCGAGCGCCTCGGCGCCGGCAGCCGGTTCGGCGTGGATCCAGGCAGCCTCCTCGGCCGATCGTCCGCCGACTCGGACGGTGTAGTAGCGCGCCATACCAGTGATGGGGCTGTCCAAGGTGCGTTCCGTCTTCTCCAGAAGATCCATGCGAACGTCCGCTTGCGGGAAGTAGTAGACCGGCAGATGCCTGGCCTGGAAGACGAGCCTGACGTTCTTCGAGTCGGCGACGACGACGTTGTGGAACACGGTGCGGACCCATCGCGGGCTCGTCTCCACCCGCAGGTCGGTACCGATCGGGCGATCAATGAGGTCGAACTCCTGCTGCTCGAGCGCGCGCGTGTTCATGGTGTTCATCATCCCACAGCGACCGCACCGGCGGCAGTTCGGCTGGGCGAGCCAGTAGAGGTCCGGATTCGTCTTGGCGTTGGCCTTTGACCAGCTCGCCCGTGGCGAGCACGACGTCGGTTCGGCACGTATCTGTGGCCGTCGTTACCGGGCAGAAAGAGGGCCGGCACCCGTCATGGGCCCCGGCCCTCGGCGGCTCGGTCCAAGGGAGCCGGCGCTACGGCTGGATGGGGCAGAGGAAGTCCAGATCGGCCCTCCGAGTCAGCGTGATGTCACCCGCGTCAGCGGCGTCCTGGATTGCCATCGCCGATGTCAGCGTCAGCGTCGCGGGGTCGACGTTGGAGGACACCACATAGACCTGCCAATGACCACCGTGGTCCATCGAGGTGCGACGACCACGAGAACCGGATAGACGAGTGAGGTGTAGAGACCTACACCGAACCCCAGCTTGACGACGCGCGGCGCACGCAGTTTGACCCCGATGCTGGGCCCTCCTACCTGGACTCTCCCAGCGAGACACTGCGACCCAGGCCGATGCATTGACCGCTGCCATCACAGCCGCGAGGAGCCTAATCACACCCCGGAAGCCTATCGGATGTGCCGCCGACGGGACCAGCGGCCACTGTCGAATCGATCAGGTGGAGGTGGTAGCCGGCGCTGCAGGCGCTTGCCGAGGCACTCACCGAGTTCCTTTCGCCAGCTCAACAGCCGGTCAACTAGCCTGCCGGAGCCGCAGGCGTGAACCGTCGGGTGTACGAATCCGTCGGGGCCTGTTGCCGGACGGACTCAAAGAAGGAGATCAGTTGATTGGCGATGGACTCGGGTGCGAGCACTGGGGCAAAGTGTCCGAGGCCCGGCAGTTCGCGGACGTGCGCGTCGGCGACGTGCTGGGCAATGTGCTGCGTGGAATCGGCGAACCAAGTGCCGAGCGCGGTCTGCTGGCCACGCAAGAGCAGGACCGGCGCGGTAACCGTCCCGAGCACTTCGGGGTCGGTCGACCGGGGCCCCTCATAGGACGCGTCCTGCTGGACGAATCGGAGCATCGCCGGGACGCAGCCTGCCCATCGTTCGTAGAAGTCCGTCTCCTCGAGGGCGGCGATCTCGTTGTCGGTGCAGATCCACGCGGCGAACGCGCGGACCGCATCGACGAGCAGGCCGTCGGCAGTCGCCACACCCATCCGCTCCAAGGTGCCGCGGGTACGGGCGAAGTCGTCTTCTCGCATCACCGATACCACACCGGGCTCGTAGGCGGCCACGGCGGCCACGGAACGGCTGTGGGCGGTCGCACCGAGCACCCACGCGCCGCTGCCCGACCAGCCCGCCAGGCAGACCGGCTCGCCGATGCTGTCGACGAACGCAGTGACGTCATCCTCAAGGCGCGGTGGTGAGTGGTCCGGGTTGTCGCCCGACAGCCCCCGGCCGCGGGTGCTCGGCAGGTAGCAGGTGAAGCGGTCGGTGAAGTGGGGGAGCAGCGCCTCCCAGGCGATGTCGCCATCCCCGATCCCACCGTGGATCAGGACCAGCGGCGGCCCCTGTCCCTGTACTCTCCCGGCGATCTCGGTGCCGTCGGCGGAGACGGTTCGGTGGATCCGTGTGTCGCTCATGGCATGTCCTCCTGCATCGCCCCTCAATGTTCGGGCGCGTCTGCGGAGAAGGTATGAGGCGGATCTGGTGCTCCGCATCGGTCAAGTTGGCCAACCTCTGCGGAAGCACTACGTGGTTTTGCGTAGCCGCCTCTCTCAACGGGAGGTGGTGATCCCGTGGTCGACCGCGTAGCGGGCGGCCTCGGTCCGGTTGGTGACCCCGATCTTCTGGAAGATGTTAGTCAGGTGGCGGGCCACGGTGCGCTCGCTGATGTACAGCTCCCCGCCGATCTCCCGGTTGGAACGCCCGTCCGCCACCAGCGCGAGCACCTCGCACTCGCGTCCGGTGAGCCCGTCGGGCGTTCCCGGCACGGACCTCTGAACCCCCAGCCGCTCATAGGTCTCCTTCGCCCGGGCCAGCTCTGCGGCCGCGGACACCTCGTCGCCGAATGCCCGATATGCCCGGGCCAGCCACCGGGAGGTGCCGGCGGCGTCGTATTCGGCACCCAGATCGACCCAGTGACGAAAGGCGCCGCGCAGTACCGGAAGGGCCTCTTCGGCACGGCCTTCGGCCACCAGCAGGGCGCCGCGCGCGGTGGCCGCCATCGCCTCCAGACCGGAGGTGGCGTACTTCGCTGCGGTCGCCGCAAGCTCGGACTCGGCATCTGCCGCGTCTCCCAATCGTCCAGCGGCGAGCGCGATCTCCACTGCCGCCGCACAGATCGGAGCTCGTCTCAGCGGGTCGCTGCCTGCCGCCGCCAGGGCCGACCGCACCGACATCGCTGCACCCAGCGGGTCGCCCTGTTGGAGCCGTAGCAATGACCGACCGGGTTGCGGGTCGCGCCCTCGGGCGTGCGCCTCGTGGTACGCCTCGGCGGCGATCGGGTCGCGGCGCAAACGACGCACCTCGCCGACGACGTACCAGGCTTCCGCAGCGTAGGGAAGATGGTTGCCCTCGAACTCCAGCGCGACCCGCTGCGCACCACGTTCGGCTTCATCCCACTCGCCCCGCATGAGCTGCAGCTCCGCTCGGTAGACCCGGCAGATCCCGTCATACCAAAACGCTACGGACCGTGAAGCCAGCCACCGTTCGGCGAGCTGGGTCCAGCGGCTCATCCGACGCACGTCGGCAATCTCGTGACACGCCCCGATCGTGTAGCAGTAGAGGGCGCCTGAGAGCCAGGGGGCGACCCGGCCGTCTAGGACACCGACCATCGCCTCGTCAAGACGCGCCAAGCCTTCAACCACCTCGCCTAACTTGATCAGAGCGTGGCCCTCGCAGTAGAGGGCCGCCGCCACCAGGTCAGGGTCATCGAATCGGCGGCCCATGTCCTGAACCCGACGAGCGGCGTCAACCGCGGACGCCGGTTCGAGTTTGCCGGCCGAGAGGTTCACCACCACATCGGTGAGGAGGAGGAAGAGCCCGTGCACAGCGGCCTGCGGGATCTCCTCCAACACACGTCTCGCCTTGCCGGCCCAGCCGTGCGCCTGCGGCTCGCCGCCCCGCGCCAAATGCGTCAGCACGACAAGCATGGCAAGCCTCACGGCCTCGAGCGGTCGCGAGTCAGCCAGGAGAGCTTCGTACGCGGCGGCCCCGACGCGCAGCGAGTCCTCGGAACGGCCGAGCCACCACATGGCCTCGAAGTAGGCCGCGAGGTCGTCGGCGGTGAGCTGCTCGTCCGCGACGGTGTTGTAGCGAGCCGCAGCGGTGGACCACTGTCCTGCCGCGTAAGCTCGCCGCGCCTGCGTCAGTGGGTCCCCGTGCTCTTGCACCTGTCGTATCTCCTCCGGCAAACAGGAGGCTACTCCTCGAGCACGGCCGGTGAACTGGCGATTGTCTCCGGCTGGAGGCCGGTGGTAATAGGGGCCACTCGTCACCGCGCTGGACGTGCAACCGATGAAGAGCTGCGGAGGACCAGGCCGAACCTATTCCGGGCTGGCTCGTCACCAGGCTGCTGTGAACGATGGGGTCCAGGGACGGGCGTGACGTTGATCGTATCCGAAGCTCTCCTCTGGCGCTCGTCGGACGACATGCAGACGCCTCAACGGTACCGGCGGAAGAACGCCCGCAGATCGTCGGTCACGATCAACAGTCGATAGGCCGCTCCTCGCAAGCACGGGCGGTCAGAGGGCTGACCCCACTCCGCGGTGGGTCCAGCGAAGGGACGGGCATCCCGAGTGCGGGACGGATCGAACCTTCGATCAAGCGATCAACAAGCCGACAGAACCGCAGCAGGTCGCGCACGGAGCTCAGGCTGCGCAGTTAAGCGGTCAGCGAGCGCTGTGGTGATCCGATCGGCCGGAATTCGCCGTCTTTGAGCCAGATCTGATCACGAATTCGTGGCTGGTGGGCGACACTGGACTCGAACCAGTGACCTCTTGCATGTCAAGTATTTCCGCCTGAACGCTGTGCTACAAGCGTGGAGAGCCGAGCGAAAGCGACGCAGTTATACGGTCACGATTCGCGAGGCGGTTCCGCCGTGTCGAACACGTGATCCAGGCCCCCT
>Ga0136633_1001858_pt1 | contig 15096 bp, 19 predicted proteins | sample AntDrymeUQ832206_2_FD_105494 | JGI IMG/M metagenome (GOLD analysis project Ga0136633, IMG submission 105494) | Polar desert sand microbial communities from Dry Valleys, Antarctica - metaG UQ83 (22.06) | ecosystem: Environmental > Terrestrial > Soil > Desert | place: Antarctica: Dry Valley...
CCTCGGCGGACGAGCCCCCCGAGGCGAGCCGTAGTGCGGCATTCACCGTCGCCTTGATTGTCGGAGTGCCCAAGTGACGCTTCGCCCGCTCCAAGGCGTCGTCATCAACGTCCACCAGATGTTTCATGACAAAAGTATATATCATTGGCAGGTTATATATATAGCGCGGAGGCGAGATGGCTTGCCGGAGATTGGTTGATCGGCTTCGGCGCGCGTTGCGGCCAGGCGGGCTCCTGGTCTTCGAGATCCGCGACCCGGCATATCGTTGGCTGGGAGGAGTGGAACCGAGCTGCGTCGTACAGCGTCACTGAGATCCCGGGCGTCGGTCAACGTCGAGAGTTGGGTCGAACTAACCAAGATTGACGGGCCCTTGGTGAGCTTCCGATCGACATTCGTGTTCGCCTCGGACGGGCGGGTACTAACCTCGGACTCGACACTCCGCTTCCGCGAGCAGCACGTGGTCGAGGCCAATCTCATCGCGCACGGTTATACCGTTGACGACGTACGCGCCGCACCCGACCGACCCGGCCGAGAGCTCGTTTTTTTCGCACAACGCCCACACTGAAAAACCCGGGTATGGGACGAACGCTCATGCCGCGGGTGCGGTGATGGCTAATCTGCGGGGTACCCGCAGCCATCGGAGGAAGCAAGCCATGAAGGCCGTTGTGTACACGCGATATGGACCGCCCGACGTGCTTCGAATCGCGGACGTGGAGACACCAGTGCCCAAGGAAGGCGAGGTGCTCGTCAAGTTGTACGCGGTGTCCCTCAACGCGTCTGACTGGGAGGGGCTGCGGGGAAAGCCGCTGTACGCCCGGATCATGGGCCTGTTCCGACCGCGACGCCACGTCCTCGGGTCGGACATCGCCGGGCGCGTTGAGACGACGGGTCGCAACACGACGCTGTTCCGACGAGGCGACGAAGTGTTCGCAGACACCCTCAGCCATTTGGGCGGGTTCGCGGAGTACGTGTGCCTGCCGGAAAGCGCCTTGGCACGGATGCCGGCGGGCGTGACTTATGAGGAAGCCGCGGCCCTCCCCCAAGCCGGGGCTATCGCGCTACAGGGCATCCTCGATAAGGGACAGGTCCAGCCCGGGCAGAAGGTGTTGATCAACGGCGCAGGTGGCGGCTCGGGCATGTACGCGATTCAGCTCGCGAAGCTTCACGGGGCCGATGTCACCGGGGTGGACAACGCGGAGAAGCTGGAGTTCATGCGCTCTCTCGGGGCGGACCAGGTCATCGACTACACGCGGGAAGACTTCACCAGGAATGGGCGCACCTACGACCTGATTCTCGATCTAGCCGCGCATCGTTCGGTGTTCGCCTACCGGGGCTCGCTGACGCCCGGCGGGCGGTACCTGTATGTCGGCGGATCGATGGCAACGCTCCTGCAGATTCTGCTGATCGGGCCTTTGATCGGACGAGTCCAGGGCAAGAAGCTGCGACTCCTGGTCGTGCGACTTGGTGTTCAGCACCTGGCACCGATCGTTGAGCTTTGCCAAGCCGGAAAGATCGCCATTTTCATCGACCGTCGCTATCAGCTGAGTGAAGTGCCGGAGGCGCTGCGGTATTTCGGCGAAGGGCACGCCAAAGGCAAGGTCCTCGTCGTCATCGCCGAGTAGCGTGCCCGACGCGGCCGCGCTCGTAGGGCAGCCATGCGCTGGCTGTCAGCCAGCATCACGCTGAGGTCGGCGCGGACTCGGTGGGGACGTTCCCAACGGGTGGCGCTGGACGGGGAATGACACCGAGCTGGAGCATCGTGCTCAGGTCATCGCGCACCGCCCGGTGTTCTACCTAGTCAAGGAGCAGGCCCGTCAAGAAGCGATGCAGCCCGGAACCGATCCCATCGGATACGGCTGGTGAGCCTCACCGCTCGTAGTGGTAGCGGCAGCCGGCGATGCGGATCTCGTCCTCTACGACTTTGTGCACGAGCCGGTGCTCGTCGGTGACCCGACGTGACCAGTACCCCTGGAATCCATGTTTGAGCCGCTCGGGTTTTCCGAGTCCCTCGTTGCCGTTGCGGTCGATGTCCTTGATCAAGGCGTTGATGCGTTTGAGGACTTTGCGGTCCTGCATCTGCCACCACAGGTAGTCGTCCCAAGCGCTTTCGTCCCATACAAGTTTCATTCCACGAGCTGGTGAACGGTGCCGTCACCATCCTCGAGCCGGGCAATGGATGAGAGAAGCCGGCGCGCATTCTCCGGGCTCCGGAGCAGGTAGGCAGTTTCCTTCAAGGACTCGTAGTCATCAAGGGAGACGATGACGACGGGGGCGTGGCCGGCGCGGGTGATCACCACCTCTTCGCGGTCATCGACGACCGCGTTGAGGGTCTCGGCGTACTTCGCGCGAGACTCTGAGTAGGTCATGGTTCGCATTCCACAACTCCCTTCCCCGACGTACAAGAAATTGTACGCGTTCTGGCGTCGGCATACCAAACTGTTCCAAGAAGTCGTTGGGCAGGTCGGGAACAGGTGGTGCCTGCCACACTCTGCGTGTTATCTCGATCAGGAGGTCTGCCCATGGAATGGGTTCTTGCCATCGTGGCCGTCGGCGGGGGCGGCCTCGTCGCTTTTCGGCGGTTCTCCACACGACGGCAGCAGGCGCTGACCGACGCCGAGGAGCTTGCGGGTGTCAAAGTGATGGCCGACGAGGACACGACACTGCTGGGTGAACAGTTGCAACGACTGGGGTCCGACCGCGCGGTCGCCGAGATGGATGAGGCAACCCAGGTGGATTACCAGACGGCGCTTGATGCCTACGAGTCAGCCAAGCGGGCCGTGCCGAGACTCCGGACCGCTGACGAGATCAGCTCGGTGGTCGACATCCTCTCAACTGGCCGCTACGCGCTCGCCTGCGTGCGGGCTCGTATCGCGGGTCTCCCTGTCCCCGAACTGCGGGTGCCGTGCTTCTTCAACCCCCAGCACGGACCGTCTGTGAAGGACGTCCAGTGGACGTCGCCGGGACGAGGCACCCGCATCGTCCCCTCGTGTGCTCAGGATGCGACTCGAGTGGCGAACGGCGAGTGGCCCGAGATCCGCAAGGTGAAGGTCGGGTCCACCCTTGCGCCGTACTGGGAGGCGGGTGCCGCCTATCTCCCGTACGGCCAGAACTACTTCAGCACCGCGGTCCTCGAAGCCGGCTACCGGGCGCAATCGCAGAACTGGGGCGGTTTCGGGAGCGGTCTGTAAACGGCCCCGCCGTGGCATACGACCGAGGGCCCCTAGAGAGCTTGTTCTGACGAAGGAAGGATGCCCGGCCATGACGCAGCCCAACGGATTTACCGAGCATGAGGACGATCACGGTTCAGTCGTTCTTCGGGACCAACTTCGGGCCGCAGGATTACGCCACGACCGTGCGCGTAGTCAGCGTTATCTCCCTTGCCCTCGCCACGGGTGCACTTCTGCTCGCCCGCCAGGTTCTTCTCCAGCACCTCGGAGGACCACCGTGGGAGGACCATCTTGCCCGTGCCGCTGTCGTCATCGCGGGGATCGGTGCCGTTTTCGCCGTGGTGACGATCGTCGGCGGGATCGTCGCGCGCGCCTGACCACAGGACTGCTGTTACGCAGCCGCGGTGCCCGCACGTCGCCACCATGCCGTAAGCAGACCGCCGGCAGCGAGCGCGAACACCCCAGCAAGCGTCGCGAACACACGTGCGTCGTCCGCGTCATCGTCCCACCCGTTCGTCGCGGCAGCGAGCCAAAGGAGCGCCGCCAAGAAAGATAGCGCGGCGCAGACAGATCCACTCTTCATCAGAACGCGGTGACGGCTGCGGCGTACGGCCAAGGTCGGCCGACGGAAGAGCGCCTCTTTCGCTTCGTCCGCCGCCAGGTCTCCGATGACCTGGACGACGAGATAGCCGAGGCCAGCCAGGACCAACGCACCGACTCCCGCGAGCGATGCCTCGGTCTCCATGGGTGAATCTTACGTGGGGGGCGTTACGCCTGGTCGTCGTTAGCCAGCGGTGCTGAGCCGTTCGACGGGCTGTCCAGTGAGGTCTGTGATGAGCTCGAAGTCCTTATCGAGGTGAAGGACTGTGTGGTTGTTGATCTCGGCGATCGCGGCAATCAGTAAATCGGGAATCGACGGTGCTCGGTGGTGCCCCCTTTCGGCTAACCGTCGCTGTACTTCCATGGCTCGGTCCTCGATCGCGGGTGAGCAGTACTCCACGGGCATCGCCGAGACTGGGGGCGTGCGCAGCAAGGAGGCGAGATCGGCACCGGATCGGGCCGAGTAGCCGACCTCGAGAAGGGTGACGGTCGCGATGTGCACCAGGCCCCGCTCAATCCGGTTCGCCCACGCCTCAGCATCTGGGCTTGCGCCCAACCGCACGAGCGCCGACTTGTCGATGATCCACTTCGGTTCGCTCATGACCAGGCGTCGCTCATGACGTCATCGTCGGCCAGGTCGGGGAAGGCAGCACTGAACTTCGCCAGGTCGACCACGGTGACCGCAGTGGCCGTGCGACGGGCTTCCTGCTGCAGGTGTCGCCGAAGGTACTCGGCACGCGAGATCCCAAGCCGAGCCGCGTGCTCGTCGAGCAGCGCGAGATCCTCGGCCGGGAAGTTGCGGATCAATACATCAGGCACTTCAACCACCTCTGATATCAAAGGATATCAGAGGCCCCCTAACAAGCGAGCCGTTACGCGGCCGCGGTGTCCGCCGTCTCCGCAGCATCCGTACCTCGCACCAGGCGCGCGATCGGGCGCGGGGTGGCCTTGGACAGCACCTGCGACGTCGCATTCGCCACGAAGTCGTTGGGCAGCGAGAGCCGGAAGACCTTCTTCCAGGCCGAGCCGACCTGCCTGGGCAACGAACCGGTCGTGTAGGTCAGTCCGTAGCGATCGAAGAGGTCGCGCACCTTGGGAGCGATCTCCTGGTACCGGTTGCTCGGCAGGTCGGGGAACAGGTGGTGCTCGATCTGGAAGGACAGGTTGCCGGTCATCATGTGCATGGCCTTGCTGCCCTCGATGTTCGCCGAGCCGAGCATCTGACGCAGGTACCACTCGCCGCGGGTCTCACTCACGATAGACCTCCGCTCGAAGGTCTCCACGCCCTCAGGGAAGTGACCGCAGATGATGACCGAGTGCGTCCACAGGTTGCGGACCAGGTTGGCGGTGGCGTTCGCGGTCAGTGTGGTGACCGCAGAGGGGCCGGACAACAGCGGGTGCATCACGTAGTCCTTGGTGACCTGCCCGCGGATCTTGGTCAGCACCTGCTTGGCGCGGGCGCGGAACTCAGGGTCTTTGCGACGCTTCGCGCGCAGGTTCTTTCCGAGCTCGAGGTCGTACGCCGCGATGCCGTACTCGAAGAAGCACGCGTTGATGAAGTTCCACAGTGGCTGCGCGAGGTAGAGCGGGTACCAGCGCTGGTCCTCGTCGACGCGCATGATGCCGTAGCCGAGGTCATTGTCCTTGCCGATCACGTTGGTGTACGTGTGGTGCAGCTCGTTGTGCGAGTGCTTCCACTGCTCCGACGGCGAGGCGTTGTCCCACTCCCAGGTGGTGGAGTGGATCTTCGGGTCGCGCATCCAGTCCCACTGACCGTGCATCACGTTGTGGCCGATCTCCATGTTCTCCAGGATCTTCGCGACCGAGAGGCCGGCGGTGCCCGCAAACCAGGCCGGCGGGAACAGCGAGAACAGCAGGACTCCGCGGCTGGCGAGCTCGAGCTTGCGCTGCACGTCGATGACTTTCCGGATGTACGCCGCGTCGCTTTCGCCGCGGCTCTCGACGATCTCGGCACGGATCGCGTCAAGCTCCTCGCCGAGGGTCACGATGTCCTCGTCGGTGAGGTGGTCGATCGGTGTCGTCTGCTTCTTCTGCATGACAGTCATGGGTTCTCCTTCTGGTGGTGGAAGGTCTTAGAGGTCGATGTCGCAGGTGCCGGCCGCCGCCGACACACAGGTCTGGATGAGTACGCCGTCGCCGGGGGCAGCGGTCGTCACGTCGCCGGTGCGGAGGTCACGCACCGCGCCTTCGCGCAGGGGAAGCACGCAGCCGTAACAGATGCCCATCCGGCAGCCGGAGGGCATCAGCACACCGGCTGCCTCACCGGCGTCGAGGATCGGGGTCGATCCGTCGGCCTCGACGACCGTGCCGGTGCTGGCGAACGTGACCATGCCGCCCTCCCCCGTCACGAGCACGGTCGACCGGAAACGTTCGGTGTGGATCTGGTCCGCGATGCCTGCACCGGCCCAGTGTTCTTCGAGAGCATCGAGCAGACCGATCGGGCCGCACGCCCAGGTCTCGCGTTCGGCGTAGTCGGGCACCAGCTCTGCCAGCCCGTCGATGTCGAGCATCCCGTCGGTGTCGGTGTGCTTCTCGACCAGCCGGATCTGCCCGCGACTGGCGAGCGCGCGCAGCTCGTCGGCGAAGATCACGTCGGAGCTCACGGGTGCGGAGTGGACGAGTACGACGTCGCGCAGCTCATCGACCGCGTTGCGCAGCATGCCCATCACGGGGGTGATGCCGCTGCCAGCGGTGACGAACAGCGACTTCTCCGGCCGGGTCCCGGGAAGCACGAACTCACCGGTGGCCTGGTCGAGCGCGATGACGGTGCCGACACGGGCCTTGCGCACCAGGTGGTTGCTCACCTTGCCGTCCGGGATCGCTTTGACGGTGATGGTGATGCAGCCGTCCGCGCGGTCGAGCGGAGAGGTCAGCGAGTAGGCGCGCCACATCCGCACGCCGTCCACGTCGACCCCGATCCGGATGTACTGACCGGGTGTGTGCTTGCTCCAGCTGCGTCCCGGCTTGATCACGAGGGTGACGGCGTCGAGGGTCTCGGGGTGGATCGAGACGATCCGCCCCCGGAGGTCGGCGCCGGCGCGCAGCGGGTCGAGGATGTCGAGGTAGTCCGCCGGCACGAGTGGCGTGGTGACCAGTTCGGCGAACCTGATGACCCGGTCCCGCAGCGTGGTGGCCGCGGGCGGGGCCTGGACAGTTGTGGTCATGCCCTTAAGCATCATCGGCCCGAGGGGGTAAAGTCCTGACCATGAGATGTGAACTATCGCTACAGATTTGTTCTCTCCGAACAATCAATGGGCGAACAACAAATGGCTGAGCAGCTACCGAGTCGGGCGACACCGGACCTCCGCATCGACGAGGCGGTCGCGGCCAGCCTGCGGACCCTGCTGCCCACGGTCGCCGAGCACACGGTCGCAGCGGTCACCCTCGAGGTCCCAGGCTACGCCGGCGCGCTGAGCGGGCAGATGGGCGCCAACATCGAGAATGCCGTGCAGATGGCGCTCGGCGGCTTCCTCAAGCTGGCTTCGCGTTCCGCGGGCTCCGACCCGGGCACGCCCCTCGGGCCGAGCCTCGAGGCGGCCTACGCACTCGGCCGCGGAGAGGCTCGCAGCGGACGCAGCATGAACGCGCTCCTGGCGGCTTATCGGGTGGGCGCCCGGGTCGCCTGGCGCGAGCTGTCGGCCGCTGTGGTCGAGACCGGGCTCGACGCGGAGACGGTCGCCAAGTTCGCCGAGCTGGTCTTCGCCTACATCGACGAGTTGTCCGCGTCCAGCGTCGCCGGTCACTCCGACCAGCTCGCGACCACGGGCCGGGTGCGACAGCGCTATCTCGAACGGCTGAGCCAGAACCTGCTCGCAGGGGCACCGGCCGATGCGCTAGTTGCGAGTGCCGAGCGGGCGGACTGGCCAGCGCCGCGCACCCTGACCGCCGTACTCCTGCCGGCGAACCAGCAGCGCGGCCTTGCCTCCTTGCTGGACGCACGCACCCTGCAATACGCCGAGGACCTGCCCGGGCTGGAGACCGACGAGGAGACTGCGGTACTGCTGGTCCCCGATGCCGAGGGACGCGACCGCCGTCAGCTGATGCGCTCACTGCTCGACAGGCAGGCCGTGGTCGGCCCGGCCAAACCATGGATGCAGGTGCGGGCGTCGTACCTGCGTGCTGTGCGCGCGATGAAGCTTGGACTGGAACCGGGATCGGAGCCGATCGACACCGAGCAGCACTTGGCCGACCTCGTCATCGGCGCCGACCCAGACGCCCTCGAGGACCTGCAGGACCGGGTGCTCGCGCCGCTGGCCGACCTGCGACCCGCCACTGCCGAGCGGCTGCGCGAGACGCTGCGTTCGTGGCTGCTGCACCAGGGCCGTCGCGACGACGTCGCCGCTGACCTCTTCGTGCACGCGCAGACGGTGCGCTACCGGATGGGGCAGGTCCGCGAGCTGTACGGCGACCGTCTCAACGACCCACGCGTCGTGCTCGACCTGACCATCGCATTGAACCGACCGAGCTGACTGCTACCGGCGCCTGGGCTGCTTCCTGGTCGGCTTCTTCGAGGGCTTCGTGGTGGGCGTCGGCGTGGGCGTCGGGGTGGCGATCTCGCCGGTCCACGCGATCGGGTCGAACTCCTGGACGGGCCGGAAGCTCACCGCCTCCAGGGTGCCCCCGTTGGGCGCGAGGTAGACCAGGCAGGTGTCGTACGTGCCGTCGGCCTCGAACGGTGTGGGCAGTGGCTCGGACTCGCACTTACCGAACTTGGTTTTGAAACTCGCCGCCGGCAGCAGCGTGTTGTCGGCGTCGACACCCCACACGGGGACCGGCGAGCCGCCGACGTCACTGGCGCCGAGGTTCGTCACGCTCACCTCGACGTAGTACGGCGTGGCCGCCTTCGTGTAGTCGTCGAGGATGAAGCCGGAGAAGTCCTTGGTGGAGCCCTTGGTCACCTTCTCCACCGTGAGCTCGAGGACCGTCCCCGTGTCCTGGTCCGGCTCGAAGATCACCGAGGCAGAGTCACCGAACGACAGGTCGGAGCCCGGTTCCGTCATCGAGACCGACGCCGGCACGCTGACAGTCGAAGTAGGCGATGGCGATGTGGTGGCCTCGTCCGTCGTACCGCCCCCGACGCCGCACGAGGCGAGCGCCAGACCGGTCGCGGCCGACAGAGCCACGGCGCGGGTCAGGGACACAGCAGGTCGGCTTCTCATTCCAGACATCCGTTCATTGTGCACGCTGACACCGGGACCGACGATTCAGCAGCCGAGAAGTCGCTCGGCGAAGTACGCCTTGATCTGGTCCAGGCCGATCCGTTCCTGCTTCATCGTGTCGCGCTCGCGCACGGTCACCGCGTTGTCCTCGAGAGTGTCGAAGTCGACGGTCACGCAGTACGGCGTACCCACCTCGTCCTGACGACGGTAGCGACGGCCGATTGCGCCCGCGTCGTCGAACTCGACGTTCCACAGGGTCCGCAGGTCCGCAGCCAGAGCCTTCGCCTTCGGAGACAGGTCGGCGTTGCGCGACAGCGGCAGCACCGCAACCTTCACCGGCGCCAGTCGCGGGTCGAGCTTCAGCACGGTGCGCTTGTCGACGCCACCCTTGGAATTCGGCGCCTCGTCCTCGGCGTAGGCATCGACCAGGAACGCCATCATCGAACGATTCACGCCGGCTGCGGGCTCGATGACGTACGGCGTCCAGCGCTCGCCGCTGACCTGATCGAAGTACGACAGGTCCTGACCCGAATGCTCAGTGTGCGTGGTCAGGTCGAAGTCGGTGCGGTTCGCGATGCCCTCGAGCTCGCCCCACTCCGAACCCTGGAAGCAGAAGCGGTACTCGATGTCGACGGTCCGCTTGGAGTAGTGCGACAGCTTGTCCTTCGGATGCTCGAAGTGACGCAGGTTGTCGCGGTCGATGCCGAGGTCGACGTACCAGTCGGTGCGAGCATCGATCCACGTCTGGTGCCACTGCTCGTCCTCGCCCGGCTTGACGAAGAACTCCATCTCCATCTGTTCGAACTCGCGCGTGCGGAAGATGAAGTTGCCCGGTGTGATCTCGTTGCGGAAGCTCTTGCCGATCTGGCCGATGCCGAACGGCGGCTTGCGACGCGACGAGTTCATCACGTTCACGAAGTTCACGAAGATGCCCTGGGCGGTCTCGGGGCGCAGGTAGTGCAGGCCCTCCTCAGACTCCACCGGGCCGAGGTACGTCTTGAGCAGGCCGTTGAACATCCGCGGCTCGCTCCATGCGTTCTTGGTGCCGCAGTTGGGGCAGGCGATGAGTGCCATCTCTACGACGTCAGGAGAGACAGACTCGTCCTTCTTCGCCAACTTTTCGGAGTAACCCTCCTTGAGGTGGTCCTCTCGGTACCTCTTGTGGCAGGACTCGCACTCGATCAACGGGTCGACGAATGCGGACAGGTGGCCGGCGGCTTCCCACACCTTCGCGGGCAGGATCACCGACGAGTCAAGACCGACGACGTCATCACGCGACTGCACCATCGTGCGCCACCACTGGCGCTTGATGTTCTCCTTCAGCTCCACACCGAGCGGGCCGTAGTCCCAGGCCGAGCGGGTGCCGCCGTAGATCTCGCCGCACGGGTACACGAACCCGCGGCGTTTACACAGGGACACCACCGCATCGACGGTGGCGGTGCGAGATTTGTTGCTGGGCGATTGGGTGCTGGGCGATTGGGTGCTCATCGGGGAGTGGCTCACTTCGGTTGCCGCAACGCCGGCTGGCTGACGGCGAGGCTTCAGGGTATCGGCCGACGCCGATTGCGATTCGTCCGGTCCGGCGTCTGGTCAGCTGAGGCTGCGCGGCATCTGCTTGTTGAGCTCCGCTTCTCCTGGCGCGACGATCTCGTAGGCCGTAGGTTCGTCGATCGCCCTGGCGAGTACGGCGACGGCATGCAACTTCACGTCGTACGACGAGAGCGCTCGCCGGTAGCTGCCGACGTTCTCCCATCGCGTGGTGAGCACCCACAGCGTCGGGTCGTCCACGTTGCGACCGACCGACCCGTCGACGTACCCAGGTCGCTGCGCGAGTCGCTCGTGCGCCATCGTCACGTCGGCGCGAAACGCGTCATCTGCCTCATCAACCCGGAACCGGTTCACCACCAACACGGCCGCGACTCTACCTCCCGTTGAAGTGGTGGGATTTGACAATGGTTCTCATTAGGATTGAGAATCATTGTCATGAAGCCTCCTCGCGCCTTCGCCACGGTCGCGATCACGGCACCCCTTCTTACGGGGCTTCTTTCCGGGTGCAGCGCTAGCACGGACAGCGGCAAGCCGACCGTGGTCGCATCGTTCTACCCACTGCAGTACGTCGCGGAGCGGGTCGTGGGTGCCCATGCCGAGGTGAAGAACCTGACCTCGCCGGGCATGGAGCCGCACGATCTCGAGCTGACCGTGATGGAGACCGCCGAGGTCGCCGACGCCGACATCGCCTTCTACCAGAAGGGTTTCCAGCCGGCCATCGACAAAGCGGTCGCGCAGAACGGCCCGGAGCACGTGGTGGAGAGCACCGAGGTCGTGGCGCTGGAACGCACCGATGAGACCGGGCGCGACCCGCATGTGTGGCTCGACCCGATCAGGCTCAGCGACATTGCGGCAGCCTTCGCCGACGAGATGAGCGACGTCGACCCGGCGCACGCGGCCGACTACGAAGCAAACCTCGATGCCCTGCAGACAGAGCTGTCGCAGCTGGACGAGGACTTCACCGCTGGCCTCGCGCAGTGCCAGATCGACACCGTCGTCGTCAGCCACGACGCGTTCGGCTACCTGGGCAAATACGGCCTGCGGTTCGAGGCGATCGCCGGCCTGTCCCCCGACGCCGAACCCTCGCCCTCCCACATCGCCGAGCTGCACGACCTGATCGAGTCCGACGCGATCACCACGGTCTTCTCCGAAACTCTCGCCAGTCCCGAGATGTCGAAGACCATCGCGAACGACCTCGGCATAAACACTGCCGTGCTCGACCCGATCGAGGGACTCAGCGACGCAACCGAGGACGAGGACTACTTCTCGCTGATGCGCCGAAACCTAGCTGCACTCCAGGAAGCGAACCAGTGCTAATGGATCCCGTGATCGAGATTGAGGACGGCGCCGTCTCGCTGGGCGGGCGCCCGGTCCTGCGCGGCATTTCCCTGTCCATCTCCAAGGGTGAGGTCGTGGCCGTCCTCGGCGCCAACGGCTCCGGGAAGTCCACCCTGGTGCGGGCGACCATGGGTCTCGTCCCGACCCGCTACGGACAGGTGAAGCTGTTCGGCGCCCCGCTCGAGAAATTCCATGGCTGGAAGCGGATCGGGTTCGTCCCGCAGCGCGTGACCGCCGCGGCCGGCGTACCCGCATCTGTGTGGGAGGTCGTCGCCTCCGGCCGTCTCTCCAGGCGTCCGTTGCTTTTGCCGATGCGCAAGGCCGACCGCGCTGCGGTTGATGACGCGATCGAAGCAGTTGGCCTTGCAGGCAAGGCGAAAGACGGCGTCTCCACCCTGTCTGGAGGACAGCAGCAGCGCGCTTTGATCGCCCGCGCGCTCGCTGGGCAACCAGACGTGTTCGTCCTCGACGAACCAACTGCCGGCGTCGACGTGGCGAGCCAGCAGGCGTTCGCCCAGACGCTCAAGGTGCTCGTCGACCGCGGCGCCACCATCGTCCTTGTCGCACACGAGCTCGGTCCGATGGCCCCGCTGATCAGCCGGACCATAGTGATGCGAGACGGCCGGGTGGCGTACGACGGTCAGCCGATCGCCTCAGCACACGAGGTCGAGCATCACCACGGACACCACCATCGCGATCTGCATAAGCCGGACTCCGACTACACGCCAGTGGTGTCGTCACCGATCGACCACTCGTCGAACCGGGAAGGGCGAGCATGAACATCTTCGCTTACGACTTCATGGTCCGTGCGCTGCTCGGTGCGCTCTTCACCGGCCTCGCCGCGCCTGCAGTCGGCACCTACTTGGTGCAGCGACGACTGGCCCTGATGGGCGACGGCATCGGTCACATCGCGGTCACCGGTGTCGCGATCGGCCTGCTGACCGGCACCTCCCCGACGATCACCGCGGTGATCGCAGCCGTGATCGGTGGCGTAGCCCTCGAGATCATCCGGGAGAAGGGCCGGACCAGCGGGGACGTGGCGCTCGCACTGCTGTTCTACGGCGGCATCGCTGGTGGCGTGATGATCACCGGGCTCGCCGGCAAGGGCGCTGCAGCGCTCAACTCCTACCTCTTCGGCTCGATCACCACGATCTCCTCGATGGACGTGTGGATCACGGTCGCGCTTGCGGCAGTGGTGATCGTGGTCGCGATCGGCCTGTCCCCACAGCTGTTCGCGGTCGCACAGGACCACGAGTTCGCCCGAGTCGCCGGCCTGAACGTGCGGTTCTACAACGTGCTCGTCTCGGTGATGGCCGCGGTGACCGTGACGGTGGCGATGCGCACCGTCGGCCTGCTGTTGGTCAGTGCGCTGATGGTCATTCCTGTGGCGACGTCGCAGCAGCTCACGCGGAGTTTCCGCACGACACTGCTGCTCGCGATGGGCCTTGGCACGTTGGCATCACTCGGCGGCGTGGTCACGTCGGCCTACGTGACGGTCGCACCGGGAGCAACGATCGTGCTGCTCTCGCTCGCCGGGTTCGTGGTCGCGTGGCCGATCGGGATCTTGGTTCGTCGTCGGCAGCTTCTGACAGCCCCGTTCGCGACGGAGGGCGACGACGAGCAGGACGCCGACCACACCGTCGTACCGGAGGCGCATGATCACGAACATGGACCGGATTGCGGTCATCGCGCAATCGAGCACGGGGACCATGTCGACTACGTCCACTACGGCCACCGACACGCACCGCACGGGAGTCACTATGACGAGCACTGACGAACCTGTCGCACCCACCGGCCTGGCCACCGGAGCACGGCCTACCAGGCAACGACGGGCCGTGGCCGCAGCACTGCAGTCGTTCGACGACTTTCGCAGCGCGCAGGACATCCACGACCTGCTGAAACAGAACAGCGAGAACGTCGGGCTGTCCACGGTGTACCGCACACTGCAGGCGCTAGCGGAAGGCGGCGACATCGACATGTTGCGCACCGAGGACGGTGAGGCCATCTACCGTCGCTGCAGCGCAACACACCACCATCACCTGGTCTGCCGGTCGTGCGGACGCACCGTGGAGGTCGAAGGTCCGACCGTGGAGCGCTGGTCCGACTCCATCGCGAGCGAGCACGGGTTCACCGAGGTGAGTCACACCCTCGAGATCTTCGGCACCTGCCCCGACTGCGCCCAATAGCCCCGCGGAAGTTAGGCGTTGGGGACGGCGCCGCCGTACCGACGGTCGCGGCGTGCGTACGCGTCGACCGCCTGCCACAGATGGCGACGGTCGACATCGGGCCAGAGCACGTCACTGAAGATGAGCTCGGAGTACGCCGCCTGCCAGAGCATGAAGTTCGACAACCGCTCCTCCCCTGAGGTTCGCCAGACCATATCGGCATCGGCCAGCTCGGGAACGTAGAGATGCTTCGCGAACGTCTTCTCGTCGACTCGTTCGGGGTTGAGGTTTCCGGCCGCGACCTCCCGAGCGATGGAACGGGCCGCGTCCGCGAGCTCGGCCCGACCGCCGTAGTTGACGCACATCGTCAAAGTGAGCACGTCGTTGTCACGGGTCATCTCCTCCGCGACGCGCAGCTCCTTGATCACCGAGCGCCACAACCTCGGTTCGCGACCGGCCCACCGGACACGCACTCCGAGCTCGTGCATCTCGTCGCGTCGGCGTCGGATCACGTCCCGGTTGAAGCCCATCAGGAACTTCACCTCGTCGGCTGAGCGTTTCCAGTTCTCGGTCGAGAAGGCGTACGCCGAGATTGCCTTCACGCCGATCTCGATGGCGCCCTCGACCACATCGAACAGCGAGTGTTCACCCTGTTCGTGACCGGCGGTCCGCGGCAGCCCGCGCTCCTCGGCCCAGCGTCCGTTGCCATCCATCACGATGGCCACATGACGGGGAACGAGTTCAGCGGGGATCGCCGGCGGCCTCTCACCGGACGGATGGGGTCGTGGCGCACGCACCTGCGCGCGTGCGGGTTTCTTCATTCGCGCCACTGCTGAACCTCACCGATCCTGATCACCGCTCGACGTGTGCCATTGACTTGAGCCCGCGCTCGAGATGCCAGGCCAGGTAGGCCGCAACCAGTCCGTTCGCCTCTTTGCGGTGCCGCGGCTCGCTGGCCTCCACGACGGTCCAGTCCCCCGCCAACAGCGCGCCGAGCAGCGTGACGGTCTCCACCGCGGGGCTCACCGAGCCTGGCATCCGACACCCGCCGCACAACATGCCGCCTGCCGCGGGACTGAACGACCGATGTGGCCCCTC
>Ga0136633_1001859_pt1 | contig 15093 bp, 17 predicted proteins | sample AntDrymeUQ832206_2_FD_105494 | JGI IMG/M metagenome (GOLD analysis project Ga0136633, IMG submission 105494) | Polar desert sand microbial communities from Dry Valleys, Antarctica - metaG UQ83 (22.06) | ecosystem: Environmental > Terrestrial > Soil > Desert | place: Antarctica: Dry Valley...
ATGAAGCCCGTGTCCTCGCCGGCGATCGCCGCGGCTATCGGGGCCGCGATCGGCGTTGCGTTGCGCCCGAACCGCAGCGCCCGCCGGCGCACGAGCATGAGGTCGGCGATGCGCTCGATCATCTGTCCATAGGTCAGGACGTCGGGCCCGGCGATATCCAGTGACAACCCGCCGGTCGCGTAAGGCGTCGTGGCGGACGCCAGCAGGAACGAGCCGACGTCGCGCACGTCGATCGGCTGCGTGCGGTGCTCGCGCCACGGCGGCAGCGTGAGAACCTTCATGCGCTCGACGAGATGGACCATGAAGCGAAAGGAGCGCGACCGCGCCCCGATCACGATCGAGGCGCGCAGCGCTACCGCCTCGGGCACGCCGGCGAGCAGGATGTTCTCGACCTCCAGGCGGCTGGCGAGGTGACGCGACAGCGGCACTTCCTGCGGGACAAGGCCGCCGAGGTAGACGACGCGGCGCAAGCCGGCATGCCCGGCGGCGGCGACGAAGTTCTCGGCGGCGGTGCGCTCCCTGTCCTCGAAGCCGTCGCGGCCGGCGCCTTCCATGGAGTGGATGAGGAAGTACGCGACCTCGATGTCGTCCAGGGCTTCGCGCAGGCCGGTGCCGGTGATGGCGTCGCCCTGGACGAAGTCGAGCGAGGCGGGAACCTTGGACGGCTCGCGGCCGAAGCCGCGCACCTCGTGGCCGGCCTGCGTCAGCGCCGGGGCGAGCGCCGCTCCGATCGAGCCGCTGGCGCCGGTGAGGAGGATCCGCATGAGGGGTTCATCGTCGCCCATCGCGGTATGGATCAAACGGCGGCGTCCGCGATGAGCGCGGCGAGGGACAGGGCTGAGGTGGCGGCGGGGGAGGGCGCGTTGCGGACGTGAATGGCGCGCGGCGTCGGGCTTATGACGAAGTCGTCGACCAGACGGCCGCGCCGGGAGACCGCCTGAGCGCGGACTCCGGCGAAGGCCGGGATGAGGTCGGCCGCCGCGAGGGCCGGGACGTAGCGGCCGGCGGTGGCGGCGAAGGCGTCGCGGCTCGCCGCGATGTGGGCCTCGCCGAGACCGGTTCGCCACCAGCGGCGGGCCATTCGCCACGTGCCGGGCCAGCCGAGCGTGTCGCCGATGTCCGCGGGACGCAGCGCGCCGAGCCGGTAGCCGTCGCGGGCCCCGGCGAGCAGGGCGGTGGGGCCGACGAGGACGCTGCCGTCGAGGCGGGGCGTGAGATGGATGCCGAGGAACGGCAGGCCCGGGTCGGGCACGGGATAGACGAGGCCACGCACGAGCGTGCGGCGCTCAGGGCGCAGTTGGAGGTAGGCGCCGCGGAAGGGGACGATGCGGGGATCCGGGTCGGCGCCGGCCAGGACGGCGAGGCGGTCGGACCACAGGCCGGCGCAGAAGACGGCGCGGGTGGCCTGCGCTTCGGCGCCGATGCTGCTGCGCAGGCGGATCGTGGACGCGGTCGTGGTCACGTGGTCGACCCGCCAGCCGCAGCGCAGCTCGCCGCCCGCGGCGGCCACGTCGGCGGCGAGCTGGCGGCAGACCGCGCCGAAGTCGACGATCGCGGTGCCGGGGGAGTGCAGCGCGGCGATGCCCGCGGCGTGGGGCTCGATCGCGCGCAGCGCGTCGCCGCCCAGGCGCCGCAGGTCGCGCACGCCGTTGGCGTGCCCGCGGCGCTCGAGCTCGGCGAGCGCCGGCAGCTCGTCCTCGTCCAGCGCGACGATGAGCTTGCCGATGCGCCGCACGTCGATCGCGTTCGCCTGGCAGTAGGCGACCATCCGCGCGGCGCCGTCGACGCACAGGCGCGCCTTCAGCGATCCCGGCGCGTAGTACACCCCGCCGTGGATCACGCCGGAGTTGTGGGTGCTCTGGTGTGTGGCGGGCGCCGCCTCGCGCTCGACGACGAGCAGACGCTCACCGGGGCGCCGGGCGAGGATCTCGCGAGCGACGGCGAGCCCGAGGATGCCGGCGCCGACGACGATCGTGTCGTGGCGGTCGGCGGCGGGCATTCCCGACAGAGTCTCCCCAAAGAGCGCGATGAACGCTCCGCGGAGGGGCGAGATCTGCTTGTCCGCGGCCTCTCCCGGGGAAGGCGTTCATTCGTCCGGCATTTGCGGGGCTGCCCGGATCAAAAACCCGTACGAGCGGGAACGCCCCCTCCCGACCCCTTGAGCGCGCCCCCGGCGCGTGCTGTGATTGCCCCCGGATTTCGGTGTGCGACGAAGGGTGACGGGGCGAATGATCAAGACGCGGACGACGACCAAGAAGGCGGCATGCGAGGACTGCTTCTTCGCGCGCAACCTGCTCTGCGCACTCGTGGTCGACGAACCGTGCCCGACGTTCCGGCCCGACAGCCCCGAGGGGCTGCGCCCGCCGCAGCAGCTGCGCTTCGCCTTCCGCCAGGAGCGCCGCACCCAGGCCGCTTGGGCGTTTCCCAGCGCCCAGGAGCAGGCCACGCTGCACGCGCGTTGAGCGCGCGCTCAACGCGCACCGGGCCTCCCGCATAGAGTCCCCGCCGTGAGGGTCACGGTGCTGGGCAAGTCACCCGCATGGCAGGACATCGACGGCGCGTGCAGCGGCTACCTCGTCGAGGACGGCGCGACCCGTCTGCTCGTGGACTGCGGCAGCGGCGTGTTCTCCAAGCTGCGCGGCGTGTGTGACTACACCGCCGTCGACGGCGTGGTGATCACGCACATGCACCCCGATCACTTCTTCGACCTCGTGCCCTACGCGTGCGCGCTGACCTACGGGCCGCGCGGGCACGGCGGCCGCAAGGCGAATGCGAGCCCGCCCGCCCCGCCGACGCCGCGGCTGCTCGTCCCGGGCGGCGCGACGACGTTCCTCAACACGCTCACGGTGATCGGCGGGCAGCCGCGCCTGCTCGACGGCGCCTTCGCGATCACCGAGTACGACGCGTCCCGGCCGGCCACGATCGGCTCGCTGGAGGTGCGCTTTCAGCCGGTGCCGCACTACGTGCCCGCCAATGCCGTCGACGTGCGCAGCTCGACCGGCGCGCGCTTCACCTTCGGCGCCGACCACGGCCCCACGCACGCGCTCGACGACTTCGCCGCCGAGACCGACCTGCTCTTCCTCGAGGCGACGCTGCGCGAGCCCGAGACCGACGGCGCGCGCGGCCACCTCACCGCCGCCGAGGCCGGCGAGCACGCCGCCCGCTGCCGCGCGCAGCGGCTCGTGCTCACGCACATCTCCGACGAGCTCGACGGCGACCACGCGCTGTCCGAGGCGCGTCGCTCGTTCACCGGCCCCGTCGAGCTGGCCCGCGCGGGCGCCGCCTACGACGTGTGACCTGACGGGCGCGCCCGCGTGCAGTGGGTACGCTGCGCGGTCATGGCCCGCGAGCGCGATCTCTTCGCGAACTTCGAGCGGATGCGCCGCGAGATGGACGAGCTGTTCGGCGACGTCTTCGGCAACGTCGGCCTCACCTCGCGCCGGACCGGCTTCAGCCCCGCCGTCGACGTCTTCTACGCCGACGACCCGCCGCGCGCGGTCGTCCACGCCGAGCTTGCCGGGATCGACGCCGGCGACCTCGGCCTGGAGATCCAGGGCCGCGCGCTGACGCTCACCGGCCACCGCCGCGAGGCGGATGCCGAAGCGCGCGTCTACCAGCAGCTCGAGATCGAGCACGGACCGTTCCGGCGCACGATCGAGCTCGGCGCGGAGGTCGTCGCCGAGCAGGCGCGGGCGACCTACCAGGACGGCATCCTGCGCGTGGAGCTGCCGCTGGCCGATCCGGAGTCGCACACTCGCCGCGTGCCGATCGAGCGCAGCTCGGCGGCGCCCGCAGACATCGAGGAGTCATGATCGACGTCATCAGCGACGGCAATGCCGCTCGCGAGATCGAGGTCGGGATGAGCCAGCCGCTCCCCGAGACGCTTCCCGTCCTGCCGCTGCGCGAGACGGTGCCCTTCCCCGAGACGCTGACGCCGCTGGCGATCGGCCAGGAGCGCTCGATCCAGCTCGTCAACGACGTGCTCGCCGGCAACCGGACGCTCGTCATGGTCGCCAGCCGCCAGCCCGAGCTCGAGGAGCCGGGACCCGAGGAGCTCTACGACGTCGGCGTCGTCGGCGTCATCGCGCGGATGCTGAAGGTGCCCGACGGGACGCTGCGCGTCCTCGTGCAGGGCGGCCAGCGCGTGAAGATCGACCGCTGGCGCCCCGAGCAGGCCTATCTCGTCGCCGAGATCTCCGAGCGCCCCGACATCGTCGAGGAGTCGCCGGAGCTGACGGCGCTCATGCGCAACGTCCAGCAGACGTTCTCGCAGATCGTCGAGGCCGTGCCGTACCTGCCCGAGGAGCTGCAGATCGCGGTCGCCAACGTCGAGGAGCCCGGCGCGCTGAGCCACATCATCTCCGGCTCGCTACGGCTGCCGACCGACGAGAAGCAGGCGCTGCTGGAGGAGCCCAACGTCGCCAAGCGACTGCGTCGCCTGACCGAGGCGCTCGCCCGCGAGCTCGAGGTGATCTCGATCGGCTCGGAGATCCAGAACCAGGTCCAGTCCGACATGGACCGCACGCAGCGCGAGTTCATCCTGCGCCAGCAGCTCAAGGCGATCCAGGAGGAGCTCGGCGAGTTCGACGAGTCGGCGGCCGAGGCCAACGAGCTGCGCGAGCAGCTCGCGGGGATCGACCTGCCCGAGGACGTGCGCAAGCAGGCCGACCGCGAGCTCGGCCGGCTGGAGAACCTGCCGCCGGCCGCCGCCGAGCACGGGGTCATCCGCACGTACCTGGAGTGGATCGCCTCGCTGCCGTGGAACACCTCGACGGAGGACAACCTCGACCTCGAGCACGCCCGGGAGATCCTCGACGAGGACCACTACGGCCTCGAGCAGGTCAAGGACCGCATCCTCGAGTTCCTCGCCGTGCGCAAGCTCGTCGGTCCGGAGGGCGTCTCGCGGGGGACGATCCTCAGCTTCGTCGGCCCGCCCGGCGTCGGCAAGACCTCGCTGGGCAAGTCGATCGCCCGCGCGCTCGGCCGCGAGTTCGAGCGCATCAGCGCCGGCGGCGTGCGCGACGAGGCCGAGATCCGCGGCCACCGCCGCACGTACATCGGCGCGATGCCCGGCACGATCATCCGCGCGCTGCGGGACGCGGGCTCCGACAACCCGCTGTTCATGATCGACGAGATCGACAAGATGGGCTCGGACTTCCGCGGCGACCCGGCCAGCGCGATGCTCGAGGTGCTCGACCCCGAGCAGAATCAGAACTTCCGTGACCACTACCTCGACCTGCCGTTCGACCTCTCGCGGGTGATGTTCATCACGACCGCGAACACGCTGGACACGATTCCCGGGCCGCTGCGCGACCGCATGGAGATGATCGAGATCGCCGGCTACACCGCCGACGAGAAGCTGCAGATCGCCAAGCGCTACCTCGTGCCCCGCCAGGCCGAGCGCAACGGGTTGAAGAAGAGCCAGCTGCGGATCACCGACGCGGCGCTGCGCGCCGTGATCGCCGACTACACGCGCGAGGCCGGCGTGCGCGAGCTCGAGCGCCAGATCGGCGCGATCGCACGCAAGGTCGCGCGCGGCGTCGCGGAGGGCGCGACGCCGAAGGGCTCGATCGGCGAGGCGAAGGCGCGCGAGCTGCTGGGCCGCAAGCGCTACCACTCCGAGACGCGCCGGCGCACGCGCGTGCCCGGCGTCGCGACCGGCCTGGCCTACACGCCGGTCGGCGGCGACGTGCTGTTCATCGAGGCGCAGGCCTTCGACGGCGAGGGCGAGCTGCAGATCACCGGCCAGCTCGGCGATGTCATGAAGGAGTCCGCGGCGGCCGCGCTGTCCTACGTGCGCAGCCACCTGCGCGAGCTCGCTCCCAACCTGCCGTCGGACTGGTTTCGGACCCACGACATCCACATCCACGTCCCGGCGGGCGCGATCCCGAAGGACGGCCCCAGCGCGGGCATCACGATGGCCACCGCGCTGCTGTCGCTGCTGACCGGTCGCCAGGTGCGCGACTCGCTCGCGATGACCGGCGAGATGACGCTGACCGGGCAGGTGCTGCCGATCGGCGGGCTGAAGGACAAGGCGCTCGCCGCCCAGCGCAACGGCATCACCACGGTCATCGCCCCCGAGCTCAACGAGCCCGACACCGACGAGATCCCCGAGCATCTGCGCTCCAAGCTGGAGTTTCGCTTCGTCAGCGAGATCGGCGAGGTCTTCGAGGCCGCGCTGGAGCCCCTGGAGACAGCGGGTGAGCGCAACGGAAGCCGGGTATATCCTCAGTCAACGCCCCAAGCAAGCAACCCGAGGTGACACGAATGGCAGCGAAGGACAAGGCCGCCAAGGCCGCCGCAGCCGCTCAAGCCGCGAAGGAGAACCCGTATCTGCAGCGGGTCATCCAGGACGACGAGCTGCGCGACAACATGGTCGTGGCCTTCGAGGCCGCGCGCAACGCCTACAGCCGGCTGAACCACGGCAAGTCCCCGACGAAGAACCTCATCGAGGACAAGAAGCTTCACGCCAACCTGAAGAAGAGCGCCGACGCGCTGCGCGATGCGTCCGCCGCCCTGCGTGAGGCGCCCAAGCACACGACGCCCAAGAAGAAGCGAAAGGGCGGTCTCGGCCGCCTCCTGCTCGTCACGCTCCTGGGCGGCGCGGTCGCGATCGCCGTCAGCGAGGGCCTGCGCAACAAGGTGCTCGACGCGCTCTTCGGCGCCGAGGAGGAGTTCGACTACACCTCCAACACCACGCCGACCCCACCGACCGAGGCGGCCGCCGCGACCTGATCGCGAGGCAGCACGACGGTCGTACGAGAAGGCGCCCTCCGGGGCGCCTTCGTCGTGTACGCCGGGCATGACCAGCCGCTCGGGGGTGCAGGCGCTGCTGCGGGCCGCCGTGGCGCACCGAAACACTTCACCGAAAGCGCTCCATGAGCGGCATCGGTGAATTCTTGACCACGATCCCTGTCGAGCATGTAGCACTTCCTGGCCAGCCAGCCAGTCGGCCAGCTACGCTCCGTCGGGAGGTGATGTCCATCCAGGCCGGCACGACGGGCGAGCGCAAGCTCGCCGGAGACAAGGCCGCGCGGATCGTCGAGGCGATGCGCGTGTCGGTCGCCGAGCGCGGCACCGCGGGCTCGACGTTCGACCAGGTCGCGCGCGCGGCCGGCGTCTCGCGGGGGCTGCTGCACTACTACTTCGGCACGAAGGAGCGCCTGCTGATCGAGGTCGTGCGCCACGACTGCGAGGTGCGCAAGGCCGCGATCGCCGCCGCGCTGGCGCAGGCGCGCAGCGCCGACGACGTCATCGCCGTCCTCGTCGCGAGCCTCGACGACGTCGTGCGCAACGACCCCGGCTTCGTGACGCTCATCTTCGAGCTCTTCGTGCTGTCGCGCCGCCACGAGGACGTCGCCGCCGAGTTCTCCGAGCTGCTCAGCCGCCTGCGCGAGCAGGTCGCCGATGTGCTGCGCGCCAAGGAGGCCGAGGGCGTGCTGGTCCTCGCCGCCGAGCCGGAGGCGGTCACCGACGTGATCTTCTCGCTCGGCGACGGGATGATGCTGCGCATGCTCGCCGACGGCGAGCGCGACTTCGGCCCGGCGATCGCGGCGGGCGTGCAGTGCGTGCGTGCGCTTGTGCGCGATGCCGCTGTTACAGAAAACCGGTAGTGCTGACAGATACGGCGAAGGCCAGGCAACTCGTGAGCCAGGGCAGGCAGGACGTCGACGAGTTCGCGCAGGCGTTGCGGGCGATCATGCCGCGCAACAGCAGCCTGATCCTCCAGACCGCGGTGGCGCTCGTGGCGATGTTCCTCGCCGTGAGGTAACCGTCGCGGCGCGACGGCGGCTGACGGCCGGGGTTCTCTCTATACCCCCATAGGGATCCCTCGCGGTTGATCGAGAGGAGCGCGGGTACGCCAACTTCGAGGGGGAGTCAGCCACACGAAGGGAGCCGCTCCATGGCAACCCAACTGCAGGAGAAGTTCAGCGTCTCGGATGCCGATCATGCCTGGGGAATCGTCACCGACGTCAACAAACTCGTGCCGTGCGTACCCGGCGCGAAAGTGGTCTCCGCCGAAGGCACCGACAAGGCCAAGGCCGAGATCAAGATCGACATGGGCTCGATGGCGATGACGTTCAGCGGCCCGGTCGAGATCGTCCAGAAGGACGACGGCTCGAAGACCGCGAAGATCAAGGCGCAGGCCAAGGAGGCCGGCGGCCAGTCCAACGCGGACGGCGACGTCACGATCCAGATCGGCGGCGACGGCGGCACGGTCGACGTGACCGCGAACGTCAGCGGCAAAGCCGCGTCGATGGGCGAGGGCACCGTGCAGGCCGTGCTGGAGGCGCTCGTCAAGCAGTTCACGGGCAACCTCGCCAAGGCATAGCGCTCGAGGCTCGGACATCAGCTGGGACGCGCCGCCGCCATCGGCGCGTCCGACGGCCCGGGAGCTAGTCTGAAGGAGCAGCGAGGCTTCACCCTCGCTGTCACGCCCCCGGCCTGCTTCTAACAGGCGCGGGGGTTTCTTCGTCGCAACGCCGTGTGACCCATGTCACACAGATGTTGGTTGGCCCAGCCCGCCAAGTTCCTGGCCGACCGTGATCGGCGCGCGCGCCCGGTCCGCCCAGGGCGGCCGCGGGCTCGATGTGGGTGATCGCCCGCACGATCACGAGCGCGGCGCTCATCATGGTCGCCGTGTTCGCGACGTTCGTCGCCACCGGCGTGCCGTCGATCCAGCAGATCGGCCTCGGCACCGCGGTCGCGATCGCTACTGCAGGTGCTGCTCCGGCGTCCCGATCTTCTTGAAGGGCTCACTGGCGATCTTGCGCGTGTCGCGGCGCACGGGCTGGGCGGTCTCGTCGTACTCGTCGCCGAAGAGCTCCTCGCCGTAGAGCACGAGGTTCTTGGCGACCCGGTCGAAGCGGTACGGGTCGATGTGCAGCTCGCAGGATGCGCTCCAGCGCGGGACGACGCCGCCGGTCAGCGTCGCGGTCATCCGCGTCGTGTTGACCTGGTCGTGGTTGGCGCTCAGCTTGACGTCGCCGCCGGCCGACTGCCAGGTCTTGTCCCCGTCCCAGCCCTCGTGCTCGGCGGCGAGCTCCTCGCAGTACTCGACGAGGCTCTGCGGCGCGTCGGGATCCTCGACGTAGAGGCCGGAGACGTCGAGGTCGACGCCGGTGAGCTGCATGTCCCAGGCGGGCTGGGTGCTGTCCTTGTCCCACGGGTGGCGCACCGGCGTGAACCGCAGGGTGGTGTCGCCGAAGCGAGATACGACGTCGACGAACTTCACGGGCGGAAGGGTAGACGATGGCCCGCGGCCGCCCGCAGCCTGGCGCCGTGTCGCTCAGCGCGGGGCGGCTGGCTCGCGGCCCGGCTTGAAGCGCGTGCCGATGGTCACGAGCAGGTGCGCGATGCCGAGCAGGAGGAAGAACGACGTCGGCGTCGTCTCGTCGCTGAAGCCGAACAGGAACGGCGACGCGATCAGCACGCCGGCGAGCACGTAGTCGAGCACCACGTGCGTCGCGACCGGAACCGAGTCGATCAGCGACGTCGGGCTGTCGCTGCTGGCCGCGAGGATGAGGACGATGACGCCGGCGACGACCCCCAGCGCGGTGGCGGCGTTGGAGTCGAAGCTGAACAGGAACGGCGCGGCGATCAGCAGGATCGCGGCGACGTACTCGATCGCCCCGTGGAGGAAGTGCGAGATCGGGCCTTGTCGGAGCATCGTGCGCCCGACATTACCCGTCCGCTCAGTGAAACAGGCGCTGGAGCTTGAGCAGCACGCGCGGATCGCCCCATGGGCGCATGCGGCCTCGCAGCATGAGGTGGTACGGCTGCGCGCGCTCGGAGACGAGCTCGCCGAAGTCGTCCCAGCGCAGGCGCAGGCGCACCGTCGGCTTGGCGATCCGCCCCTGGATCGCCTGTTTGTGCGCCGGCCCCTCGATGAGCAGGTACCAGGGCTCGTGGTCGGGAAAGTCCCACTGGATGGTCGTGCCGCGCGGGATCTCGTCGCCGCGGACGTTGCGCGCGAGGAGGTCGAAGAAGATCTGCACGGTCTGCGGGTCGCGGCCGACCGGCCCGCCGTCGCCCGCGCCGAGCAGCCCGGCCTTCAGCAGCGCGAGCGCCTGGATGCCGCGCTCGCGCGGCGTGATGTCCATCGGAAACGGGAAGTGGGCGATCTCGTCGAGCGGCAGGCCGATGGCGCGCAGCCGCGCCTCGTTGGCGCGCGCGCCCTCCTCGTAGAGGTCCTCCATCGAGTAGCCGAGGCTCTCGGTGTACGAGCGATCCCAACCCGGCGGGATCGGCACGCTGAGCGTGTACTGCAGGACCTCGCGAATGAGGTCGACGATCGCGTCCTGCGTTCCCTGCGGGTCCTCGCGATAGAGATCGGCCAGCAGCTTCACCCCAAAGGCGATGTGGCGCTGCTCGTCGATCGCGACATTGCGCATCCCGTCGCGAAAGCCCGGCATGAGGTCCATGCGCTCCAGCGACGTCTCGATCATGTGCTGTCCCGGCTGGGCGAGCGTGCCCTCCACGACGACGTGGTAGAGCGTGACGGCGCGGGCGAGCGCCAGCGGCGACGTGTCGCAGCGAAGCTCGTCGGCCATCCGGTCCAGGCGGCCGAAGAGCTTGCGATGGCCCCAGGTCAGCTCGCACTGGGTGGCGCGCAGGCCGTCGCCGAGCGAGCCGTCACCGACGCCGACGACCTCGTGCATCCAGCGATGAAAGAAGACGGCGTGGCGGGCCTCGTCGACCTGCTGCGTGGCCAGAAAGTACTTCTGCTCCTCCAGCGGCGCGGCGTCGATGTACGGCGAGAGGTTGTCGGCGACGGAGTCCTCGCCGTGGAAGAACAGCGAGTACAGCCACAGCGCGCCGCGGCGCTGCTCGTCGGTGAAGTGCTCGTGCCAGTCGATCCGGTCCTGGGTGAAGTCGATGTCCGTCGCCGACCAGTTGCCGCGCTCCCAGCGCGCGTAGAGATCGGCGTAGTCGATCTGGTCCGTGGCGGCGGGGATGGTGATGGCCATGGCGGGCTCCTGAGCGTTCCGTGCGAAGGCTGGCTGGCTGGCCAGGAACGTAGCGCAGCGCCGGCGGGCGCGGCGGCGTCCTCAGCGTCGCGCGATGATCGTGCGCATGACGTCCCGCCCGGGGCCGAGCCCGGTGTAGGTCTTCAGCAGGACCTTGACCGGGTGGCGGCGGACGAGCCGGCGTGCCTGTGCGGTCAGGCGCAGCGTGACCGTCCTGCGCTTGGCGTGGGCGAGGCGGACGGCGACGGGTCGCGGGATGCAGCCGCGGTGGTTGCAGCGCAGGGCGTAGAGATGGCCGACGCAGCCGCTCGGGCAGTCGACCTGCAGGCGGACGCGGCCGCGGGAGTCCATGCGCAGCGGCCCGCGGCTGCGGACGCGGATGACGCAGCCCGGGCTGTGGCGGTCGCGCTCGGCGCGCAGCGGCGCGGTGCGCAGGTAGTTCGCCTCGCGGCAGCTCCGCTCGGTCCAGGCGACGCGCCCGCCGCCGAGTTCGATCGCATTGATCTGCGGGGCGCGGCGCACGGCGATCTGTGGTGTTCCCGCGAGGTTCGTCGCGACGAGCGCGGCCTGCGGCCCGTCGCGGAGCGCGAGCGCGAGGACGCCGCCGTGCAGCGCGACCGACGCGCAGCCCTTGAGCGCGAGGTCGTGGGGCTGCGGTGCGGCGGGCGAGGCCCACCAGAGCCGGCAGCCCGGTCCGGTGACGAAGCTGCCGCGGGCGATCGCCAGCAGCCGGGGCTCGCCGACGACGACGGTGCCGTCGCGGTCGATGTCGAAGACGTACTGCGGCGCGGAGCCGGCGTTGAAGCTCGGCGAGCTCAGCGCGATCCGGTAGGCCTCGCGCTGCGTGCGCAGGTCGTGGACGACGACGAAGGCGGCGCGCTCGATGTCGACGATCGCGGCGAGCCAGTCGCCGTCGACGCGCTGGTCGACGACGGACCCGGGCTCGAGCACGTAGCGATCGGGCACGCCGGGGGCGCGGGCGATGATCGCGTCGCCGCGACAGCCGGCACCGGGGCTGACGATCGTCGTGCCGTCGCCGGCGATCCGCCGGTCGTAGGCCAGCCGCGGGTCGAAGCCGTTCGTCGGCGGTGCACAGTCGATCAGCGGCGGGCCGCCGAGCGGTGCGAGCGTGTAGCGGTCGGTCCGGTTCTGGCCGGGCGCGGCGTCATAGCTCGTGCGGGCGATGAAGACGCCGCCGCCGCCGACGGCGAGATCCGCGACGCTGCGACCAGGGAGCAGGTCGACGCTCCCAAGCTCGCTGCGGGCGCCGGCGGTGTCGGCCGCACGCACGCGCAGGCGACCGTTGCCGGCCTCGCCCCAGACGACGAGATCGCCGGCCAGGTGCCCGGTGACGGACTGGCTGGGCACGCGCACCGTGATCGTCTGCGCGGCACTCGGCAGCGTCATGCAGGCGAGCACGATCAGGGTCGGCAGGGTGATCGCTGGGCGTCTCATCAAGGGGAGAACGGGTGTCGAGGGCCAGGGTTGCGTTCGTGAGCGCACCCGGGGTGTGGTCGGTTCTGTCGAGTCGAACGCGCTACGTCTGGACGACGCGGATCGCGGTCTCGGTGTGCTCGGCGAGCGCGCGCATATCCGCGGGGTCGCTGGTGAGGATCACCGGGTCCGAGAGTGTTTCGGCGAGTGCCACCACGATCGCATCGACGGCAGAGATCGTCCCGGCGCGTCCCGACGCGGTGCGCAGGCGCGCCGCCTCGCGCGCCGCGCGCTCCTCGACGGTCCGCACCTGGCATGCCCGCAGCAAGCGGTTCGTGGCGAAGTCGCGGCGGTGGTCGCCGGTGAGCGCCTCGGTCAGGACGACGCTGGGAACCTGCGCCGGCCAGAGTCCGCGCTCGCGCAGCTCCTGCAGGCGCGCGCGCTGACCGGCCAGGGCGCTGAGCTCGCCGGCGTCGAGGACGAGGTTCACGCCGCGTCGTGTGCGCGATCCGGCGGCGGTCCAAGCGCACGGTCCGCCCACTCCCGCGCGGCCCGCTGCTCGCTGGCCGGGATCGGTCCGAGCGCGGCGTCGAGCTCTCGCAGGTAGTCGTCGAGAGCGGCGATCTTGGCGCGCCGGTCGAGCGCTTCGGCGAGGGCGGAGGCCGTGATGCGGGAGACGTTGAGCCCGGCCGCCCGCGCCTGCTCGATGAGGTCATCGGGGACCGTGATGTTCACCCGAGCCATGCGCATACCATACACATCAGGGTCACGGCAACAGCATCGACGAGAAGGTCGCCGCCTGAGCGTCTCACGCCACCGCATCCACAACATTTCACAATAACTCTGCTCCCCGACGTACTCGCCGAGCGGCTGCTTCTGTCGAGATCTTCCTGATGCGTCCGACTCACGCAAATGGCGAGTGCACGGCCGGATCGTAGATCGCGGCGGCGACACTGTCGGCGCCAACGGGCTTGCAGTAGGCGCTAGCAGCGCCCGCTCGCGATCACCCGTCACGATGCTTGGCTACGTGCACGCGGTGGCGCCCAGCCGGGTGCTGCCGCTCCGCGCCTGTGCGTGCGCCGCGCAGTCCCGTGACCATGCGACGAGTAGGATGAGGCCGTCCACGGATAGTAGGATGAGGCCGTCTATGGATATGCGCGAGGCTCTCCGAGACTCGCCGCGTAGCCGAGTGGAGGCCCATCGTGGCCAGCGGATCGTCGGACGGTCGTCCCGCAGCTTCAGTCGACGGAGCGCTCGATGCAGCGCAGGAGCGCATCGTCGGTGCGTCGGTCGCGATCGAGGAGCAGCAGACGCTCGCTGATGGTGAGCAGACGCTTGCAGACACTGACCAGACGCTGTCAGACGCCAATCAGACGGCGTCGGACAGTGACCAGACGAGCGCCGACGAGGACCAGCACGCAGCCGATCTCGACCAGGTCGCCAGCGATCGCGACCTCGCGCACGGCGCCGACCCGCGCGCGCACGATCTCAGCCAGGACGTCCGCGAGCACACGACACGCCGGCGCGAGCACACCGCCGACGATCGCGACCGGACCTCCAGCGCGCGTCTGGCGGTCGCCGATCAGCGTGACGCGAGCGCGGACGCTCGCGACAGTGCTGCGCTGGAACGCGACCGCCTCGCCGACGAGCGCAATCTCGCGATGCGCCGCCTCGACGCCGCCTCGCAGCACGACGACGAGGCCCGCGCGCTGACCGGCTCGGACGTGCTGGCGCGCGCCGCCGGAATGCGCACGCATGCCGCGCAGCGCCGCACCACAGCCGCCGAGCAGCGCGAATTCGCTGCCCGCGATCGCCGCCAGGCAGCCGGCGACCGTGCGCAGGGAGCGCGTGAGCGCCTGGACGCAATGGAGGACCGCGAGCTGTTCGCCGTCGACCTGCAGCGCGAGCAGGCGCTGCGCAAGCAGGCGCTTGGGCAGCAGCACCGCGCCGAACAGCTGGCACGCACGCTGCAGCGTAGCCTGTCCCCGCCGAGTCTGCCAGGCGTCCCGGGCCTCGACGTCGCCGTGCACTACGAGCCGTCCGCGCCGGAGGCGGTCGGCGGCGACTTCTATGACCTGTTCCCGCTCTCCGCGACCCGAACGGGCTTCTTCTTGGGCGACGTGTGCGGCAAAGGACCCGAGGCGGCCGCCATCACCTCGCTCGCGCGCTACACGATGCGCACCGCGGCGATGCTGCGCGAGACACCCGACGCGATCCTGCTCGATCTCAATGCCGCGCTGCTCATGGAGGCCTCGGAAACGATGAAGACCTGCACCGTCGTCTACGGGCAGCTCGACATCAACAGCGGCGCGATCACACTCGCGGTCGCGGGGCACCCGCCGCCGCTGATCGTCCGCGCGCACGGCGCGGTCAAAACGACCTCGGCGCATGGCACGCTGCTCGGCGCCGTCAAGGATCCCTCGTTCGTGACGTGCGAGGTCAGCCTTGAGCCCGGTGACGCCATCGTTCTCTGCAGCGACGGCATCCACGACGCCGAGATCGACGCCGTCCGCGTTGACGAGCAGCGCGTCTTCGAGCTGCTGTCCGGAGCACCGCAAGCCGACGCCCAAGCGCTCGTGGACCGACTCGTGCACGCATTGCGCGCCACCGAACGCCCGTTACGCGACGACGTCGCCATCATGGTGCTGCGCCGGATCGCTCTCGCATAGGGGTTACGGCCCCAAGTCTG
>Ga0136633_1001860_pt1 | contig 15090 bp, 11 predicted proteins | sample AntDrymeUQ832206_2_FD_105494 | JGI IMG/M metagenome (GOLD analysis project Ga0136633, IMG submission 105494) | Polar desert sand microbial communities from Dry Valleys, Antarctica - metaG UQ83 (22.06) | ecosystem: Environmental > Terrestrial > Soil > Desert | place: Antarctica: Dry Valley...
CGAAGGAAAAAGAAGGTGTCTTCGCCGATCAGACCTGGATGGGATCGCTCGGTGAACCAGCGGAGCGCGACAATTCGATCTGGCTGGCGGTACGGGACGCCCGGGATGCGGCCATCGCTCTGCTGAAAGAGCGCGTCGGCGCTGGAAAAACGGTGCGCGGTGGTGAGGTGGACGACGCTGCACGCGCGGTGATCGTGAAGCGGGGATACGGGGAGTTTTTCACGCACCGCACCGGCCACTCGATCGACCCGCGTGATCTCCACGGCTCGGGACCGCACATCGACAACCTCGAGACGCGCGAGGAGCGCGCGCTGATTCCGGGCGTCGGGTTTTCAATTGAGCCAGGGGTCTACCTTGCCGGAAAGGTCGGGATGCGCAGCGAGGTGAATGGATTCATCGGCAGGGATGGGCTGCTGATCACTCCCGCGGATTATCAGAGTGAGATGATGATCGTCTAAGAGAAAACTGCAACTGAATAAGCTGCCTGCTGCCCGCTCGACGCTGCCCGCTGCCAGCTTCGCGGGTAACATCCTCGCGTGGGCAGCTCACAGCGGGCAGCGTCGAGCCGGCAGCGGTTAGCTTTGCAGTTGCAGTTGTTCTCCAGGCTAACGGCCCCCTATCGCCTGCCATACGGCCGGATCCTCCAGCCCGAGCCGCCAAAGCGCGAACGTAGTCACCCCGAGCCGTCGCGCATCATGCACCAGGGTTTCGATCAGTACCCTGTCGCTCACCCACACCTCCCACCCCTCCGGCGAGCTGGCGTTGAGCGTGGCCGATCCGAGGTCCCTCGTCAGTGCGGTGTTCGTCATGATGGAGAGGCGGCGGGCGTCCTCGAAGCTGATCACCTCCGTCTCCGCCGCGCGGCGCCAGCGGTAACCGTACAGCGGCAGCGCTGCCACCACCCGCTCGGCGCCGACCTCGGCCACCCTCATCCCGAGCTGGCGTCTCACCCATTCCGGAGATGCGATCGGCCCTGGGGGCGAAGCGCTCCAATGCTGATCGTAGAGGAGCGGCATGATGATGTCCGCCACCTCCAGCAGCAACGCGCCGGGATAGGCGGTGGTATCGGCGGCAGGCACGGCGATAGCGACCGTCGAGACCCCATGCGCGCGCACCGAGTCCGAGATCGCCCTGGTGACAAGGCGCAGCGCATCCAGGTCCCGCGCCGTCATTCCCTCGAAGTCGATCACGACGCCGCTGTAATCGCCGGAGTCGATGACCGCTGCTATCGCCCCGGCGGTCAAAGCCGCCGCTTCGGCGCTCGTGCCGAGTCCACGAATTATCTCCGGATGAAAGCGACTCCCTTCGTAAGAGGTGATCAGCGCCATCCTCCGGCCGGCGAGCCGCGGATCGATCGCGCTCGTGTCCTGGTACAGGACCACCGGCCGGAAGCTGAGGGAGTCGAGGGTCACCCAACCGGTAATCACCCGGGCGAGCTTGTCGGAGTTCGCTCTTACCGACTCGTGGCTGCGCGCGTCCCACGGTCCGGTGAAACCCCAGAACTCCACCCTGCCGGGCGGTCGCGCCGGCAGATTTAGGCACGCCATAACCGTCAGCCCCAGGACCGCTGCCCAGGATCTCCGGTTCATTCCTGCCAGTTCCTTGTGTCCCGACACGCCACGCCGCAAACTCCCTCTCGTGAGACGTCTCTCAAGCTACGCAACGCTCCTCGCGCTCGCACCCGCTTTACTGACTGCGCAGAAATCCGCCGACCTGGTTCTGACCAATGGGCGCATCTACACGGTCGACGCGGTGCGTCCGCTATCATCGGCGCTGGCAGTGCGTGGCGACCGGATCATTTTCGTTGGCTCAGATGTCGAAGCACGCGCGCTTGCGGGAGCGACGACCCGCGTCATGGACCTGCAGGGGAAAACCGTGGTTCCCGGCCTCATCGACGCGCACGCCCATCTACTCGGCCTCGGAACGTCGCTCAGGCGCGTCAATCTTGTCGGCACGGCGTCATACGCCGAGGTCGTTTCCCGCGTCGCCGCGTGGGCGAAGACGGTAAGACCCGGTGACTGGATAATCGGCAGAGGGTGGGATCAGACCCGGTGGGAGTCCAACGCGTTCCCGACGCACGAAGAGCTGTCGCGCGCCCTGCCCGACAATCCCGTCGTGTTGAGCCGCGTCGACGGTCATGCCGTGCTCGCCAACGCCAGGGCGATGGAGCTTGCCGGCGTCACGGCTCGCACTCCCGATCCCGCGGGGGGCCGGATCATCCGCGATCCATCCGGGGCGCCGTCGGGAGTGTTCGTCGACAACGCGGAATCGCTCATCGACAGGGCGATACCCTCGTCGTCACGAGATGAGAAGCGAAGGGCGATCCTGGCGGCGATAGCGGAATGCAATCGCTACGGGTTGACGGGGATCCACGATGCCGGGCAGGACGCCGCAACCACCGCGATCTACGAGCAGCTGGCGAAGGCAGGCGAGTTCAATCTGCGCGGCTACGTCATGCTTTCCGATCCGGGGGGCCGGGCAAGCGCCGTCCGCAATCCGTACATAGCGCGCGGTCCGCAGAGCGCTCTCTACGGCGGCCGCCTCTGGATCAGGGCAATCAAGCTCTACGCCGACGGCGCGCTCGGATCGAGGGGTGCGGCGCTGCTCGCGCCCTACTCCGACGAGGCGGCCAATTCCGGGCTGCTGGTGTCCGAGCCCGCGCACATCGCGATGATGGCGGAGCTCGGCCTCACGCGTGGATTTCAGATCAACGTCCACGCGATCGGTGACCGTGGCAACAGAATCGCGCTCGACGCGTTCGAGTCGGCTCTGCGCCGGGTTCCCAGGGCAGACCATCGATTCCGGGTCGAGCACGCCCAGGTCATAAGTCCAGGGGACATTCCGCGCTTCGCGCGACTCGGGGTGATTCCATCAATGCAGGCAACGCATCAGACCAGCGACATGCGGTGGGCCGAAGCGCGCGTGGGTCCCGACCGCATCCGCGGCGCCTATGCGTGGCGCTCTCTCCTGAGTACCGGAGTGATCATTCCGAACGGGACTGATTTTCCCGTGGAGGAAGTAAATCCCCTGCTGACGTTCCATGCCGCGGTCACCCGCCGGGACGCAGGTGGAACGCCCGCCGGTGGCTGGTTTCCCGAACAGAAGATGACCCGCCAGGAAGCTCTTCAGTCGATGACGATCTGGGCCGCCTACGCCGGATTCCAGGAATCGGTGATGGGCTCCATCACGCCCGGCAAGTACGCCGACTTCGTCATTCTCGACCGTGATATCATGCAGGTACCGGACGGCGAGCTGCCATCGGCACGGGTCGTTTCCACCTGGCTGGGAGGAAAAGCGGTGTATCAATCGAAGTGACGCGGCATATCGCTTGCCCTTCAGGTCTCACTTCTCACTTCGATCAGCATTTGATGCTTCGCCGGCTTATCGGCTATACAGTTGCGGTCCTGATCAGCGCGTCCTGCTCGCGGGACGATACCGCGTCGGCTCGTACCCGAGACGGCGAGCCTTCCGCCGGACGTGTCGCCCCCCGCCCGGCGGTGATCACTCCTCTGAGCCAGCCGTACAGAGTGGTGCCTGTTCAGGGTGGAGGAAGCATCGCCGGTACCGTTGATTTCGACGGCCAGATTCCGCCGGACACGATCATTCGACCGACGCTCGATCAGAATGTCTGCGGGACGCAGATCCTCCAGCCGAGGGTGGCGCGGTCGGGAACGCGCATTGGGGGAGCGGTGGTCTGGCTGACCGACATCAGAAGCGGGAAAGGATTGCCTCTCGAGCGCCGCTTCGAGATCACCAACGATGACTGCGCGCTCGATCCGTTCATCCAGGTCATCTACACGGCGAGCACGCTCAACGTCGCAACGCACGACCGGGCCATCCACACCAATCGGTTCATCAACGTGGGCACCGGGGTCATTCAGGCGATCGCCCCGTTCAACGACGCCGGGGAGGTGGTGCCGCTCGATCACACCTTCCCTCAGCCCGCGCAGATCGAGGTCGTCTGCGAGCAGCACCCGTGGACTCGCGCCTGGGTGGCGGTTCTGGATCATCCTTACTCGGCGAAAACCGCCGCCAATGGATCGTTCAACATCGCCGACATCCCGGCGGGCAGGCACCGGGTCAGGGCCTGGCACCCGAATCTTGGCTTTGCCGACGACAGCGTAACCGTGGTCGCGGGTCAGGCCGCGAACATCGCTTTCAGAATTCGAAGGGCAGGGACCCCCGCGCCGCCGCGACCGGTGGCCCCTCGAGCGACGGATACCTCGGCGCCAGTCACATCTGGAGACCCGCCGAGTCAGTTCCGCGATTCAAATGCGTCGAGCACGCCGCCTACCCCGGCGGGAGCGCCACCACAGCCGGCGCGCTAGACGACCAGCGCGTCACCCGGCCTGAACTGGCCACGGTACAGACGGGAATACACTCCCTCCGCAGCGAGAAGGTCGCTGTGTTTTCCCTCTTCGACGATCACACCGCGGTCCAGGACGACGACTCTGTCCGCACGGAGAACAGTGCTCAGACGGTGAGCGATGATGAGAGTGGAGCGCTGACGCATCAGCTGCTCCATGGCCTCCTCGATGAGCCGTTCACTCTCGTGATCGAGGCTCGAGGTCGCTTCATCGAGAATGAGCAGCGCCGGATCCTTGAGGAACACCCGTGCGATCGCGATGCGCTGGCGTTGTCCACCCGACAGCTTGACGCCTCTCTCACCGACACGCGTGTCGAACCCATCGGGCAGACGGTCGATGAACTCTTCGGCGTGCGCCGCCTTGGCGGCGCCGTGGACCGCCTCTTCGGGTGGACGCGAGCCGTCGGCCCCGATGGCGGCGTAGGCAATGTTCTCGCGAATGGTCCCGCTGAAAAGAGTCGGCTCCTGGGGGACGATGCCGATCGCACCGCGAAGCTCGGCGAGCGCAAGATCGCGGATGTCGACACCGTCGAAAACGATCCGGCCGCCTGTTACATCCCAGAACCGCGCCAACAGCGATGCCATGGTGGTCTTCCCGGCTCCGCTTGGCCCGACCAGAGCGACTACTTCACCAGCGGAGATTTTCAGCGAAACGGAGTGCAGCACTTCGGGCAGCGTCGGGCTGTAGCGGAACGTGACATTCTCGATCGAGACTTCGCCTCGTACCGGCTGCGCCAGCCGAGTGGGAGTGACTGACTCGCGCACCGACGATTCCGCCTCGAGGAGATCGAAGACCCGCCGTGCCGCCCCCACCGCTTCCTGGTAGGCGCCGAACAGCGACGCCAGCGAGCCGATCGCGCCGGCCACATAGAGAGCGTAAAGCAGAAACGAGACGAGAGCGCCGGGAGTGAGGCTTCCCTCGAGCACCAGCCTGCCGCCCTGCCAGAGGACCGCCACGACTGCTCCGAAGCCGGAGAACGTGAGCGTCCCGAAAAAAGTGCCGCGGATCCGGGCCCGCTTGATCGCGGCCGCGATCACGTCAGCTACGTGAATTCCGTAGCGTCTGACCTCCTCGGCTTCACGCACGAAGCTCTGCACCGTTCGGATCTGCGAGAAGGCCTCGTCGGCGGTTCCGGTCGCTTCAGCGATGCGATCCTGGACCCCGGTGCTCGCCCTGCGGAGCGCGCGGCCGAACAGGAACGCCGCGCCGACGACGAGAGGGACGACCGCGAGCGTCGTCGCCGTAAGCAGCGGGTGGGTCAGCGTGAGCAGAACGATTCCCCCGATCAGGAACAGCGTCTGTCGGGCGAATTCGGAGAGGTTGTAGCTGAGCACGGTCTGAAGAACCGTGGTATCGGCGGAGAGCCGGCTGGTCAGCTCACCCGTTCGCCGCTCGGTAAAAAATCCCGGCGACAAGTGAACGAGATGCGCGAAGAGCTCCTGGCGAAGCTCGGCGATCACCATCTCCGCCGTGGATGTGAGGAGATAGACCTGGACGAAGTTGAGCACCGCCTGGATCGCGAACAGGATCAGCAGCCAGATCGCGATCGAGTTCAGCAGCTCTCCGTCGGCCGACACGAATGCGGCGTCCAGCAGATACCTGACGATCTGCGGAAACGCGAGCGCGATTCCCGCGCTCGCCACCAGACAGGTCAGAGCAACCACCAGCCGCGCGGCGAAGGGGCGAATGCGTGGCAGCAGCCGGCCGAGCGGGCGCGGGGAAGAGACAGGCTGCTGCGCCCGCGGCGTCGGCCGCTGCGCGGAAACGGCGAACTGGACCGGAGGCACCGGCATCAGCCCCCTGCCTTCCGGTCGATCACCATCGCCACGAACAGAAGCGCCAGATACAACAGTGAAAACCTGTAGACCTGCCAGGCCGCCTTCGTCCAGTCGGCGACAAGGCTGACCCGGACGACGCCCGCGAGCAGAATCGCCCCGAGCACCAGCGCCGAGACGAGATAGAAAGTGCCGAATGCGCCGTACGAAACAGGCAGCAGCGTCAGCGCGACTAGAATCACGTTATACCAGATCATCTGGCCCATCGTCTCGCGCTCGCCCCATACGAGTGGCGCCATGGGAATCCCCGCCTTCCCGTAATCGATCTGCTTGAGCAGAGCGAGCGCCCAGAAGTGAGGCGGAGTCCAGTAGAACACGATCATGAAGAGATAGACAGCGGTGAGGTCGAGCGCGCCCGTCATCGCCGCCCAGCCCACCAGCGGCGGGAAAGCTCCCGCCGCTCCACCGATGACGATGTTCTGAGGAGTCGTGCGCTTGAGCCAGCGCGTGTAAACGAAGACGTAAAAGTAGAATCCCGCCAGCGCCAGCGCGGCCGTCAGGGTGTTGGTGAAGCGCGCGAGCAGGAACGTCGCGGCGGTTGCGAGCGCGACGCCGAACGCGAGCACCGCCCGCGCTTCCATCCTGCCGCTCGGGATCGGGCGCAGTCTGGTGCGCGCCATGCGCGTATCGATATCGCGGTCGAGATACATGTTGACCGCGTTCGCGCCGCCCGCCATCAGATATCCGCCGAGCAGGACGACCAGCACGAGAAGCCAGCCGGGATTTCCGGCCACGAACATCGGAGCTACGGTGGTGACGAGCAGCAGCGAGATGATGCGCGGCTTGGTCAGCATCACCAGATCGCGCAGCAGCGATGGCTGAGTGCGCTCTTCGGCCACCGTTCCCATCACGTGCTCACGCCTTCCGGCCTGGCGAACGCCGACCGCGACGGAGACTCACGGACGATATCGGCCGCGGCCCCGAGGGGACGGCGGCTGCGCGCGAGCGCGGCAACCGCGACGACCGCAATCCACAGCGCCGTTCCAATCGCCTGATGAAGCGAGCGCAGCATCGCCGGCAAACGCATCTCGACCATTCCCGCGGCAACCAGTACCTGGAGAACGACGAGGCCGAGCGCCGTCACGACCGCCCTTCGGACGACTGACGGGTCCCCTCGCCTGCGGCTGCCGACCGTCATCCCGATGAGATGGCCGAGCAGGAGAAACGCGATCACGCGATGTGTGATGTGTATTCCAACCTGCGTGGAGCTGCCCTCGATCGCGCGGCACCACGGGAAGCCCTGGCAGGCGATGGGAGCTCCCGCTACGTTCGCGGTGAGCGCGCCGAATACCAGGGCCGCGAAAGTGAGCGCCACGGCGATTCTGCCGGCGCGGAAAATTCGCTGCGCACCGTCGGCCAGATCCTCCGCCCCAAACCCGCCCGCGCGTACCAGCGCGACCACGAGCACAGCGAGGAGCGCCATCGCGATGGCGAGGTGCGTGACGACGATCAGCGCATGGAGCTCCAGCTTCACCGTTATCGCGCCAAAGATCGCGGCCGCGATCACCAGCACCCCCGCCAGAACGGCGGGGCGAAGCACACCGCCTGGTCCTCCCACTCCGCTGACCTTCCGTGACAGAAACGCGGCGACGATCAGCGCGAGCACGGCGAGGGAAAGCGCGACGGCCCCGTAGCGGTGCGAAATCTCGATGAGCAGCCCGGGGGCTCTGCTCGCGGGAGTGAGCGAGCCAAAGCAGTCGGGCCAGTGATCACCGCACCCCATTCCCGAGCCGGTGATGCGCACGACGGCTCCGAACACCACCTGCGCGAACCCGAGAAACAGCGCCAGATACGCAAGGCGTCTCACCGGGGCCATGCTCAGGATCCGGAGCTGACAGGTTTTGCGCGAAGGCTCAGCGCCGTGGAACCCATCGTCGAATGATCCATGTGCCGGTGCTCGTCCCGCTCGGCGATCTTCCGCCAGGTGGCGAACAGAAGCACGGACAGGATGACCGCGGGAAGGAAAGCCCACGTCAGCTCGACCGAGCGAGGCGAGGCCGGAACGAGCTCCGATCTCTGCTCATTTTTGATCCTGAAGCTTGAACGGAGCAGCGCTGATTGCGCGGCAATGCAGGCGAGCGCGGCGATCCAGAAGATTGCCTCAGCCAGCGACAGATTCATTCGGGTGAGATGAGAGCTTCGTCAGGCGCGGCGAACGTGCGCGCGGGTTAAAGCTACTCGCGCCAGCAGTGCCTTTGCACTACCGTATGCCGATGACCGAACCGGCCGCCGCGCACCCATCGTCACTTCCTCGCCGCCTGGGTCTCTGGAGCGCCGTCGCGGTCCTCGTCGGCTCGACCATCGGCTCCGGAATTTTTCGATCACCCGCTGGAATAGCCGACAAGCTCCCCGGCCCATTTCCGCTGCTCGTGATCTGGGTGACGGGTGGACTGTTCGCGCTGTGCGGGGCACTGACGCTCGCCGAAGTCGCCGGCGCCTTTCCACAGACGGGCGGCGTTTACGTCTATATCCGCGAGGCGTGGGGCAGACTCGCCGGTTTTCTCTTCGGCTGGGCGGAGCTCGTGCTCATTCGTGCCGCCGCGCTCGGCGCTATCTCGACGACATTCGCCGAGTACATGCTCCGTGTGACGGGACGGGATCCGGGCATTGCCCCTTACGACAGCTGGGTCCATTACGTGGCGGCTGCCGCGATTCTTCTCACCGCGACGTTCAACTACGTGGGAATCAGGTGGGGTTCACTCGTTCAGAACATCACGACGATCGCGAAAGTGGGAGCCTTGCTCCTCATCATCGTGCTCGCGTTTGCGCTCGGGCTGCCGGAGACGGGCGGTCATTACACACCCGCCATGCCGGCGGGAAGCTTCTCCCTCATGCCTTTCGGGCTTGCTTTGGTTTCCGTGCTGTGGGTCTATGACGGCTGGGCGGATGTGAGCTTCGTGGGTGGGGAAGTGAAAGACCCGGAAAGGAATCTTCCCCGGGTTCTGATCTTCGGCACCCTCATCATCATCGGGCTCTACCTGCTCGCGAACCTGGCCTACCTGGCGGTCCTGCCGGTGGAAGAGATCAGGCGCTCCAAGCTCGTCGCGGCGGATGTCGCCGAGCGGGTGATGGGGACACCCGGTGTTGCATTCGTCTCGATCGCGGTGATGGTCTCGACCTTCGGCACTCTGAACGGCTCCGTGATGACGGGGGCGCGGGTTCTTTTCGCCACGGCCGCGGATGGCTTGCTCTTCAAGCCGATAGCGAGGGTGCACCCCAGATTCAGGACTCCGAGCGTCGCGATTATTCTCGAGGCTTCACTGGGTGTTCTGTTCGTGCTGGTTGGGACCTTCGAGCAGCTGGCGGATGCGTTCGTTACCGCGATCGTTCCATTTTACGCGCTGGCAGTGGGCTCCGTATTCGTGCTCAGGCGCCGGGCCGACTACGCGCCGCCCTTCCGGGTTCCCGGGTATCCCATTGTCCCGGCGATTTTCATAGTTGCCACCATCCTGCTTCTCGGGAACGCCCTGCTGGACCGCGCCAGCCGCATGCCGACTCTGGCGGTTTTCGCGGTGATTTTATTTGGCATTCCGATCTATTACCTGACCGCCCGTCGCAACGCTCCTGTATCGTCCGGGTAACGCCCGTTTTCTGGCTTGACCCGGCTGGCGACAGGACCATACCTTAAGAGAGAACGTTCATCATCCCGGCCGCCGATTTTCTCCTGAGGTGACCGGTCTCCCTGGATCTTCCTCCCCTATCGACATGACCTACCCCCGTCTGTTCGCCGGCTGCGTCCTGGCGCTCGCCTTCCTCTCCGCGGCCGCATCACCGGCCACCGCCCAGGGCGTCACGACCGGCGCCCTCACTGGCACCGTGACCGACGCTGCTGGAAATCCTATTCCCTCCGCGCAGATTCAGGTCGTCAACCGCGCCACCGGCTTCAGCGCTAACGCGACGAGCCGCGAAAGTGGACTTTACTTCGTCCAGGGTCTCGAGGTTGGGGGGCCCTACAGCGTCACGGTTCGCCGCATCGGGTTCCAGCCGGAGACCCGCGACAACATTTCGATCTCCCTCAGTCAGGCGAGACGAGTCGATGTCCAGCTAAGTGATCAGGTGGTTGCCCTCGCGACGGTCGAGGTCACAGGAACAACTACCGATATCATTGCGCCGACGATGATGGGGACGAGAACCACGCTCAACGACACGGCAATCCAGCGACTGCCGAACTTATCGCGCAGCCTTACCGACCTTATCCGGGTGGCGCCGCAGGTTTCGCAATCCGGTCCGGGCTATTCAGCCGGGGGAATGTCGAATCGTATGAACAATATTCAGCTCGATGGCGCCACCGAGCGTGACGTGTTCGGTCTCGGGTCGACTGGTCAGCCGGGCGCCGAGGTTGGCGCACGCAGCGTGTCACTCGAGGCGGTGAAGGAGATCCAGATCCTGCTGGCGCCGTTCGACGTCAGGCAGGGAAACTTCGGCGGCCTGCTTCTCAACGCCGTCACCAAGGGTGGCTCCAACGAGCTGCATGGATCGGTGTATCACGGGTTCCGCAACCAGACTTACGGGCGCAACGTTCCTGCCCTCCGCAATACCCTCTATAACCGGTCGCAGTGGGCGTTCACCCTCGGCGGGCCCATCATCAGGGACAGGCTGCATTTCTTCGTTGCACCCGAATTTCAGACGGAGAACCAGCCTGTCGGCGGCCCCTACCGCGGACAGCTGGGGGCGGTCAACCCCCTCGAGGTTGCGGACGCCGACCTCAACCGGTTCGAGAGCCTTATCACCGGGTACGGAGGCAACCCCGGAAGCATGGGTCTGGCCACCAGAGAGAAGCCGCTCAGCAACGTGTTTGCGCGGCTGGACTGGAGGATCAACGACGTTCACCGAGCTGTCATTCGCTACAACTACAGCGATGGAGAAGAGACTCAGCGCGAGTTTAGCACCCGCACGCAGAATCGCGCGGTTTATTCCTCCAACTTTCACACTTTTTCCATCGTAAAGAAGGCGCCCGTACTACAGATCTACTCCAACTTTGCCGGCGGATCCTTCAACGAGTTGTTTCTCGGCTACAACAACTACCAGCACCGCCGTGTTCCGAATCTGATTTTCCCGCAAGTGACGGTCACGGTTCCTCGGGTGGGTGAACAGAGCGCCAGCGCCAGCATCATTGGTGGCGCGGACCAGTTCTCGATGAAGAACGAGCTCGACACCGAGACCTTTGAGCTCACCGACAACTTCACCATCCCGCTCGGCAGTCACAACCTCACCATTGGAACACGGAACGAGCTGGTCAGACTCCGGAACCAGTTCAATCAGAGCTCCTACGGAATATGGGCTTTCCGCAGTCTCGACAGCCTTGCCGCGGGCAACGCTAACAGTTTCCGTAAGTCGTTCATCCTTCAGAACGATGGCAACGTCTTCTTCGACGCTCTGCAGACCGCCGTGTACGCGCAGGATCAGTGGCAGGTCCGCCCCGACTTCAACCTCACGCTCGGCCTTCGCGCCGACGTCAGCAGCTTCCTGAAAGATATCGGGTACTCCGCGCCGATCGACAGCGCCTACGGCCGCCGTACGGATGATATTCCAAAGCGCACGATTCAGTTCTCTCCGCGCATCGGGTTCAACTGGGACATCGGTGGCACCCAGGTCAACCAGCTCCGTGGCGGAATCGGTCTTTTCGTCGGGACTCCTCCCTATGTCTGGCTGGAGAACGCCTACATCAACAACGGGCTCACCACGGTCTTCCTGAACTGCAACACCGGGGGGAGCCGCGATCCGGCGCCGAGGTTTCAGGCGGATCCTGCATCGATCACGGCTTGCGGCAACGGCGCGGGGTCTGCCCCGATCGGCGCGGTCAACTTCCTCTCGTCGGACCTCAAGTTTCCGCAGCCGCTGCGCGCCACTCTCGGCTTCGATCGTCGGTTGTTCGGCGGTCTGGTCGCCACCTTCGAGGGCCTCTACTCCAAGACCCTGAACCAGTTCTTTTTCGTCAACCGCAACCTCGTAGCCCCTCGCGGTGTCGACAAGCGAGGGCGAGTTCTGTACGGAGACACCATCCGCCTCAACGGACAGTCCTTGCCAACGATCCCGCCGCAAGTGCTGGCCCACGGTGGGCCGAGCCGTTTCACCGAGGCGTTCGACATCATCAACCAGAGCAAGGACTACGCGTACAACCTCACCTTCCAGCTCGCCAAGCGTTATTCCAACAACTGGCAGGGGACGGTTTCCTATACCCGCTCCCGGGCTCGGGACGTCCAGAGCTTCACGTCGAGCACGCACATCTCGAACTGGCGGTTCGGCCGGACGTATGCAGGGAGCCAGCTCGAGCCGACCACAGCCGTCAGCCTCTTCGACCAGCCGCACAAGTTCGCGATGAGCGGTACTCGCACGGTCACGCCGTTCGGTGACCTCACCACCGACCTTTCCTTCGTCTTCCAGAGGACATCGGGACCGCCGTTCGACTACGTCTATGGCGGGTTTTCGGGGGCCGGAGATTTGAACGCCGATGGCAGTCAGGGCAACGACCTGGTGTACGTTCCTAGAGATGCGCGCGACCCGGCCGAGATCCGGTTCCGTCAGAGCGGATCGATCACTCCCGCTCAGCAGGCCGAGGCATTCGAGAGGTATATCACCAACTCGAAGTGTCTGAGCGCCAACCGTGGCCGCATCCTGAGCCGGAACACCTGCCGTAATCCAACCCAGACTACTCTCGACCTTTCGATTCGCCAGAACCTCCCGATGTTCGGGCGGCACCGCGTCTCGGCACAGCTGGACTTCTTCAACTTCGGCAACGCCATCAACAGTGACTGGGGCCACCTCCGCAGCGCCGGAGGCTTCAGCACCGTCAACCTCCTCACCCACGTTGCCCAGACCGGCATCGATCCCAAGGTCGCCGATCCTATTTTCACATTCAACGTCAACCAGCGGGAGTTCAGGACCGGTGATTCCGCCTTCGATTATTGGCGGGCTCAGATGGGCTTCAGGTACAGCTTCTAGGCGGTCCAGCGAGTGCGAGCGGGCGTGAGCGGCTTCGGCCGCTCACGCCCGTTCGTTTTTTCTGACTGCAACTGAAGTCATGAGTGCTGAGTCGTTAGCCGGCAGCTCCGAGCCAATAACTGACAACTCACAACCTCGGTTGCAGTTGCCCCCCACCGCACACTAGAAGACCTTGACGTTTATGTAGCGCCTGGGATTTCGCTTTACGTCAGCAACGAGTGAGTCCATCCGCGCGAGCAGTCCGCGCACATCGTTGTAGACGCCCGGATCGTTGAGCAGCTTCGCCGCGCTCCCGTTGCCGCTGTCCACCTTGGCGAGAATCAGATCCAGCTTCTCCGACGTCGCCTTGAGCTCGGCGCTCATGGCCGCCATGTTGGCGCTGGCGGTCCGGATGTTGGTCATCGTCGAATCCACCTTCACCGGATCAACAGCGCTGGCGGCCCGGCGCAGCGACGTCATCGTCGCGCTCAGCTGGCGCGATTGCTCGGCGGCGATGGAAGAGAAGTCGGCGATGAGACGATTGGTGCCGGCGATCGCCTGGCGCATGTCACGCAGCCCTCCTGCCGCCACCATCTCCTGCTCGAGCGCGGATGTCACGGTATTCACCGATCGCGCGATCGAATCGGCTTTGGCCGTGATTTGCGCGATTCCCGGCGTCGTCGGACCGACCGGAACCGTGTCACCCGGGTTGAACGAGCGCGGGTTCGGGCGCAGGGGTGTCAGCGCCACCGCCATGTCGCCGAAGATCCCGTTCGGGACGACCGTGGCCTTGCTGCCGAGCGGAACCTTGTAATCGTCGGTAATCCTGAGCGTGGTGATCAGGATTCCGTCCTGCTTGAGATCCACGTTGTCGACGTATCCCACGCTCACGCCCACGAGCCACACCGGCTGTCCCTGCTTTAGGCCTGCCCCCCACGGGAACTTCGCGTAGAGCGGATATCCCTTGGACAGCCCGCCGCGTGCCAGCCACAGTGAGCCGACGACAGCGATAGCGATGGTTGCTATGAGCAGCAGGCCAACGAGGACTTCGTCTCTTTTCTTCATGCTTGAAGGTAGGGGGCGAGGAGAAGCGCGGTCAGCGCATCCAGGACCAGGATCGCGACTGACGTGATGACCACCGCCTGCGCCGTGCTGCGTCCGACACCCTCCGCGCCCACGTCGGCGGTGTAGCCCTCGTAGGTGCAGAAAAAGGCGATCGCTCCGCCGAACAGGACCGCCTTGATCACGCTGTACACGATCTGGAATGGAGTGAACGACAGCCTGAGTCCTTCCGAGAACGCGGCGGCGGTCACGTCGGTCGCCGTGACCGCGGTGAGCATCGCCATTCCGACTCCGACCGCATCGGCGATGATCGTGAGGGCGGGGACCATGATGAGCGCGGCAATGATGCGTGGCACCACCAGGTAAGCGATCGGATCATACGCGAGGGTCTCGAGCGCGTCGATCTGCTCGGTCACGCGCATCGTTCCGATCTCGGCGGTGATTCTGGCCCCGACCCGGCCCGTGAGCACGAGCCCGGTCAGGAGCGGTCCCAGCTCCAGGATGATCGACTGCCGTGAGATCAGTCCCACCACCGACAGCTGCACTCCTCCGAACAGCTGATAGCGCGTCTGGAAGGCAGTCACCGCGCCGATGAACGCCGCGACGATGGCGGCGAGGGGAAGAGAATCGACCCCGATGTTGCGCATCTGCCGGAACGTCTCGGGTCCGTATGTCCGTGGATCCCTGAACGCGCGCCCAATGTCGCGGGCGAAATAGCCGCGCGCGCCGACCCGCCGGAAAATGACGAGCGGATCTCGGATCAAGTTCTCACGCGCGCGAATAGAAAGAGTCCCACTACCCCGAATATGATGCTCGGCAGCCACGCTGCCAGGTCGGCGGGAATGATCCCCTTGCCTCCGATCCCTTTCGTCAGCTGGATCAGCATCAGGAAGATCACCGTCGTC
>Ga0136633_1001861_pt1 | contig 15083 bp, 18 predicted proteins | sample AntDrymeUQ832206_2_FD_105494 | JGI IMG/M metagenome (GOLD analysis project Ga0136633, IMG submission 105494) | Polar desert sand microbial communities from Dry Valleys, Antarctica - metaG UQ83 (22.06) | ecosystem: Environmental > Terrestrial > Soil > Desert | place: Antarctica: Dry Valley...
CGATCAGCCCGGCCACCATCGCCACGCCCGACAGGAAGCCGAAGCTCGAGCGCAGCGCATCCGCCGCGCTGCTGACACGCTCTGGGAGCGACGCCCGGCCTCCGACGTCTCGGCCCATGCGCTCCTCCTATCCGCCCGCGGCCGGCATGACATGCATCCCGCAGCCCGCCTCTCTAGCGCTCGTCGCCGCTGCCCTGCAGCACGTCGCGCCGCTGGCGCGACGACAGCTTCTCGATGTTCGCCACGGCTATCGCGTCGAGCTCGAGCTCGGCCTCCGTGGCGATCTGCGCGAGGTACCAGAGGACGTCGCCGAGCTCCTTGGCGAGGGCGGTGCGCCGCTCGTCGGTGAGCAGGCCGCCGTCGTCGCGGACCATCTTCTTGATCTTCTCGGCGACCTCGCCGGCCTCGCCGCAGAGCCCGAGCGTGGGATACAGGAGGTTCGCGCCGGCCTGCGGGTAGACCGCGGTCGTCCGCGAGCGCGACTGGTACTCGGAGAGCTCCATGGCGCCGAAACGTATACCCACGGCGCCCTCGCCGCGACATCGCGCGGCGAGGGCGGGTTCGGCTCGAGCGGCGCCTGCGGGCTACTCGGTGAAGCCCTCCTCCTTCAGGAAGGCCGCCGCGACCGCCTTAGGCTCCTGCTTCTCGAGCTCGACGCGCCGGTTGAGCTCGCGCATCGCCTCCTCGGTCATGCCCTCCTGCACCGCCACGAGCGTGTCGACGGCCTCCTGCCCGATCTTCTCCACCGTGTCGTTGCGGATGGCGAGCGTGATGTTGTACGGCGGGAAGAACTTCTTGTCGTCCTCGTAGGCCACGTACTTGTCGGTCAGCGCGAGCTGCGGATCCGTCGAGAACGCGAGCGTCAGATCCGACTGGCCGCCGTCGAGGTCTGAGAACTTGCCGTCCGACGAGACGAACTTGCCCTTGAAGCCGTACTCGCTGCGCAGGCCCAGCAGGCAATCCTCGCGCTGGCGGCACTCGGGGAAGCCCGAGATCGACAGGTCCGGGTTGTTCGCGAACAGGTCGGTGACCGTCTCCGGGTTGTCGGCCTTGTCGGCGGTCGCCTTCGTCGAGGCGATGATGAACGTGTTCTGGAACGGCGTGCGCTCCAGGGCCGTGATGTTGTTCTTGGCGTACTCCGCCTTGGCCTGCTCGTAGGCCTCGTCGGCGTCCTTCGGGACGTCGGCCGTCTTGACCTTGAAGAACGACGTCAGCGCGGTGCCCGTGTACTCCGGATACATGTCGATGCTGCCGCTCTTCAGCGCCTTGTAGGCGACCTGCTCGGAGCCGAGGTTCAGCCGGCGACGGACCTTGAAGCCCTGCGCCTCGAGCGTCTGGGCGTAGATCTCACCGAGGATGAACTGCTCGGTGAAGTTCTTGGAGCCGACCGCGATCGTCCCCTTGGAGGCGTTGGCCGGATCCTTCGTGATCGCCTTGCCGCCGTCTTCGGTCGCGGCGTCGCCGGTGCTGCCTGAATCGGCCTCGTCGTCGCCGCACGCGGCGAGTCCGAACATGAGGCACAACGCCGCCAGCGCGACGAGGATCTTGCGGTAGGTCGAGGTCATGCTTGCTTCGGACTCCTCTTGGTCGGGAATGAGAATCGCCGGCGCGCCTTGGCCGGTCTGGCGAGCTTCACGCCCTCGGGCGTGACCGCCCGCTGTAGTCGGGCGAAGAGGAAGTCGACGAGCAGCGTGATCACCGCGACGAGGATCGAGGCGCCGAGCTGGCCCACGAAGCCGTACGTCTGCGGGGTGATGATCGGCTCGCCGAGCGTCTGCACGTTGGCCAGCGGAGCGATCGTGGCGGTCGCGACAACGTTGACGGCGGACGTGCGCATGCCCGCGAAGATCGACGGCAGGGCCAGCGGCAGCTCGATCTTGCGCACGATCTCCATACCGGTCAAGCCCTGCCCGCGCGCCGCGTCGACCGTGTCGCGATCGACCTGACGCACGCCGACGTACGTGTTCGTGATGAGCGGCGGGATGGCCAGCAGGACGAGGACGAAGATGACGTTCGTGTAGCCGAGGCCGACGAAGGAGATGAAGAACGCCAGCAGCGCGAGCGAGGGCACCGCACGCCCGACGTTCGACGTCGCCGTCGCGATGAAGTCTCCGCGGCCGAGGTGACCGAGCCAGAGCGCGAGCGGGATGGCCAGCAGGGCGGCGATCGCCAGCGCGGCGAGCGAGACGTACATGTGCGTCGCGGTGAACCCCGCGAGCTCGGGAATCCCGCCGATCTGCACGCCGCCGGAGACCGACTCGCGTTCCTGGAAGATGAACTTGATCGCCTCGCCGAAGTCGCCGAGGAATGCCAGGCCGGGAGCGATCATGCGCGCGACCGCCGCCACGGGGTCATCGCGCGCTGCGCGCCGAGGATCATGAGGTCGAAGGCCGCCGCCAGCAGGACGGCGAGGCCACCCGCGACGACGACGTTGGACTTGAAGCGCTTGTCGACGAGGATCTCCGCACCCAGGCCGCCCGCGCCCGCAAAAACGGCGAGCGCGGCAAGGCCGACGGTCGTCGATGTCGCGATCCGCAGACCGGCCATGATCTCGGGAACGGCCATCGGGAACTCGACGCGATAGAGCACCTGGCGCTCGGTCAGGCCCTGACCGAGGGCCGCGTCACGCGTCTCCGCCGGGACGTTGCGCAGCCCGTCGGTGATGTTGCGAAAGATGATCAGCAGGGTGTAGGAGACGAGCGCGACCATCGCCGTCGTATAGCCGAGGCCGGTGAGCGGCTGCAGCAGGAAGAACGCGGCGACGCTGGGGATCGCGAAGAAGATGCCGCTGATGGCGATGACCGGGCCCGTCAGCCAGCGGCGCCGGTGGGCCATGCTCGCCAGCGCCAGGGAGATCGCAAAGCCGATCGCCACGGGCGCCACCGTGAGGTAGACGTGCTCGAGCAGCGGCGTCCAGTAGCGGTCGATGTTCTCGGCGATCCACTCCGGGCAGAAGCCGTTGGACGACACGCAGTCATCCGCACCGCCCGGCTTCTCGATCTGCAGCTGGGCGATCGGCAGGCCGATCATTCGCTGATGAGGTCGGCGCCTGTCGGTGAGGCGGCCGGGGCCGCGTGCAGGAAGTGCTGGATGACCTCCAGCGACAGGACGCCGGCGAGGCTCCCGTTCTTGTCGACGACCGCGCCATAGCGCGTCTCTGAGGACAGCAGGTCGGCGAGGGCGTCGCGCAGCACGTCGTCGAGCTCGACGATCGGGTGCGCGGGGGAGCGCACGTCGTCCGTCACGCGCTCGCCGGTCATCGCGCGATCGCTCAGCCAGCCCTTCGGGCGCCCGTTCTCGTCGACGAGCATGCCGTAGGGCACGTCGGCGTCCTCGAGCTCCGCGCGCGCCTCGGTCACCGGGGTGCCGACGCGGATCGCGGCGGCCTTCCACAGGTCGATGTCGCGCACCCGCTGCAGCGCGAGGCGCTTGAGCGCCCGGTCGGAACCGACGAAGTCCTCGACGAAGCGGCTGGCCGGGTACATGAGCAGCTCGGCCGGCGGCGCGTACTGCGCGAGCTTGCCGCCTTCCTGCAGGATCGCGATGCGGTCACCCATCTTGATCGCCTCGTCGATGTCGTGGGTGACGAAGACGATCGTCTTGCGCAGCTCGGCCTGCAGGCGGAGGAACTCATTCTGCAGCCGCTCGCGGTTGATCGGGTCGATCGCGCCGAACGGCTCGTCCATGAGCATGACCGGCGGGTCGCAGGCCAGGGCGCGGGCGACGCCGACGCGCTGGCGCTGGCCGCCCGAGAGCTGGCTGGGGTAGCGCGAGCTCGTGTCGGCGGGCAGCCCGATGAGATCGAGCAGCTCTTCGACGCGCGCGGCGATGCGCGCCTTGTCCCAGCCCTGCAGCTTGGGCACCGTGGCGATGTTCTCGGCGATCGTCCAGTGCGGGAACAGGCCGATGTGCTGGATGACGTAGCCGATCTCGCGGCGCAGTTCGGCCGGCTTGCGGTCCTTGACGCTGCGCCCGCCGAGCAGGATGTCGCCGGACGTGATCTCGTTCATCCGGTTGACCATCCGCATCGCGGTCGTCTTGCCGCAGCCGGAGGGCCCGACCAGTACGCAGATCTCCCCGGCCGGGACCTCCAGCGAGAGCTTGTCGACGGCCGGCTTGGACGCCCCTGGGTAACGCTTGGTCACCTCACGGAACTCCAGCGGCTCTGCGGTAGAGCGGTCTGACTGGTCCCCCACGGCTTGAGCCTACCTGCCTGTAAAGAGTTTTCACACCCCTGCGGCGCGTCGTGCCTCGGCGTGGGCGGCATCCTCCAGCGTGTCGTCGAGCGGTGCGAGGTCGTCGAGGGCGAGCGCGGAACGGATCAGCCAGTCGGCGAACCAGGCGTTCTTGGGCAGCAGCGGGCCGTGTAGGTAGGTGCCGATGACGCCGTCGCGGCGCACGCCCTCGGCGCCCGAGGCGCCGGTGTTGCCGTGACCCTTGAGCACACGTCCGAGCGCCGCCTCGTCCGCGCCGAGATGTGTGCGCCCGGCGTGGTTCTCGAAGCCCGCGAGCGTCTGCCGCCGGCCGTCGCCGTCGATGTCGACCTCGATCGCCACGTTGCCGATCAGCCGCGGCCCGTCGGAGCGGATCGTCTCCAGGTCGACGAGGCCGAGGCCCGGGATCACCTCGTCGGCCAGCGCGTAGCCGTGGCCGAGCAGCTGGTAGCCGCCGCATACGCCGAGCACGATCGCGCCGCGCGCGGCGGCCGCATGCAGGGCGTCGCGCTTGGTCTGCACGAGATCGAGCGCGCAGAGGCGCTGGTCGCGGTCCTGGCCGCCGCCGAGGTAGAAGAGGTCGTGCGCGTCGGGGTCGACGGCGTCGCCGAAGCCGGCCGGCGCGACGGTGAAGCCGATCCCGCGCCAGGCGCAGCGGCGCTCGAGCATGAGCAGGTTGCCGCGGTCGGCGTAGATGTTCATGACGTCGGGGTACAGCGCGCAGACGCGCAGGGTGTGCTCAGCCACGCAACATCACCACGCTCGTGCCGACGTGCTCCTCGGTCTCGGCGATGATCCGGCCCGGCAGGACCTGCAGGCCGGCGGCGTGGCCGTCGGCCTCGACCTGCTCGATCGCCACGCGGTCGAGGTGCAGGATGTCGGGGCTGGCGCTGCGCTGCCCGCCGGCCGTGACGATCTGGCGGATGCGCTCGATCGTGACGGTGTCGCCCTGGTCGCGCAGCGCGACGGGCTGGCTGGAGTACAGCGTGCCGTCGAGGACGAGCTGATCGGGCGCCGGCAGCAGCACATGCTCGTCGTCGAAGGTCTCCAGCACGTCGACGAGCGCGATCGCGACGAGGCCGCCCCCCGCAACGTGCGCCCGGGCGCAGCGCAGGAAGCCGTGGCGACCCGCGGGGCGCAGCAGCTGCACGGTCTGCATGGGCGCCATGACCAGCGCGAAGTCGCGGCGCTCGAGTGCGAAGTCGGCCGCGTCGGCGACGACCGTGCGCACGCGTAGGCCCTCGGCGGCGGCGCGCCGCTCGAGCTCGGCCAGCAGGGCGGGGTCGATGTCGAGCGCGACGACGTCATGGCCGCGGCGAGCGAGATCCAGGGTGACGCGGCCGGTACCGGCGCCGACGTCGAGGATCGGGCCGTCCGCCGCGGCGGCGAGCTCGTGCCACAACGCCATGTCGGCGTCGTAGCGCCCGCACTCCACGTCGTGCCAGACCACGTGCTCGGGGGTCGGCGTCACCCGAACGACCCCTTCGCCGCGCCGCGGGCCACGAGCAGCTCGCGCAGCGCGAGCATCGCGGTGTAGGTCGGCAGCGCGATGAGCCGGCCGTCGCCGTCGGCCAGGGCCGCGTCCAGTCCGGCTTCGAGGTCGGGCTGCACGTGCAGGCGCTCGGGCGCGACGCCCGCGTACTTCAGGCGTAGCGCCAGCTCGGCGGCGCGGGTGCCGCTGCACGTCACGCGGCGCACGCTGCCGGCGATCACCTCGAAGTCCGCGTCCCAGACCCAGGAGATGTCGCGCCCATCGGCGATCTTGTCGTTGAGGACCGCCAGGATGTCGTGCTCGCCCGGGTCGAGGGCCAGCGTGCGCAGCACCTCGTTGGCGCCGGCCGGGTTCTTGACGAGCAGGATCGCGAGGTCGCGGCCGGCGATCTGCACGGTCTCCGCCCGGCCGAACGCGGCCTGGGTGCAGGCCAGGCCCGCGACGATGTCCGCCAGCGGCGCGCCGAGCGTGCTGGTTAGGGCGGCGGCGCCGAGCGCGTTGTAGACGTTGTAGAGGCCGGGCAGGGGGAGGGCGACGGTGGCGTGCTCGCCGCCCACGTGCAGCTCGAAGCGGGCGGCGCGCGTGCCGTCCAGCGTGATCGCGGTGGCGAACACGTCGGGCGCGGGCCGATGAGTGTCGCCCTTGGGACAGTGCCAGCGGCCGAGGTGGCCCATGTAGATGGCGTCATAGGTCAGCAGGGCGCCGCAGCGGCGGCAGTGCTTGGAGTCCGACGCGTGGCCCATGCCGCGTAGGGCCATGGCGTCGTCCTGCACACCGAAGTACGTGACGGCGCCCGCGCCCGCGCCGGTGGCGTCGCCCGCCGTACGCACCCGCCCGAGGTCGGCCACGAGCGGGTCGTCGGCGTTGAGCACGAGCTGCGTCGAGGGCGCCGCGGCGACGGTCGCCGCCCAGCGGTCGGCGATCGTCTCGAGCTCGCCGTAGCGGTCGAGCTGGTCGCGGAACAGGTTGGCCAGCAGCAGCGCGCGCGGCCCAAGCTGCGCCACGACGCGGTCCAGCCAGAACTCGTCGACCTCGAACAGCCCCGTGTCGCCGTCGATCCCGTCGCCGCGGGCAGCGCTGAGCAGCACGCTGGCGACGCCGCCGGCCATGTTCGCTCCCGCTCGGTTGTGGACCAGGCGCGTGCCGGAGCGCTCGAGGATCGCGGCGACCATCGCGGCCGTCGTGGTCTTGCCGTTCGTCGCCGAGATGACGGCGCTGCCGTGCGTCAGGCGCTCGGCGAGCCGCGCGATGGCGTCGGGCTCCAGGCGCATGAGCACCTTGCCGGGCAGGCTCGTGGCGCCGCGCCCGCTGCGCCGCGACAGGGCGCCGGCGGCTCGCGCGACGGCGATCTTCGCGCCGAGGATCACGGCGCCGGCACCAGTACGCGCAGGGCGTGCGGCACGACGCGGATCGTCAGCGGCGTCTCGCCGATCGGATCGCCGTCGGCGTACACGGTGAACGGGCGGTCGGCGTCGACGTGCAGCTCGCGCCCGCGCAGGACGCGCACCGCGGGGTGATGGACGTGGCCGCCGCTGAACGCCCTGGGCAGGTTGCGCAGGAAGCCGCGCTTGGAGTGCGCCCCGATGAGGACGATGTCGAGCAGGCCGTCGTCGAGGCGCGCATCCGGTGCCAGGAGCATCCCGCCGCCGTAGCGCCCGGAGTTGCAGGCCGCGACGGAGTAGCCCGTGCAGGACATCGGTGCGGCGTCGAGGCGCAGCTCGAAGGCGGCGGGCTTCCACGCGGCGAGCGCGCGCAGGGCGCCGTAGACGTAGACCAGGCGTCCGAGCCGCGACGGCGCCGCGTTGGCGATCCGGTTGGCGTCCGAGTCCAAGCCCAGGGAGGCGATGCCGATGAAGGAGCGCCCCTCGACGTCGCCGACGTCCAGGTCGCGCTCGACGCCGCCGGCCACCACGGCGCATGCCGCCTCGATGTCCGGCGGGATGCCCAGCGCGCGGGCCGTGTCGTTGCCGCGCCCTCCCGGCAGGATCCCGAGCACCGAGCCGGGCACCTCGCGCAGGGCGCCGACGACGCAGCCGATCAGCCCGTCGCCGCTCAGCGTGACGGTGGCCTCGCCCGCCGCGGCGGCGGCGCCGGCGAGCTCGAGGCCGTGCGGCAGATCGCGCGTGACCTCGGTGTGGAAGCGCACGCCGAGCTCGCGGAGCGCCCGCTCGGCACGGGGCAGGAGCTTCGCCGCGCGCCCGCCCCCGGCGGACGGATTGCACAGCAGGGCGACGTCGCGATCCATCGAGTGACTATGCCAAGACGAGCGTCTCGAGCCGCTCGGCGATCCCGACCGGGGCCGGATCGGAGGCGGCCTCGGCGGTCGCGCGGTCCGAGGCGCCGGTGAGCACGATCGCGCCGTCGATGCCGGCGTTGTGCGCGGCGCCGAGGTCGGCGTCGACGCGGTCGCCGATCATGATCGCCCGGCCGGGGCCAAGCCGGTCCAGCGCGGTCTGCACGAGCGTCGGCTCGGGCTTGCCGATCGCGCGGACCGTGCGCCCGGAGGCGAACTCCACGGCGGCGATGACGGCGCCCGAGCCCGGCCAGAGGCCGTCGGAGTTGGGGAACGTCGCGTCGCGGTTGGAGCCGAACAGGACCGCGCCGCGCAGCGCGGCCTGGGTGGCCTCGCGCAGCTCGTCGTAGTCGAACTTCGGATGGAAGGCGACGACGACGACGTCGGCGCGGCTGGCAAACGCCGTGCGGTTGACGATCCGCAGGCCCGCCGCCTCGACGCTGCGGTGCAACGCCGGCGAGCCGATCACCATCGCCGAGCCGCCGGTGAAGCTCTCGGCAAGCACGAACTGCAACGCGCCGCCGACGGTGACGACCTCCTCGAGAGAGGCCTGGAAGCCGAGCCGCCAGAGCTTCTGCACGTACTCCTCGGTGGCGAGCTGCGAGTCGTTGGTGACGAAGGCGACCCCCTTGCCGGCGGCACGCAGGGCCGCGATCGCCTCCACGGCGCCGGGCGTCGGCACCTCGCCGAGCCATACGCAGCCGTCGAGATCGAGCAGGACGTGGTCGTAGCGGGAGATGAGCGGGCTGAGCTGCACGCGCTGCAGTCTGAAGGGTGGCGCGGCTGCGGACGTTGCGGGTTGGTTGGCGGTGCTGGTCGAGGGATGGACCATCTAGGCTCCCGGCCGTGCCCCGCGCGGTCGTCCTCCTCGCCATCCTGCTGGCGGCGTTCGTCCTCGTGGCGTGCGGCAAGGACGATCCGCGGTCCGCCGATACGGCCACGACCGAGCCGGCTCCGGCCGACACCGCCACCGCCACGACGACGACCGAGACCGCGACGACGGCGACGACGGCGCAGCCCGGGGTCAAGCCGCGCAGCGCGAAGGACGGCTGCCAGGCGGTCGCGGCGCCCGAGCCGCGGCGTGAGGCGGACCTGCGCCCCTCGCGCCGGCGCCTGAGCGCCAAGCGGACGCACACCGCGATCCTGCGCACGAACTGCGGCGCGATCCGCATCCGCCTGGACGTGAAGCGCTCACCGAAGACGACCGCATCGTTCGCGGGGCTGGTCCGGCGCGGGTTCTTCGACGGGCTGACGTTCCACCGGATCGCCAAGCCCGGCGGCAACGACTACGTCATCCAGGGCGGCGACCCGCTCGGCACCGGCAACGGCGGCCCGGGCTACGCGATCGCGGAGCCGCCGCCGTTTGACACGAAGTACGGCCGCTACGTGGTCGGGATGGCCAAGGCCGCCGACGAGCGACCGGGCACCTCGGGCAGCCAGTTCTTCATCGTCACCGCGGCCGACGCGCCGCTGCCCGCGGAGTACGCGCTGCTCGGGCGGGTGACGGGCGGCAAGCAGGTCGTGCGGCGGATCGCGCGCCTGGCGACGGATCCGGCGACGGAGATGCCGCTTGATCCTGTGGTGATCCGCGACGTGCGGGTGGTGGCGTCGGGGGGTTGAGGGTCTGTCTCCCGCCTTCGGCCGGAGGTGTGGCGACGGCGTCGGCTCGCTGGTGAAGCGGGATGCGCGTGGTTGATTTGACCCCTGTGCACGGGGTCAAGCCCCGACACTAGAAGAGGGCGGCCTGCTCGGGTGGGTCGAGGCAGTCGGGGGCGTCGTGGCGTGCGTCGTTGACGTTGCGGCTGACCGGCCGGTACTGCAGCGACGGCGCCACACGGCAGGCCGAGAGCAGCGAGTGCAGCTCCCGTGGCGGCGTCGCGGGGTCGATCCAGGCCGGCTCGTCGGCGGGATCGAGGATCACCGGCATGCGGTCGTGCAGCGCGCGGACGGGACCGGCGGCGGCCGTGGTGATGATCGCGCAGGAGCGCAGCGGCTCGACCTCGCGCGACGTGCCCTTCGGCCGCCACGAGGACCACAGCCCCGCGAACGCGAACGGCTCGTGGTCGGGCCGGGTGATCCAGTGCGGCACGCCGCCGGACCACTCGTAGAAGCCGTCGGCGAGGATGAGGCAGCGGCGGCGCTCGAAGGCGTCGCGGTAGGCGGGCCGCTCGGCGACCGTCTCGGCGCGCGCGTTGATCGTCTTGGCGGCCATCTCGGCCGGATCTGCGGCCCAGAACGGCACCAGGCCCCAGCGCAGGAAGGTGCCCTCGGACTCGGCCTCAGCCTCGGCGTCGTCCGCGCCGCGGCGGATGACCGCGAGCACGTCGTCGCCCGGCGCGATGTTGAAGCGCGGGCGCACCTCGAGCGACTCGCGCAGGGGGAAGCGGGCGCGCAGCTGCCCGAGGTCAGGCGTCGCGAGCGTGTAGCGCCCGCACATCAGCCTGCGCGCGCGGCCTTGGCTTTCTCGCGCGCCCGGTTCTGCTTGCGTTTGCCGACGTAGGCCAGGACGGCCAGCGCGACGATGACGATGAACACGCCGAAGCCGATCGCGCCGAGCGTCGAGCTGCCGCCGACGGGCAGCAGCAGCAGCTTCGCCACCGCGAAGCCGATGACGACCAGGGCGAGGACGATCGCGAGGATGATCAGGCCGCCGCGTGCCTTCATGAGCTTGCTCGCGCCCTGCGGCGGCGAGATGAGGCCCATCAGGCGCAGGATGAACAGCTGGCGGCTGGACGGGGCCTGCTGGCCGAGCTTCTCGACGGCCGCCTTCAGGTCGTCGGGCCGGCGCTCGGCGAGCGCGAGGGACGCCTCGGCCATGCGCCGAAGCTGCATGCGCTCCTGCGGCCGGGCGGCGGCGATCGCCTTGCGGAAGTGCTCTCGCGCACGCTGCGCGTCGTAGCGCTCGGCGGCGCGGGCGCCCAGGATCGCCTGCGCGGCGGCGCGGTACCTCGTCTCGCTCAGGAGCTCCTCGTCGGAGCGCTCTTCGAGCTGAGACATCGCGGCCAGCGCGCTCTTCTGCTCGATCCGGACCTGCCGCTGCTTTGCCATGGCGCAGAGTGTAAGTGGGCCCCGCCACTTTGTCGGCGCGCGCCGCCGCCCCCGGCAATTGCGCGTAACCTCGGCGCTCATGCATCGCATCGTCGTCGTGCTCGCCATCCTCGCGCTCAGCCTCGTGCCCGCCGGTCTCGCACAGGCGCAGTTCGGCGCGCCGAACGCGCCCACGCCGCTGACCCAGCCGCCCCCGCCGGCGCCGGTCGACAACGACGCCTCAGACGAGGGGCTCAGCGGGCTGCAGCAGGCCATGATCTTCGGCGCGGCGGCGCTCGTCCTGGTCCTGATCGGCTTCGTCATCGTGCGCGACGCCCGCCGCGCGGCGCCCGTCGGCAACCGCTCGTACAAGGGAGGCGCCGGTGGCTCACCGGGGCCGGGCTCGAGGAACCGGGGCGGCGTGGGCTCCCCGCCGGCCACGCTCACCGAAGCCCGCTCCCGCGAGCGAGAGCACGCCAAGCGCGCCAAGGCCAAGGCGAAGGCCGTGCGCCAGCAGCGCAAGAAGAACCGCCCGCGTTAGGGATCGTTCTCACGCCCGCCACAGCGGGTACACGAAGGCGGCATGGAGCTTGATCTCGACGACCCCCCCGCACCGCTCGCCCGCCTGCTCGGGACAGCGGAGGAGTCGGGCTGCGCGAATCTCTCCGAGCTCGATCAGATCGCTCGCCGGCTCGGCGTGCCGGATGACGAGCTCTGCCAGCTGCACGAGGCCTTCGAGGCGCTCGGCATCGACGTCACCGACGACTGCGGGCGCAGCAACGTGCCCGCGACGGACTTCACGAACGGCGGCCTTGCCGTCGCGACGACCGACGCGCTCGGGCTCTTCCTCAACGAGATCCGCCGCCACCCGCTGCTGACCGCCGACGAGGAGATCGAGCTCGCCATGCTCATCGAGCAGGGCGACCCGGTCGCCAAGGAGCGGATGATCAACTCCAACCTCGCGCTCGTCGTCTCGATCGCCAAGCGCTACCCGCAGAACGAGCTGCCGCTGCTGGACCTCATCCAGGAGGGGATCTTCGGCCTCATCCGCGCGACCGAGAAGTTCGACTGGCGCCGCGGCTTCAAGTTCTCGACGTACGCGACGTACTGGATCCGCCAGGCCGTGCAGCGCGGCATCGAGAACAAGGCCCGGACGATCCGCGTGCCGACGAACATCGCCCAGCGCGAGCGCAAGATCGCGCGCTCGCGCCGCACGCTGGCGGGCAAGCTCGGCCGCGACCCGACCGACGGGGAGATCGCCGCCGAGGCGGGGCTCCCGCTCGACCAGGTGCTCGCGATGGCCGACATCACCCGCACGGTCACGAGCCTCGATCGTCCCGTCGGGACCGAGAGCGACACCGCGCTGGGTGACCTGCTCAGCGACGAGCGCGCGGGCCCGGCCGAGGAGGTCGAGGTCGCGCTCATCGAGGAGACCCTCAGCCGCGCGCTGGAGGGGCTGCCCGACGAGGAGCGCGCGGTCGTGGCGCTGCGCTACGGCGTCAACGGCGCCGAGGGCCCCGTCGGCATCCGAGAGGCCAGCCGGCGCCTGGGCATCACCCAGCCCGAGACGCGCAGGATCGAGGAGCGCGCCCTGGAGCGCCTCGCCGGGCTGCGCGAGATCGAGGCCCTGCGCGAGGCGGCATAGCGCGGCCGCGCCGCAATTCGTCGATCACGGCTCGGTGAGATCGGCGATGTCCTGCAGATCGAGCGGGCGGCCCGCTGCGCGCTTCATCGCAATGAGGTGATCGAGGCCCGCGACCCGTACCTCATGCTCGCCGACGGGCACGACAACCGCATGTGCCGCGAGCTGCTCGTAGGCCGGTGCGCCGGCAGGACGGCCGACGACATCGAGCGCCCCGGCGCGCGTGGTTGCGTGCAGCGTCGTGCCGAGCGCGAGCGTTGCGACATCGGCCGCCGTCACCGGATGGGGCGGACGATCCGGCAGGAGGCGATCCGCCTCGAGGTCGCGGAGCGCGGCGAGCAGCCGTGCGAGGTTGTCGTTGTCCGGTGCGGCGACGATGTCGAGGTCACGCGTGGCGCGCGGCGAGCCATGCGCGATAGCCGCGAACCCGCCGATCACGACGTAGTCGACGTGATGCGCAGCCAGCACGCCGATGAGATCCATGGCTCGCAGCGGTCCCACGGTCGCGTCACCGTTGCGGTCGCATCGTGTCGGCCAGTTCGGACCACGAGGCAGCCTCCTCGAGACGCTCGGACATGGACGCCTGGCGGACCCTGGCGAACCGCTCCACGTCGTGCGCCCTGTGCCCGTCCATGCGACGGGTGTCGAGCACCAGCTCCTCTCCCATGCACAGGAGCAGCCTTCTCAACCCGACATCGGTCGGGCTCACGCGGCCGCGCTCGATGTCTGAGATCCACGACTGGCTCGTCCCGGCACGTCGTGCCAGGGAGCGTTGGGACACCCCGTGCCGCTGGCGCACGGTCCGCAGTAGCTCACCGGTCGTCACGTTCGGGATGATATGTGATCACATATAGGTGCACATCATCCGACCTGATCGGGAGCGATCACGAGTTTCGTCGCTGCCAGACGGGGCGAGCAGCTGGCCGTCGGCCGTGACGAGCTGCGTCCGCGCGCGTTCGGCGAGTGCGACGTAGAGCGAGCGACGTAGCGTCACGCAGACCGCGATCGCCGAGCACCTGGCGACCACTCGCCGCACGTCTCGCGCATCGAACGCGAAAGCGATGTTCACCTGAGCACCCTTGCCCGTTACGCCGGGGCGGTCGGCGGCCGCCTGCATGTCGAAGTCGTCTTTGCCGACGAAACCGTCGACCTCATCGGCGAAGCGCGCGACTGACGCATCGACACGACGCTCGCGTCAAGGCCTGCGCGAGATCGAGGCGTTGCGCGAGGCGGCGTAGCCCGCGCGCTACTTCGTGACGGTGATCTCGCCCTTCATGAAGGGGTGAAACTCACAGACGTACCGGTACGCACCGGCCTTGGCGAAGGTCACGGACCCGGTGGCCTTGCCCTCGATCGTGCCCGAGTCGAAGGCCTTGCCGGAACCCGTGTCGGTGATCGTGTGCGGTGCGGCGTCGGCGTTGGGGATCGAGATCTTCTGCCCGGCTCGGACGGTGGCGGGCGTCGGCTCGTAGACGAAGTCGACGATCTTGATGGTGTCGGTCTGCTCGGCGTCCTCTGCGGGCGCGGCGTTGGCCCCGGTGGTGGTCTTCTCCTGCGCGGCGCTGTCTTCGTTGCCGCCGCAGCCGGCCAGGAGCGTGGCACCCAGCAGCGCGGCGAGGATCGTATGTCTCATGAGAGCATCATCGCGATCGGCGGCCCGGCGGATCACTCGGGCCCGTCGGCGGTGCCGCCGAGGCGGTCGATCGCAGCGGTGCCTCGGGCTCGGGCTCGCGGACGCACTCGCTCGTCGCGCTCGCCGAGCGGTCGAATACCGTGGCCATCGACACGCTCGACGAGCGCCATTTCCGCGCGCTGCGGCCACTGGCAGCGGACCCCGCCTTCCAGCTGCTGCCGTCCGATCGCCGGGCGGCCCGGACCTCGCTTGGCGCGACAGCTTGTGGATCGTCAGCGAGGCGGTCGCTTTGCCGTTGATCGTGCCCGAGTCGAAGGCTTTGCCGGAACGGCTTGTGCGACGCAGGCTTGAGTGCTGACGGTGGCGCCGCGGTGTTCAGGACAGCGTGCCGAGAGGAGCGAGCGCTTCGACGGGCACCGCGAGGTCGGTGTGGGTGGCAAGGCGGTCGAAGTCGGCGTCGTAGTGCAGGATCGAGACGCCGTGATCCTCGGCGATCGCGGCGATCAGGTAGTCGAGGGGCGGCACGCCGAGGTGCTGGTGGACGGCGCGAAGTTGGTGCTGCAGCTCGGTGGCGCGATGCTCGGCGCGCTCTGTGATCCACAGCAACGGCAGCTCTTCGGGGTCGGCTGACGGCAGCTCGCGACCGGCCCGCGTCTCGAGCAGCAGCGGTGTGCTCGCCACGACGGTCCCGCGGGCGATACGGTCGGCGACCTCGCGGCGGCGGTCGGCGTCCAGCTGGGGACTTCCCAGTCGCCAGAACGCGCTGGCGTCGAGCAGGGCCA
>Ga0136633_1001862_pt1 | contig 15082 bp, 16 predicted proteins | sample AntDrymeUQ832206_2_FD_105494 | JGI IMG/M metagenome (GOLD analysis project Ga0136633, IMG submission 105494) | Polar desert sand microbial communities from Dry Valleys, Antarctica - metaG UQ83 (22.06) | ecosystem: Environmental > Terrestrial > Soil > Desert | place: Antarctica: Dry Valley...
CGAAACCGGCAGCGAGCCGCTGACCGTCGCCGCATTGGCGCCGGTGGGCAAGGCGACGGTCGCGGCGGCGAGCGCCGCGGCGACGGCGCGCGCCGTGAAGCAGTTCCTGGAGTGCATCTTTCCCGATCCCTTTTGTGCATCGTGCTGAGCGAGGGGCGAAAGGCCCCTTGCGTCGCAGTGCGGATGTGCGGGATGGTGAATGAATTACCTCTCCCGCACTGCGCGAAATGCTGGGTCCGGGTTAAGAATTCGTTAACTGCGACCGGTTGCAGCGATGAAGCGAGCCGATTAGGCGCCAGCTGATGAGCCTTGCCTCAGTCCGCGCCTGGCTGGCCGATCATGCGCCCGATCTGCCTCTGATCGAGGTGGCAGAAAGCACCGCGACGGTCGCCGCCGCGGCGGCGGCGCTCGGTGTCGCGCCGGGCCGGATCGCCAAGACGCTGGCGATCCGCGCCGATGACGCGGTGTTCCTGCTCGTCGCGCGGGGCGATGCAAGGCTCGACAATGCGAAGGCCAAGGCGGCGTTCGGCGGCCGGCCGCGCATGCTTGATGCGGAGGCGACGCTCGCCGTCACCGGCCACCCGGTCGGCGGCGTCTGCCCGTTCGGCCTTGCCGGGCCGCTGCCCATCTATTGTGACATCAGCCTCAGGGATTTCGATACGGTCTTTCCCGCCGCAGGCTCGCTCAATAGCTCGGTTGAAGTCGCGCCCGAACGGCTAGCCGCACTTGTCGGCGCGCGCTGGGTGGATGCCTGCCGCTTGCCGGAGTGATCGCTATAGAGCGATCTCGGCGACCTTGTTCTGATAGGTCTCCTTCGGATCGCGCCGCAGCAGCCATTCCACCGCCGCGCCGATCGTCGAGGCGTTGAGCCAGATCTTCGCGCTTTCCGGATTGAGCCGGAGCAGGCGCAGCTTCGGATCGTCCTTGCCTTCATACCAGGCGGCGACGAACGGGTTCCACAGCCGATCGACCACCGCGCGATCGGTATCCACCGACAGTTCGCCCGAAATGCTGGCAAAGAGATGATGGCCCTTGTCGGCGAAGGTGACGATGGCGCGGTGCGCGGCGCCCATCGCATCGATCAGGCTGTTGTCGCGCGCCGCGAAGAACCAGATCGGGCCACCCTCCTCGCCCTCGATCTGCGCGGTCATCGGCTGGGTGTGGCCGTCGCGCGCGCCGTCCAGGCCGAGCATCACCGTCATGTCGCTCTTCAGCGCTTTCCAGAATTTTTCCTTGATCTCGGCGTCGGTCGGCATCGCCTCACTCCTCAACTGGCTGTGCCGGATAGAAGCACCGGCGGCCGATGAGGTTCCCGGTCAGCAGATTTCGGTCAGCGCCTCATTGCCGCCCGGGCCGCGCAGCGGGTCGCTCGCGCAGGGGCGGAAGGGATAGGCCGGCGGCTGCATCTCGGCCCGGCGCAGGATCGTTCCCTCATAAGGCAGGAACAAGGCCGCGAAGACCGAGCGACGCAGCGCTGGATTTTGATAGAAGGGAAAGCCCGCCGGGCCGGCCCCGCCCGACGGATAGCCGGCGCTGGACAGGGTGGGCGCGCCGCGATAGGGCGCGCGGCGCCGGCGCACCCAAAGCGGTCAATGCAGTGATTGTGGCGAGGCCGGCCAGGAGGCGTGCCCACATGAGTCATTCTCCCCCAGCAACGACTTCGGAATCGGCGCGGTTGCCCGCCCTGTCAACTCGCGCAATCTTGACTCTCGCGGTGCCGCTGGCCTAGGGGGCATGGCGCACGGCGGGGCCTTCCGGCTCCGCTTTTGCTTTTGGGGTCTGGGCCGTCCCCCTTCACGACAGCCTGGCCGGACGTTCCTGATACGGCGTCCGGACGAACGAAGGATAGAAGACATGCGCCATCGCGTCAGCGGCCGTAAGCTCGGCCGCACCTCCTCCCACCGCACCGCCATGTTCCGCAACATGGCTGCCGCTCTGATCAAGCATGAGCAGATCACGACGACTTTGCCAAAGGCGAAGGAGCTGCGGCCCTATGTCGAAAAGCTGATCACGCTCGCCAAGAAGGGCGGCCTTTCCAATCGCCGCCTCGCTCATGCGCGGATGCTCGACGACGCCCAGCTCATCAAGCTCTTCGACGTGATCGCGCCGCGTTACGCCGATCGCGCCGGTGGCTATACCCGCGTCGTCAAGGCCGGCATCCGCGCCAGCGACGCCGCGCCGATGGGGATCATCGAGCTGATCGATCGCGACGTGGACGCCAAGGGCCAGGATTCCGGTCCGGTGATGGGCGGCGAGGACGAGCGCGAGGCCGCCTGATGGCGGAGCGCTTCGAGCGGCACCGCCAGCCCTGGACCAGCGACGAGATCCAGAAGCTGCACACGCTTGCTCGCAAGGGCATGGCGCTGAAGGCCATCTCCAGGGCGATGACGCGGAGCGAGGAATCGATCCGCGACCGCGCCAAGGCGGACGGGCTCAACATCGCCAAATTGCGCTAGAGCGCCGGACGGGCGTCGAGCCAGTCCGCGAGCGCGCGCTGATCCGCGGTCGTCATCTCAAGGCCGAGCTTGGTCCGCCGCCAGAGCACATCTTCGGCGGTGCGGGCGAACTCGACCTCGGTCAGATAGCGAAGCTCAACTTCATACAGCCCTGCGCCGAAATCGCGGCCGAGGCCGGCGAGCGATGTCGCCGGGCCGATCACCCGCTCCAGCCGCGCGCCATAAGCGCGCGACAGACGGAGTAGCAGATCGGCCGGCATCCAGGCCGCGAGGCGATCGAGATAATCGGTGAAGCCGCGATTCATCTCGCCGCCCGGCAGCGGCGCGGTGCGGGTGAATTTGAAGCCGCCAACGCCGAGCTTTTCGAGCGCTTCGGTGGCGAGGTGGCGCGCGGTGGTGATCTTGCCGCCGAAGATCGAAAGCAGTTTCGGCCCGGGCTCGGGATCGAGCTCAAGCCGGTAATCGCGGGTGACGTTCTTCGCCTCCGGCTCGCCGTCATCATAAAGCGCGCGCACCCCGGCATAGGACCAGATGATGTCCGTCGGCGCGATTTGGCGGGTGAAATAAAGGTTGGTCGCGGCACAGAGATAGGCAGCCTCCTCGTCCGAAATGGCGAGATCGCCCGGCCTTGGCGCCGCGACGTCGGTCGTGCCGATCAGGCTGTTGCGGCCATAAGGGAGAGCGAAGACGACGCGGCCGTCGGGCTGTTGCAGGATATAGGCGTGCTCGCCCTCATAGAGGCGCGGCACGACGATATGGCTGCCCTTGATCAGGCGCACGTCGCTGCGCGCGTCGGTGGCGAGGCGGTCGTTCAGCACCTCCGCGACCCAGGGGCCGGCGGCATTGACGATCATCCGCGCCGTGACGGTGCGATCGCCTGCGAGATTTGCCGTCCATGCCTCCCCGTCGCGCCGGGCGTTCAGGAACTCGGTGCGGGTGGCGATCTCGGCGCCGTGCTCCTGCGCGTCGAGGGCGTTGAGCAGAACCAGCCGGGCGTCATCCACCCAGGCGTCCCAATAAGCGCCGAGCTTCGCATCCCTGGATTTGAGCGGGGTGCGCACCGCTTCGTCCTTCGCGGGCACGGTCTGCGAGCGCGGCAGGCTCTTCCGGCCAGCGAGCAGATCGTAGAGCAGCAGCCCGGCGCGGACCATCCACCAGGGCCGGCCGCCCTCGGATTGGGGCAGAATGAAGCGCAGCGGACGGACGATGTGGGGCGCGATGCGCAGCATCGCCTCGCGCTCCTGCAGGGACTCGCGGACCAGGCCGAACTCATATTGTTCGAGGTATCTGAGGCCGCCATGGATCAGCTTGGATGAGGCCGAGCTGGTGTGACTGGCGAGATCATCGCGCTCGACGAGCAGCACCTTGAGCCCTCGCCCGGAAGCATCGCGCGCGATCGCGCAGCCGTTAATGCCGCCGCCGATGATCAGGAGGTCGAAGCTGTCCACGCCATCGGCATAGGTCATTTCGGCGGGGGCGGGAATTCGTGGCGGGAACGCCACACCTGGCGATACTCCGGTCCTTCCGCCGGTCAGATGCAGGAACCGGGGCCTCATGGCTGAGTTTCAGCTTAAGGTGATTATCTCATTCTTCCAGGAGGATAAAATGTTTTCAAAGACGCTTCGCATCATAGCCGCGGCCTCGTTGCTGACGGCCAGCAGCGTCGCCATCGCGCAGTCGGAGGCTCCGGGAGCGGTAGCGATCGAGCGCGCCGGCGCGGTCGTCGATGGCGAAAGCGAGCTTAGAGGCCGCGGCGCGGGCATTTACATCATCGGCGCGATTGCGCTTGGGCTGATCATCTGGGGTATCATCGAGTTGACCAGCGATGACGACGACGATTTTCCGACCAGCCCCTGAAGCGTCGCGTCAATCGCCTCCCGCCTGAGCGGCTAGGTCCATGAGCGCTCGCGCCGCGTCGCGATCCGCTTCGTCCTTGAAGACGACGTCGAGATCGGGCGCGGCGCCGAGCGTGTAGAGCAAAGCCCATAAAGCGAAGCGGCGGCCGCGATCCTTTTCGAGGCCGAGTTCGACGCGCATCCTGTCGATCCCGGCCTCCAGCGCATCGGGCGAGAGGGTGGCGAGATCGGTCGTGCCGAAATGGCGGCGGAGCTGATCGTCAAAGTCCATGTGGCACCCCTTAACGTCATTGCGAGCGAAGCGAAGCAATCCAGTTCGCCGTGAGTAGTTCTGGATTGCTTCGTCGCTTCGCTCCTCGCAATGACGGTGACGAGGGAGGGTGGCATGAGCGAGCAATCGATCCTCGTCATCGACGCGGGCACGACGAGCACGCGAGCGATGCTGTTCGCGCCCGACGGCGCCTCCCTCGGCAGCGCGGGCCGGGAGATCGCGCAGCGTTACCCGCAGCCCGGCTGGGTCGAGCATGACGCGGGCGAGATCTGGTCGTCGTCGCTTGCCTGCGCGCGGGAGATGGTGACGAAGGCCGGAGGCGCGGAGCGGATCGGCGGCATCGGCATCACCAACCAGCGCGAGACGATCGTCTTCTGGTCGCGGGCGACCGGCGAGCCGCTCGCGCCCGCTATCGTCTGGCAGGACCGGCGCACCGCCGATCTCTGCGCCGCGCTGAAGGCGCAGGGCCATGAGGAGGCAATGCAGACGAAGACCGGCCTGCTGCTCGATCCCTATTTCTCGGCCAGCAAGATCATGTGGGCGCTGGAGCAGTGGCCGGCGATGCGGGAGGCGGGCGGCGACCTCTGCATCGGCACTGTGGAAAGCTGGCTGGTCTTCAAACTGACCGGTGGGCTTCACGTCACCGATGCGACCAATGCCTCGCGCACCGCTCTGATGGACATTCATAAGAGCGGCTGGGACGATGGCCTGATCGACATGTTCGGCGCGCCGCGCGCCGCCTTGCCGGAGATTGTCGATTGCGCGGGGCAGTTCGGAGAAACCTCCGCCGATCTCCTCGGCGGCGCGATCCCGATCACTGGCATGGCAGGCGACCAGCAGGCGGCGGCGATCGGCCAGGCCTGTCTGGAGGTCGGCGACACGAAGGCGACCTACGGCACCGGCGCCTTCGTGCTGACCAACACGGGACGCGCCGCGCCGCTCTCGCGACACCGCCTGCTGACCACGATCGGCGTTCAGCTCGACGGCGTGCGGCATTATGCGCTCGAAGGCTCGGTCTTCGTCGCGGGCAGCCTGATCCAGTGGTTGCGCGACTCGCTCGGCCTGATCGCAAGCTCGGCCGAGAGCGAAAAGCTGGCCCGCTCGCTGGCGGACAATGCGGGCGTCTATCTGGTCCCGGCGCTGGCCGGGCTTGGAGCACCGCACTGGCAGCCGGAAGCGCGGGCGGCGATTTCGGGCCTCAGCTTCGCCGCGGGCCGCGCCCATGTCGTGCGCGCCGCGCTGGAGGCGATGGCGCACCAGACGCACGATCTGATGACCGCCTTTGCCGCCGACGGCGCGGCCTGGGAATGCCTCAAGATAGACGGCGGGATGAGCGCGAACGACTGGCTCGCGCAGGATCTGGCCGATGTGCTGGACGTAAAGGTCGAGCGCCCGGCTTTCGTCGAGACGACGGCGCTCGGCGCGGCGATGCTGGCGGGGGTGGGCTGCGGCCTGTTCGCCTCGCTCAAGGAAGCAGCGACGATGCGCGGCGCGGTGGAGCGCTTCGTTCCGAACATGGACGAGGCGGCGCGCGACGCCCGGCTGGCGGGGTGGCGCAAGGCAGTGGCGGCTGTCCTCGCCTAGATTTTGACGCCCGGCGGAGGCGACGGCGCGCCCGCGCCTTCCGCGGCCCAGCTGTCGTCGATCATTTTGATGATCGCGGAAAAATCCTTGCCGGCCCCGCCCAGTCCCTCCGCGAAGCGCGTGTAGAGCTCCTCGGCGGCGGCGCCCATTGGCGTATAGGCATCGACGCTCTGTGCAGCCTCCATTGCGAGCCGCAAATCCTTGAGCATGAGCGCGGCCGCGAAGCCGCCTTCATAATCGCGGTCGGCGGGGGTTTCGGGGCCGACGCCGGGGACGGGGCAATAGCTGGTCATCGACCAGCACTGGCCCGACGCCTTGGACGAGATGTCGAAAAAGGTCTGCAGATCGAGGCCGAGCTTTTTCGCCATGGCGAAAGTCTCGCAGGTCGCGACCATCGAGGCGCCGAGCAGCATGTTGTTGCATATCTTCGCCGCCTGGCCCGCGCCCGGGCCACCGGCGTGGATCACCGCTTTGCCCATGAGGTCAAGGAAGGGCTCGGCGCGGGCAAAGGCGCCCTCCGTTCCGCCGACCATGAAGGTGAGGCTGCCGCCCTCGGCCGCCGCGATGCCGCCCGAGACGGGCGCGTCGACCATCGCATAGCCGGCGGCATGCGCGTGCGCGATCACGGCGCGGGCGGAATCGACGTCGATCGTCGAGCAATCCATCAGGATCGCATCCTTGGGCGCGGTGCCGATCACCGCGCTCGCATAGACGTCGCGGACATGTTTGCCGGCGGGCAGCATCGTCACGACCGCCTCGGCATTTGCGACCGCTTCCTGTGCCGACGCGGCGCGCGCGCAGCCGCGCGCTTCGGCGCGCAGCAGCGCATCTTCGCTCAGATCGAAGGCGGTCACCTCGTGCCCCGCTTTGGCGAGGTTGGCCGCCATCCCGCCGCCCATATTGCCGAGCCCGATGAAAGCGACGCGCGCCATCCTATTTCCCCCGCCAGTCCGCCGCGCGCTTCTCGACGAAGGCGGCCATGCCCTCCTTCTGATCCTCGGAGCCGAACAGGCCGTGGAATAGCCTACGCTCGAAGTTTATGCCCTGTGCGAGGCCATTTTCGAAGGCGGCGTTGACCATTTCCTTGTTCGACATCGCGGCGATGGGCGACATGCCGGCGATAATCTCCGCCGTCTTCAGCGCTTCGGAAAGCAGATCGGCGGCGGGGACCACTTTGGCGACCAGCCCGCTGCGCTCCGCTTCCTCGGCGCCCATCATCCGCCCGGTCAGACACATCTCCATCGCCTTGGCCTTGCCGATGGCGCGGGTGAGGCGTTGCGAGCCGCCCATGCCGGGGGCGACACCCAATTTGATTTCGGGCTGGCCGAACTTGGCGTTGTCGCCGGCGATGATGAAATCCGCCATCATCGCCACTTCGCAGCCCCCGCCGAGCGCGAAGCCCGAGACTGCGGCAAGCCAGGGCTTGCGGGTCGCCGTGACCTTTTCCCAGCCCGCGAAGAAGTTGGAGCCGTACATCGAGGCGAAGCCCTGATCCTGCATCTCCTTGATGTCGGCCCCGGCCGCGAAGGCCTTTTCCGAGCCAGTGAGGACGAGACAGCGCTGGCTGTCATCGGCATCATAAGCGGCGAAGGCGGCGATCAACTCGGCAAGCACGGTCGAATTGAGCGCGTTCAAGGCCTGCGGGCGATTGAGCGTGACGAGCGTCACCGCATTGCGCTGCTCGATCAGGATGGTTTCGTAGCTGCTCATCGCATCCTCACATAGCGGCCGGGAGCCGGCTCGATTTCCTTCTTCGGCTTGCGCGCCTTCACCCGCTCGGCGCCATCGCGGGTGAGCCAGGCCTGCCATTCCGGCCACCAGGAGCCTTCGTGACGGGTGGCGGTTTCCAGCCACGTTTCGGCCGTCTCGGGCATCGCCTTGTTGGTCCAATAGCCATGCTTGTTGGCGCTCGGCGGGTTGATCACGCCGGCATTGTGGCCGGAGCCGCCGAGCAGAAAACGCGTCTCGCCGCCGAGCAATTGCGCGCCGTCATAGGTCGCCTGCCAGGCGGAGACATGATCGTCCTTGAGCGAGATGACGAGCGCCGGGGTCTCCATCGCAAGGGCGCCGGGCCGGGTGAGTTCGTTGTCGACGAGAATACGCTTCGTCCATTCGAGCAGGAACGCCTTGGGGATATGCGCCCCGTCCGCGAACCAGTGGAGGATGTCGGAGGGCGGCGCTTCCTTGTCCAGCAGATAGTGGCTGACCACCGAAGACCAGATCAGGTCGTTGGCGCGGACCACCGAGAAGAGGGCCTGAAGCTCGTGCGCCGCCATCACGCCCTGCGCCTCAAGATGCTTCTCCATCGCCGCGAGCTGCGTCGGATCCTTGAACGTCGCCCACTGGCCCATGTTCGCGAAATCGAACATCGATCCGATCGTGGTCAGCGACGCGACGCGGCCCGGCTCGGCGCGGGTCGCGGCCATCGCCGCGAGCGTTCCGCCCATGCAGAAGCCGAACAGGTCCACGCTCTTCTCGCCGGTCGCTTTCTCGATCGCATCCAGCGCGGCGGAGGGACCGAGAGCGAGATAATCGTCCAGCCCCTTTTCGGCGAGCTCCGGCCCCGGATTGACCCAGGAGATGACGAAGAGGGTGTGGCCTTGCTCGACCAGCCAGCGGATCAGCGATGATTTCGGCTGCAGATCGAGCAGATAATATTTGTTCACCAGCGGCGGCACGTAGAGCAGGGGCCGCTTCACCACGGTCTCCGTCGCAGGCGCATATTGGATGAGCTGCATCAGTGCGTTCTGGAAGACGACGCTGCCCGGCGTCGCGGCGATATCCTTGCCCAGCGCGAAGCTTGCGCCGGTCCGCCGATGCGGCAACTTCGCGTCGGTTGCCGCATCGGCGAGGAGATTGGCGAGGCCGGAGAGCAGGCTGATCGAGCCGGTCTCGATCGCGCGGCGGATGGCCTCGGGATTGGTAAAGGCGAAGTTCGCGGGCGAGAGCGCGTTCAGATAGGCCGAGGTGAAGAATTCCGCGCGGGTGCGGGTGGCGTCGTCTATCCCTTCGGCGTTGGCGACGAGATCGGTCGCCTGGCGGCTGGCGAGCAGATAGGCCTGCTTCAGATAATCGAAGGCCGGATCCTCGCTCCACGCCGGATCGCCGAAGCGGCGGTCGCCGCGATCAGGCGCGATCACCGGCTCTACCGTGGCCCCGCTCGCGCGGCGCGCGGTCGCGCCCCAAAGCTGCATCCATTCCGAGGCGGCGGCCTGGCTGGCCTGGAGCACGGACAATGGATTGGACCAAAGCTGGGCCTGAAAATCGAACATCGCTCGGGCCGGCGCGGTCGGGTCATAAGCGAGGCTGGCCGACGGTTTGCCACCGGCCCGCATCGCGGCGACGCCATTCTCGATCACGCGACCCCAGGCCTCGGCCAGCTCGGTCGGGCTCGGCGCACTCTCCGGCAATTTCCAGACCCGGCTGTCGCTCATTGGTTGCGCACCAGCGGCAGGGGCGACCAGCGCTCCTGCGGCGGCAAGGGCTGGAATAGGGCGTCGATCATTTCTTGGGTCACCTCTTCGGGCGTGGCGGGTTGCCAATGCGGCGCATTGTCCTTGTCGACGAGCACGGCGCGGACCCCTTCCGCGAAATCAGGATGGTGGGAGACATGCGCCATCAACGCATATTCCATCCCCATCTCTCCGGCAAAATCACGCATCTGACCGCCCTGATCCAGGAGGCGCATCGAAACCTTGCACGCGGTGGGAGATTTTTTGCGGAGCGTTTCCAGCTCCGTCAGGGCCCATTCCGAGCCGTCGGCTTCGAGATCGGCCATGATCCCCTCCACCGTCTCGGCGGCAAACAGGCGACAGATCTTGTCGCGATTGACCTTGATCCGGGCCTGCGGCGGGGCGCCCTGGGCATGGGCGAGCCAAGCCTCGGTGCGATCGGGATCGCGGGCGATGTCAGACTTGAGCTGATCGATATCCTCATGCGCGACATAATGGGTGGCGAGGCCGAGCGCGAAGCATTCCGCGCCATCGAGCCGCGCTCCTGTCAAAGCGAGGAATTGCGGCAGCCGGCCGAGCAGCCGCGACAGATGCCAGCCGCCGCCGACATCGGGGAAGAGGCCGATCGAGGTCTCCGGCATGGCGAACATCGTGCGGTCGGTCGCGATCCGATATTTGCACGGCCGCGAGATGCCGACCCCGCCGCCCATGACGATGCCATCCATGAAGACGGCGGTCGGCTTGGGATAGGTGAAGAGCAAGTGGTTGAGGCGATATTCGTTGAAGAAGAAGGCGCGCGCCGCCGCGCCCGTGCCCTTGGCGCTCTTCGCGATGCTAACGACGTCGCCGCCGGCGCAGAAGCCGCGCGAGAGTTTCAGGTCGCCATCCGGGGCGACTGCGTGATCGATCAGGACCGCCTCGACCTCGGGCAGGTGCAGCCATTCGATCAAGGAGGCGGTCAGCTTCAGCACCATGTCGAGATCGAGCGCGTGGATCGCCTTGGGCCGGTTGAGGCTGAGGCGGCCGGCGCGGCCTTCGACGCGGTCGAGGACGGTGTTGGTCATATTCCTAGGGCGCTTACTGCCGGGTCAGCTCGCGGCCGACGATCATCCGCATCACCTGATTGGTGCCCTCCAGGATCGAATGGACGCGCAGATCGCGCCAGAAGCGCTCGATCGGATAATCCTGCAGATAGCCGTAGCCCCCATGAAGCTGAAGCGCGCGATCGACAATCGATGAACCGCTGTCCGTGGCCAGCCGCTTCGCCATCGCGGCGAATTTCGTCTTGTCCGGCGCGTTCTCGGTGACCTTCACCGCCGCCGCGTAGAGCAGCATGCGCGCGGCCTGCAGCTCCGTCTCCATGTCGGCGAGGGTAAATTGCGTGTTCTGGAAATCGGCGATCGCCTGGCCGAATTGCTTGCGCTCCTTGGTGTAGGAAATCGCCTCATCGAGGCAGCGCTGCGCGCCGCCCAAGGAGCAGGCGCCGATGTTGAGGCGGCCGCCGTCCAGCCCCATCATCGCGATCCGGAAGCCCTCGCCCTCGCCGCCGACCAGATTTTCGGCAGGCACGCGAACCTCGTCGAAATTGACCTGGGCGGTCGGCTGAGAATGCCAGCCGAGCTTCTTCTCGTTCGCGCCGAAACTGACCCCCGGCATCTCCTTTTCAATCACCAGGCAGCTAATGCCCTTCGGCCCATCCACGCCGGTGCGCACCATGCAGACGTAGACCTCGTTCTCGCCGCCGCCTGAGATGAACGCCTTCGAGCCCGAGACGACATAGTCGCTGCCGTCCTTGACCGCCTTGGTCTTGAGCGCCGCCGCATCTGAGCCTGAGCCGGGCTCGGTGAGGCAATAGGAGCCGATCCGCTCCATCGTCACCATCGAGGGGAGATATTTGTCCTTCACCGCTTGCGCGCCGAAGCGGTCGATCATCCAGCTCGCCATATTGTGGATCGAGATGAAGGCGCTGGTCGAGGGGCAGCCATAAGCCATCGCCTCCATGATCAGGGCGGCCTCGAGCCGGCCGAGGCCAATCCCGCCACTCTCCTCCGAGACGTAGATGCTGCCGAAGCCCAATTCCGCGGCCGACTGGATCGTCTCGCGCGGGAAAATATGCTTCTCGTCCCATTCGGCCGCATGCGGCGTGATCGCCGAAGCGGTGAATTGCCGCGCCATCTCCTGGATCTGGCGCTGCTCGTCATTGAGGTCGAACTGGCTCATGGCGTGGCCTCTTGATGCAAGACGCGCGTGTTGAACAGGCGGGTCAGAAAATCTTCCTCATTCCATTGCGGCACCAAGGTGCGGGGCTCGCGCCCCCGGGCATTGGCGATGGCGGCGATCCGGCCGCCGCCGAGGAACATCGAATCGGGCTCGATTGCGGCGATGGGGTCGTGAAAAGCCTCGTCGGCGCTGACGATCTCCCAGCCGGCTGCGCGCAAGGCGGCAACCGCATCTCCGATGAAGAGAGCGGCGAGATCGGTTTCATGGAGGAGCAGGACGTGGGCCGGCGAGCGCCCGAGCGTTTCGACTGCGATCCTGTCGTTGAACTCCGCCGCGCCAAGGACCGCCTCGACATACAGCCGTCGCAGCGCCGCGCGATCGACCGTACGCCCGGCGCGGACGGCTTGGTTGGTCAGGCTCTCCAAATGCCAGTCATAGCTGTCGACCGTGACATAGCCGCTGCTCAGCCCGCGCTGCGCCAACGCCCGCCTGAGTGCGTCGCGCCGCTCTTTTGTGTCGCGGCCTTCGTCGAGGAAAGGGAAGCGATACCAGGGCCTCCAGCCGGGCCGCCTGCTCAACCACCGCGCCGCGCGGTCGAGATCGGCGACATAGGCTTCGACCGGCGTGCGTGTCGCCCAAAGATGGCTGTGCGAATGATTGCCGAGGACATGGCCCGCCGCAGCATAGGTCGCGATCCGTGCCTCGCCGCCCGTGCCATCGGGGCGCTCAAGGTTGCCCGTAGTGATGAAGAAGGCGGCTTGGCTCACGCGGGCGCGGCGGAGTTGCGCGATCAGCCGTGTCGCACGCTCGTCCGGCGTGAAGAACGCGCCGCGCCCGCGCGGCACGTCGTCGAAGGTGAGGGCGATGCGGCGTTGCGCGGCGGCCGGTGCGGCGCCGAGCAGGATTAAGAGCAGGACGAGGATGAAACGCCGCATCGTGCGGCTGTCCTAGCCCAGCTTTCCGATCACATCGCCGAACAATTCCTCATCGCTCGGCAAAGTCTTTGGCACGGCCAATGGCTTTGAGACCCAGGTCTCGTTGATCAGGTCGCGCCAGTTGATGTTGTTGCTGGTGCCCGTGCCGCCCCAGGAGCCGCAGCCCAATGAGAAGGTCTGGCGCATGCCGTTCCACAGATTGCCGCTGTTCGAGGCGGATTGGGGCTGGTTCACCATCACCCGGCAGGTGCGGGTCGCTTCGGCCAGCTTCAGGATATTAATGTCCGAGCGCGAATAGATGCCGCAGCTATGGCCCTGGCCCTGATAGGCCTGGATGCGGTTGGTCATCGCGATCGCCTCTTCGATATCCTTCACCCGGTAGAGCGTCATCGTCACGGTCAGCTTCTCGCCGGAGAAGGGATAGTCCGGCCCCGTCCCGGTCTCGGGGACGATGAAGAATTTCGTGCCCTCGGGAATCTCGAAGCCGGCCATCGCCGCAATCGTCGCTGGCGGCTGGGCGACGATCTTCGCATTGAGCGTGCCATCGACCCAGAGCACCGCCTGGAGCTTGGCCTTCTGGTGCGCGTCGAGGATCAGGCCGCCTTTCTCCTGCAATTTGGCGAGCATTTCATCATGGATCGCGTCGACCAGCAGGACGCTGTTGTCCGACGAGCAGGAGGCCGCCATGTCGAGGGTCTTCGAAAGCAGGATCTTCTCTGCCGCCTCGTCGAGATCGGCGGTCTCATCGACGGTGATCACCGCATTGCCTGCCCCGACGCCCAGAGCGGGCGTGCCGCTCGAATAAGCCGCCTTCACCATCGGGTTGCCGCCGGTGGCGAGGATGCGGTCGCATTGCTCCATCAGCTCTTCGGTCTTGTCGAGCGTCGGCGTCTCGATCGCGATGACGAGATCGGCCGGCGCGCCCATCTTGACCAAAGCCTCGCGCATCTTGTCGACGACCAGCTTGTTGGTGAGCTTGGCGCGCGGATGCGGCGCGATGACGATGGCGTTGCGCCCTTTGACGGCGTTGATCGCCTTGATCACCGGCGTCGCCTCGGGATTGGTCGAGGGCGAGAGCGCGCCGATCACGCCGACCGGTTTGGCGAAAACCTTGATCGCGCGCTCGGGATAATCCTCGATCACGCCGACCGACTTGTCGTCGATGATGTCCATGAGCGCGGCGCGCGTCTTGCGGAAGATCTTGAGATATTTGCCGTCATAATTGCCGAGTTGGGTCTCCTCGATCGTGTGGCGCGCGATCTCCTCGGCCACTCCGGGCCGGGCGACGGCCCAGACCATCGCGCGGATCAATTCGTCCACCCGCTCCTGGGAGGCGTGCTCGATCTCGGCCTGCGCCGCCCGCGCCCGCGCGATCAGATCGGCGATTTCGGCTGAGGCCGACGCGGCCTCCTCGCTGGCGAAAATCCGTTCGTGCTTGCCCATCTGAAACTCCCTGCGCGCGGCGACCCCTAGCCAAGGGCCGGTCGAAATGCCAGTGGTCGCCCATGAAACTAGGCAGTCTCAAATCCGGCCGCGACGGGCGGCTGGTATTGGTCTCGGACGATCTCGCGTGGTGCGCCGATGCGGGCCATCTCGCGCCGACGCTGCAGGCGGCGCTCGACAATTGGGCGCGGATCGAGCCGCAGCTCCGCTTGCTTGCCACCGATCTGGAACATGGGGTGATCCCGCGCGACCGCTTCCACGAGCGCGACGCGGACGCGCCGTTGCCCCGCGCTTATCAATGGGCGGACGGCTCGGCCTATGTGAACCATGTCGAACTGGTCCGCAAAGCGCGCGGCGCCGAGATGCCCGAAAGCTTCTGGACCGACCCGCTCATGTATCAGGGCGCGTCGGACGAGATGCTCGGCCCCCGCGATCCCATCCCGCTCGCCGACGAAAGCTGGGGCTGCGACCTGGAGGCGGAGATCGTCGTCGTCACCGACGATGTGCCGCGGGGCATTTCGCGGGAAGAGGCGCTCGATCACATCAAGCTGATCGGTCTGGTCAACGACGTCAGCTTGCGAAACCTCATCCCCGCCGAGCTCGGCAAGGGCTTCGGCTTCGTCCAGTCCAAGCCCGCCTCGGCGCTCTCGCCGGTCCTCGTCACCCCCGATGCGCTGGGCGAGGCATGGAAGGACGGCAAGCTCCACGGCGTGCTCAAGGTCGATCTGAACGGCCAGCCCTTCGGCAGGGCGGATGCGGGCGAGGACATGACCTTCGATTTCGGCACGCTCGTCGCCCATCTCGCCAAGACCCGCAATCTCGGCGCGGGCACGATCATCGGCTCGGGCACGGTCTCGAACAAGGA
>Ga0136633_1001863_pt1 | contig 15074 bp, 10 predicted proteins | sample AntDrymeUQ832206_2_FD_105494 | JGI IMG/M metagenome (GOLD analysis project Ga0136633, IMG submission 105494) | Polar desert sand microbial communities from Dry Valleys, Antarctica - metaG UQ83 (22.06) | ecosystem: Environmental > Terrestrial > Soil > Desert | place: Antarctica: Dry Valley...
CCGCAGTGCTCACAAGCACCCACAGCCGCCTAAAGGCGAAATCCCCATAGGTCACCGCCCGGGACCCGCGGGTTCGGGCATCGCCGACTTTCCGACGCCAAGCGGCGTCCGAAACTCTAAACGAAAGCCGTCGGTCTGTTAAAGTGTCAACGGCGACTGAAGTCGGACACGCAAGATGGGCCTTTAGGGCCTAAGAGCCTTGTTTCCGCTTCGCCGCCAGTTTGGGTTGGTTGAGAGCACGTCCTCAGAGGCAGACGTCGGGCAATGCCGAAGCGAAGCTTTCGGGCTACCGTGCTGCTCATCGCCGCGGAGAGTCACATTTGTCAGTACGCCGTTGTAGCCAGGCGATTCGCAATGTGCTCAACGCTGCTATTCTATGAGGAGGGACCCCCTTGAAAATCATTAGACTGGAGTTGGGGAAACGCCCTTCTGACGATACTGATTGCGTCAAGGTTGAAGAAACAAGCGATGGTCGCTTCGCGCTGAGTGGCACGGTGTTGTGTCAGCAAGGTGAGGACGATGCTGAATCAGTGTCGCTAGTTGAAACCGGCACATTCGAGAAGATGTCGGAGGCGGACGAGGCCGGCGTGGTGTGGGCAAATGCGCAAGGCGTGCAACTGCTTTATATAGGCTATGGGACCCTAGAGCACCCGATCGCGCAAACGGAGATTGACGGGCCTCTCTGAAGTCTCAGACGTCGTCAGGTCGCCCCTGCGGCAAGGTCGATAGCACCGCTCAACTAGTACCAGTTCTTCAAGGGGTGAGGGCGCTCCTCCGGCGGTTGCAAGCTCTCAGGTCCACGAAAGTAGATGCTGAGATGGCATACTGCGGGCGCTGATTGCATTGCGCCGATGTAACTGGACTGGAGAATAATCTGGCGTCCGTCAGGCTGGGCGTGGAAAGTCTCTCTGCCCATCACCGCGCCGTCACCGGTGCTAGCAGAAGACTCACGCCCCTTCGGAGTGGTCCTTTTTACCATTCCACTCTTATTTGACGAGTTTGCCGTGGGAGGGCCCCATGTCTCGTGGAGATAATCTAAGAGCTGACCGTATGCGCGCTTGCATTGCGTAAGTTTGATGTTCCCTCTCAGAAACTTGCGCAGACGAATAGTTGCAAGCTTTCCCTCTTGATTGAAGCTGACCGTTGGAAGCAGCGCGACACCAGCGGTTAATGGAACACGTGACCCTACGGTTGGGTTCAGCGTGCAACCTCTCAGCCGCATTTCGTCTCGGCATTTCTGAACTGACTCTGCGTTCCACACGACACCCGGGTACGCGGTCAGAGCGTCGTCAACGTTCATCCCGAACGTGAAGGGCCCCCAGCCTCTAAACGACTTCTCTTCTGGTCGCGGCATCTTCTCTTCTCGTTGTGGTTCTAATGCAGCCGCAGAGGCAGTGTTTGCAGAGCCAGAGTCGGAACACGCACCCAGAGTTAACTCGAGCGCAAGAAGGAGGAGAGGCCGTAGCACGGCTGTAGCTTAACAGTCCCACGCGGGATTTCCAGCGGATCGGTCGGATCCGACGGCTCCCACGGCCTAACCTTGAGTGCAGTGGCCGGGTCCTTGGCATTAGACCCGACTACCGCTCCCGCGGGTGTTTTCGACACCGGTCGCGAACGTGCCCGTTGTGGAGCCCGTCGGACGATTCACCGCAAGGCCGGGGACAGGCGGACCGCCATTCCGTCAGGCCCCCAAGCCACCGGAAGCGCGGTCAGTAGGCGCCAGGCAAATCGCGTTCGATCGTGCCATTCGGTTGCGCCGGCGTGATCAGCTCAAGCCCGGCTCGGCGCTCGCCCAAGGCCAGTGTGCCCGTACTGCCGATTGGGGTACAGGCGCGACCCGCCAGAAAATCGAGGGCCGTTTTAATCGAGGCTTCTTGCGGATTGCCGAGTGGGTTGAACAGATCGTCGGGCGCGCGGCAGGTCGATTGGAACTTGCTCGCAAGACCATTAAAATAGTCGCCCTGCCGATTTGCGTTTTGGGTGGAGAAGGCGAGGATGCGGAGCCGATCGTCGCATTGGGGACGATCGATGGCGATCTGGCCAACCGGCTTGCCGAACGTGTTCGAACCAATCAGTGCGGCGTTGGCGCCCAGATAAGGCAGGACCGCGTTCATGACCAACTCGCTCGCCGAGGCCGTAGAGCCGGTTCCGATGAAAGCTATCTTTGTCGCCGCGATGGACTCTGGCTGCGGCATGAAGAAATCGGTCCGGTTGTTGGAAGCTTTCTCCGGGCGGAAGACCGTAAAAGACTGCACATCCGAGGTTGAACGATTGCCTAGGAGGAGGTTGGTAAGCAGTTCCGCGATTCGAACGAGGCCGCCGCCATTGTAGCGAAGGTCAACGATTACCTCGGTGATTCCCTGGGCCTTGAATTGGGCGAAGGCGGCGCGGAGATCCCTTTCCGCCGGCTCGCCAATGAAGACGCGCAAGTTGATGTAGCCGACCTTCTTGCCATTATCCTCGAGGATGAGGGCGCCGTAGCGGTCGGAGACAGGATCGATCTCAAACTGCGCCTTCGTCAACGTCACGTCGCGGACGGTGCCATCCTTTGCGCGCACCCGAAGGACCCGGGTTACGCCGACGGTGGCGGGACCAAGCGCTCTCGAAACCCCGGCCGGACCTTCAGCGGCCAGGATATCCTTCACCGTGACTAGGTCGGCCGCGCTGCTGCCAATAGCGAGAATCTCAGTGCCTCGATCGATCCCCGCGGCCAGGGCCGGTGTACCTTCGAACGTTTCCGCGATGATGACGCGGCCCTCAGCGGCATTGCTAGTTACGCGAAAGCCAAAGCCAGCGGTGGCGCCCGAGGCGAAGAAGGCATTCTCCTCGGCTATGGAGGTGATGAAGGTAAAAAAGCGGTCGCGATTCTGCGCCCGCGCCGGCGCCACCAGCGCGTCGATATAGGCCTGGACTGTCGAAAAGTTCGCGGGATTGACGGTCGTATCGAGCAGGTCGGGGAAGAGATAGAATTCGCGTAGCTGCGTCAGCGCAAAGTCCTGGCGTTCGCGCAGCGAGCAGCCCGCAACGGTCTGGCCCGGCGTGGGTGTCGGCGATGGTGATGGAGTCGCGGTGATCGGCGAACTGCCGCCGCTGCTTCCGCCGCCGCCGCAGGCGGACAGCAGAGCCAGGATCGCGACTGTCGCTGTAAATCTTCTGTGCCTTTTCACCGCGCTCTCCGAATCCCACAACTTTCCAACCGCTTAGCAGTAATGAGCCGTCGCGTCAGTGGAATAAAAGCGACAACGGATCTGGGTCCGGCGCGTAGCTGCGAGAGGCTGAGCGCGAGCCACTGCGTCTGCCTCCTTGCCTATTCGGCTCTTCAGAGATGTCGTGTCGACCTGTGCATTCTTAAGGCTCTTCGATCCCTCCTCAAACGACATGCGACCATCCTTATATTTGGGCTACGCTCAAGGTACGGAGGAACTGGCGGCCCGGATGCGTCGCCATTGTGGGCATAGGAATGCTGCACCCGTGTGGGTCCAGAGGGGGTCACGAAGCCGGTTGCCATTGGACCAAAGTGCTTTTCCGTATGAACTCACAACCAAGGATAAGGCGGTTAAGGTCGGACAGCGGTTCCGCAAGGAAACTGCAGAGGCGGCTCTCGTGCGGGGCGTTACTGTCATCCCCCGGCAGCCCAGCGATTGGCGAGGTTACCGACGCTAAGTACGCCGGCGGCTGGGGCAAGTCCGGCAAGCTCAATGCCCGTGTCCTGTACGTGACGGTGAATGGTCGTCAGAACAGGCTCAGCGGCGCGTTTGACGTCGGATCAGTCCGCGCTCAGATTGGAGAATTATAGATCGGCAACGGCAGTCGAAGAGACGATCAGAATTCGTAGCGGACGCCCACTTGAATGCGCCAGACAGAGGAGGACGTACTGACAAATTCTTGGTCATCAGGATTGAAGTTGCTGATGATGTAACGGCCTTGGGGATCGACAGCGCCATCGACCACCGGGACCGTAAGACCCCGGCTCCGGGACACGTTCCACTTGGAGTCAAGCAGGTTCAGGAAATTATCGAAATCGGCAAACACTTCGATGCGGTCGTTGAGCCCCAACAATCGGCCCGGTCCGGGCAGTTCCTGGCTGAACCGCAGGTCGAGGTCGTAAAACCAGTCGTTACGGCACGTATTCCGCGCGATCGAACGGCCAAGCGATTTACGCGCGCAATTGAGGCTGCTGGCATAATCGACCAGCGCCGCTACGGCCGCGGGATTCGAACTCGGCGAAACGTTCGGGTCATTTGGCCCGGTTGGGATGTAAAGCAGGGCATTGTCATTACCCGACACGCTGTCGTTGAAGACACCTCCCCCGCCGAAGGTCAAGCTATAGGGACGCCCTGACCTGGCGATGGAGACAAGGCCGAATGAAGTGTCATAATCACCAAAGAAGCGTTCGCGGAAGTTCAGTGCCAGGCTGATATTGTGTCGCGTCTGATATTCGGACGTAGCGACTGCCGGATCTTGCCGATCGAAAGCGGCGACGACGTCGTAGCTCGATGTCGCGGTCGAACTGTTGTTGTAACGGTTGTTCTTCGCGTCGGTGAAGGCATAGCCGAGGCTGAACCGGATGTTGCCGCCGCTCGTGAAGCCCGGGAAACTCTTCGACAGAATCGCCGATGCGACATGGCTGTCATAGCCTGGGCCGTTCGTCAGTTGGATTTCGTCGTCCCGACTGGTGCCGAAGCAAGCGGGGGACACATTGACGTAGATCGGCGGGGTGCCCCCCGTCCCTTGCAGGACTGCATCGCATCCCGCCCGGGTCGTTTCGATCGCGCGATAGATCGGCCGGCCGTCGACGGTGAAGCCGTTTACGCCGAGCGCTGGGTTGACCGCCTGCGCAAGGTCAACAAAGTTGATCGGATTATTGAAGCGGCTGTAGATGTAGTCCGCAGTGAACCGCCAATTGTCGAAGAAGCCTCCATCCCCGGTGCCAAACTGGGTTGCAACACCGAGATTGGCGCGGGTCACTGTGGGAGACTTGAAATCCGGATCGGTCGACTGGGTGTCGGCTAGGCCTGCCGCTGCCTGCGCGGAACCGGCTGCAACCGCGCATTGCGGAAAGCCGGTAAACTGACCGTTCGCGACCACCACGATCTGGCCGCTGGCATTACGCGGCAGGCTGGAGCATCCACTAGCGCGGGTCGAACCCTCTCCTGTCGAAAAGCCATTGTTCGAGAAGGCATTGGAAAAATAGACGATCGGGTCGCCGCCAGAAAAGACGCCGAGGCCGCCCCTGACCTGAGTTGAGCGGAAAAAGCCTTCGTTCTTCAACTCGTAGGTCAGGGCAAGACGCGGCAGAAGCAGCGGATCGAGCTTGCTGAACGAGGTGCTGTTTGAAAAGCCGTAACGCGCTGCAAATGCCGGGTTCTCTCGCGGCGCATCGCCATCGAACCACTGGACGCGAAGCCCCGCGAGAACACTGAGTTGGTCCGTCGCCCGCCATTGATCCTGGGCATATAGCGAATAAATTGTGCGATCGAACTCTGCGGCCGCTTCATTGATGTCGCCCGACGGCGTCGCCGAAATCACCGCTCCCCCGGCACGTCCTGCGACAACGTCATTGGCGCTGGCAAACGGGCTGGAAGAAGTGCCGCCGGCGAGAATGCCGTTGCGCAAGTCGTTCAGGTTGCGGAAGAAAAGCGTACCCGTCGCGTTGATTGCGAACAGGTTGAAGACGTTCAACTTGTTGATTTCCGCACCAAAAGTCAGATCGTGATTGCCCGTGTCGTAGTTGATCTTGAACTTGGCCTGATCGACCCTGGTGTCGAGTTGGTTGGCCGAACGAAAAATGCCCGGACCTGAAACCAGCAAGCCGTTGCGGCTTGGTCCGACGACGCCGACGGCAATGCGCGGTATCGGATTGTCGGATTGCGCTTCGCCGCCACCGACGGGACCTTGCACGTCCCCAACTTCCGCGCGCGAAAGGCGAAGTTCGGTCGAGAGATTGTCCGTCCATTTTGAAAAGAGACGCGCCGAGTAATAATTGGAAATCGTGCCTTCGTCCTCGAAACTGTTCAACCCGGCGAGTTGCTGGGCGCCGACATCGGTTTCGACATTGGTCTCCTCCAACCGTTGATACGTTCCCTCGAGGCGCTGGCCGTCAGTAATTTGCAAGTCGAGACGGCCGAAATAGCGGGTGCTCGATTCCGGCGTTGATCGCGGAAATCCACCGGTGTCCTGGCCGTAGACGCTCGACAGGATGCTTGAGAATTCGTCGAACTGCGCCTGGGTGACAAAATTCTCCTCGTTGGGAAAACCGCCGCCCGATGGGCCGGAGTCGAGGCTGTCGCCGAGATCTGTTTTCTCATAGCCGGCAAAGAAAAAGAGCCGGTCGCGGAAGATCGGTCCGGAGAGCGTCGCGCCCCAGCGCTTTTCTTTGAAGGGTGCGGAAGTGAAGTTTTCACCGTCGATCCGATCGCCGCGGAGGTTCTCGTCGCGATAAGTGAAAAATGCGGACCCGTGGAATTTGTTTCCGCCCGACTTCGTCACGACGTTGATCGCACAGCCGGTAAAGTCGGAATATTCGACGTCGAAGGGCGCGAACTCTACCGATGTTTCACGAATTGCGTCATACGGCAGCGGCAGCGAATTTCGCGAGGCGAACGGGGTCCCATTGAGGCCGAACACGTCCGCTTGGACGATGCCATCGACGGTGAAGGTATTGGCGCGGTCATTGCCGCCGAGACACGAGATTCGATCGACTTCGTTGGAGCGGTCGAGGCTGACCCGAGGATCGATACGGATGATGTCGCGAACGTCGCGCGAAATGCTCGGGAACGCCTCCAGCGACTCTGTCCCGAAGGCGGTGCCGGGGCCGATGGCGCGCAACTGGACGTTGGCCCGCTGGCCGGTAACGACGATTGTGTCGGCTGACGCATTGGCGGAAACCGCGGATAACGCGAAAGTGAGTTGCGTGGCGCCCTGCAGGCTGGTGTTGACGTCCGCCACCGTCTGCCCCTGATAGTTAGGCGCGGTCGCGGTGACGGTGTAGGGGCCGCCGCTCGAAAGGTTGCGAGCGGTGAACAGGCCTTGTGCATTGGCCGCGGTGGTGATGCTCGCGCCGGTGCGAGTGTCGGTGACGATCACCGTCGCATTTGTCAGTGGAGCACCGGCTTCATTATTCACTTGGCCGGTAATTTCGGTCGTGATCTGCTGCGCCTGGGCGGTCGTTGGCATGACAGAAGCCGTAAGCGGAACGGCAAGCATTGCGCATGAGCGCAGCCAGAAAACTTCTTTCACGTTGAACCCCCATGATTTGGTTGCACTCGATCGCAAGACGCGAGGCAGCGGTTAAGGATGGTTTGATACAGAAAAGTGACGATCCGAGTGAGCCGGCATTTCATTCCAAACTGCTGCAGAAACATCCCACCCGCCGCGAAGCTTAACTTTTCTAGGCGAACGAAGGATCAAAGGCCGCAAAGTGCGAATACACCTAAAGACGAACGTCAGCTATGGGAAACTCGGGTTGGACAGCACAATGTCTACTATGGGCGCAAAGCAGAATGGCTTGAGTTGGCCGAAAGTGAACCTGCCGCCTTTGCGTCCCACCGAAAACCGCCGCCTACAAGATCGGCCACTACGAGATGCCTTGGTTGCGCGAGGTATCGCGATGGCTCAGCGCGAAGTTCAGTCTGAAATCGTTCTGCTAATGTTGAGCGGGGATATGCGGCTTGCCGTGCGGGCCCCGCTCGCACCGAAATGGATCGGGCACGCACCCGCGATCCGACCGGGGGGGGCGTCCGCACCAAACGCGTTCAAAGTCTCGTTGCCCCGAAGACCTCAACAAGTGCCTTTTCAACGACCGTTCCTGACGACGCGCAACCCAGTTGGCTTGGTGTCAGTCCGTATCGGTTCGAACAAATTGATTCCGTGATGCGCTAAAATCGTTCCCTGATAAAAAATGCAGGGAAATAGTCGCGCGATTGCTAGAAAACAGCCATCCGCTGAGCAGTATTGGGGCTGGGGTGAGCATTGAAGGGTAGAGGTACCCTGTTAATCGGGGCCGATCAGGGAATTGAGGTACGGAGACAAGTGCACTACCGACTGGCCGCACCTCCAGATTCTCCAAGGTGCCGATGGTGGCGGCGGGATTGGTCGAGCGATGAAAGTGACGCGCAGGTCCCTGTTGCTTGCGGGCACGGCGGCCACCGCGGCGTGGCGGCTTCCGGCCCAGGCCCAGGCGCGGCCGCTCACCCCCGAGCAATTCGGAGCGAAGGGCGACGGGGTCACCAACGACAGCGCCGCGCTTGCCCGGCTCGCCGACGCGGTCAATCGGCAAGGCGGCGGCGAAATCCTGTTTCGCCGAGCGACCTATCTGGTCGGCGTCCAGACGCGAACCAGGGGCGATGCGGTGTTCGCGTTCGAGCCGGCAACGATCCTCGAATTTTCCGGATGCACCAGGCCGCTGCGCCTGCGCGGAAGCGGCGCGACGATAAAATGCGCGCCCGGGCTACGCTATGGAACCTTCGATCGCGCCAGCGGGGAAGCGACCAGCAACGCGATGCCCTACCTTGGCCGGGGCGAGGTCGCGACGCCCTACCGGTTCATGATCAAGGCCGAGAATTGCCTCGCCGCGGTCGAGATCAGCGACCTCGAGCTCGACGGCAGCCTCGACCAGTTGCGGATCGGCGGACCTTATGGCGACACCGGCCATCAGATCCCGGCGATCGGGCTGGGGCTGATCAACAATCGCGGACCCGAGCGGCTGGCGCGGATCCACAGCCACCACCATGGCCAGGACGGCCTGCTGATCGACGGTGCGGACGGTCCCCGGCCCGCCGGCGCGAGCGGGGTCATCGAACAGGTCCGTTGCGACTACAATGGCCGCCAGGGCTGCAGCATCGTCGGCGGGCAGGATTACGCGTTCGAGGCCTGCAGGTTCAACCAGACCGGCCGCTCGGCGGTCGCCAGCAGTCCGGGCGCCGGAGTCGATATCGAGGCCGAGGCGGGCAAGAAAGTGCGCCGACTGCGCTTTGCCGATTGCGAGTTCGCCGACAATTTCGGCCAGGGCATGGTCGCCGACAGCGGCGACAGCGAAGGCGCGACCTTTGCCCGCTGCACGTTCGTCGGAAGCACCAATTGGGCGATCTGGCCGAACAAGCCGCGGTTCCGCTTCGACCAGTGCCGGTTCGTCGGGCCGGTGGTGCGTGCCCACGGTGACCAGGACCCCCAGCGGGCGACCCAGTTTCACGACTGCATGTTCCGCGACGACCCGGCCCTGTCGCCGTCGGGGAAAATCTACGGCGGCGAAAATCGCGACCGGCCGATCGCCGATCTTCCCGAGAATTTGAACGTGCTGTTCAACCGGTGCCAATTTCTCCTGACCCATGATTCGGTGCTGCCGTGGACGACCGACCTCACCTATGCCGATTGCGTGATGAGACAGGCCGCGACGCGCGAATCCTACCCGCGCGGCCGGTTCAAGGGGCGCACCACGATCGACGGGAAAGCGGCGATCGCAGGCTCAAGGATCGAGGGGGAAGTCGTCCTCAACGGCCGCCGTCTTGGGCCCGGCCGCGTCTGACGCGCAACGCAGCGGAAGCTGGGCCGCGAGCAGCGCATAGCCGGCGCGGCTGAGGTGAATGCCGTCGGGCGCGAGCGCCTCGATCGGTTCGATGAAGGTGCAGCGTCCGCTGCAGGCGCGGCGCAGGTGGGCATTGGCCGCGGCCATCCCGGGCAAGTCCGCCGACAGCCCGAGCAGATAGACCGGCGCCGAAATCCGCTCGACGATCGCCGCGACGCGCCCGCCGAGGCCATCGGGCCGCCGCTGCCAGATGTCGTTGGTGCCGATTGCGACGACCACCGCATTCGCCCGGTCGAGCGATCGCCACCGCGCAAGATTGGCGAGCAATTGATCGCTGCGCTCGCCACCGATCCCGCGATTGGCGATGCACGACCCTTCGAACGGCGCCCGGAATGCGATGCTGTCGCCGATCAGCACCGTCGCTCCGGCCGGCACGAGCGGGTCGCCGCGGTCATATTCGGCAAGCATTGGCGCGCGGCTCGGATCGCGCTCATTGCCTTGCTGCGCCACCAGCCCGGCATAGGCCAGCCGGCTGCGAACGTGGTTGGCCGCGCCGCTGGTGAAGGCCAGCACGACCAGCCCCGCGCCGAGCAGGACGGACAAAGCGAGGATTCGCCGGTTCATCGCGTTGGGATAGCCTAAGAACCTTGCCTTTGGGTTAGCCGCCATTGCCCGCGCGAGCGCGGACCATTAGGGGCGCGCGATGATCAACGCACTGTTGCGCCTGACCCCGCTGCTGCTCGTCGCCGCCTGCTCGCCGCAGCCGCCCGCGATCGAGGTGCGCGATGCCTGGGCGCGCGCGACCGCCCCGGGCCAGGCCAGCGGAGCGGTCTATGCAACGATCGTCAACAAGGGCGGCGCCGATCGCCTGACCGGTGCAGCGAGCGAGCGCGCGCGGACGGCAATGATCCATTCGAACCAGGCCGAAGACGGCGTCGTGAAAATGCGGATGCTCGGCGAACTCGCGATCCCCGCCGGCACCACGGTCGCCTTGGCGCCCGGCGCGACCCACATCATGCTCGGCGGGCTGACGACGCCGCTGGTCGCCGGGGAAAGGATCGCGCTGACGCTGCGCTTCGCCCGGGCGGGGTCGATCAATGGTTCGGCAATCGTCACGGCCCCGGGAGCGCGGTAAATTGGCGCGGGTCCGACTGATCCTGTGGCTGCTGGTCGGGATCGCCCTGGTCGGGATGGTGTGGCTGGCGACGCGCCCGCCGCCGGTGGCCCCAACGCAATCGTCGAGCGAAACGCCGCTCGCCTCGATCGGCGGGCCGTTCACGCTCACGGGAAGCGACGGCAAACCGTTCGCGAGCGCGCGGCTGGGCAAGCCGTTCGCGATATTCTTCGGGTTCACGCATTGCCCCGACGTCTGCCCGACCACGCTCGCCCGGCTGACCCGGCTGCGCCGCCTGCTTGGCAAGGATTCGTTCGCGATCGTCTTCGTCAGCGTCGATCCGGAGCGCGACGGCCCGGTCGAGGTCGGTGCTTACACCAAATTGTTCGACTCGCCGGTGATCGGCCTGACGGGGACGCCCGCGCAGATCGAGCAGGTCAAGCGGCAGTTCGCGGTCTATTCGGCCAAGGCGCCGATGCCGGGCGGCGGCTACACGGTCGATCACACCGCGACGGTGTTCCTGATGGACCGCGGCGGACAGTTCGTCGCGACGCTCGCGCCCGAGGAGGCCGACCCGGTCGCGCTCGACAAGTTGAAACGAGCGGCGAGCTAGCGTTTGTTTTAAGCGGAGTCGGCCCCGGCCCGCGCCCCCGACTGACTGAAACAATCCCTAGCGCGCGAGGACTCGGTCGAGCAGGCGGTCGAGCGCGGCAAGGCTTTCGGGCTCGTCGAAGGTCGGCGCATGGCCGACGCCGGGAACGGTGACCAGCTCGACGTCGGCGATGTCGCTGGCCATGCGCTCGGCGGTTCCTGCACTGAGCAGGTCACTGAGTTCGCCGCGCAGGATCGTTACCGGACGGCCCTCGAGCGCACGGAAAAAAGGCCAGAAGTCGGCTTGGGGCTTGCCCGCGGCGCGGCGGAAATTTTCGGCGATCGCCATGTCGTAATTGTAGCGGACCTGGCCCTGCTCCTCGCGGCAGATCCTGCGGCTGAAGCCGTGCCAGTCGCCCTCGCTCCAGTGCGGGAACATGTCGCCATTGCGGCCGGCGAGAGCGGCGGCGGCCTCGTCCCAGCTGGCGTAGCGCGAATCCTCGCCGACATAGCCGCCGATGCGGTCGATCCCGGCCTGGTCGATCTCGGCCCCGATGTCGTTGAGCAGCGCGCCCGCGATCCGTTCGCTGTCATTGGCGGCGAGCAGCATCGTGCACAGCCCGCCGAGCGAGGTGCCGACGAACACCGCATCGGCGATGCCGAGCTGGTCGAGCAGCTTCATCACGTCGGTGACATAGGTCGCCGGGGCATAATTGGCCGGATCGGGATCGGGGTCGCTTCGCCCGCGTCCGCGCAGGTCGATCGCGATCACTCGCCATTGCCCGGCGAAGCGATCGGCGACCGGCTCGAAATCGCGCGCGTTGCGGGTCAATCCGGGGATGCACAGGATCGGCGGCCGCTCGTGCGGGCCGGCATAGTCGCGATAGTGAAGCTTGAGCCCGTCGGCGCTGTTCCAGCTTCGGTCGGTCCACTCGGCCATCGGCGCTTCCCCCTGCTCGCGAGCCCCCTATCGCGGTCCAGCTCGGACCACGCAACCCGTTCCTTGGCTTGACCCCGGCGCGGGGGCGTGGGAGCAGCCCTCGCGCTGCGGGAGTGTCAATGAGCAATCAGCTGATTTCGACCGAGCCGGCCACCGGCGCGGAAATCTGGAGCGGCGAGACCGGCGATGCCGCGGCCGAAGTCGCCGCCGCGCGTGCCGCCTGGCCCCAATGGGCGGCGCACTCGGTGTCGTTCCGGATCGAGACCATGAACCGCTTCGCGAACGTCGTCCGCGCGAGGGACAAGGACTTCGCCGACCTGATCGCGCGCGAGACCGGAAAGCCGCTGTGGGAAGCGCGCACCGAGGTCGCCGCGGTGATCGCCAAGGTCGAGATTTCGGCCAATGCCCATGGCGAGCGCACCCCAATGCGGCGGCTCGAGGCTGCGCTGGGCAATAAGGTGGCGGTGCGGCACAAGCCGCATGGCGTGCTCGGCGTGCTCGGCCCCTATAATTTTCCGGCGCATCTGCCGGGCGGGCATATCGTCCCGGCGCTGATCGCGGGTAATGCAGTCGTGTTCAAGCCGTCCGAAAAGACCCCCGCGACGGGCGCGATGCTGGTCGATTGTTTCCACGAGGCGGGGGTGCCCGAGGGCGTGATCCGCCTGCTGATCGGCGGGCCCGACGAGGGCCGCGCGCTGGCCGGCGAGGACGGCATCGACGGGCTGCTGTTCACCGGATCGGCGCGCGCCGGAATGGCGCTCCACCGCCAGTTCGCCGACATGCCCCACAAGATCCTCGCGCTCGAGCTTGGCGGCAATAATCCGCTGGTGGTGTGGGACGCGAGCGACCTTCCCGCGGCAGCGGCGATCATCGTCCAGTCGGCGTTCCTGTCGGCCGGGCAGCGTTGCACCGCGGCGCGGCGGCTGATCGTCGAGGACGGCAAGCACAAGCGGCTGCTGACCGAAGTGCTCAAGCTGATCGACCGGATCATCGTCGATCATCCGCACGCCGACCCGCAACCGTTCATGGGGCCGGTGATCGACGACGCCGCCGCCGATCATCTCCAGGAGCAATATCTCGAACTGATGTTCAAGGGCGGCAAGCCGATCCGCCGGCTCGAGCGGCCCAATGCCGGTCGCCCGTTCCTGACCCCGGCGGTGATCGACATGACCGACGCCAGCGAGCGTCCCGACGAGGAGTTGTTCGGCCCGGTGCTTCAGTTGGTCCGGGTGAAGGACTTCGACGCCGCGATCGCCGAGGCCAATGCGACCCGCTTCGGGCTGGTCGCGAGCCTGCTGTCGAAGGATCCAGCGCTCTACGACCGCTTCTGGGCCAATGTCCGCGCCGGGGTGATCAACTGGAACCGCCCGACCAACGGCGCCCCCTCGAACGCCCCGTTCGGCGGAGTAGGGATGAGCGGCAACCACCGCCCAAGCGCTTACTACGCCGCCGATTATTGCGCTTATCCGGTGACGAGCGTCGAGGCCGAGGTGGCGCGGGGGGGGATTACGGAAGGGTTGCGTGACGCATATGTTGCCGTCGATGACCGGGTGTAAGACCGCTAGTTTCAGATCAGGTGCTCTTATTCTCGCTAGGAATCATTGACAAACGGACGCTCTAACGCCATATCTATCGCACGCTGCTTACGCAGCACCGAGCTAAAGGCGGTGCAACGAATAATTGCTTTCTGCGCACCGCCGAACGATGTCATAGGGCCGCTATTTTAGCGGCCCTATGTATTTGGTCCTATCACGGACGAAGGTTAGGTATACGCCGAAGACGCGATAATTCAGGTCTCGTTGAGAATGCTTATTTTATTTGTTGGGCGTCGCCGGACGATTTCGCGTTACGAGGTGATCTTTATCTAAAGTATCAATTAATGCGTGAAGCACCACAGCGTATTGAAGTAACTTCTGCCGACCCGCCGCAATTTTGAGATCAGCAAGAGCGCCCTGTAAGGGTTCAAGCCAGCGCCTCATGTAGGGATCGGTGTCGAAACATCTTACAAATTCGACGAAATTCATCGTTCTACCATTTGTCAGTGCGGCTTCGCCCAAGGCGCGTTGCGAGATGCGATCGATCAGACGAACACGCCTCGATTCCAAGCAGGTTAAGAACGCTTGAGTTTGCTTTCCGCGGATAGTTTTCGCGACTGACGCTGATAGCCCGCCAAAACGCACAATTTCCACCTCGGACCAAAATTGTACGAAGAGATAAAGCACACTTGCAATACGAACGTCGGCGAGACTTTTGGGATCACATTCGTGGAGCGGAATGAAGTCCTGTTCGGCTAACGATCTAAGTTTTCCGACTAACTCGTCCGCAGCGCCCAGCAATGGCTTAAGGCTCTCGTCAATACTTCGCGAACCGTCGGAACGTTGCGTTCTCCAATCTTTAAATTCCCCGTACGCAATCTCCAAGACCTTGAGAGTAAATCCACCTCCCAGTGCCGCCGCGAAAAGGGTCCACCAATCTTGCGTCGCCATTTCGCTCCCCCGAGTGCGGACATTATTAGAGCTCGGTAGGAGCACCGCAAGGAAATAAGCCGGGAGCTTTTCCCTACCCCCTCAACTCCGGCATGTAGCCCTCGTCCGCCGCGTCGCTGAACTTGGTCACCCGGCTGTCGAAGCGCATTCGGACCTTGCCGGTAGCGCCGTGGCGCTGCTTGGCGACAATCAGCTCGGCCGAGCCGTAGACCCGCTCCATGTCGCGCATCCATTGCTCATGCGCCTCGACGATCTTGAGATCGTCGCCCTCGATCGGTCGCTTGGGCTCCTTCGAGCCGACGTAATAATCCTCGCGATAGACGAACATCACGATGTCGGCGTCCTGCTCGATCGAGCCCGATTCGCGAAGGTCGGACAATTGCGGGCGCTTGTCCTCGCGCTGCTCGACCGCTCGGCTGA
>Ga0136633_1001864_pt1 | contig 15070 bp, 13 predicted proteins | sample AntDrymeUQ832206_2_FD_105494 | JGI IMG/M metagenome (GOLD analysis project Ga0136633, IMG submission 105494) | Polar desert sand microbial communities from Dry Valleys, Antarctica - metaG UQ83 (22.06) | ecosystem: Environmental > Terrestrial > Soil > Desert | place: Antarctica: Dry Valley...
AGATAGAGGTTGCGCAGCAGCATCGCCCTGATGAAGCCAGCCGAGTTGGTGACCGCAGCCGCAGCTGGAGCCTTGAGACCGCGCTCAGCGAAGGCCTGGTCCACGCTGTGAACCCAGAACTGGGAATGAGGGGGCATCACCCACGGATAGTCGAACAGGGCGGTCCAAGGCACGTCGGCTATCTCAGCGAGCGGATGGTCTTCACCCGCGAAGATCAGCACTTCGTCTCGCATCAGCAGCTCGGTGGTGAGGTCGGGATGATCACCCCTGACCCATCCGCCGACCACAAGGTCCAGCTCGCCGCGCCGCAGCGAGGGGACATGGTTTTCCATCAGCCCTTCGATGACGTTTACGGTTATGCCCGGCCGCTCTTTCTGGAGCCGCAGGAAAGCCCGCGGGATGAGATCGGCCGCTACGCTCGGCGTCACTCCTACGGTGACCTCGCCCTTGATCGCGCCGCTCAATGTGGCGATCTCGCGCGACGCGTTTTTCATTTCCGCCTCGATCACCTTGGCGTGCAGCGACAGCGCTTCGCCGTAGACCGTGGGCACCACGCCCGAAGAGGTGCGCTCGAACAGCTTCACGCCCAGCTCCTCCTCAAGCAGCTGGATGCTCTTGGTCAGCGCGGGCTGGGTGATGTGCAATTCGGCGGCGGCCCGGCCGAAACTGCGGTGCTCATAAATGGCCAGGAAACGCTGAAGACGGACCGAGTTCATGCCACTCGATTACCTTCATGACAATTTTCTGGCCAGCGATAAAAGCATTTGATGAGCGCTCACGAATTGTGTTTTGCTTCCGCATCTTCCTGAAGCGAAACTCGGCGGAGCGGGAGGCGACCCCGCCGTCTGATAATACTTGTCTGGGAGTTGCATGCATGGCCCTGGCCGATCTTAAGGGTTTTTCCGTCCCTTTCTCGCCGAACGGCACGGCCGAGATTGTCGGCGGCCTGCCCTGGGACTTCGGTGTCGACATCCTATCAATCCAGTATCGCACCGACCCGGATGCAATCCGCAAGCTGCTGCCTGAGCCGCTCGAGCTTTCGCGCGAGGAACCGGACGTCGCGTACGTCTGGTTCGGCGACTGGCAGGGTCTCTGGGAAGGCGACCGGAACATGCTCGGCGTCAACCCGGAGCGCACACTCTATACGGAATGCCTGATCGGCGTACGTTGCTCACATAACGGGGTTGAAGGCCATCGAGTCGTCTACATCTGGGTCGACAAGGATTTCAGCCTCACCCGCGGCTGGTTCATGGGATTTCCGAAGAAGATCGGCACGGTGGCTATGGGCACCACTAATCGCCACCTCCATGCGCTCAACCCGTCGATGCAGCCTTGCGGCCCGGGGAACGAATACGCCGCGATCTGCGAGCGGGCGGGGGAGCGGCAGGTGACCGCAAAGATAAAAGTCACCGAAAAGATCACACCCGAGGGGCTACCCAAGCCGTTCGGAACCGATTTGTTTCACACCCTTCACTTCCCTTCCGTGGATGTGAACGACCGCTCGAAGCCGCTGCTTCATCAGTTGGTGCAGACGGTGAGCAGCAACACCCGTTTCGGGGAATTGTGGAAGGGGACCGGAGAGGTGGAATATCACCCCTCGTTGTTCGAGGAGCACGCCGCGATCGGGCCGAAGGAGATCCTCGGCGCATATATCATTCCGGTCGGTTTTCGCATCGAAGGGACTAGGCTTGTCCATGATTATCTGAAGGACGGCATGCCCGCCAAAGCGGAAACGGCGGCGTCCAGCACGCCGCGCCAGCCGCAGCTGGCGGATTGAAGCGGACGCGCCGGCCATGGCGCTGCGGATCGAACCACGCTGGATCGACATCTTCGTCGAGATGCTAGGTCTCGCGTCGCCCAGAGTGGGTGAGGTCGCCGCGATTTGCTCGGAGAGCGGGTCTCGGCGGGTCTTGGTCGAACTGGCCGAGCAAGCGCTCCACCGCCTCGGGCTTACTTACTACCACGTCATCGTGCCCACGCCGCCGCCGCCGCCCGGAGCGCCGCTGAGATCGACAGGTACCTCCCTGGCCTTGGCCGGTGTCCGGCAGGTGATCGACGCGCTCGCCAGCGCCGACCTGATCGTGGACGTCACCATCGAAGGCTTGCTGCACGCGCCGGAGCGGCCGGAGCTCGGTGCGAAAGGCGCGCGGATCTTCATGATCGGCAACGAACATCCGGAAGTGTTCGAGCGGCTGCGGCCGCAACCGGGCCTGCAGGAACTTTGCCTCAAGGGTGCAGAGCTGATCACGAGTGCGCGACAGATGCGCGTGACCTCGGTCGCTGGCACCGATCTTCATGTCCAGCTCGGCAACGTATCGGGAAGAGGGTCGGCCGGTGCGACCCGCGGCCCTGGCACATTTGGTTACTGGCCCGCGGGTCTCTGCCTTACCAATCCGGCGCCCGGCAGCGTCAGTGGTCGCATCGTCTTTATGCCGGGCGACGCCAACCTCACCTTCAAGCGCTATTTCGAGGCGGCGGTCGCCCTCACGATCGAGGAGGATTATGTGACCGCGATCGAGGGCGACAATCTCGATGGCGAACTCATGCGCAGCTATTTCAGCGCGTTTGGTGACCGCGATGCATATGCAACCGCGCATGTCGGCTGGGGGATGAACCCGGCGGCTCGCTGGGATAGTTTGGTCATGTACGACAAGGGGGACGTGAACGGGATTGAACTCAGAGCCTTCGCGGGCAATTTCCTGTTCTCGACGGGGGCGAACGAAGCGGCCGGGCGATACAGTGCATGTCATTTCGATTTGGCCATGCGAAACTGCACGGTGCAGCTCGACGATGACGAAGCGGTCGTCAGCGACGGGTCGCTGCGCAATGATCTGAGGCTGGAGGCATGAACGAGACCAAATGCGATGTGGTGATCGTTGGAGGCGCCGTCGCAGGGATGATGCTTGCCATCAACCTGATCGACAGTGGCCTCGACGTGGTCGTGCTGGAGACCCAGAAGGAGATTCCCGAACTCAAGCGTGGTGATCTTCTTTCGCCGAGCACCGTCAAGGAGCTGGCGCGGCTTGACGTACTTGAGAATTTCAAGCGACGCGGGGCGATCGAGCTGCATTCATGGCTCGCCCTCGGACCCGAGGGCGAGACCCTGATCGACCTGCCGCTCGAGCTGACCGCGCCCGCACCCTATAATTATTGCATCGCGCTTCCCCATCCCCTGCTCCAGGCGGCGCTGGCCGAACGCGTGGAGGCGGGCGGCAACGTCCGTTTCGTCCGCGCCCTGCGGGCAACCGGGTTGATCCGTGACGCCGGAGGCACCGCAGTCGGCGTTGTCGCCGCCGGGCGGGACGGAACGATGAACATTCACGCTCGGCTCGTCGTCGGCTGCGATGGGACCTCGTCGATGATCCGCCAGGAGGTGGGGATCGAGACAGAGCTCGAGACCTACCCTTATTCCTATCTGATGCTGACCGCTGAGCGCAGCCCGGACCAGCCGTCCGACCGGCAGACCGAGATCTGGGGGGCGGAAGGCTTTTGCGGCATGTTTCCGATCACCCCGGATCATGTCCGCTGCCCGGTTCAGGCGGCGGCAGGCGAACTCAAACGATGGCGCTCGATCGGCATCGCCGCGGTGCATGAGGAGCTCAAGCGGCGCTTTCCGTATTGGGACAAGATGAGGCCGCTCGACGAGGGCTTCTACACTTACAAGATCCTGAAGCATCACGCGCCGAGCTACGTCGCCGACGGCGTCATCCTGGTCGGCGATTCCGCCCACACGACGCCGCCTTATTACGGCATGGGGATGAACATGGCGATGCGCGACGCCCATCACGCAGCGCTACACATCGTTCCGCTGCTTGAGGCCGGCGAGAAGCCGACGGCGGAAGCCTTGAAGCCCTATGAAATGCGCGTGCGCAACTTCAACGACTATGTCGTCACCGCCTCCTCGCTTTACGGCCGCGTCGCCGCGGGCCATCCGCAGTCCCATGCCGAGGTGGAAACGGCGCTGGAGCACAGCCTCGCGCTCGATCCCGGCGCGATGAGCATCATCTATGGCGACTACGATTCGCCGCCGCCGTCGGATGAGCAACTCCAGGCGCTTCGTGAAGGCCGAGTGCTGGAGGCCGCGCAATGAAGTTGAGGACGATCATCCGGGGCCTCGGCTTCGCCGAAGCGCCACGCTGGCATGCCGGCAAGCTCTGGTTTGTCGATTTCTTCTCCGGGCAGGTGCTGCGCTCCGATCTGGACGGCGCCTATGAGCCTGTGGCGACTGTCGAGAACATGCCCGGCGGCCTAGGCTTCCTTCCCGACGGCACGCCGATCGTCGTCTCGCAACGGGATTTCCGCCTGCTTCGCATCGATGAAGACGGATCGCTTCAAGCCTATGCGGACCTGTCGGATCATGCCATCGGCGCGGCGAACGAGCTTTTCGTCGACCGCCAGGGGCGGGCCTATGTCGGCCACCACGGCTTCGATTTCTTCGGCGGCGGCGAGCCGCGCCCTTCGTCGCTATTGCTTGTGAACCCGACGGGCGGCGTTTCGGTCGCGGCAGATGAGCTGATCTTTCCAAACGGCACGGTTTTGACGCCGGACGGCGGAACCTTGATCGTCGCGGAGAGCTTCGCCAACCGGCTCACCGCCTTCGATGTCCGCGAGGACGGCTCGCTCTCCAACCGTCGCGTCTGGGCAGAACTCGGCAACCACACACCTGACGGCATTTGCGTCGATGCCGAGGGCGCGGTCTGGGCTGCGAGCCCCATGACCGCGACCTTTGTCAGAGTGCGGGAAGGCGGCGAAGTTCTCGATCAAATCGGGACCGAGGAGCGGCGCTGGGCGGTCGCCTGCGCCTTTGTCGGCGACGATCTCGATAGGCTCGCCTGCATCACCGCAGCGACTTCGCTCGAGGACATGCCGAAGGGCAAATCCGAGGCGTTCATGGAGCTTGCTGAAGTGGCTGTGCCAGGAGCCCGAACATGAGCCTCAAGGGCAAGACGGTACTCGTCACCGGCGGCACGAAAGGGATCGGCCGCGGCATGGCGAAGGCGCTCGCAAAGGCGGGGGCGCAAGTGATCGCCACCGGGCGCACCCAGGCGGGCGATGACGGCATCGGGCGCTTCGAGCGGCTTGACCTGGCGGCCGGCCGGCCGGCGATCGAGGCCTTCGCTGAGCGCGTCTGGGCCGAATGGGATGGCATCGACGTTCTCTTCAACAATGCCGGCGCGGTGGTGATGAAGCCGGCGCTTGAAACCAGCGAGGAGGATTGGCAGGGGCTGCTCGACGCCAATCTTTCCGGCCTGTTCTGGTCCTGTCAGTCATTTGGTGGACGGATGCTTGAGCGCGGTCGCGGCAAGATCGTCAATGTCGCATCCGACATCGGCATCCGCGGCGAAGCGAACTGGGCCGCCTATGCCGCCACGAAGGGCGCTGTAGTCTCGTTATCCAAAAGCCTCGCCTGGGAATGGGCGCCTGCGGTCACGGTCAACATTATCGCGCCCGGGCCTTTCGACACGCCCGCCAATGCGCCGGCCTTTAGCATCCCGGAGGTGATGGAAATGGTGAACGCGCGGGTGCCGCTCGGTCGGGTGGGCGAGCCTGAGGCGGACCTCGGCCCGCTTGCCGTGCTACTCGCTGGACCAGGCTCGGATTTCATGACCGGGGCGGTCTTCCGGGTCGATGGCGGCATCTGCCGGTCCTGACATGCTGGCGCACGGGCCCGACCCGGAGGAGATTGCGCCGGCAAATCCGGTCACCCTCGCTTATGCGGAAGAAGTCGAGGCGTGGGGTCGGGCCGCGCCGAAGCCGAGTCTTCAGCTCGGCTACGGCCGCGACCGCGGCCAACGCCTGGACGTCTATGCCCCCCCAGGCGCCCGCAAACTGCCCATCCTCCTCTTCTTCCACGGCGGCGCTTGGGTCAGCGGCCATCTCGGCTGGTTGCGCTTCATGGCGCCGATGGTCACCGCTTTGCCGGCAGTGTTCGTTGCAGGGACTTACCGGCTTGCGCCCCGCTGCCGCTGGCCGGCGCCCTATGAGGATGTTCGCGAAGCGCTTCGCTTCGTCATTGAGCATGCAAGGGAATGGGGTGGCGATCCGCGCCGGCTTGTGATCGGCGGCCACAGCGCGGGCGGCCATCTCGCCGCGCTGTTGACGGTGACGGAGCAGCCCCAAGTAACGGCCTGCATGCCGGTTAGCTCGTCCTTCGACCTGCAATATGGCGACGTACCGCTGGAGAGCGACGCGGGCCGCGTCTACCGCTACCTGTTCGCAGAGCGCACCCAGGATTTCGAAGCAAGCCCGCTGAACTTCGTCGTCGGCAATCGCACGCCCTTTCACATCGTCTGGGGCGAGAATGATTTCGAGCGTGTCGCGAACTCCGGCGCAGCCATGACGCGCGCCCTGAAAGCGGAGCATTGTCCGGTCACGCAGCGCATCCTCGCCGGCGCTTCGCATTTCGATACTCACCTCGCCCTCTCCGACCCCGCGGACCCTTGGTACGCGCAGCTCAGAGGAGCGTTTGCCACCGCGGGAGCCCCAGCATGACCGAGCAAAGCCCGCTCCGCGCCCTGACCGACGCCATCTCCGCCGGCGCAGTTCATGTTATCGACCTGACCCAGCCGCTCTCGCCGGAGACGCCGGCGCTCGTCCTGCCCGAGCAATTCGGCCAATGCGCCGGCTTCAGCCAGCGAGAGGTGTCGCGCTACGACGAGCGCGGCGTCGCCTGGTACTGGAACGAGTTCACAATGAACGAGCATACCGGCACCCATTTTGACGCCCCGATCCACTGGGTGACTGGCAAAGGCCTTCCCAACAATGCGGTCGACAGCCTGCCGGTTGAGGACCTGATCGCGCCGGCTGTGGTGCTTGATTTTTCGGCTGAAGCGGCAGGTGATGCGGATTTCCTGCTGACCCGCGAGCTGATTGAGCAGTGGGAGACGGGTCATGGCAGAATCGACGCCGGAAGCTGGGTGTTCTTCCGCACTGATTGGTCGAAACGAGTCGGCGACGCATACACCAACCGCCGCGAGGACGGCCCGCACACGCCCGGCCCCAATGTCAGCGCGGTGCGCTTCCTGGTCGAGGAGCGCGACGTGCTGGGCTTCGGGGTCGAGACGATCGGCACCGACTGGGGCCAGGCACATCTCCTCGAGCCCGCTTATCCCGCCCACCATTTTATGCACGGAGCAGGGCGCTACGGTCTGCAATGCCTCGCCAACCTGGACCAGTTGCCGGCTCGTGGGTCGCTGGTGATTGCGCCGCCGCTCAAGATCGTCGGCGGTTCCGGCTCGCCGCTTCGCGTCCTCGCTCTCATCCCCCGTGGCTGAGCGCAGCTTCGCGCCGGAGGTCGAAAAGCTTCGCCTCGGCGAAGGCGAGATCTTCCGTGGCGAGGGCATATTGGCGGTGACCAAAGCGCTGCTGCAAGCGGGCGTTTCCTATGTCGGCGGCTATCAGGGGGCACCAATCAGCCATTTGATGGATGTGTTCGCCGACGCAAACCCTCTGCTGCAGGAACTCGGAATCCGCTTCGAGCAGTCCGCGTCCGAAGCGACTGCGGCGGCAATGCTGGCGGCGAGCGTCAACTATCCGCTGCGTGGCGCTGTCACCTGGAAATCGACCGTGGGCACCAACGTCGCCTCGGACGCGCTCGCCAATGTCGCCTCTGGAGGGGTGAAAGGAGGCGCGCTGATCATCATTGGGGAGGATTATGGCGAAGGCAGCTCGATCATGCAGGAGCGCAGCCACGCCTTCGCGATGAAGTCGCAGATCTGGCTGCTCGATCCGCGCCCGAGCCTGCCGAAGATCGTCGAGATGGTCGAGCATGGCTTCGCTTTGTCCGAAGCCTCGAACACCCCGGTGATGCTGGAGCTGCGCATCCGCGCCTGCCACCTGCACGGCCGTTTCGTGGCAAAGGACAATGTGCGGCCCGCCTTCACGCTCGCCGACGCGATGAATGCGCCGGTGCGCGATACTTCCCGGATTGTTCTTCCTCCCGCCAGTTTCCTGCACGAACAAGAGAAGGTGACGCAGCGGTGGCCCGCCGCCGTTGACTATGTCCGTCGGCACAAGCTGAACGAAATTTTCGAGACCCCCGGCGATGTGGGCCTTATCGTCCAGGGTGGCCTCTACAATGGCCTCATCCGCGCGCTCGAGTTGATCGGGCTTTCCGACGCCGCGGGCCGATCGGAACTCCCGATCTACGTCCTCAACGTCACCTATCCTCTTATCGAGGACGAGCTCGTCAGCTTCTGCGCCGACAAAAAGGCCGTGCTGGTGATCGAGGAGGGCCAGCCGGAGTTTATCGAACAGGCCATTGCCGCCACGCTGCGTAAGGCCAGTGTTCAAGCAAGCGTGAGCGGCAAGGACGTCTTTCCTCGGGCCGGCGAATATAGCGGCGCGGTGATGGTCCAGGGGGTCGAGACATTCCTGGAAGCGCAGGCGGGGCGGGCGCCGACGCATGTATTCGCACCCCCATTGCTTTCGGGGGGCGACCTGCCGGCGCGTCCGCCCGGCTTCTGCACCGGCTGCCCCGAGCGGCCGGTCTTTACCGCGATGAAGTTGCTCCAGAAGGAGCTGGGGCCCATCCATGTCTCATGTGACATCGGCTGCCACCTCTTCTCGATCCTGCCGCCATTCTCGATCGGCAATACGACCATGGGCTACGGCCTAGGCTGGGCGGGCGCGTCCGCGTTCAACGTCGAGGGCGAGGCGAAGCGGACCATCAGCGTGATGGGCGACGGCGGCTTCTGGCATAATGGCCTGACTTCGGGTGTCAGCAACGCCGTCTTCAACCGCAGCGACAACGTCTTGGTGATTGTCGACAATGGCTATTCCGCCGCGACCGGCGGGCAGGACATCCCGTCTTCGCGCGCCGCGAACGCGATCCGGCGCACCAACAATTCGATCGAAAGAGCGGTGCGCGGCGTCGGGGTCGAATGGGTGCGCAGGGTGAACACCTACGATCTGAAGAAAATGACGCAGACGCTGAAGGAAGCGATGACGACGGACGAGCGCGGGCCCAAGGTGATCGTCGCTGAGTCCGAGTGCATGCTTAACCGCCAGCGGCGCGAGCGGCCAGTTTTCGATGCCGCGGTGAAGGCGGGCAAGCGACGCGTCCGGAGCCGGTTCGGCGTGGATGAGGATGTCTGCACCGGGGATCACAGCTGCATCCGCCTTTCCGGCTGCCCGTCGCTGACGATCAAACCCAATCCCGATCCGCTGCGCGAGGATCCGGTGGCGGCGGTGGACAATGGCTGTGTCGGCTGCGGCGTTTGCGGCGAGATTGCTCATGCGGCGGCGCTCTGCCCGAGCTTCTATCGCACCGACATCCTGTACAATCCGAGCGGATGGGACCGCTTCAAGGCGCGCTGGCGCTCCCGCTTTATCGGCGCACTGCAGCGCGGACCGGAGCGGAGGCGGCTGGCGCGACAGGCATGACGGCCCGGCCGATCCGCATTTCCATCCACGCTTTAGGGGGCCAGGGTGGCGGCGTCCTCTCTGACTGGATCATCGACCTTGCGGAACATCAGGGTTGGATCGCGCAGGCCACGTCGGTCGCGGGCGTCGCCCAGCGCACGGGCGCCACCGTCTATTATCTCGAGCTGGCTGCGGTCGGTGGCCCCGAGCCGGTGATGGCTTTGATGCCGACGCCGGGCGACGTCGATATTGTCATCGCCGCCGAGCTGATGGAGGCCGGCCGCGCCATCGCCCGCGGGCTTGTAACACCAGACCGGACGACGCTCATCGCCTCCTCGCATCGTATCTTCGCGATCGAGGAGAAGAGCGCGCTGGGCAGCGGCATCGTCTCGCCTCGCCAGGTTCTGGATACGGCGACCGCCCAGGCCAGGCGCCTCATCCTCGCCGATTTTGCCAGCATTGCCGAAGCCAATGGCTCAGTCATTTCGGCCAGCCTGTTTGGCGCGCTGGCGTCCTCCAGCGGCCTCCCTTTTCCTCGCGACGCTTATGAAGGGACGATCCGTCGGTCCGGCAAGGGGGTGGCATCGAGCCTTGCCGCCTTTGCCGGTGGCTTTGAGGCGATCGAGAGACCGGTGCCCAAGAATGAACTCAAAGTGCAGGCCGCTCCCGGTCCCGGGCTGACCCTGCCGGCCGCGATCGAGCCGGTGGCGAGGCTCGGCGTCGAGCGGCTGCTCGACTATCAGGGTCGCGCTTATGCGGATCTCTATCTCGACCGCCTGCATGCCATCGTGCGCGCCGACGCCGAGCTCGGCGGCGAAGCGCAGGATTGGTCGCTGACTGCGGCCGCTGCCCGCCACCTCGCTTTGTGGATGGCCTATGAGGACGTGATCCGGGTCGCCGATCTAAAAACCCGTGCGACCCGCTTCCGGCGGGTCCGGGAGGAGGCGCTCCTCGAAGCGAGTCAGATCGCCGAGGTGACCGAATATATGCATCCTCGGTTCGAGGAGATCTGCGACATGTTGCCCGCCCGTTTCGGCGAGCGGATGCTGGCCTCGGGCCGGATGCGCCGCTGGTCCAGTGCCTTCATCGCCGAAGGCCGCTTTGTGACGACAACCCGTCTCCCAGGTTTCTTGTTGCTCTGGTCGATGGCCCGGCTACGTCGCTATAGGTCGCGCACGCTTCGCTGGCGGGACGAGCAGGCGCGGATGGTCGGCTGGCTGGAATCTGCGGTCAATGCCGCACGAAGCGATTATGGGCTAGGTGTCGAAGTGCTGCGGCTGCAGCGGCTGGTCAAAGGCTATGGCGAGACGCACGCGCGCGGGCTGCGCAATTTCGCGCTGATCCTCGGCCTGCTGCCCCAACTGGTTGGCCGCGCTGACGGTCCCGAGGTCCTGCGCGAGTTGCACGAGGCGGCCTTGAAGGACGACGAGGGAAGCGCGCTCGGCCGGGCGATACGAACTTTCGGCCGCCGCGCCGGGCTCCCTCTCGCCGCCTAGTTATCGGCTCCGAAAAGAAGCGATTGGGCTGCTAAGCCCCAAATGCTTGAGAAGGCGGAAGCGGCGCGCCAGACTGCCGCAAGGGAGCGGGTGAATGGCGGGTAAGATGAGCGTTGGGCGCAAGATTGGATACGGCCTCGGCGATTTCGGGCTCGGTCTGCTCTTTCTCACCGCAAGCCAGTTCCTGCTTTTTTACTATACCGACGTGCTGGGCCTCTCGCCGTCGCTGGCCGGCTGGGTGTTCGGTGCGGCCATCGTCTGGGACGCGCTGATCGACCCGCTGATGGGGGCGCTGGCAAACCGCAGCCATTCACGCTGGGGTCGCTATCGGCCCTTCTTGCTCTTCGCGGCAATTCCGCTCGCGCTTTCCTGGGCGCTCATCTTCTTGCCGCTCGGGCTCTCCGGCTGGACGCTGATCGCGTTCGCGCTCGGCGCGCATTTCCTGTTCCGAACCGTCTACACGATCGCAGCGATGCCCTATCTCGCGCTCAGCGCAGCGATGACCGAGGATAGCGGGGAGCGCAGTGCGCTGGCTGCATTCCGACTCGTTTTTCAGGCCTTTGCCGGCGTGCTCGCGGCTTTCGCAACGCTGCGCCTCGCGGCGGCCCTGGGCGATGGTCAGATGGGCTGGTTCCTCGTCGCGCTGATCTATGGCTCGGCTGCGGCGGCGCTGCTTACGATCGTCTTCTTCTCGGCCCGCGAAGTCTCGTTCGGTGAGGGCCTCAAGATACGGCCGACCTTTGGCGAGATGATCCGCGTGCTACGCGCCAACCGGCCGTTCTGGCTGGTCTGCGGCGCCTTCCTAATCGGCTCGGTCGGCTTCGTCTTCTTCAACAAGTCGCTGCCCTATTGGGTCAAATACGGGATGGGCATCGACAATTTCGGTCCGTTTCTCGGAGTGCTCGCGCTCGGTATCACCTTCACGATTCCGCTCTGGGCCTGGCTGACGAGGCGAACCTCGAAGCGAATCACGTTCCTCGCCGGGACCGGCATTTCTTTCTCGGCGTGCGTGGGCCTCTGGTTTGCGCCAGAGACTCAGGCAGGTTGGATGCCGTTCATTGCGTTGCTCGGGGCCGGCAATGGCGGCGTCATCCTGCCAAGCTGGGCGATGATGCCGGACACGGTCGAATATGGCGAGTTTCGCACCGGCACGCGCGGCGAGGGTGCCGCATTCGGCTTCGTTAGCTTCGTGCAGAAGGCGTCACTTGGCCTGGCCGCTGGAGCGCTAGGAGAGGCACTTTCGCTGATTGGCTACCGCGCCAATCAGGCACAGACGCCTGAGACGCTTGCACAGATGAAGGCGATGATGCTCGGCGTCCCTGCGCTTTTCTATCTGGGCGCGGCCGCGTTCATTCTCTTTTACCCCCTCGACGCCCGCACCCACGGCCGGCTGGTCAAAGTTCTGCAAAGACGACGGGCGCGCGCCGCCGCAGCGCAATGATGTCCTACCAGGCCGAGCGGAGCTGCGCCGTTGCAACCGCCTCGCCATTCGCGCGCGCGGCGCGGGCGCGACCGATCCAGAATTGACTGTCATCTTCGTCCGGCGGCTCGATGCCGATCGCACGCAAGGCCATTCGGCGGCTCTGCATCATCATCGGGTTCAGCCGCTGCGCCGGCTCACGCATCGCTCCGCCGTTGCCGCCGACGCTCCAGCTCACATATTTGCCGAACGGCCAATGATACATGCCGGCGTCGCCGCCGCGCGCAATCGAGCCCATCATGATCTGCGTTGCCGGCGCGATCCGCCAATAGATCGCCCGCGCCTGATCATATTCGCCGGCCATGACGTGACGATGATAATCGACGAGATATGGTCTGTCCGGCGATTGCCACATTTCCCAAGCGCCGCCGCCGAACCATTGTGCGCCATATTTTTCGCGAAGCAGTGGAAATAGCCCGATGAGCCAGGGCGTGCCGACGTTGACGAGCATCCGCTCGCCATAGCGCTCGAAACATTCATAGGCGGTGGCTGGATCACCAAAGCCCACCTTCAGCGAGACGATGTTCGGAAGGTCCGCGACCCGATCATAGGCTTCGAACGGCACCTGGCTGGGGTGGAAGCGACCGAAATCGAACTTGTCGGAGACGTACATGACAAGGCCGAGATTGGTGCTCTCCGCCAGCATCGCGGTCTTTTCGTAGATCTCGTCCGGCGATCGTGGCCGAAAGCTCGCGGGATAGCCCAGCAGCGCATGGCTGCACCCGGCGGCCTCCGCGTGAGCGAGCAACTCCAGCGACTCCGCGAAGCTGTTGTTGAGCAAAGTGAAAGAGACGAGCAGCTGCCCCTTAGCCTCGTCGCAGACGATCGAGATGAAGCGCTTGGCCTCCTCGGTTGTAAGGCCGGTCTCGACCGCGCACATTGTTGAGAAGAAGCCCTGCGCGATCGCCTGGCGGACGTCCCAGCGAATGCCTTCCTCATCGAGCGACTTCATGTCCGCCGAGAAGCTCGGCATGATTGCGTTCTCGAGCCCGACAAGGGCATCGCGCGCCCAAGCCTTGCGCTCGTGGCGGCCGACGCTCACTCGGCCGCCTGCGCCTGACCGCCGCGCAGGCGCGCGACATTGGACCGGCCAAGGAAGAAGTCCTCGTCCGGATCGGGGCACTGAACGCCGACTGCGGCAAGGCCTCCGCGGATCATCTGCAAATTATGCTGAAAAACCCGCATCGCCGGCTGGCGGGTGAGGCCGCCATTGCCCCCGGACAGCCATTGCTGATATTTGAGCAAGGGCCAATGATAGGCACCGGTCGGCATCAACGGCGCCATGATCGCCATCATTGTTCTAAGCGCCGGCGCCATCCGCCAATAATGGCCCATCGCTTCGTCCGTGCGGTTCTCCAGAAGCGCTTTCATCATGTTGACGGCGTGAGGTTGATCGGGCCCTTGCAGCGCCTCAGCGGTCCACGCCCCGGTCCAGCGCACGTCGTAGCTTTTCCGCAACAGCGGGATCAGCCCGATATTGACGCTGGTGACGAGCAATCGATCCGAGAAGCGTTCGAAGCACTCGTAGATCATCCCCGCGTCCATGCCGCCGACTTTCATCGCAACAACGTTGGGGAGGTCCGCAAGCTTTTCATAAGCGTCGAACGGGACGCCCGAGGGATGAAAGCGACCGAAGCCGAACTTGTCGGACACGAACAGGTAGATGCCCATATTCGTGCTCTCGGCAAGTCGCCGACCATAGTCGTAAATATCGTCCTGGCTTTTAGGCACGAAGGCCTGCGGGAAACTGAGCAGGCCGTGCGTCGCACCGGCCTTCTCGGCAGCCGCGAGTAGCTCGAGATCGCCTTCGAGCGTGTCGCCAGCCAAGCTGATGCTAATTCCATAATCGTTCCCCGCCTCATCGCAGGCGATCTCCACGAAACGCACCTTCTCCTCGGGAGTCAGACCGGTCTCGACTGAGCAGAGGCTGCCGAAGAAGCCGTGCCGCTTCGACTGACGCACATCAATGCGGATGCCTTCCTCGTCGAGCTCGGTCAGGTCCGGATTGAAGCTCGGCATCAACACGTTCTCGATGCCATTGAAATGTTCGCGCGCCCAAGACTTGCGATCACCCGCGCCCACTCGATTGGTCATGATTTTCTCTTTCGCCTTATGCGTCGGCTTTGACGGGCATGTCGCGCGGCCCCAAGGGCGCTTCCGTCTCGCCCCGCTCATAAGCGAGCTGGTGCTCGGCCATGTCGAGATAGTCCTCGCGCACTGGCGCGAAAATCTCGACACCGACCGCTTCCTCTTCGCCCAATGTACGGCCGATATGCGGGACGTTTGCCGGAATGTAGATGAGCTCCCCCGCTTCTAGCTCCCAGGTGCCAAGGTCACCGTTCTCGCCCAAGGTGACTTCGACCTTGCCCTTCAGCAGCAGCATGAGCTGGTCCCAGGGATGGACGTCGGGCTGGCCAGCGGCCGCAGCTCGACCAGTCATCGCCACTGGCGCGGGCTTGCCCCAGGCGAACTTGAGGATGGCATGGTCCATCACCACCGCTGTCTCGCCAAACGCGCCGCCGTAGCGCAGCTGGCGCGGCAGGTCCTCGTAGCGGGCCTTGTAGACCTTCTTCGGCATGGCAAAACTCCTGGCTGGAAACCTTCGAATTGGCGGCTACCATCGCCCCTCATTCCGGGAAATTCATTTCTCTTTGCCCGCGATAACGCTGGCTTATCGAAGCCTCTAAAACGGATAGCGAGGTGGGGCATGCTTCACGGTGAGCCACTGCCA
>Ga0136633_1001865_pt1 | contig 15070 bp, 8 predicted proteins | sample AntDrymeUQ832206_2_FD_105494 | JGI IMG/M metagenome (GOLD analysis project Ga0136633, IMG submission 105494) | Polar desert sand microbial communities from Dry Valleys, Antarctica - metaG UQ83 (22.06) | ecosystem: Environmental > Terrestrial > Soil > Desert | place: Antarctica: Dry Valley...
CGTCTGCGTCGGCGTCTCGGTCGGCGTCTGCGTCGGCGTCTCGGTCGGCGTCTGCATCGGCGTCTCGGTCGGCGTCTGCGTCGGCGTCTCGGTCGGCGTCTCGGTCGGCGTCTCGGTCGGCGTCTGCGTCGGCGTCTGCGTCGGGTCGATCCCGCACGTCGCCGAGAGGTCCTCGACCGTGAAGCCGTCGAGCGTCCCGTCGTCGCCGGCCACCACGTCGATCACCCGCAACGTCCAGGCGCCCTGACGCTCCTTGCCGACGAGCGCCGACAACTGGCCGTCCGGCCGGAAGGCTCCGTGGAAGGGCGCCTCGCCGTCGGCCACCGCGACGGTGGCCTGGTCGTCGAAGAGCGTGCGGTCGTAGTCCTGGCCGTTGCCCCCGCGACGGTCCGCGAGCACGACGACGGTGCCGTCCGGTGCGATCAGCTCGACCTTCAGGTCCGCGACGAACGCGTGCGAGATCAGGCCGATGCGGACGTTGACGTCGCGCAACGTGCCGGCCTGCGCCACGACCGCCGTCGCCGTCGCGACCCCCTCGTCGGGAATCGGTACCGACCCCCCGGCGGACACCGTCCGCGATCCCGCCCCTGCACCAACCACGAAGAGCAGCGGGACTGACGTGACGCCGGCGGCGCTCTCGAGCGCGAGCGAGAGGTCGATCGGCGAGCCGCACGCCGCCGCCGCGGGGACGTCAAAGGTGAACGGGCTCGGGTTGGTCGCCACAGCGTCCGGCTCGATGTTGCCGTAGTCCTCGGGACCGCCGTCGAGGACCGCCGCGCCGCCGAGGATCCCCTCCACCCCGAGCGCGTCCTCGAAGCCGAGGTTGCGGACGCCCTGAGTGAGCTCGACCGTCTCGCCGGCCGCGACGATGCCATCGCCGCCGAGCACGGCCCCGTCGGGCACGAGCTCCGGCGCCTGCGCGGACGCGCTCGACGGAGCCAGCAGGCAGCACAGCGACAGGACCAGCGAGAGGCGACGCATGCAGCCGTCAACGCTCCGACCCGCAAGGACTTGCGCGAGCAAGATCGGGGACCGCCCTTCGTTGCAAGCTTCGATGCGCCTCCTCATCCACACCCTTGCCTTGCTGCTCGCGCTCGCCCTCCCCGCCTCGGCCGCCGCGCAGGCGCCTTGCCCGGCGACGACGACCCCGACGTTCGATCCGAGCTTCCCCACGTTCAACTCCGTCAACGGCTTCGCGCTCGGATCGCGCAAGGCGACCACGGCGGAGCTCTACGCCTACCTCGCCGCGGTCAACGCCGCGGCCCCGGATCGCACCATCCTCGGCACGCTCGCGACCAGTCACGGCGGGCGCCCGCTCAAGTACCTCGTCGTCGCCGCGGCGGACGAGATCGCCCGCCTCGACGAGACCGCCGGCCTGATGGCGCGGCTGCGCCTCGCTCAGGAGCCTCCGGCACGCGCGGCTGAGATCGCGGAGAGCCACCCCGCGATCGCCTGGATCACGTCGAACGTTCACGGCAACGAGCCCAGCGGCGCCGACGGGACGATGCGCCTGATCTACGAGCTGCTCGCGCGCACAGACTGCTTCAACCAGCGGCGGCTCGGTGACGTGGTGACGATCTTCCAGCCGACGCAGAATCCGGACGGCCGTGAGGCCGCCTCGCGCGCCAACGGCTTCAACTTCGACATGAACCGCGACTGGTTCGCCCGCTCGCAGCCGGAGACCGACGGCAAGATCTCGATGATCCGCAAGTACCCGCCCGTGCTGTTCATCGACGCCCACGAGCAAGGCGGGACCTCGGGCTTCTTCCCGCCGAACGCCGACCCGATCCACCACGAGATCTCGAACACCGCGCTGACCCACATCAACGAGGTCTACGGCCCCGCCATGCGCGCCGCCGCCGACTCCGCGGGCTACGACTACACGAACTACACCTCCTACGACCTGTTCGCGATGATCTACGGCGACACCGTGCCCAGCACGGCGTTCGGCGCGGCCGGAATGACCTTCGAGAAGGGCTCGACCTCCCCGTACACCGAGAAGACCTTCGAGCAGTACACCAACCAGCGCGCGTCGCTCGACGCGCTCGTCGAGCAGAAGGCCAAGATCGTGGGGGAGTGGGCCGGGCAGTTCCACGAAGCGATCGCCCAGGGCGCGGCCGGCGACCTCGAGCCCAACGTCGTCGTCCAGCCCACGAACACCGTCCAGTTCCCCGTGCCGCCCCAGAAGATCTACGGCTACGTCCTGCGCACCGAACGCCACTCGGCCGACGCCGCGAAGCTCGTCGACCGCCTGCGCGCGCTCGACGTGGACGTCTACCGCCTGCTCTCTGCGGCCGCCCTGCCCGGGTACCGCGAGTTCTCCCGTCAGGGCGGCGTGCGCACGGAGACCGTGCCGAAGGGCGCCTTCTGGATCCCGATGGCGCAGTCGCAGAAGCACTGGATCCAGGGCCTGCTCGGCGAGGACGGCTACGTCCCCTACGAGTACTTCTACGACGTCTCGGGCTGGTCGAACCCAGCGCTGATGGGGCTGGAGGTCGGGATCGCCACGCTCGCGCCCCCCGCGCTGCCGGTCGAGAAGATCAGGACCAACAACGTCTTCGGGAACACGCCGTCGCGGGCCACGACCTCCTACTCGTTCGCCGGCGACTCCAGCGGCGCGCTGACCATGGCGATCCAGCTGCTGCGCGAGGACGTGCCGCTGCGGCGCGTCTCGACCGCGTCGATCTCGCTCGACGGGCGCGCGCTCGCGCTCGGCACGATCCTGGTGCCGGGCAGCGTGCCGCTCTCGCGCCTGAGCGCGCTCGCACGCCAGTACGAGGTCCGGGTCCTCGGCCAGACCAGCCCCGTGCCGACGGCGGGAACGGTCCCCGTGCGCAAGCCGCGCGTGGCCCTGCTCTCGGGCAGCGGCGAGTCCTACGGACACATGCGCAACGTGCTGATCCACCAGCTCAAGGCGGACCCCACGGTCCTGACCTCGACCCAGCTCGAGAGTGGCGGACTCAACGGCGGCTTCACCGCGCTCGTCATCCCCGACGGGACCGGGACCGGCGGCCTGACGCCTGTGGGCCTCGTGATGCTGAGGACATGGGTCCAGGGCGGCGGCACGCTGATCGGGATCGGCAACCAGGGCCTCACGATCGCCCGCGCCGCCGGCCTGACGACGGCGCTCCCCGGCCAGGCGGGGACCGACTTCGCCGTCCCGGGCACGTCGCTGGCCATGGCGGTCGACTCGGACTCCAGCCCGTTCTCCTGGGGGCTTTCGGCGCGCGACTACGCCTACAACACCAGCGATCCGATCGTCCAGGCCGGGTCGTCGGCCGGCGTCGAGGTCGCCACCTACGCGGGCGGCGCCGACGCCTACCAGTCGGGCTTCGCGACCGGGACCGAGGAGCTCGCCGGTACACCGGTCCTGCTCGACGAGACCGCGGGGACCGGGCACGCGCTGCTCTCGACCTACGACCTCGCCTTCCGCGCGTGGAGCGAGTCGGGCTTCCGCGTTCTCGCCAACGGGCTGATGTATCCGCAGACCGCGTCGGGGGCCGCCCGCTCGAGCGCGCGACGCTCGTCGCAGCGGCGCGGGACCGAGGGGATGCAGCTCGGCCTGCTCGGTTCACGCTTCAGCGCCGGCCGCGACTCGGTGATCGAGGCACCGCTGATCGCGGTCACGATCTTCGAGTCCCTCCAGCGGACCGGCCGCCTGCCGCGCGGCTCGCGCATCCAGCGCGATCTGCGCACGGTGACGCTGCGGATCCCGAACCCGCGCGGCCAGGACCCGCACGAGATGACTTGGAGCCCGGCGCTCTTCGAGGCCCTCGGCCGGGCCAACATCCGCCCGGTCTCCGTGATCCTGTAGCGACGCGCGACACTGCGAGGGTGCGCCTCCGGCTCTACCACCACAGCGACGGGGCGCGGATCGCGTACCGCGAGGCGGGGACGGGGCCGCCGATCGCCTTCCTGCACTCGGCCGGGCTCTCACACCGCGAATGGGAGCCGCTGGTCGAAGAGCTCGGCGACCGCTTTCGCCTGGTCCTGCCGGATCTGCCGCTGCACGGAGACTCCGAGGACCGCCCGCACCACCCCTACACACCCGAGTGGCTCACGGGGGTGCTCAGCGGCTTCATCCGCGACACCTGCGGGCCGCGGCCGCTGGTCGCCGGCCACGACGTGGGCGCGCACATCGCGCTGCGGGCCGTGCTCGCGGGCGAGTTGCGACCCGGCAAGCTCGTGCTGATGCCGGCGGCGCTGCACCGGCGCACGCCACGTGACGCGAAGCTGCGGACCCTCCGCGCCGCCGCCCGCATCGGCGCGGTCCCCGGCCTCGACCGCGCCGTGGCCCGGGCAGCCCCGCTGGCCTTCCGCCCGGCGGGCGGGGAGAAGCTCAGCGCCCGTGGGAATCCCGCAGCCCGGGACCTCATCCGCCACGCGCTCGCCGACCTCCCCGGCAACACCAACCGCGCTCGCTCCTGGGCCAAGGCGGCCGCGTCGTGGCCGGTCGGCCCGGAGCCCGGCCTGCTCGACGAGTACGCGCGCATCGACGTCCCCGTCCTGTTGCTGTGGGCCGACGAGGACGTCGCGCATCCGACCGCGATCGCCGAGGACGCGCTCGACCTCCTTCCCGACGCGCTGCTGCGGATCCTGCCCCAGACCGGGTTCCTGATGGCCTACGACGACCCGGTCGGCCTGGCGCGCGAGATCGCGGCGTTCTGCGTCTAGTGTCTTCGCCATGAGCGTGGACACCGATACTTCGAAGCAGTTGTGGGGCGGCGAGACCACCAAGGCCGTCGCGAACTTCCCGATCTCGGGTGAGCCGATCCCGACCGCCGTCGTGCACTGGCTGGGCCGCATCAAGGCCGCCGCGGCGCGCGTGAACGCCGACCTCGGACTGCTCGACGCCGGCCTGGGCGAGCGGATCGCCGCCGCCGGCGACGAGATCGGCGAGGGCCACCACGACGGGCAGTTCCCGATCGACGTCTTCCAGACCGGCTCGGGGACGTCGTCGAACATGAACGCCAACGAGGTCATCGCGAACCTCGCCGGCGAAGGCGTGCACCCGAACGACCACGTCAACATGGGCCAGTCGTCCAATGACGTCTTCCCCAGCGCCGTGCACCTCGCCGCGCTCGAGCGGGCCACGAACCTGCTGCCGGCGCTCGAGCGCCTCGAGCAGGCCTTTGCGGCCAAGGCCGAGGACTTCAAGGACATCGTCAAGGCCGGCCGCACCCACCTCATGGACGCGGTCCCGGTCACGCTCGGTCAGGAGTTCGGCGGCTATGCGGCACAGATCCGGCTGGGATCGGCTCGCATCAAGGACGCGCTTCCCCGGGTCGCGCAGATCCCGCTCGGCGGCACCGCGACCGGCACGGGGCTGAACACCCATCCGCGCTTCGCCGAGGGCGTGCGGGCCAGGCTCGCCGAGGCCACCGGTCTGACCATCTCCGCGCCCGAGGACCCGTTCGAGGCCCAGGGCAACCGCGACGCGCTCGTCGAGCTCTCCGGCGCGCTGAAGGTCCTCGCCGTCTCGCTGACCAAGATCGCCCAGGACCTCGCGCTGATGGGCTCCGGCCCGCGCGCGGGCATCGGCGAGCTGTTCCTGCCCGAACTGCAGAAGGGCTCCTCGATCATGCCCGGCAAGGTCAACCCGGTCATTCCCGAGGTCGTCCTACAGGTCGCCGCGCAGGTCATCGGCAACGACACCGCGATCACCATCGGCGGCATGCAGGGTCAGTTCGAGCTCAACGTGCGCGTCCCCCTGATGGCCCGCAACCTGCTGCAGTCCATCCACCTGCTCACCACGACCACGGACGCGCTGCGCGAGAAGTGCGTCGAGGGCCTCGAGGCGAACCTCGACGGCTGCAAGGCGTCGGCCGAGAACACGCTGGCCGTCGCGACCGCGCTGAACCCGTTCATCGGCTACGACCGCGCGTCGGCGATCGTCAAGGACGCCGCCGCGTCGGGCGGGACGCTGCGCGATGTCGCCAAGCAGCACGGAGTCGACGACGCCACGCTCGACGAGGCACTCGACCTGCGCAAGATCGCGGCTGGGTCCGCCGCCGAGTAGGACCGCCGGCGGTCCCGGTCAGCGGCGGCGGACGCGCTCGCAGTCGCGGTCGACGCGGTCGCGGCGGTCGGCGACGACCGCGTCGTGCCCGGGGCCGCACTTCATGGTGTCGCGCGCGCCGTCGGCAGCGTCGATCGTGTCGTTGCCGGCGCCACCCGAGATCGAATCTCTGCCGGCGTCCCCGCGCAGGACGTCATCCCCCGCGCCGCCGTTGACGCGGTCGTTGCCGTCACCCCCGCCGATCGTGTCGGCGCCGTCGCCGCCGCTCAGGCGGTCCGAGCCCCTCCCGCCGGACAGGCAGTCGTCGCCGGCAGCGCCGCTGAGCGCGTCGGCGCCGTCGCCGCCGGAGATCGCGTCGCCCGCCACGCCGCCCGAGAGCTCATCCGCCCGGCCGCTGCCGTTGAGCGCGTTGGCACAGCGCGTGCGGAACGCGCTCGCGCCGGCGTCGGTCACGAAGACGACGATCCCGCGCGAGACGGCCGGCTGCCCGGCGGCGCTCGCCGATGGCCTGGCCCCGCCCGTCGGGAAGGCCGCGGTGTCGAGCGCACGGGCCCGGACGAGGTCCACCGCCTCGGGCAGGCCGCCGTCCTGGGACACGTAGGCCAGGCGGCCGGCCGCCGCGGCGACGTTGCGCCGGAACGCCCCCGCCACGGACCCGGTGAGCATCAGCGAGCGGGCGTCGAGGACGTGCAGCGCCCGGTCGGTCGTGACGACGATCCAGCCCGCGCCGGAAGCGCCCCCGATGACCTCGAAGGCCAGCGCCACCGCCGGCGCCGCGGTGCCGTCCAGCGGCGGCGAGGAGCCCCGCGCGACCAGCGTGTTGCCGGTGCGCCCGAGGCGGTGCACGCGTGTCTGCCCGCTGTCGGAGGAGGCGGCGTAGACGTCCGGCGTAACCGCCGAACCCGAGCCGCGGCGGCCCGGCTCGAGGCCACCGGCGCTCACCGGGACCGCGATCGTTCCGGGCGTCCCCCCGAGCGCCGCGGATCGCGGACCCTCGGCGGGGAACCGCGGCAACGAGTACGAGCGGACACCGTCGGTGCTCGCGAGCACGGCGAAGGGCTCGCCGTCGGCCAGGAACGCCACCGCCGGCCCCGTCCGCGCGTCCACGCCGGGAACGTCGACCCGCCGGACGCGGCCCAGGCGATCGCCGTCGGGCAGCTCGATGTTGAACAGCACCGGGGCACCCGAGGGCGGCGCGGCGAGGAAGAGCAGGGCGCGGTCTCCGTCACGGTCCGGTGGCGCCAGCGTGGCGGGCCCCTGGACGCGCAGGTCCGCCGTCCCGGGGATGGTCGTGTCGTCGATCAGCTCGCCGGTCCGCTCGTCGATGCGGGCTACGGCGACGTCGTCGTCGATGCCGCCGAACAGGCCACGGGTGTTGCGCGTGTTGTGCACGGCCAGCACGACGCCGAGGCCGCTCGGGCCGGAGGTCTCCGCGAAGGCGAAGCCGCCGCCCTCGCCGAACGCGCCCGCCTCGAGCGTCTGCTCGACCGGTAGCCCGCCCTCGGGGCCGATGCGCTCGCCGTCGTCGAGCGCGCGCAGGTGGACCCGCCCGTTCGCGGTGCCGTAGACGACGCGTTGCTCCTCGAGCGTCCCGGCGGTGATCAGCGGCGAGGTCACGACCTCGCGATCGGCGGTGGTCCACAGCGATCGCACGGGCGGCGACCCGTCGGCGAGCGGCTGGTAGCCCGAGCGACCGCCGTCACCCCCGGCCTGGGACCAGTGCACGGCCTGCGCGGGCGCGGCGAGGGCCCCGGCCGCGAGCAGGCCGGCGACCGAGAAGATCCGACGGCTCACCGGCCGACGCGCCGGACGCGTTCGCACTTGCTCGAGACGCGATCGCGGCGGTCGGCGATCACGATGTCACGCCCGGACCCGCAGGTGACGGTGTCGCGGCGGGAGTTCACGGAGTGGATGCGGTCGTTGCCGGCTCCCCCGATGATGCTGTGCGAGCCCTTGCCGGCGACGATCACGTCGTTGCCGCGCCCGCCGTCGAGTGTGTCGTTGCCATCTTCGCCGCGCAGCGTGTCGTTGCCGTCACCGCCCAGCAGCCGGTCGCTTCCGCGACCGCCGAAGAGCTGGTCCTTGCCCGCCCCGCCGCTGATGCGGTCGTCATCGGCGTCTCCGCGCAGACGGTCGTTGCCGGCGCCGCCGCTGATGCGGTCGCGGCCAGTCCCGCCCACCACCTTGTCGTTGCCGGCCCCGCCTTCGAGGAGATCGTCACCCGGCCCGCCGTCGAGCGAGTCCGCGCCCGCCTCGCCGTAGAGGCAGTCGTGGCCGCCGAGTCCGGCAAGGCGGTCGTCGCCGGCGCCTCCGAGCAGCCGGTCGCCGAAGGGGCTTCCCGTGAGCACGTCGGCAGCGGGCGTGCCACGGCGCTCGGTTGCGCAGGCCCCCGGCGGCAGACCGTCCACGCCGTTGGTGCGGTTGGCGATGCGGATGCGCCGGCGCGGCGTCGCCGCCGTCCGGCCGGACTCGTCGGTGGCGATCGCATCGAGCGAGTAGTCGCCGTTCTGCACGCTGCCCGTCTGGAAGGCGAGCGTGAAGCGCCCGCCCTCACCGGGGCGGGTGGCGAACGTCGAGGTCTCGGGCGTCGAGTCGCGCCCGAGCACGATCGTGGAGGACTCGGTGGACAGGCGGAACTCGACCGACACGACCCCGCGCGCGTCGGAGGCCCTCGCCGCCAGGTCCACCGCGCCGGCCACCGTGGCGCCCGGACCCGGAGCGACCAGCTCGACCGCGGGCGGCGTGACGTCGGCGTTGCGATAGGTGATGGCGCCGGCACTCGAGCCGAAGACCGAGAAGCCGCGCGCGATCGCGGGTGCCCCCCAGGCCGGGCCCTTGACTGCGGCGGAGGCGGCGGCTTCGGCGAAGCTCGAGGCCTCCAGGTCGGCCAGGCGCCGCACGAGGTGGCGCCCCGGCACGTCGGCCGCGCCGTCGCGGGCCACGTAGACGTAGTCGCCCGACACGGAGGGCACGGTGCGACCGAAGCCCTCCCCCGGCCCCGGCGGCTTGCCCTGGGCGTGGAGCTGGGCCGTGATCGTCAGGTCACTCGCCCGCAGGACGGTCAGGTTGGCCGCCGAGCTCACGACCAGACGACCGCCCGCGAGGACCCCCGAGGGCCCGACGCTCTCGGCGACCGCGAGGGCCGGAGCCGGCAGCCCGGAGCTCGGGATGTCCTTCGGAGTCGGAGGATCGGCGTTCATCGTCGCCCCGGCCTGCTTGAGGCGGTATACGCGCGTCGCGTCGGCGACCGCGGTGGCGACGTAGACCCACGGGGCGGCGGGCGTCCCGGATCCGTCGGAGCCGGCGATCAGACCGGCCGCCGAGGCGGGTGCCGACACCGTCTGCGGCTGCTCGCCGGCGGGCAGGGCGGCGCTGATCTCCGGCGTGCTGGTGGCGCTGAGCGGCTCGTTGGCGTCGTAGAAGTCGACCGCCCCGTCGCGCGGCACCGCGACGTAGAAGGTCGGCTGGTTGGTCGCCGGGTCGGTGAGGACGACCAGGGACACACTCGCGCGCTCGTTGAGGCCGACGAGGGGCACGAAGGTCTGGGTGCCGAACGGGGCGTTCGGCAGCACGGCATCGCCTTCGATCGGGACACGCACCAGGCTCGTCCCCTGGGTGCAGGTCCCGGACATCGTGAAGAACAGGACGCGCCCGCCCGTCGCGTTCGGTGGGGTGAGGACCGGTGAGCCGTTGATCCGGCACCCCGGCGTGGGGCCGGACCCGGAGACGACTTCGTCGGCCGACGGCGCCCCCGTCGTCAGATCGATCCGCTGCAGGAACACGCCGGCACCGACCACCGCGGCGTCGTCGTTGTGAACCACGAGGAGCTGGCCGAGGCGGCCGCTCGTGGACGTGTCGGCGAACGCGACCGAGCCCGTGTCGGTGCCGGCTGCGCCTGGGGCGAAGGTCCCACCGTCGTCGATCTTGATGCCGGCTTCGGGGCCGACGGGGAGGCCGGTCTCGAGCACCTGCAGGTGGGCCAGGACGTCGTTGCCCACTTCGGTCGCGTAGGCCACCCGCTGGACCGACGGCCCGCCGCCGCCGGTGATGATGGGTGCGTTGCGCACGCCCGCGTCGCGCTGCCACAAAGCGGTCCACGGCGCCTCCCCGCCGTCGGCGGCGTCGAAGCCCGAGCGCGACGGATTCCCGCCGGCCACCGGCCACGAGTCGGCTGCGGGCGCCGGGGCCGCGGGCGCCGCCAGTGCGAGGACGAGCGAGCCGGCCGCGCCCAGGAATCCCCTGCGCCGGGCCTTCATGCCCTGCACCAGGACGAGACCGCCCGCGTCCTACAGGTTGATCGCGATGTACTTGGTCTCGAGGTACTCGTCGATGCCCTCGCGACCACCCTCGCGGCCGTAGCCCGAGTGCTTGACGCCCCCGAACGGCGCGGCCGGGTTGGAGACGATGCCCTGGTTGAGGCCGACCATCCCGGTTTCCAGTCTTTCGCAGACGCGCAGGGCTCGCTTGACGTCACGGGTGTAGAGATACGCGACGAGCCCGTATTCGGTTCGGTTGGCCGCGGCGACCGCCTCGTCCTCGTCGCCGAAGGCGGTGACGGGGGCCACGGGGCCGAAGATCTCCTCTGAAAGCAGGCGTGCGTCATCGGGCACCGCAGACAACACGGTCGGCTCGTAGAAGTAGCCCTGACGGTCCGGGGCGCGACCGCCGGTCACCGCTTCGGCCCCGCGGTCGACGGCGTCCTGGACGAGCTCGGCGACGATGTCGCGCTGGGCGCCGTCGATCAGCGGGCCGACCTTGACGTCGCTCTCGGTGCCCCGGCCCACCTTCATGGCCCCGAGCTTGGCGGCGAGCTTCTCGGTGAACTCGTCGCGAATCGCCTCGGCGACGTGGAAGCGGTTGGCCGCCGTGCACGCCTCACCGTTGTTGCGCATCTTCGCGATCACGGCGCCCTCGACCGCGTCATCGACGTCGGCGTCCTCGAAGACCAGGAACGGCGCGTTGCCGCCGAGCTCCATCGAGACACGCAGGATCTGCTTCGCCGACTGCTCGATCAGCTTCTGCCCGACCGGCGTCGAGCCGGTGAACGAGAGCTTGCGCAGGCGCGGGTCCTCGATGATCGGCTTCGAGACCTCGCCCGACGAGGAGCTGGTGATCACGTTCAGGACACCGCCCGGCAGGCCGGCCTGCTCGAGGACCTGCGCGAGCGCGAGCATCGACAGCGGCGTCTGCTGGGCCGGCTTGACGATCATCGTGCAGCCCGCGGCGATGGCCGGGCCGATCTTGCGCGTGCCCATCGCCATCGGGAAGTTCCAAGGGGTGATGAAGTAGCAGGGGCCGACCGGCTGGCGCATGGTCAGCATCCGCCCGGCGCCGTTGGGGGCGGTCGCGAAGCGGCCGTCGATGCGGCAGGCCTCCTCGGAGAACCAGCGCAGGAACTCGGCGGCGTAGGTGACCTCCGCCTTGGACTCCGCCAGCGGCTTGCCCATCTCGAGCGTCATCAGCAGCGCGAGGTCGTCGGCGCGGGCGACGATCGCGTCGAAGGCCTTGCGCAGGATCTCGGCGCGCTCGCGCGGCGGGTGCGATCCCCACTCGGCCTGCACGCCCGAAGCGGCGTCGAGCGCGGCGGTGGCGTCGGCCGGCGTCCCGTCGACCACTTCGGCGATCGTCTCCCCGGTCGACGGATCCTCGACCGCCAGCGCCGTCGCGCCGTCGCGCCATTCGCCGCCGATGAACAGGCCCTTGGGGACGTCCTCCACGACGGTTCGCTCTGCAGTGGCAGTCATGCGGATGCGGTCTCCTTGCCCAGTTCCTCGCTGATGGTCACGTCGGTCGAGTAGTCGATCGGGATCACGACGATCGACGGGACGTCGAGCTCGAGCGCGCGGCGCAAGTTGGCGCCCACGTCCTCGACCGACTCGCACTTGAAGCCCGGCATCCCGAACGCCTCGGCCAGCTTGACGAAGTCGGGGTTGGTGAAGTCCACGCCGAAGTGGCGGCCGAACTTCTTGTCCTGCTTCCAGACGATCGACCCGTACTGACGGTTCTCCCAGATGATGTTCACGATCGGCGTTCTCAGCCGGACCGCGGTCTCGAGCTCCTGGCAGTTCATGAGGAAGCCGCCGTCGCCGCTGACCGACACGACCTTTCGGTCCGGGTACACGAGCTTCGCCGCGATCGCCGTCGGCAGCGCGATCCCCATGCCCGCCAGCCCGTTCGCGATGAACACCGTGTTCGGCTCGTGGGCCGGGAACATGCGGGCCAGCCAGAGCTTGTGCAGCCCGACGTCGGAGACGACGATGTCCTCGCGGCCGAGCAGCTGCCGCAGCTCCCACATCGCCCGCGGTGGCTGCAGGGGGAAGTCGGTGGCGTCGCGCGAGGCCTCGAAGCGGCCCATCACGATGTCGTTGAGGCGGCTGCGCGTCCCCATCGTGCGCGGGTCCGATGCGCACTCCGCGGCGAGCCGGTCGAGGATCAGCTCGAGGTCGCCGACGAGGTCGACCTGCGGGATGAAATGCCCGTCGACCTCCGCGGCCGTCGTGTCGATGTTGACGATCCGCTTGGAGCGATTCGCGTTCCAGTGCTCCGGCGAGTGCTCGACGAGGTCGTACCCGACGGTGATCACGAGGTCGGAGTCCTCGAAGCCGGCGAGCTCGTAGTCGCGGTCGGTCAAACCGACCGTGCCCCGCCACAGCGGGTCCTCGCAGTCCATCACGCCCTTACCCATGAAGGTCTCGGCCACGCCGACGCCGGCCGCCGTGGCGAAGCGGCGCAGCGCCTGCGAGGCGCCCACGCGCGCGACGCCGTTGCCGGCCAGGATCACCGGGTGCTCGGCGGAGCGGATCAGCTCGGCGGCGCGCTCGAGGTCGTCGTCTCCCGGTTCCGGGCGGCGGCGCCGGGCCGGCGACGGAAGGGGGACGCCGTCGGTCTCGGCGCCCATGACGTCCTCGGGCAGTTCGATGTGCGTTGGGCCGGGCTTCTGGGACTGCGCGACCTTGAACGCCTTGCGCACGACCTCCGGGACGATGTCCGGGCTGGTGAGCCGCGCGTTCCACTTGGTGATCGGCTTGAACATGGAGATCACGTCGATGTACTGATGGCTCTCCTTGTGCATGCGCTCGAGGTCGCCCTGACCGGTGAGGGCGACGAGCGGGGAGCGGTCCAGGAACGCGTCGGCGACCGCGGTGACGAGGTTGGTCGCGCCAGGTCCGAGCGTCCCGAGGCAGACGCCGGCGTTCTGGGTCAGGCGCCCGTACATGTCGGCCATGTAGGCGCCGCCCTGCTCGTGACGCACCGGCACGAAGGCGATCGAGGAGTCTTCGAGCGCCTCGTTGAGGTCGAGCGTCTCCTCCCCGGGGATGCCGAAGACGTACTTGACGCCCTCGGCCTCGAGGCAGTCGACGAACAGGTGCGCGGCTGTCTTGGTCACGTCAGGACGTTCTCTCTCGTAGGAGCCGGAACCGAAACCTCGAACGGTTCCGGCGTGTCCCATCTAACGTAAACCAGCCTCGCCATGGCCCGCCTCCTGCCGCCCCCATCCCGCGCGACCGCCGCCGTCGCCCTCTCGCTTGCCGCGTCCGTCGCCGCGGGCGCCGCTCCCGCGTCCGCCGAGACGCGCTTCTCCGTGCGCGGGCAGGGCTGGGGCCACGGCGTGGGCATGAGCCAGTACGGCGCGTTCGGATTCGCCAAGAACGGCGCCGGCTACCGCGACATCCTCACCCACTACTACACCGGCACCCAGGTCAGCCCGCTCGGCGCGAAGCGCCAGGTGCGCGTGCTGCTGCAGGGTCCCAAGGGCCTGGTGAAGTTCACCGGCGCGACCCGTGCCGGGACCCGCAAGCTGTCGGCCTCGCGCACCTACGCCATCAGGCGCGGCCCCGCGCTCGGGACCCTCGACCTGCTGTCGGCGACCGGCAAGCGGGTCAAGCGCTTCGCCTCCCCGCTCGCCGTCAAGGGGACCAACCCGGTCGTGCTCAAGGGCGGAGCGGGCAACGGCGTGACCGACGGGGCGTACCGCGGCGTCCTCGAATTCCGCGCCGGGTCCTACCTGGGCGTGACCGCGGTCAACGTCCTCGGGCTCGAGGACTACATCCGCGGCGTCGTCTCGCGCGAGTCGCCGGCCGGTTGGCCGATCGAGGCACTGAAGGCCCAGGCCGTCGCGGCGCGCTCCTACGCCGTCACGACGTCGAAGGCCGGGGACGGCTTCGACCAGTACGCCGACACCCGCTCGCAGGTCTACGGCGGCGTCGACGCCGAGCGGCCGACCACCGATCAAGCCGTCCGTGAGACCCGCGGCGAAGTCGTCACCTACCAGGGCACCCCGGTGACCACGTTCTTCTTCTCGACGTCGGGCGGACGCACCGAGGACGTCGAGAACACCTCGCTCGGCCGCGAGCCCAAGCCGTGGCTGAAGTCCGTCGAGGATCCCTACGACGATGCGTCCCCGCGCCACAAGTGGGGGCCCGTCCGGATGAGCTTCAAGGCGGCCGCCAAGAAGCTCGGATCGCTCGTCAAGGGGGAGTTCCGCGGCATCGACGTCGTCAAGCGCGGCCGCTCGCCGCGGATCGTCGCGGCCGACGTCGTGGGCAGCGGGGGCCGTGTGCGGACCGACGGCGCCACGCTGCGCGCCCGGCTTGGCCTGTTCGACACGTGGGCCTACTTCACCTCGATCGACTCCGAGGAGGAGCCGGCCGAGGGGGGCGGCGAGCAGCCACCCCGGACGGACTCCGCCGGTGGCGTGCCCCCCGGTGCGATGGCGTCACGTGCGGTGGCCGCGGCGATCGCGGGCGACGTCTTCCCGGTCCGCCCGGGGGCGTTCGTCGAGATCGAGCGTCGTACGGGCCGCCGGACGTGGACGCGGGTCGGCGTGTCGGAGATCCGCTCGAGCGGGCGGTACTCGTTCCGGGCGCCGGGCGCGGGCTCTTACCGCGTGAAGTACCGGCGCACCGCCGGACCGACCGTCCGCATTCGCTAGTGGTCCATCCTGTAAGTCCTTGCGCGCTTGGCCGGTCGCTGGCGCCGCCTGGCCAGGACGCAGTGAAGGAGTGGGCCCCTAGGCCCATGACTAAACGAGGACGCCGCCAGGTGGTGATC
>Ga0136633_1001866_pt1 | contig 15068 bp, 5 predicted proteins | sample AntDrymeUQ832206_2_FD_105494 | JGI IMG/M metagenome (GOLD analysis project Ga0136633, IMG submission 105494) | Polar desert sand microbial communities from Dry Valleys, Antarctica - metaG UQ83 (22.06) | ecosystem: Environmental > Terrestrial > Soil > Desert | place: Antarctica: Dry Valley...
CATAGATGCCGGGCTCCAGTGCGTCGATCGGCAGCCGGCCGGTCTGGTGGACGACACCGGCGACGTCGACTTTGTCCAGATCGAGTGGGGCCTGCCCGACGACCTGCAAGCCCTTGACGAGCGACACCGTGACGCCGGTGATCGCGGTCGTGCCGGGCGTCACGGCGAAGGCGAACCCGATCTCGCTGGTGGTCGCCTTGGACACCGGCTCGCCGATGTTCGGGTACAGCAGCGTGTCGCCGAAGTACAGCGGGTTGGTGGCGTCGCGCTCGGCCTCGGGTACCTTCTCGCTCCGCTGGACGACGAACAGGCTGCTCACGCGGACCGGAGACGCGGTCGGCGACGGTACCTCCAGGCTGCTGATGCGCACGCTGGCTTTGGCCGTGTGCGTGTCGTAGACGATGGCCTCGAGCTGGTACAGCCCCGGCGGTACGGTCGGCTTGCGGAAGAACACGACACGTCCGGCCTGCGAGTTGGCCAACTGCGCGGACGCGCCGGTGAGCGTGTACTGCTCGCTCATCTTGGCCAGGACCTGGCCGTTGCTGTCGCGCAGGCGAGCGATAACCACTGCCTCGGCCGAGAACTGGTCGGCGGCCGTCGCGTAGTCGAGGTGTTTCGTGTCGAAGGCCACCAGCACCGGCACCGTCGACTCGGTCTCGTTCTTCGGGAAGACGAGCGCGCGTGCCGTGACCGGAAAGGCGTTGGGCAGTGGCGCCGACTCCAGCAGCGCCAGGCCAGGCGCCTCATAGGCGAGCACCGGCGTGCCGTCGGCACTCGGCGGTACGGCGTAGTAGCCCTTGCGGTGCGATACCGTCAGCCCGGGGCGCCGGACCTTGACGTCGATGGTGCGGAACTTGCCGTCATAGGCCGGTTTCGACGACGAGTACGTCAACACGTAGTGCGCGCGGATGTCCTCGGACACACGCGTGAACCCCTTGTCGAAGTTGTTGCTGCCAGCGATGAGGAATCCGCCGGTCTCGTTGGCCAGCTGCCCGAGCCCCGAGGCCGGATCCATGCGCAGGCGGTCCTCGTTGCGTTCGAGGTAGCGGGAGGCCGCCCCGCCCGCACCGATGCTGCGTTCGCCGTTGTTGAGGCGGCCGGCGGCATACGCGTTGATCTCGTCGCGCGCCTCGGCCTGCGTGCTCTCGGCGCGGAGGCCCTTGGCATCCATGGCGTAGACGGCGACGTTGGCGCGATTGGCCTCGTCGATCAGCGACAGGAACCGGGGCATGACGTTTGGCGGAATGACCAGTCCCTCCGAGAAGAACAGCACGCTCTTGCGCCCCGGCACGAGCTTCAACGCGTTGACCACCGAGGTCATGGCGTTCATCGTGCCGTAGCCCTGCTGGTCGCGCTCGAGCATCGAGAAGGTCTCCGACATCCGCTGCTGCATCTCCGCCATCTGCAGGTCGGCGCCGGCGGCACCCTGGGCGGCACCCGCCGCCTGAGTCCCGGTGCCGATGGAGTTCCTCGTGTCCTGGATCTGCGTGGCGCGCTGCTGGTTCGAGCGCGCGTCGGCCAGTGTCTCGGAGGCCTGCGACCCGGTACGCGTGCTGACCTGCTCCAACGCCGTGCGCAGCAGGGCGGCATCGCGCGTGAACGGCTGGACGATCTCGAGGCCCCAGTCGGTGGCAAAGACTCCGACGACGTGGTCGCTCTCGCTGTTGGCGCCGATGTAACGCTCCGCGGCGAGCTTGGTGTAGCGCCTCGAGTCGGGCGACAGGCGGTCGAAGACCAGCGCCACGACCGACGTCTCCCCCCGGGGGGCACCGGTGGACGCCCGGAACTCGGGGCCCGGTCTCACGACCGGAGCACCCACTGCCGGCGCCCCGGGTGCCTGCTCGGGCCTCATCGGCGTGGTCGCTGCTGCATCAGTCGCCGGCAGCCGGAACGAGCCGATCGCCTGCGCGACCCCGTCCTCGGTGACCTCGAAGTCCGCCGTGGTCAGATCGGTGACTGGCTGGCCTCGCTTGTCGCGTACGACCAGGTCGACCACGACGGCGGTCACGCTCGAGGATTCGACCCCCGTCGAGCGTCGAGGGGCCGGGTCCTGGGCGGCCAGCGACGCGACAAGGAGGGTACCGGCAACGACGAGGATGACTGGCTGTCTGCGCATGAGTTCCTTACGAAGAATGTCGCGGTGCCCGCCGCATGTGGTGGCCCTACGGCGTCACGCCGCCGACGGCCGTGACGCCGTTGCGCTGCAGCCGGGCGAGCCGGTCCAGCCGCGTGAACTCCAGGCGGGCCTTCTCGGCATCGGCCTCCCGGCCAGCGCGGGCGTAGGCTTTGGCCAGCGTGAAGTACACCGTCGGGCTGTTGGGCTCGAGGTACTGGCTCTGCTGCAGCGAGGCGATCGCGGCAGGCACCTCGCCAGCCTCGAGCTGAATCTGACCGACCAGGCGATGTGCGATGAAGTCGGTGGGCGCCAACGCGACCGCGCGCTCGGCATGCGGTCGCGCCGCCGCGTGGTCGCCGCGCTTGATGTACTCGAACGCCATCTGGATGTGCGAGGTGGCGTGAGCAGGCTGGATGGCGAGTTCGCGCTCGAATTCCTTCAAGGCGCGGTCGGGGTCGTCGCTCATCAGGAAGACGCCGAACGCGTAGTGGACATTGGGCACGTCGGGATAGCGGAGGACGAGTTCCTCGAAGGCCGTGCGTGCCGCAGGGGCCAGGCGCATCGCCATGAAGTAACTGCCGCGGCCGGCCATGAGCACCATCTCGCGCTTGTCGGCGGAGACCTCCGATGGCAGCAACGGCATCCGCAGCGCAGCCACGCCAAGTGCCTCGATGATCTGCGGCGAGTCGTTGCCCTCCAGGGCGAACTCACCGATGGTGTTGAGGGCCAGCTCGAACTTGCCGAGTCGGGTCATGGCCAGGCCCGCATGGAAGCGTGCCACTGACCCGATCTCGGCATTGCCGCTCACGCCAAGGGCCTTGGCCTGCATCAAATCGTCGAGGGCCTCGGGGTACTGACCCTGCTTGAAGGTGCACAGCCCGCGAAACGCGAGGGCCGCGCCGTTGCTCTTGTCGAGGCGCACGACGCGGTCGAAGGCCGAACGGGCGTCGGCCCAGCGCTCCAGTTCGTACAGCGACGTTCCCAGGTACCACCACGCCTCGGTAAGGCGCGGCGACGCCTTGACCGCCTGCCGGTACAGCTCGATTGCCGCCTCGAGGTCGCCTTCCTCGCGCGCTGTGGCGGCCCGGGCCAGCACGCGGCCGTTGGCATCGACCGCGCGAGCCGCCTGGGTGGCGCGTGTGGCTGCGCCGGTGCCGACAGGGGCTGAAGAGCCGTGCGATGGCCTCGGCGGGGGCGCCTGCGCCGCCGCGGGCAGGACGGCCAGCGCAACGGCCAGTCCGGCCGACAACATCGTGCATCTCATCGCGGCGGCGCTCCTGCAGCGCCGGTCTGCGCTGGCGGGCCGCTGGCGGCGGCGGCATCGGCCGCCTTGGCTCCGGGTTGCCTGGCCTGTGCGTCGGCGTTGAGGCGCTCGATCACCTCGCGCATCCGATCGCCATCGTCGCGACGCTGCAGACGGTAGTAGACGGTGGCCAGCAGCACGTACGCTTCGGTGAACGTCGGCGAGTCGGCGACGATGGCTTCAAGCACCGCGCGGGCCGGTTCAGCCTCGCCACGCGACACGTGCAGGCCGGCGAGCGAAAATCGCGCCGTCGGGTCCTGGGGGCGCATCCGCAGCGCCCGGCGGATGTACGGCTCCGCATCGTCGAAGCGCTGCTCTCGCTTGCGGAGGTCGCCGATCTCGAGGTTGGCCTGGAAGTCGTTCGGGTTGATGGTGAGTTCGGTAGCGAAGGCCTTCGCGGCGCCTTCCTGATCGCCGGTGCGCAGCAGGGCCCGCCCCATGAGGCTGTGCACGAGCGGGAGCTTCGGATTCAGCGTGGCGGCCTTCTGCAACTCCGCGAGGGCTGCCGGGTTGTCGGTGCGACGCAGGTGGACCGTGGCCATCAGCAGGTGGGCCTCGGCCGAGTCGCCCTTGCTGAAGATGCGATCGATCAGGCGTTGCCCCTGATCGAGGCGATCGGTTTCGATGAGGGCGCTGCCGAGGATGTAGGCGTAGGCGGCGCTGTCGCTATAGCTTTCCTCCCAGAGGGCGAGGAGGTCGATGGCCTGCTGGAAGCGGCCCATCTGAAGGTGGCAGTCGCCGAGCAGCAGGCGCGCGTTGAGGTGATCCGACTGCAGGGCGAGGACCGTGCCGAAGACGTCGGCCGCCTGTGGGACCTGCGCCGATTTGTAGTACGCCAGCCCCAGGTTGAATTTGAACGCCACGTTGGCCGGGTCGGCGCCGACGGCGGTTCGGTAGGCGGTGATCGCCTCGTCGTAGCGACCGAGCGTGACGTAGGCGGCCCCGAGATTGGAGCGGGCGCCCGGGTTGTCGGCGTCCAGGTTCAACGACGCCTGGTACGCCGCGATGGCGCCGAGGACATCACCGGCGCGTTGCAGTTCCAGGGCTTGCTGGAAGAAGGACTCGGCCGTCGGACGCGTGCCGCTGCCGGGCCTGGGCTGGGCCAACGCTGGGTGGCCGACCGCGGCACAGAGCAGCGCGGCGAGGCAGCACCGTGCGCGGAGGGAGAGACTGGAAGGCACGATAGTAAATCTTAGCGCCGTGAACCGGAATCGACGGCCGGAAACGGCCGGCAGGCGGAAGGGGCGGTGGCAACGGCGTGTGGCGGGCGGGCCTGCCCGGGAGCGCCGACGCGTTCCAACCAACAACCCGGGCCGGGATGGTTGCCCACCCCGGCCCGGGTTGTCACGACGATGTGGGGCTCAGAAGTAGTACTTCAGCGCGAGTTCCACCACGCGCCGGCCGCGCAGCAGGTTGATCTTGCCGAAGTTGGCCAGCGTGTTGGCGGTGAACGAGAACCCGCCGGTCGGGTCACACACGTTGTCCACCGTACCGCCGACACCGTTGGGGACGCCGTTCACGCTCCTGTTGCAGACGGTCTCGAGGTTGAGATCGATGTCGTTGGCGAGGTCGGACCGGACGCCCGCGTAGGCCATGTTGAAGATGTTGAAGAATCCGACCCGGAACTGCAGCCGCTGATCGTTGGAGAAGCGGAAGTCCTTGAAGATGGTGAGGTCGTGATTCATGCGCGTCGGGTACCGGAGGTTGTGCGGCGGGTTGATGTCGCCGACCTCGCCCCCGGCCAAGTTCGGCAGCCGGATCGCGCTGATGTCGAACAGCTTGTCGCCCAGGCTGGAGTCACCGGTCCGCGGGTCGGAGGCGTACACCGGCGCGAAGGCGCCCGTGCGGTCGCCGACGAACGACGGCGTGCCGAAGAAGTATTGCTCCATGCCGTCGCTGTTGATCTGACCGGTCAGGCGTAAGCGGATCGGGATACCGCTCGCAATCGTCGAGATGCCCGACAACTGCCAACCGTTGAAGATGCCCTTCAAGATGACCGGACCGTCCTGAATCGGATCAGGCAACACGGCGTTCCAGGAGAAGTTGGCGATGTGGGTACGGTCGCTCTCGAGCACGCCTTCCGACCGCGAGGGATCGATCGGGTCGAGCGTGGAGTACTCGCCGCCCAGTGAGCCCTCGGACCGCGCCAACGTGTACGTACCGAAGTACGAGAACCGGCTGCTCGACTGCCGGCTCAGCGTCACCTGCAGCGAGTTGTAGTCGGTCACGCCGCGGAAGTCGAAGATGGTGACGCCCGAGTACGCCTGATACGGACGGAAGCTGTTGACGACGGAGGTCGCGGCCGCGGCGCGATGCAACGGGTTCTGCATGTTCGCATTGCCGATGACTCCGCCCGACATCATGCCGTTGAGCCCGATGGCGTTGCCGTCGGTGCGGCTGACCAGATCGCGTCCACGCGTGCCGACGTACGCCGCCTCGACGACCTGCCCCCAGGGGATGCGGCGTGCGAAGGAGACCGAGTAGCTGTGGGTCACCGGCCAGCTGTCGTTGCCGATGTCCGGCGTGTTGACGCCGAGAGAACCACTGCCCGCACGCTGGTAGCCGTCCACGAACCGCAGCGTGTCGTAGTTCAGGCCGCGACCGCCGGCGAAGTCGGACCCGACGTCACCCGGCGACACGCCGGTCCTGTACGCCACCGGGGGCACACGGAGCGTGGTGTCGTACTCCACGTTGCCCATTGGGCGGTTGACAAACATCCCGTAGCCGCCGCGGAGCACGTTGTTGCCCTCGCCGTCGATGTTCCAGGCCAGGTTCACACGCGGCATCCAGAACGGCTTGCGGTTGTCCGTGAGGCTCTTGGGCACGTCGCCCGTGGCCGCGTACCGGTACCCGTTGAGCCGCTGGTAGGTGCCAGGGTCGAGGAACGTCCCGGCATTAGGGTTGTAGGTCGACGGATCGAAGATCGCGCCGAGGCCATTCACCTCGATGTTGTTGGGCATGTAGCCCATGCGCAGTCCGTACTCGAAGGTGACGTTGGGCTTGACCTTCCAGCTGTCCTGCGCGAACAAGTCGAAGTTCCAAGCGCGGAAGTTGCCGACCGGGATGCGCGTGCCCTGCTCAGCCTGCGCGAACTTGCCCGTCATCATGTCGGCCACGGTGTTGGACGTGCTGCCACTCGCCCAGTTGGCGAAGATGAACTGAACGTTCTCCTCGTTCTGGAAGTTCTGTTCCTTGCTCAGCTGGGTGGCGGTGCCGCCAAACTTCAGGCCGTGTGTGCCAACGATCTTGGTGATCTTGCTTGATAACTGCAGCGCGTCGTTGTACGCGAACACGTCGTTCATCGGCGACCAGAGGTCGCCGACCTGGCTGCCGCCCCAGCTGTGGATCGCCTGCAGGGGCAGGTGCGGGCTCGCCCCCGGGAACATCCCCTCGAAGTTGATGCCCTGGTCGACCTTGCTGATGCGCGACGGGTCCCGATAGTAGTTGTCGAGTTCCAGCCGGCTGTAGCTCACCAGCGACTCGAGCGTCGTCGTCGGCCCGAGCACGTTCACGAGGTTGAACGAGTAGCTGCGGCCGGCGCTGTCGGCGACGTTGGGTGTCGGCAGGGCGACCTGTGAGGGCCCCCACCAGCCGCCACGGGGCTGGTCGTTCACTTCGGACTCGCGGGCAAACCGCACGTAGGCCTTGGTGTTGTTGTTGATGTTCCAGTCCACGCGCGTCTTGAAGTCGTTTCGGTTCTGCGGCTCGAGGGCGGAGTACACGTAGTTGAAGCGGTTGGTGGGATCGGAGTAGTTCGGATCCGGGTACGCATTCACCAGGTACTGGCCCAGCGGGTGGATATAGGGCGCGATGTTGTTGTTGGGCACGGGCGTGCCGGCGCCAGCAAAGCCGCCGGGGACGTTGACCACGGTCGGCATGTTCAGGTTCTGCCCGCGGCCGGCGAGCAGTTCGCTGAAGTCACCGCGCTTCATGGCCGCCGTCGGCACCGTGGTGAATCGCGAGCCGGAATCCACATTCTGCTTCTGGTACTCGTAGCCGACGAAGAAGAACAGCTTGTCGCGGTTCTTGGTGAAGCCCAGGCCGGGGATGACGATCGGGCCGCCGACGTTGCCGCCGGGGTACTGATACGTGTCCTTCGGCTTGTCGGTGCCGGCGATGGAGTTGGAGCGGTCGTTGGCGCTGAACTTCGAGTCGCGGATGTAGTCGTACAGGGTGCCGCGGAAGCGGGAGCTGCCCGACTTGGTCACGGCGCTGATGCTCATGCCGCTCGAGCCGTACTCGGCCGCGTAGTTGCTGCTCTGGACCTTCACCTCCTGCACCATGTCGTTGTTCAGGGTGACGATCACGCCGCTGTTGGAGCCGATGTCGATGAGCGCCGAGCCGTCGAGGCTCACCGTGTTGCCCGAGCTGCGCACGCCGTTGACCGTATAGGCCTGCGTGTTGTTGGCGCCGGTGCCGAAACCCACGCTCTGCATGGTGCTCTGGTCGGGAGCCACGACGCCCGGCAGGATGCGCAGCAGCTCGAGTGAGCTGCGGCCGATGATCGACAGCTTGTCGATCTGATCGGCGCGGAGCACGCCTTCCCGGGCACCGGTCTCTGTCTGGATGATCTCGGCCGATGAAGTCACGGACACGACTTCGCTGAGCGCGCCGACTTCGAGCGCGACGTCGACACCGCGCGTGTCGGCTGGTGACAGCGCAAGGTTGGTCTGCTCGTAGGTCTTGAACCCCTGGAGTTCTACTTTGACGGTGTAGGTCCCGGGAAACAGACCGGAGAACAGATAGCCGCCCCGGTCATCACTGACCGAATTCCGGGTGGCCTTGGTCCCGGTATTGGTGATGGTGACCGTCGCGCCCGGCAGAACGCCGCCGGACGTATCGCTCACCGTCCCGCGCACGGTCGCGGTCGTTCCACCTTGGGCGTGCGCATAGACAGGAAGGGCAAGGGCCAGGGCGACAGCACCGACCCAGCAACGGCCTCTCAGGGCTGAGAACATATTTCTCTCGTCTCACAAGTGGACAAATGCGAATTGCCAGCGAATTTCGGCCTAGCAGACACGCACGTCACGATCTACTGCTTTCAGGTGACGCGGAGTATCTGCGTGCTTCGAAACCTTGTCAAGCGACGCAACACGTTCAATTTATTGAAGTTACGAGCACATTTGGCCGTTGGAGCGGCGCCTGTGGACGGCACGCGGGCTCACCTGTGATTGGCACTACCAAAAGAACTTCACCATTGGCTGTCGAAGAATTTCCTATTTGTTTTATCTGAATCTATCGCGAACAATTCACTAATTGGTCATTCCACCTGCCTTGCCATGGTCATGACTGGCAGGTCCTTCTGCGACCTCCGATCGCAACAGACCGAGGCCAGCACACGCGTCATCCGGGTTTTTGGATTGCCGATTTGCCCTTCAACGCCTGCCGCCACACAACTCTTGTCACTTCGTGGGACGAACGTCCACTGCCGGCGCGGCATCGACGCGCCAGGGGCGGTGCCCCCCTGTGGTACAAACCTTCGATGCCGAATGTGTGGCTGCCGCGGCGCTCCCGCCGCGAGTTCCTGCGCGTGGCCGGCGCAGCCGGCGCCGCCTCCGCCCTGCCGTGGCAGGTTGGCAACGCCCAGACGACCTCCCCAGCCAGTCAGACAGGCACCGGGCACTTCGAGGAAGTCCCCTCGTCGCGCAGCGGCATCACCTGGCGCCACGACAACGCCCAGTCCGAGTTCCGCTACCTCCCCGAGACGTGCGGCTCCGGTTGCGCGTTTCTCGACTACGACAACGACGGGTGGATGGACATCTACCTGGTCAACAGCGGGCCTGCCGACATCTTCACGCCGAAGATGCCGCTGAGCAACGCGCTCTACCGCAACAACCGCGACGGCACCTTCACCGACGTCACCGCGCAGGCGGGCGTGGCCGGCGGGACCTTCGGCATGGGCGCCGCCGTGGGCGACTACGACAACGACGGCTTCCCCGACCTGTTCGTCACCGCTTACGGGCGATGCACGCTCTACCACAACAACGGTGATGGCACGTTCACAGACGTCACCGACAAGTCCGGTGTCGCGGCACCGGGATGGACCACCAGTGCCGTCTGGTTCGATTACGACAACGATGGCCGTCTCGATCTGTTCGTCTGCAGCTTCGTCGAGTTCTCACTGAAGACCAACGTCTACTGCGGCGACAACAAGCTCGGTCGCCGGTACTACTGCATCCCGCGGGTCTTCAAGCCCTCGTCGAGCATGCTGTTCCACAACAACGGCGATGGCACCTTCACCGATGTCAGCAAGGGCACCGATATCCAGCGCGCGCTGGGCAAGGCCTTAGGCGTGGTCGCCACCGACATCGACAAGGACGGCAAGCTGGACCTGTTTGTGGCCAACGACACGGTCCAGAACTTCCTCTTCATGAATCGCGGCGGCGGCAAGTGGGAGGAGATCGGCCTGCAGTCGGAGGTCGGCTTCTCGGCCAACGGGCAACCGCGGTCCGGCATGGGCGTGGACGCCGCCGACTTCGACCAGGATGGCCTCGAAGACCTGTTTGTCGCCAACGTGGACCAGGAGATGTTCTCGCTGTACAAGAACCGTGGCAACGAGTCCTTCCAGGACGTGGCGCATGCCAACGGCGTGGCCCAGTCCACCCGCTTGCTCAGCGGCTGGGGCCTGAAGTTCTTCGACTACGACAACGACGGCCACCTCGATCTGATGCTCGCCAACGGGCACCCCGACGACATGATCGAGCACTATTCGACACAGGTCACCTACAAGGAGCCGCTGCTGCTCTTCCACAACGAGGGCGGACGGCTGAAGGACGTCAGCGCCGGCAGTGGGCCGGTCTTCAAGAAGCAGTTCTCGGCGCGCGGCCTCGCCGTCGGCGACATGGACAACGACGGCCGGCTCGACGTGCTGATCAACAACAACGGCGACGCGCCGCTGCTGCTGCACAACCGCGCCGGCCAGGGCAACCACTGGGTCGGCCTGTTGCTGCAGGGCACCACCTGCAACCGCGACGCCATCGGCGCGCGCGTCAGCTGGTCGGTCGCCGGCAAGGTGACGCGACGCCTGAAGGCCGGCGGCGGCAGCTACCTCTCGGCGCACGATCCACGCGAGCTCCTGGGCCTCGGTGCGGCGACGACGGTCGAGTGGATCGAGATCGCCTGGCCCGCGCCGAGCACGCGCGTCGACCGCCTGACCAATGTGAAGATCGACGCCTACCATCGCGTGGTCGAGGGCCAGGGCATCGTCAGCGGCCCACCTGTCTGAATCGCACCGCTAGTACATTCAGGTGAACGGCACCCCGGCCCGTCGCCGATAAGCTGCTGGTTTGACTGCTCCCCGTCAGACCCTGCTCGCGCTCGCGCTGGCCGCCGCGGTGGCCGCCAGCCTCGTCTCCGCCCTCGCTGCGCAGGCCCCGAGGGCCGCCACGACGGCGACCGGCGCCATCGCCTTCACCGACGTCACGGCGCAGGCCGGCATCACCTTCCGGCACCACAGCGGCGCCTTCGGCAAGAAGTACCTGCCCGAGACGATGGGAGCTGGGGTGGTGGCGCTGGACTTCGACAACGACGGCCTGCAGGACCTGTTCTTCGTCAACAGCCGGACCTGGCCTGGCCGGCCGCCGGTCCGCAGCCTGCCAGCGTTGTACCGCAACAGCGGCGGCGGCCGGTTCACCGACGTCACCAGGGCGGCTGGCCTGGCCGTGTCGGCCTACGGCATGGGTGCGGCCGCGGCCGACTACGACAACGACGGCGATGTGGACCTGTTTGTCACGGCGGTCGGTGGCAATCGACTCTTTCGCAACACCGGGACCGGCGCCTTCGTGGACGTCACGCAGCGCGCCGGCGTGGGACGGGCAGGATTCTCCACCAGCGCGGCCTGGTTCGATTACGACAAGGACGGGCGCCTCGACCTGGTCGTGGCCAACTACGTACGCTGGCAACTGGACAAGGACGTTCGCTGTTCACTCGACGGCAAGACCAAGTCCTACTGCACCCCCGAGAGCTACGCGGGCGAGACGCCGTTCCTGTTCCGGAACCTCGGCAACGGCACCTTCGAGGATGCCACCAGGAAAGCCCGCCTGCACGACCCATCCAGCAAAGGCCTGGGGATCGCCCTGCTCGATTACAACGCCGACGGCTGGCTCGACGTGTTTGTCGCCAATGACACGCAGCCGAACCGTCTCTATCGCAACACTGGCACGGGCGCGTTCGTCGACGAGGCGGTGGCTGCGGGGGTGGCCTTCAACGACGCAGGCGTCGCGCGCGCAGGCATGGGGGTGGATGCGGCCGACTTCGACGGTTCAGGCCGTCCCGGGCTGGTGATCGGCAACTTCTCCAACGAGATGCTCTCGCTGTATCGCAACGAGGGAGGCGGCCTGTTCATCGACGAGGCCGCCGCCTCCAGCCTCGGGCGGGAGTCGCTGCTGTCGCTGACCTTCGCGTGCTTCTTCTTCGACGCCGACAACGATGGCCTGCTCGACATATTCGCGGCCAACGGCCACGTCGCCGACGACATCAGTCGCGTCCAGCCGAAAATCACCCATGCGCAGGCCGCGCAGCTGTTTCGCAACGGCGGGCGGTCTCGCTTCACCAACGTCGCAGGGGCCAGTGCTGCGCTGATGAGGCCGGTCGTGGCTCGCGGCGCGGCCCATCTCGACATCGACAACGACGGCGACCAGGATCTGGTCGTGACCGTCAACGACGGGCCGGCGCGGGTCCTGCGCAACGACACCCGGGGCGGGCGCGCCTTGCGCCTGTCGCTGGTCGGCGTGAAGTCGAACCGCTCGGCCATCGGGGCCCAGGTGCGGGTGACGGTTGACGGCGCGACACGCGTCGCCATGGTCAAGACCGGCTCGAGCTACCTGTCGCAGAGCGAGCTGCCGCTCACCTTCGGGCTCGCAACGGCGTCCAAGGTGGAGCAGGTCGAGATTCGCTGGCCGAGCGGCCACGTCGATCGGCTCGGCCCGCAGGTGGCTGGAACCACGCTCGTCGTCACCGAGGCGAAGGGCATCACCCGGCGCGTGCCATTCTCGAGGTAGGGGCAGCTCCCCGAGCTGCCCTGGTTGCTCCCCGAGCTGCCCTGGCAGGGACTCCGTCATGACAGGGCGCCTCGGGGAGGCGCCCCTACCTCCTCGAGGCAACTCTCGTGTACGAGCGTCGGTTCACCTTCCTCTCCACCCTCGTGGCGCTCGGCGCGGTGCTCGGCGCAGTGCTCGCCGCGCAGCCCTCACCCTCGACCCGTGACGTCCGCGAGCGGGCGTGGCAGGCCAACAACCTGGGCGTCGCCTACCTCGAGCAGTTCAGCTATGAGAAGGCCGCGGTGCAGTTCGAGGCAGCGCTGGCCATCGACGGCACCTTCACGCCGGCGCGCGTCAACCTGGCCATCGCGCGGTTCTACGAGCCCGACCTGCCCGCCGCCACCAGGACGGCCGCCGCCGCCGCCACCGCACCGGACGCACCGCCCCACGCCGACTTCGTGCTCGGCCTGATCGCGCGCAGCGACAACCGCGAGGAGGACGCCCTCGCCGCGTTCCGGCGGGTGCTCCAGGTCGATCCCGACGACGTGGCCTCGCTGGTCAACCTCGGGCAGCTCCTGCTGCAGCGCCGCGAATACAGCGAGGCCGTGCCGGTCTTTGCCACGGCGGTGGAACTCGAGCCGTACAACGTGTCGGCGCTCTACAACCTCGCCGTCGCGCAGACGCGAGCCGGGCAACGCGAGCAGGGCGCGGCCAGCACCGCGAAGTTCCAGGTGCTTCGCGAAACCGGGTACGGCACGACGTACGCCAACACGTACATGGAGCAGGGCCGCTACGCCGAGGCGATCCTCTCGACGGGCGCCGAGGCCGACGTCGCGCCAGCTCCATCGACGCTGACGTATGGCTCCACCACGCTCGCGTTCGGCGGGGCGTCGCCGACGGCAGCGGTGGCGGCCGCCGACCTCGATCGCGACGGGCACAGCGACTACGTCGTCGTCGGTGATGACGGGCTCGACGTCTACATCAACACCGGCGCGGCTCCGCGACGCCTGCGCAGCCAGCCGTGGCCGCTGGCCGCGGGCCTGGGGGCGCGTGGCGCGGTCGTCGCGGACGTGGACAACGACGGCAGGCCCGACGTGCTGCTGCACGGTCGCGGCGGGATCGCGCTGTGGCGACAGAAGACAGGGTCGAGCGGATCGGCAGTCGACGTGGAAGACGTCACCGGGCGGACCGGCATCACGACCTCGCTCGACGTGAGGACGGCAGCACTCGTCGATCTCGACCATGACGGGGACACCGACCTGGTGCTCGGCGGCGCCGCGCGTGACAGCGGCGAGGCGGCGCCGCTCGCCGTCTGGCGCAACAACGGCGACGGGACGTTTGCCGACATCTCGGCCAGCGCCCTGCCCGGGCAGACGTCACTGGTGGCGCGCGCCATCATCGCCACCGACGTCGACCTGCGGCGCGACATCGACCTGCTGGTGCTCGGCGAGGACGGCCGCATCCGTCTGTGGCGCAACATGCGCGACGCCTCGTTTCGCGAGGTCTCGGCCGATGTCGGACTCGCGACGCTGCCGGCCGCCTCGGCCATCGCCGTCGGCGACCTCACCAAGGACGGCTTTCCGGACATCGCCGTGAGCGTCAGCACCGGCAGCAGCGTGCTGGCCGCCGGTGCCTCGAACAATCGCTTTGCCAGCCGGCCGCTCGACGCACTGCCTGCAGGCGCGCTGGCCGCGCAGCTGGCCGATGCCGACAACGATGGTCTGCTGGACATCGTCGCGGTCACCGCTGATGGCGTACGCGTGGTGCGGCAGGGTGCGGGGGGCCGCTTCGAGGCCGCCCGCGCGGTCTCGGCCGATGCCGCCGTCCGGGGCGCCGGCGACGCCGGGGCGCGTCCCTCCCCGCACGCGTCGTTGATGCTGCTCGACGCCGACCGGTCCGGCGCGATCGACGTCGTCACCCTCCGGGATGGCGCCGCGACGCTGCATCTGGCGAGTGGTGTGGCAACGCCTGGCTTCCGCGTGACGCTGACCGGACAGGTCAGCAACCGCAGCGGCGTCGGCGCCAAGGTCGAGATGCGAGCCGGGAGTCTGTGGCAGAAGCTCGAGACGTCGGCGTCCTCTCCGGCGGCGACGCCGGCCGACCTGTTGCTCGGCATCGGGGCCCGTCCGACGATCGACGTCATCCGCGTGCTCTGGCCGGCCGGGATCGTCCAGGCCGAACCGATTTCGGCTGCGACCATGCACGCCGGCGCGCTCGACGTGGTCGAGCTCGATCGCAAGCCGTCGTCGTGTCCCTACCTCTACACGTGGAACGGCGAGCGTTTCGAGTTCGTCACCGACTTCCTCGGCGGCGGCGAGATGGGATACCAGTTGACGCCCGGCGTCTACAACTCGCCCGACCCGGAGGAGTTCGTGCGCATCCGTGGCGATCAGTTGCGCGCGCACGAGGGTCGCTACCAGCTGCGTGTGACCAACGAGCTCGAAGAGACCCTGTTTCTCGACCATCTCTCCCTTGTCGCGGTGGACCACCCGCAGGGTACCGACGTGTTCCCGCGGGAGGGGCTCGTGTCCGCGCCGACCGCCGGCCTGCAGCTCGAGACCTTGCGCGAGCGACGTCCCGCAGTGCGCGTCATCGATGCCGCGGGGCACGACAGCACCGTCCACGCGTCCCGCACCGACCGCACGTTCGTGGACGGTCTGCCCTTGCTGCC
>Ga0136633_1001867_pt1 | contig 15062 bp, 14 predicted proteins | sample AntDrymeUQ832206_2_FD_105494 | JGI IMG/M metagenome (GOLD analysis project Ga0136633, IMG submission 105494) | Polar desert sand microbial communities from Dry Valleys, Antarctica - metaG UQ83 (22.06) | ecosystem: Environmental > Terrestrial > Soil > Desert | place: Antarctica: Dry Valley...
CCGTGGTGGTGGCGACCGTGGTGTCCTCGGGCGTCGTCGTCTCCTCGGGAACCTCGACCACCGGAGCCTCGACCTCGGCCGGAATGGCCGTCGCCGTCTCGGGCGCCGGCGCGGTGCCGGGTCGCTGCTCGTCGCGGCGGGTGCGCCGGCCCTGGCGGCCGCCGGCCACCCGGCGGGCGCGGCGGTTGCCGGCCTCGGCCGCCTGGCGGGCACGCAGCCGGTTCAGGCGCTCGGTGGGCAGGCGGCTCACGATCACCGTGATGTGGCAGCTGCGCTTACGGATCCGGGTGGCCCGGCCGCGGGCACGGGGCCGCCAGCGCTTGGCCGTGGCGCCCTCGTCGGCATAGCACGCCGACACGTAGAGCTCCTCGGGGTCGATGCCGTCGTTGTTCTCCGCGTTGGCCACGGCCGAGGTGAGCAGCTTGCCCACCAGCAGGGCGGCGTCACGCTCGCACAGGTCGAGGGTGTCCCGCGCCAGGCCGACGTCCTGGCCGCGGATGAGGTCGAGGACGGGGCGGACCTTGTAGGCCGACACACCCTCGTTGCGCAGCACGGCTCGGGTGCCCTCGCGCTCGTTCGTCTTGGGACCGGGCATGGCTAGCGCCTCCCTGCCCGTTCCTGGCCGGCGTGGTACCGGAACGTGCGGGTGGGGGCGAACTCGCCGAGCTTGTGGCCCACCATCGACTCGGTGATGTACACCGGCACGTGCTTGCGGCCGTCGTGGACGGCGATGGTGTGGCCCACCATGTCGGGGATGATCGTGGAACGGCGCGACCACGTCTTCACCACGCGCTTCTCGTTGGCCGCGTTGAGCACGTCGACCTTCTTGAGCAGGTGGTCGTCGACGAACGGGCCCTTCTTCAGGCTGCGGGGCATTGCCGATTACCTCCGTGCGCCGCGGGTGCGACGCCGCCGGACGATGAGCTTGGTTGATTCCTTGTTCTGGTCACGCGTGCGCCCTTCGGGCTTGCCCCAGGGCGACACGGGGTGCCGGCCACCGGACGACTTGCCCTCGCCACCGCCGAGGGGGTGGTCGACGGGGTTCATGGCCACGCCGCGGGTCTGGGGGCGGACGCCCTTCCAGCGGTTACGGCCGGCCTTGCCGATCTTGATCAGTTCGGCCTCGGCGTTGCCGACCTCGCCGATGGTGCCCCGGCAGTCGATGGGAACCCGGCGCATCTCGGTGGAGGGCAGGCGCAGGGTGGCGAAGTCGCCCTCCTTGGCCACCAGCTGGACGCTCATGCCGGCGCCGCGGGCCATCTTGCCGCCACCGCCGGGCTTGAGCTCGACGTTGTGGATGGTGGTACCGACCGGGATGTAGCGCAGCGGCAGGGCGTTGCCGGGGCGGATCTCCGCACCCTGGCCGCTCTGGAGCATGTCGCCCACGCCCACCTTGGCCGGGGCCAGGATGTAGCGCTTCTCACCGTCCACGTAGTGGAGCAGGGCGATGCGGGCGTTGCGGTTCGGGTCGTACTCGATGGTTGCGACCTTGGCCGGGATGCCGTCCTTGTTCCGCTTGAAGTCGACCATGCGGTACTGCTGCTTATGGCCGCCGCCGCGATGACGAGCCGTCTTACGGCCGTAGCTGTTGCGGCCGCCGGTGCGGGGCTTGGGGCCGAGCAGGCTCTTTTCCGGCTTGTCACGCGTGATGTCGGAGAAGTCCGAGACGGTCTGGAACCGCCGGCCGGCACTGGTGGGCTTGCGCTTGCGTAGGGGCATGTCGTTCCCTAGCTCTCGAACAGATCGATGCGATCGTCACCGGCGAGGGTGATGACGGCACGCTTGGTGTCAGGACGCTTGCCGAAGGTGGCGGAGCGGCGGTTGCGCTTGCGCTTGCCCTTGCGGTTCAGCGTGTTCACGTTGGTGACCCGCACGTTGAAGATGCTCTCCACCGCCTGGCGGATCTCGGTCTTGTTGGCACGGGGGTCGACTACGAAGGTGTAGACGCCGTTGTCGAGAAGCGCGTACGACTTCTCCGACACCACCGGCCGCAGGATCACGTCGCGGGGGTCCTTCACTTGGCCTCGCCTCCGTCGTCGGCGGGCATGGCCACCGGCGCAGCCGCATTGGTGGTTTCGGCCGCCGGAGCGGCGGCCGGACCAGTGGGCAGGGTGTCGCTGGTGAAAACCACCCAGTCGCTGCACAGCACGTCGTAGGCGTTGAGCTCGCCGGCCAGCAGCACATGGACCTCGGGGAGGTTGCGGAACGATTTCCTCGCCACCTCGTCGCCGTACGCCAGGACCACCAGAACCTTGCCGTCGACACCGAGCGCCTTGAGGGCGGCGACAGCGTCCTTGGTGCGGGGGGCGGTGAAGCCCCAACTTTCGATCACGACGACCCGCTCCATCGCCGCCCGGTCAGACAGCGCCGAGCGCAGCGCGAGCTGGATCATCTTCTTGGGCGTGCGCTGGGAGTAGCTGCGGGGCTTGGGGCCGAGGGCCACGCCGCCGCCGGTCCACTGCGGCGACCGGGACGAGCCCTGCCGGGCGCGGCCGGTGCCCTTCTGCTTCCAGGGCTTGGCGCCGCCGCCGCGCACCTCGGCGCGGGTCTTGGTGGACTGCGTGCCGGCCCGGGCGCCCGCCAGCTGGGCGGTGACGACCTGGTGCATCACGGCCACGTTGGGCTCGATGGCGAACATGGCGGCCGGGAGCTCGACGGAGCCCGACGACGAGCCGTCGACCTTGCGGATGTCGACCGAGGTCATCACTTCCCGCCCTTCACGGCGCCCCGGATGAGCACGAGGCCGCCGCGGGGACCAGGTACGGCGCCCTTCACGAGGAGCAGGTCGCGCTCGCCGTCGGCCTGGACGACCTCGAGGTTCAGCGTGGTGACCTGCTTGGCGCCCATCTGGCCGGCCATCTTCGTGCCCTTGAACACCCGGGCCGGCGTGGCGCAGGCCCCGATGGAGCCGGGCGAGCGGTGCTTCTTGTGGTTGCCGTGGGAGGCGCCCTGGCCCTTGAAGTTGTGACGCTTCATGGCGCCGGTGAAGCCACGGCCCCTGCTCACTGCGGTGACGTCGATCTTGTCGCCCGCCGTCAGCATGGCCACCGTGAGCTCCTGGCCCACCGTGTAGCCGTTGCTGTCGTCGAGGCGCAGCTCCACCAGGGTGCGGCCGGGCTCCACGCCCGCCTTGGCGAACACGCCGGCCTTGGGCTTGTTCAGCCGGCCCGGCTTCACCGTCCCGAAGGTGACCTGCAGAGCGGAGTAACCGTCACGGTCGGTCGTCTTGACCTGGACGATGCGCACCGGCGGCACCTTGACGACAGTCACCGGGACGGCGCGGTTCTCCGCGTCCCAGACCTGTGTCATGCCGACTTTCTCGCCGACGATCGCTTTGCTTGCCATGTCGATGTTCGCCTGTCTCACGCGAACGCTCCGCTCGGGCAGACCCGGCGGAGCGCTTCTCGGTTCTGCCTCCGGGTTCCCCGTAGGGCGCCGGAGGACGTCGATTGGTGCTGGGTCACACTAGCAGGGTTCGGTCGGGCCGGTCAGGGGCCCGACGGCCAGTGCTCGACAGCGAGGTCGGTCATCGGGAAGTCACCGACGTTGGCCGTGGCCAATCTGGCGCCGACCGCGACGGCAGCGGCCGCGATCAGGCAGTCGGCCTGGTGGAGGGTGACGCCTCGTTCGGCGAACTGGCGCCGCCAGGTGCCGGCGCGGGCGCCTTCGGCGACGCCGAGCGGCGCCAGTCGGAGCCCGGCGAACAGGCGCCGCACCGCTGCCTCCTCGTGCTCGTGCAGTCCACGCCAGATCTCCTCCACCGAGACGGCGCAGACCCAAGGCTCTGTCCCCGCCCGGCGCAGGCCAGCCACGCGCGCGGCGACCGACGTGCCCCGTAAGGCGTCGATCAGGACCGTCGAGTCGAGGAGGAGTCGCCCCACCCTCGGCTCAGCCGGCCCGGCGGCCGTCGCCGTGGCGCTGCGACCGGACCCAGCCGGCGGGGTCGTCATCCCAGGCGTGCGGCGTCCCGGACAGGGCCCCGAGGGCGGACTCGATGTCGTCCCACCGCTGCTCGTCCTCGAGCCCGCGCTTGATGAGCTCGACGATGAACGCGCTGCGCTGGCGAGGGCCTGCCCGCCGGTCGAGCTCGGCGACCAGCGACTCGTCAAGCGCTATGTGCAAACGCATGTGCCGAGGTTAGCCCACGGTCTCGCTGGTCGCCCCATGGGTGTCGGCTGTGCGGCCAGTCACGTCGAGCAATCCCGCCCACGTGATGCCAGGGGACAGCGGCCCCAAGGGTGGGCGCGTCGGCCCCGAAACCTCTACTGGATCTTGATCTCGATGTCGACGCCGGCCGGAAGGTCGAGGCGCTGGAGGGAGTCCACCGTCTTCGGGGTGTGATCCACGATGTCGAGAAGGCGCTTGTGGATGCGCATCTCGAAGTGCTCCCGGCTGTCCTTGTACTTGTGGGGGGAGCGGATCACCGTGTAGCGGTGCATCTCGGTGGGCAGCGGCACAGGCCCGCGAACCTTGGCGCTGGTTCGCAGCACCGTCTCCACGATCTTCTTCGTGGACTGGTCGATGATCTCGTGGTCATACGCCTTCAGGCGGATGCGGATCTTCTGCTTCGGGTTCTCAGCCACTGGCCAGCCTCTCGCTACTTCAGGATCTTCGTGACGCGGCCGGCGCCCACGGTGCGGCCACCCTCACGGATGGCGAAGCGCAGGCCCTCGTCCATGGCGATGGGCTTGCCCAGCTCCACGGTCATGGTGGTGTTGTCGCCGGGCATGACCATCTCGGTGCCCTCGGCGAGGGAGATGGAGCCGGTGACGTCGGTGGTGCGGAAGTAGAACTGGGGCCGGTAGTTGTTGAAGAACGGCTTGTGGCGCCCGCCCTCCTCCTTCGACAGCACGTAGCAGTTGGCCTCGAAGTTGGTGTGGGGGGTGATGGAGCCCGGCTTGCACAGCACCTGGCCGCGCTCGACGTCTTCCTTCTTGGTGCCCCGCAGCAGGGCGCCGATGTTGTCGCCCGCCTGGCCCGAGTCGAGCAGCTTGCGGAACATCTCGACGCCCGTGCACACCGTCTTGGCCGTGTTGCGCAGGCCCACGATCTCGACCTCGTCGCTCACCTTCACCACGCCCTGCTCCACCTTGCCGGTGACCACCGTGCCACGGCCTTGGATGGTGAAGACGTCCTCGATGGGCATGAGGAAGGGCTTGTCGGTGTCACGCACGGGCTCGGGCACGAAGGCGTCGACGGCGTCCATGAGTTCGACGATCTTTTCGGTCCACTCGGGGTCACCCTCGAGGCCCTTGAGGGCGCTCACCCGGATCACCGGGGTGTCGTCGCCGGGGAACTCGTAGTCCGAGAGCAGCTCACGGACCTCGAGCTCGACCAGGTCGAGCAGCTCCTCGTCGTCGACCATGTCGGCCTTGTTGAGGGCCACGACGATCGACGGCACGCCCACCTGGCGGGCCAGCAGCACGTGCTCACGGGTCTGGGGCATGGGGCCGTCGGCGGCGGAGACCACCAGGATGGCCCCGTCGACCTGGGCGGCGCCGGTGATCATGTTCTTGATGTAGTCGGCGTGGCCGGGCATGTCGACGTGCGCGTAGTGGCGGTTGGGCGTCTGGTACTCGACGTGGGCGATGTTGATGGTGATGCCACGGGCCTTCTCCTCGGGCGCCTTGTCGATCATGTCGAAGGCGGTGAAGGAGGTGTTGCCGGTGGTGTCCTTGTCGGCCAGCACCTTGGTGATGGCGGCCGTGAGGGTCGTCTTGCCGTGGTCGATGTGGCCCATCGTGCCGATGTTGAGATGGGGCTTGTCACGGACGAACTGCTTCTTTGCCATACCGGAAACCCTTACTGCTCGGGAGGCCCAACGGGCCTGCTGTCGAATGCAACGGGCGAAGACGGCACCGCCGTCCGTCCGTTATTCCCCACGGACACGTGCGACGATCTCCTTGGAGATCGACTCCGGCACCTGCTGGTACGAATGGAACTGCATGGTCGACGTGGCCCGTCCCTGGGTCTTCGACCGCAGGTCCGTAACGTAGCCGAACATCTCGGAGAGCGGAACCTGGGCGCGGATCACCTGGCTGCTGCCCCGCTGCTCCATCCCCTCCATCTTGCCCCGGCGGCTGTTGAGGTCGCCGATGACCTCGCCCATGTACTCGTCGGGGGTCACCGCCTCCACCGCCATGATCGGCTCGAGCAGGACGGGCTTGGCCTTGCGGGCCGCCTCCTTCACCGCCATGGAGCCGGCGATCTTGAAGGCCATCTCCGAGGAGTCGACGTCGTGGTACGAGCCGTACACGAGGATGGCGCGCACGTCGACCATCGGGTAGCCCGCCACCACACCGGAGGTCAGCGCCTCCTGGATGCCGGCGTCGACGGAGGAGATGTACTCCTTCGGAATGACGCCGCCCACGATCTTGTCGATGAACTCGTAGCCGCCGCCCGGGCCGGTGGGCTCGAGGTTGAGCACCACGTGCCCGTACTGGCCCCGGCCGCCGGTCTGGCGGATGTAGCGCATCTCCACCTTCTCGACGGGCTTGCTGATCGTCTCGCGGTAGGCCACCTGGGGCTTGCCCACGTTGGCGTCGACCTTGAACTCCCGCAGCATGCGGTCGACCAGGACCTCGAGGTGCAGCTCGCCCATGCCCCCGATGACGGTCTGGCCGGTCTCGTCGTCGGAGTGCACCTGGAAGGTGGGGTCCTCCTCGGACAGGGACTGGAGAGCCTTGGAGAGCTTGTCCTGGGCGTCCTTCGTCTTGGGCTCCACGGCCACATGGATCACGGGCTCGGGGAACTCGAGGGACTCGAGGACGATCGGCGCGTTGGGGTCGCACAGCGTGTCGCCGGTGGTGGTCTGCTTGAGGCCGACGGCGGCCACGATGTCGCCCGCGAACGCCGCTTCCTTGTCCTCGCGGTGGTTGGCGTGCATCTGCAGCAGCCGGCCCACCCGCTCCTTGCGGTCCTTGCTGGAGTTGATGACGGCGCCGCCTTTGACCAGGGTGCCGCTGTAGACGCGGAAGTACGTGAGCTTGCCCACGTGGGGGTCGCTCATGATCTTGAAGGCGAGAGCGGAGAACGGCTCGTTGTCGTCCGCCTTGCGCTCGAGCTCCTCGATGCCCTTGACGTCCATCCCGGTGACGGGCGGGAGGTCGAGGGGGCTGGGCAGAAAGTCGACCACCGCGTCGAGCATGGGCTGGACGCCCTTGTTCTTGAACGCCGAGCCGCACAGCACGGGCACGACCTGGTTGGCGATGGTGCCGGTGCGCAGGGCCCGGCGCAGGTCGTCGGCGGTGATCTCCTCGTCGCCGATGAACTTCTCCATGATCTCGTCGTCGTAGGTGGAGATCACGTCGATGAGGCGCTGGCGGGCGGCGAGCGCGGCGGCCACCAGTTCCTCGGGGATGTCGTTGACGGACCAGGCCTCGCCGTGGTCGGACGTCTCGTCCCAGGTGAGGGCCTTCATGCCGAGCAGGTCGACCATGCCCTTGAAGTGGCCTTCGGCCCCGATGGGGATCTGCACCACGGCGACCACCGCGTCGAGGCGGTCGGTGATCATGGTGACGGCGCGGTCGAAGTCGGCGCCGATGCGGTCCATCTTGTTGACGAAGCAGATGCGGGGGACGCCGTACTTGTTGGCCTGGCGCCACACTGTCTCGGTCTGCGGCTCCACGCCGGCGACCGCGTCGAACACGGCCACGGCGCCGTCGAGGACGCGCAGCGAGCGCTCGACCTCGACGGTGAAATCGACGTGGCCCGGCGTGTCGATGATGTTGATCCACGTGTCGCGCCACATGCAGGTGGTGGCGGCGGACGTGATGGTGATGCCGCGCTCCTGCTCCTGGACCATCCAGTCCATGGTGGCGGCGCCTTCGTGGACCTCGCCCATCTTGTAGTTCTTGCCGGTGTAATAGAGGATGCGCTCGGTCGTCGTGGTCTTGCCCGCGTCGATGTGCGCCATGATCCCGATGTTGCGGGTCCTCGCCAGCGGGAACTCGCGGATAGCTGGTGCCATAGAAGGATTCCTCGAAGAGTCGTTGCGGAAGGGCCGACCTGGGTCACAGGCCGCCCCCGGAGTTGCCGGTGCTGCTCGCCGGCCGGGTGGAGCTCGGCCGGCGCCGTTTACCAGCGGTAGTGGGCGAAGGCCTTGTTCGACTCGGCCATCTTGTGGAGATCCTCGCGGCGCTTCACGGCCGAGCCGATGCCGTTGGAGGCGTCGAGCAGCTCGTTGGCGAGGCGCAGCGCCATCGTCTTCTCGCGGCGCTGGCGGGAGTAGCCGACGAGCCACCGGATGGACAGCGTGGTGGACCGGCGGGGGCGGACCTCGACCGGCACCTGGTAGGTGGCGCCGCCGACGCGGCGGCTGCGGGTCTCGAGCGCCGGCTTGGTGTTGTCGACCGCCCGCTTGAGGGTGGCGATGGGCTCGGCGCCCGTCTTCTCCTTCACCACGTCGAGGGCGTCGTACACGATGCGCTCGGCCAGCGTGCGCTTGCCCTGGCTCAGGATCTTGTTGACCAGCTGGGTGACCAGGACCGACTTGTAGACCGGGTCGGGAACGAGGTCGCGGCGGGGTGCGGGGCCTTTCCGGGGCATGTCTAGGCGTCCCTCTTGGCGCCGTAGCGGCTGCGGGCCTGCTTGCGGTCGCGCACGCCGGAGGTGTCGAGGGTGCCGCGGATGATCTTGTAGCGCACGCCGGGGAGGTCCTTGACCCGCCCGCCGCGGACGAGGACGATGGAGTGCTCCTGCAGGTTGTGACCCACGCCGGGGATGTAGGCGGTGACCTCGGTGCCGCTGGAGAGGCGGACGCGGGCCACCTTGCGCAGGGCCGAATTCGGCTTCTTGGGGGTGGTGGTGTACACGCGCGTGCACACCCCGCGCCGCTGCGGCGCGCCCTTCAGGGCGGGGGTCTTGGTCTTGGAGACCTTCGACTCACGGCCCTTGCGGACCAACTGCGAAATGGTGGGCAACGCGACCTCTCGAACTTCCTCTGGGGGCGGGATGGCGCGACACCGAACCGGCGCGACGGCCAACGAGAGATGGTATTGCACGCGGGGAGGCTCGGCAAACGAGGGGCCGCGGCGCCCAGAAAGTATACGGTCGGACGAGCGGCGGACCACGGCCACCGCTACGGTTGGGCCGCCATGGCCAGCCACGTCGCTGCATCGGCCTTCGGGCATTGCCTGGCGCTGGTGCGCGACGAGGAGGCGGCCACCCGCCTGGCCGTCGTGGCCGTGCGCAGGGGCGGCCGGACGCTCGGCGCCGTGCTGGGCCACGCCCGTCACCAGGCGCTCGGCGCCGTCGCCGTCGAGGCGCCCCCGCCGGTGTCGCTGGCGGCCGGTGCGGGACCGGCCGAGGTGGCGTGGGCCCTCGCCGCCACCCGTCCGCCGCTCGAGCTGGCGCTGGTCGACCTCAGCGGGAGGTATGGGCTCGGACGGTCCGGCCTCGGGATCGCCCTGCGCATGACGCCGTCGGCCGCGGCCGAGCGGATCGCCGCCGTGGCCCGGTCGTGGGACGCCGAACTCGATCCGGCCCTGCTCGCCTCCCTCGGGCCCGGCGACTGCGAGGGCATGGCCGCCGTCCTGGACGGCCGGTCGCCCGCCGGCGCCGAGGACCTGCTGGCCGTGGCCGGCGACGTCGCTGCTCATGCGGCCGGCTGTCCGGCGTGCGCCGACCGCCGGCGGGCCATGGCCTCGGTGCGCCAGCTCCTCGCCGGCACGGCGCTGCCGGACCCGCCGGTGCAGGTCAGCGTGGCCGCTGCCGGCGGCCGGCTGCAGCCGCCGGTGCCTCCGCCCGCGCTGCAACCGGGCGGCCGGGGCCGGGGCATCCGGACGGCGGGTGTGGCCGTGGTGGTGGTGGCGCTGGCCGGCGCCACGGCGCTCGTCACGACGGCCGGCGACGGCGACGGCGGCCGCCGGGCGTCACTCATGGCCCTCACGAAGCTGCCGGCGGAAGCAGGCTCGCTCCACCTCGCACCTGCCGAGCTGGCGCCGGAGGCCGGGCAGGTGGCCCTCACCAACCGGTCGGCGTCCGCGGTGGCGTGGCAGGCGGCGGGCGATGCCCCATGGCTAGCGGTGACCCCCCCGGCAGGGCGGCTCGAGCCCGGCGCCGCGCAGGTCCTCGTCCTCCGGGGCTCGCCGCCGGAGGGCGACGTGCGGGCATCGGTGCGCGTGACCGGCGACGACGGCTCGGCGACCATGGCCGCCGTGGCCGGCACGGTGGAGCACCCGCCCGACCTCGGAGCGACAGCCGAAGGGTGCCGGGTGACCGCCGACGTGGAGGACGAGGGCGACGTCGTCCTCACCCTGCACTGGCGGGTCAACGGCATGGAGGCCACCGGTTCCATGAGCCCACCGGTCGACGCCAAGTCAACCGCCACCCTGCCGCCCACCCTCGCCCCCCTCACCTGGTGGGTGAGCGCCGTCGACGGGCGGGGCAACCAGGCCCGCACCCCGGACGTGGTCGTCACCAGCGCCTGCTGAGTCGGGCCCCGGCGTGTTCATGCGGCGTCAGCATCCGTTTCCGGACCCTGACGCCGCATGAACGGACAGGACCGCTGCCTGGGCCCGCCTGATCGACTGATCGGCGGGCCGGCCGGCGCTAGCCGGCGTCCTCGGCCGGCGGGGACCCGTCGCCCTCGGTCGCCTGCGGCTGGAGCCACGACGGGGTTGCGGCGCCGACGGCAGCGGCGGCCGTGGTGCCGATGTTGGCCAGCCATGCAGCCAGGTCCTCGGTCTCGTCGTCCGAGGACCACCCGGCCATGGGCTCGTAGTCCGGGGCGTCCATGTCGAACTCCCGGTAGCGGGTCATCCCGGTACCGGCCGGGATGAGCTTGCCGATGATGATGTTCTCCTTCAGGCCGTACAGGAGGTCGGACTTTCCCTCGATGGCGGCCTCGGTGAGCACCCGGGTGGTCTCCTGGAACGACGCGGCCGACAGCCACGACTCGGTGGCCAGGGAGGCCTTGGTGATGCCCATCAGCTCCGGGCGACCCTCGGCCGGCCGCTTGCCCGCCTGCACGAGCTCGCGGTTGACGTCGGCGTAGTTGCGGGACTCGACCCGCTCGCCCGGCAGGAAGGGTGCGTCGCCCGGCTCGGCCACCGAGACCCGGCGCAGCATCTGGCGCACGATGAGCTCGATGTGCTTGTCATGGATCGACACGCCCTGGTCCCGGTAGACCTTCTGGACCTCTTCCACCAGGTACTGCTGGGTCTCGCGGATGCCCTTGATCTCCAGCAGCTCCTTGGGGTCCTTGGGGCCTTCGACCAGGGCGTCGCCGGCCTGGATCTCCTTGCCGTCGGACACCTCGAGGTGGGCCCGCTGGGACACGTTGTAGGTGTCCTCGCTGCCGTCGTCGCCCATGATGGCGATGCGGCGGCCGTTCTCCTCCTCGGCGATGCGCACCACGCCCGACGTGCGGGCCAGCACGGCGGCGCCCTTGGGCGTGCGGGCCTCGAACAGCTCGACGACGCGGGGCAGGCCGTGGGTGATGTCCTCACCGGCGATGCCGCCGGTGTGGAAGGTACGCATGGTGAGCTGGGTGCCGGGCTCGCCGATGGACTGTGCGGCGATGACGCCCACCGCCTCGCCCATCTCGATGCCCTTCAGCGTGGCCAGCGAGCGCCCGTAGCAGGTGGCGCAGATGCCGTGGATGGCCTCGCAGGTGAGCACGGTGCGGACCCGGAGCCGGGTGACGCGGGGATCGTCGCGCAGGGCGGCCATCTCCTCGTCGCCGATGTCGGCGCCCGCCGGGAAGTCCCCGGCCGGCTCGGCCAGCACCCGGCCGAACAGCCGGGTCTCCAGGTAGGACCGGCGCTCGGGCCGGTCCGGGCCGATGTCCTCCAGCCAGATGCCGCGGGTCGTGCCGCAGTCGTCCTCACGGATGATGAGCTCCTGGGCCACGTCGACCAGACGCCGGGTGAGGTACCCGGAGTCCGCCGTGCGCAGCGCGGTGTCGGCCAGGCCCTTGCGGGCACCGTGGGTGGAGATGAAGTACTCGAGCACCGACAGGCCCTCACGGAACGAGGACTTGATGGGCCGGGGGATCATCTCGCCCCGCGGGTTCGACACCAGGCCCTTCATGCCGGCGATCTGGCGCACCTGCTGGCTGTTCCCCCGGGCGCCGGAGTTCACCATCATGTCGAGCGGGTTGAACTGGATCTTGGCCAGGGTCCGATCCATCGCCATGCCGACCTCGCGGTTGGCCTGGGTCCAGATCTCGATCTCCTTCTGGCGCCGCTCGTCGTCGGTGATGATGCCCCGCTTGAACTGGCTCTCCGCCTTCTCGGCCTCCTTCTCGAAGCGGTCGAGGATGGCAGCCTTCTCCGGCGGCGTCTTCACGTCGTCGATCGAGATGGTGAGCCCGGACTGGGTGGCGTAGCGGAACCCGAGGTCCTTGATGCGGTCGAGGCACTGGGCCACGTCGACCTTCGGGTAGTTGTCGGCGATCTCCTCGACGATGGAGGCGATGCTGCGACCCTTCTTCGACACCAGCTCGTTGACATAGGGGAACCCGGGCGGCAGGGCCGTGTTGAACAGCAGCCGACCGGCCGTGGTCTCGAGCTCGGAGACCCCGGAGCCCTCATCGTCGCCGTCGGCAGTGTTGCCGTTGACGGTTGCGGGCCGGACCTTGACGGATGCGTGCAGGTCGATGTCGCCCGCCTCGTAGGCCTGCTCGACCTCGAACAGGTGCCGGAACACCCGCCCCTCCCCCTTCATGCCCTCCTTGGGCAGGGTGAGGTAGTAGGCGCCGAAGACCATGTCGTGCGACGGCACGGTGATGGGGCGCCCGGTGGCGGGCAACAGGATGTTGTTGGCCGACAGCATGAGGATGCGGGCCTCGGCCTGGGCCTCCGCCGACAGCGGAAGGTGCACGGCCATCTGGTCGCCGTCGAAGTCGGCGTTGAAGGCGGCGCACACCAGCGGGTGGATCTGGATGGCCTTGCCATCGACCAGCACGGGCTCGAAGGCCTGGATGCCGAGGCGGTGCAGCGTGGGCGCCCGGTTCAGGAACACCGGGTGCTCCGTTATGACCTCCTCGAGCACATCCCAGACCTGGGCCCGGCGGCGCTCCACCATCCGCTTGGCCGACTTGATGTTCTGGGCCAGCTCGGTGTCGACCAGCCGCTTCATCACGAAGGGCTTGAAGAGCTCGAGGGCCATCTGCTTGGGCAGGCCGCACTGGTGCAGCTTCAGGGTGGGGCCGACCACGATGACGGAGCGGCCGGAGTAGTCGACGCGCTTGCCCAGCAGGTTCTGGCGGAACCGGCCCTGCTTGCCCTTCAGCATGTCGGAGAGGGACTTGAGGGGGCGGTTGCCGGGCCCGGTGACCGGGCGGCCGCGGCGGCCGTTGTCGAACAGGGCGTCGACCGCCTCCTGGAGCATCCGCTTCTCGTTGTTGACGATGATCTCGGGGGCGCCCAGGTCGAGCAGGCGCTTGAGCCGGTTGTTGCGGTTGATCACCCGGCGGTAGAGGTCGTTGAGGTCCGACGTGGCGAAGCGGCCGCCGTCGAGCTGCACCATCGGGCGCAGCTCCGGAGGGATCACCGGCACCGAGTCGAGGATCATGGCCCGGGGGTCGTTGGACCGCTTGACGTTGCCCTCGTCGCGCCGGTTGAAGGCGGTGACGATCTTCAGCCGCTTGATGGCCTTCTGCTTGCGCTGCACGGACAGCGGGCGGCGCCCGTCGGCCGCGTCGATGGCCTCGCGGAGCTTGATCTCCTCGGAGTCGAAGTCGATGCGGTTGATGAGGCGGGCGATGGCCTCGGCGCCCATGCCGCCCTCGAAGTAGTCGCCGAAGCGGTCACGCAGCTCGCGCCACAGCAGCTCGTCCTCGATGATCTTGCGGCCGTGGAGGCCCTTGAACTCGTCGAACGCGCGCTGCACCAGCTCGAGCTCGGCCTGGCGGCGGTCGCGCATGGCCGCCACTTCCTTCTCGGCCGCCTTCTGCTTGGAACGGGTCTCGGAGTCCTTGGCGCCGGCCTTCTCCAGCTCGGCCACCTCGTCCTCGAGCGCCTTGAAGCGGCGGTCGATCTCCAGGTCGCGTTCCTTGGCGATCTCGGCCAGCTCTTCGCCCAGCTCGGCCTCAATGTTCGGGAGGTCGGCATCGCGCTTGTCGGCGTCGACCCAGGTGACCAGGTTGGCGGCGAAGTAGATGACCTTCTCCAGCTGCTTGGCCTTCAGCTCCTCACGGGCCTCGATGCCCATGAGCAGGTAGGCCAGCCACGACCGGGTGCCGCGCAGGTACCAGATGTGCACGACGGGCGCGGCCAGCTCGATGTGGCCCATCCGCTCGCGCCGCACCTTCGACCGGGTGACCTCCACGCCGCAGCGCTCGCAGATGATGCCGCGGAAGCGCACCCGCTTGTACTTGCCGCAGTAGCACTCCCAGTCCTTGGTGGGACCGAAGATCTTCTCGCAGAACAGCCCGTCCTTCTCAGGACGCAGTGTGCGGTAGTTGATCGTCTCCGGCTTCTTCACCTCACCGTTCGACCACGTCCGGATCGAATCCGCAGTAGCCAACCGGATCCGCAACTGCTCGAAATCATTGACGTCCAGCAACGTCGCTACCTTCTTCCTTCTCTAATTTTCAAAATGCTCGACGAGGACGGTTTGGGTGTTGCGCCAAAGAGGCGTCCGGGGGTGGTCGTTCGACGGAGGAGGGTCAAGCTCCGGGGGAGTCGAATGACCACCCCCGGACGCCGGTCCGCCGCCACAGGGTTGGTCAAAAGCGTGAGGCCCGCTCGGCCGCGCGTCGCTCATCCTCTTCATCAGAACCCCGCTCAGGCCGGGAGATGTCGATGCCCAGCTCCTCAGCGGTCCGGAAGACGTCCTCGTCGAGATCACGCATCTCGATCTCCTCGCCAGTCGTCGACAGGACCTCGACGTTGAGGCACAAGGACTGCATCTCCTTGATGAGGACCTTGAACGACTCGGGAATGCCCGGCTCGGGGATGTTCTCGCCCTTGACGATGGCCTCGTAGACCTTCACCCGGCCGAGGACGTCGTCGGACTTGATGGTGAGCAGCTCCTGCAGGGCGTAGGCGGCGCCGTAGGCCTCGAGGGCCCACACCTCCATCTCCCCGAAGCGCTGGCCACCGAACTGGGCCTTC